>JAAUYI010082111.1_pt1 | contig 19709 bp, 25 predicted proteins | sample 7278041 | NCBI WGS metagenome assembly JAAUYI01 (sample SAMN14350216, study PRJNA611818) | marine sediment metagenome | isolation source: surface marine sediment (0.6m) | place: French Polynesia: Moorea | collected 2018-08
GCGTGACCCCAGTAAACGTAAGTGGAGATATAGCTCTGATGGTCTGTACCATCCAATTAAATAAAATGTCCCCCCAGTAGGGTTTAATGGGGATGGATTCAACATAAGAATAACCAATGTTGAATGCTTCGACCCTCACTAATACCGAACTCATTGACCTCTGGCTGCACGGTAAAAGTGCCAATACCGTTGATGGGTATCGTCGCTATGCCACACGATTTTTTACCTCGGTTGGTAATAAACCCCTGGGGGAAGTCACTCTCATGGAATTTCAGCTGTGGCAGATGAGTTTAAAGAGTTCTGACAACAGCCAGAGGGTGGCTATTGGTGCAATTAAAAGTCTGTTTTCCTTCGCTAAACAGTTGGGGGTGGTATCGGCTAACTTGGGAGTGTTGGTTAAATCACCCAAGGCAAAAAACAGATTGGCAGAACGAATTTTAACTCAAGAGGAAGTACATTTACTGATAGATTCCACTACAAATGGACGCGATCGCACTCTGGTTCGCCTACTTTATTTTGCAGGTTTACGGGTATCGGAATTATGCGACCTCAAATGGCGTGACCTCAAAGCTAGAGGCGACGGCGGACAAATTACCGTGTTTGGTAAGGGTGATAAAACCAGGACTGTGTTGGTGGGGAAAGGGGTATGGCGAGATATTCAAGAGTTAAAGGATAATGCTAAAAAAGATGACCCGGTGTTTGTTTCTGCTAAGGGCGGTCATCTGTGTAGAAGTATGGTTTTTCATATAGTCAAGAATGCAGCCAAACGAGCAGGGCTGGAAGGTAATGTTAGCCCCCACTGGTTAAGGCATTCTCACGCATCCCATAGTTTAGATAGAGGTGCGCCGATACATTTGTTGCAAAAGACTTTGGGTCATAGTTCGGTGGCGATTACTGAAATGTACCTCCACGCCAGACCTACTGATAGTAGTGGGTTGTATTTGCCAGATGATGAGTGATGAGTTTTCTGGGGCGATGCTCCCATAAGGGGTCCCGCTACGTGATCGCTTGGGACACCGAGAAGCACCGCGTGTAAATCTCGAATGAAGACAGTTTGTTATTTAGCACTCAACTCAAAAGCAGGTAAAGAAGGGTCGAGGACTTTTCGCGCACTTTCAACTCCCGCAACAGGTAACAAATTGGGATCGAGCAAACCAATCTGAACTAGTACACTCGCCTGGTCCCAATAAATATGTTCGTGTGCAACCTTGCAGGAGCGAAACTGAACGATCACCACCAAAGGCACTTCAACAGACTTACCCGTCGGTTTAATACCGGGTAACATCCAGTCCATCTCAATTGTGTGAGTAAACTTAAATACCATCTCATCGACAACTTGGTTATTGCCAACGGTACGCGATACAGGAATAATTTCCGTATCCGGTGGCATTTTCGGGATAAAGTGTTCGCTGTAGAATTTTTTCAACGCTTCATATCCGACACCACCAGTTAAGGTTGGAACATGATTGACATAAGCGTTTTCAACCATCGTCGCCAGGGTTTGAGAGGTATTTTTAGTCTTAAACTCATGACGTAGGTGTTCTTCCCAAAGTGCAGTCATCTCTTGCTGAGAGTCGGAGGGTTTTATTTGCGGCACAGTCATTTTTTACTCATAACAATCGGAATCCTCTTAAATATGATATTTGAATTGGGAAGCTGACTGTGATCGATCACATTACTCGAAGTGCAAACTAAAAAACCCCTAGTAATTTAAATATCGCAGTCGTCTAATCAAGTGCCTGAGTTAACTTATTCCCTGCCCTAGCAATTTGAAGCGTGAGCGCAGTGGCTCAAGAAAGAGCGATCGCTTCCCACCATCCCTCAGAAGGTAAAATCAATTAAGCCCCCAAACTGACACCCCAATGCTGCTGAACTCATATCCAGATAATTGGACAGAAATTGCCACTGCAATCAAGCAAGAAGCCAAGTGGCATTGTCAAAAATGTGGGATGAAGTGCATAGCCCCAGGTGAAAAAACATCACACCTGTCCCGTTCCGAGCGGATGGTGTACACCTTGCAAGTCCACCACTGGAACCGCAACCCATCTGATAATAGAAGAGAGAATTTGGTGGCTCTGTGCAGTGGCTGCCATCTTTCGTACCACCAGGGGGGTAGGTCTAACGTTTCGCCAGGACAGTTGTCTTTGTGGTGAGAGTTTTAAGTCTACTTCTACGTATTATTCACATATAGTTAAATAACTGTTTATACTTGTTCATTTGCATACAATACAATTCTTTTTCAGGTAAGTTCCAGTTCAAGCACAGGGAAACCGTTGATATACAATATTTTTTCTTGTACCAAATCTATACTTTCTAGTATTAGTAATGTATCGCATTCAAATGAAAATTATATATTGAGGGTATTGTATTTTGGGGTTAGATAAAAAGGCTAAAAGACCCAAGCGTGAAACTAATTTATTTAAATATTTTAATCAAATCAAAAAATACCTTTGTAGTCTAAAAGGCTTAGATAGCAACAGCTTTAAATATTACACTGTTACTTATCAACCTCGTTTATATCTCGCTTTATTGATACTAAATCTGCCTTAAATTGCCACAAAAATTTATTTTGTTTTTAGAGTATATTACAGATATTTCTAAGTAGACATTAGTAATATTTTTCATATAAAATTATCTAAAATATAACGAATGCGATTACAGGTGCGTTAAATGCAAGAAACAAAACATGAATTATTCGGACGCAAAAATTATACCAACCAGTACAAAAAGGTCGAACCTTTTAGGAGCGGAAGTGAGCGATAGTAATGCGCTCGTCGATTTGGAGAGGCACGGTAATTATACTGCTTCAGGTAACTCCACTGTGTCTACAGTGTTTTCAGCTTTTTGGTTTCCGTCAAATGAATCAGCAATTAACCGCAGGGCTTCAACTTTTTCCTCTGGAGGTGCTTGAGCAATCAGTTTCCTCAAGCTCGTATTTGGACTAATGCCGAGTAGTTCAGACACATACCACATTCTTGCTTCATGCGGTACTACTAAAAGCAAAGCAATCAGCTTGGCTGCTCCCATATCCGCTTTCCCGTGACGAAACCGAGACAGCATTACCCGCGAAACACCGGCTGCTTCTGATATTTCTGTCACACCCAAATTAAAACGGTTCATCATCTCATCGAACAACCGCCAATGCATATCAAACTCTGCTTTTGATACAAAACTTTGCATCTGATTTACTGTATCTTATCCTATACAGTGTATACTAATCTGTACTTAAGTAAATGACAATAAATGTATGAATAAATTAATCCTAGCAGACAATAGCTGCAAATGCCTTATGAGCGTGAGTGGGCAATCAGCAGCAGGACTCATGTAAATAGTAAGCGGCAGTAAACAACAATAAATAACTAACGTTTGCGTAGTACGGGCTGTAACTATGGCAGTTTTTGTATGCAAAAATTTTGCCCCTGTCTGGGGGGAGAGGGGCAGTAAGTTAACAAAATTATGTAGGTATTATGTAGGTGCATTATGACGCAAAACAGTACAAAAATTCAAGGTAAATTTTACCCGCTTACTCCAGAGCTGGCTCATAAGCTGCGAGAAGCCAAGCTGACCGCCGCAGAATGGAGATTTTGGGCTTACTTAGTGGAGATTGACCCATACGGCGATCGCTATCACGACCTCGACCCGGTGACCATACAAACAGAATGTGAAATCAGTAAACCGACTTACTACCGAGCTAAAGCCAAATTCCAAGAACTTGAAATATTTGACTTTCAAGAAGAAAAAGTCAGTTTCAGAAATTTAACTGGAGTCTCAAAAATGAGACTGGAGTCTCAAAAACGAGACTCAAAGTCTCAAAAACGAGACTCAAAGTCTCAAAAACGAGAAAAATCAGCTTCAAAACCCGCTTCAGGTAAGGATTACAGCACTCCTCAGAAAGATCAGACTTATTCAGACTTTAAAGACTCTCTCTCAGAAGAGGAGCGAGCGAATTTTTTAGAATTTTGCAAGGAGAAGACAAAGAATCTCAGCCAGGAAGTGAATGACATTGAGGCGTGGTTAGCCCACAAGAACAAAGCCGGAAGAAATAGGTGGGAGGTTTATTACGAAAAATTTGTGTCGGCTTCCCAGCAAAAGAAAAATCAGTCAGAGCAGGAGAAAAAACAATTAGATAAGAGAGAACGTGCTAGGAGGGAATTTGCAGAGTGGCAGCAAGAATTGGAAGAACGGCGGTTGCGTGGTGAAAGGGCTGGTAAACTCTCCCAAGCCCAAAAGCAATCATCTGGAGGTAAAACATGACAGACAACTTACCTCCACAAAACGTCGAAGCTGAAGAAGCTATCTTGGGCGGGATAATGCTTGACCCACAAGCCATTAGTCGAATTAGCTCACGCCTAGTACCAGAAGCTTTTTATATCAGTTCCCATAAAGATATTTACCAATCAACGCTGCGCCTACACCAACAAGGTAAACCCACAGATTTACTTACAGTCACCAGTTGGTTGACTGACTACGATTTGCTTGCCCGGATTGGTGGTAGAAACAAGCTTGCATCTCTGGTAGACCGCACTGTTTCCGCAGTTAACATCGATGCTTTAGCAGAATTGGTTATGGACAAATATCTGCGGCGGCAGTTGATTGGTGTGGGTAATGAAATTGTGCAACTTGGTTATCAGCAAGAAGCTGAACTGCCAGCCATTTTAGACCGTTCGGAGCAGAAACTATATCAGGTTTCCAACCAAAAATTTTCTACCAACACCGAACATAACAGTACAATCACTGCTGAGGCATATAGTGATTTAGAAAATATTAGCCCCATTTACCCAACTGGATTTTATGACCTAGATGAGTTAATCGTTGGGTTTGAAGGTGGGACATTAACTTTGGTTGCTGGTAGACCATCAATGGGCAAGTCAGCTTGCGCCATGAATTTGGCATTGCAGATGATGTTACTTCACCAGTTACCTGTGGCTGTCTTTTCCCTAGAGATGACTAAAAAGCAGTTGGAGTATAGGTTGTGGAGTTTAATTAGCAATTTTGGACAGCACAAGGATTTTAACTTCACTCCCATAAGATGCGATCGCATCCGTAGACATCGAGCCGGACTAGAACCTTTAGATAGCTGGGAATTTGAAAACCTAGCAAAAATTGTTGGTATTGCTTCAGAACTGCCATTGTACATCAATGATGACCGGGGTATTACCGTGTCTGGAATTGCTTCTGAATGCCGCCAAATTTTAGCTCGCGAGGGCAAATTAGGGCTGGTGGTAGTAGATTACCTGCAATTGATGGCATCCGACACTGGAGGCAATCGTAGCTACGAATTAGGGGATGTTGCCAGGGGACTCTACAAAATGGCTGGCGATTTGGATGTTCCGGTGCTGGCATTATCCCAAATTTCCAGGGCTGTGGAAAGCAGACAACAAAAGCGTCCAATGATGAGCGACCTGAGTCAGTCGGGAATCCTAGAAATGGTTGCAGATAACGTCATTTTGGCTTACCGGGATGAGTACTACAACCCAGACACCGTTGACCGGGGATTGTTAGAGCTAATTGTGGCTAAGGCACGACATGGTGCTACTGGCACAGCCTCGGTACTTTTCGATAAGTCCTACGGAATTATCAAAAACTTGCAGCGATGAGATGAACCCAGATCCTTTTGATGCCTCAAAGAGTGGTTTAGAAAAATGCAATTATTACGACACCTATGTTTATTTAGTGGCATCGGAGCATTCACCTTGGCTGCCCAGCAAACTGGGAGAATACAGACAACTCAGCTTGTGGAAATCAATCCCAACGCCCAAAGAGTCCTCAAACACCATTTCCCAGATATTCCCATCCACTCAGACATCCGAGACTACTATCCCCAACCAGGAGAATTTGAACTCATCACATTGGGTTTTCCCTGTACCGGCACTAGCAACGCTGGACTGCGAACGGGACTCGAACACCCAGAATCAAAGCTCTGGTTTGAAGGACTACGATGTATCTGTCAAGGATTGCCCCAATTCGTCATTGTGGAACAGCCTGAAGGGGTTATCAATCGCGGATTACGAGCAGTGCTTGGAGGACTACGAATGGCAAGATATCAAACAGAAGTTGAGCTTGTCTCGGCTCAGGGAGAAGGTGCCCCGCACCAAAGGAACCGCATTTTCATTGTTGCCTACGCCAACGACCTATCCCAGAGGTTCCGGTCAGTGCCGACCAGCTGGCAGCAACAAATTGGAACAGAAGCTACGACCTTTCATCAATCCTGGGGACAAACTAAACCCAGCAGTGGTGGGATGGATGATGGGGTTCCCCACTGGCTGGGTGGAAAGAGTTTTGCTCTCTGGTGGGCAGATAATCCAGCCCCCACTTACCCAGGAATACGCCGCCACACACCCATGCGAAGAGAATCTAATGACCTCTACGCCCGATCCATCGTACCATCCGTCGCCGCGATCGCTCTTAGAAGAGTCCTCTACCTCAATAGCCTCATCCCTAAAAGCGATTAGTTTGTGGCAACCCTGGGCATCTTTAATTCCCCTGGGCTTGAAACATTATGAAACCAGAAACTGGAAGACTAATTACAGGGGCAAGCTGTTGATTTGCTCTACTCTCAACAATCCAAAACATTACCGTGAATATCTAAAAATTAAAGACGAGCTGCAACTACCAACCTGGGATGAAACTAACTTTCCACATGGGCAAGCGATCGCTCTTTGCGACCTAACAGACTGCATCCAAATGACGGCTGAGTTTATTGCTCAACAGTTCCAAACTGAAATACTCTGTGGTGACTGGCAAGTAGGACGGTATGCCTGGAAGTTGGAGAATATTCAACCCATCACAGAACCGTTTGCAGTCAAGGGTAAACAGGGTCTTTTCAACATTCCCCTGACTAACATACTTTTAATTTCCCCTAGCACCCGAGTAAGTAATGATAACGAGGTGCTAGGGGGAAATCCATCACTTTCAGTTTCCCCTAGCACCCAAGTACAAGCCGACAACCAAACCCAGTCAGAAAACCTATTATTATCAACTCCTTCAAACACTCAAGTAAGTGATAATGACCAGGTGCTAGGGGGAAGTTCATTACCTTCAATTTCCCCTAGCACCCACCGCAAGCACGGGGAGGGCAGCGGTAATCTCTCCTGGGGTTATGCAAATGCTAATAGCACCAAGAAAAAGCCAATCAAGCAGCTTTATTTTGAATGGGAGTATGGGGGAATGAGAGGCAAAACCTATGTGCGATCGCATCTTAAAGAGCAGGTAATTGCATTAAATGAAGCTAAGGTTCCAGTTACAGATATATTGGGACTGCTAGTTTATAACCCAAAAGTGAAGCGTGTTTTAGGTCTTAATTAGTGTTAAAAAATGTGCCAAATGAGTGGGGGCGATAGCGCAAGCGTACTCCGTGGAGCGTGAGCTGAAAACGGGAAGGATAGACATTCTCTGGGAACAATAATCAGGCGTAGTGTTACCCAATGGTCATGATGCTTAATTTGTTCAAACCCAAAGCCCAGTCAAACGGCTTCACCCTGCTGGAAGCATTAGTGGCGGTGTTCATGGTGGGGATTATGGCAGCAATTGTTGCTCCTGGTTGGCTTGGTTTTGTGAAGCGACAGCGCCTCAATAAAGCTGGGGATTTAGTGCTAGCCGCTTTACAAGAAGCACAGCGAGAAGCTAAAAAAAATAAACGTAACTACAGTGTCAGCTTGAGAACTAACAGCAACATTCCAGAAATTGCTGTTTATTCTGGTTCCACACCAAGTGGTTGGAGTTCTTTAGGAGAAGAGGTAGGAATACAGCCAGGGCAAGTCATTCTGGGTACAAATCTCAGTAGTACAAATACTGCTGCTAGTCTTACTTTCAACAGTTCAACTACTCAAACAATTACTTTTGACTACATGGGAGTTTTGGCATCCAAAACTGACGGCACTGCATCCGATACAGGCTTGAAAGTCGTGGTAGCTACACCCACCTCTGGAGCATCCCCCAGTAATGTAAAGCGATGCGTAATTATAGAAACTCTCCTTGGGGGAATGCGAACAGCTAAAGATTCTGGCTGTTAATAGGCACGTACAAAAACAAAATCATCCCTATAATCTTGAGTTAAACCAACTGCAAGAATTATTACAAGGGTGGGTTCATCAAGGCGATAAGTTGACCGAAACTGCGAATCTTGCCCCAATTGCTGGTACTTGGTCCGAACGAGTGTTGGATATGTCTGGTCTGTTAGTTGCAGCAGATTCAAAAACTGCTTAACACTTACCCAAGTAGATGGGTGCAACGCAGGAATATGTGGAGCTCACGCTCACCTCAGTATTAGATAATTAATATTTATCCCCATGTGAGGTAATTTTGATGGAGGCTGACCCTACTAAAGATTTAGAGATTATTGCCCATGTGATGACAATCGCCGAAACTCATCAAATTAGTGCTTCCGAAGCTCTGAACTTATACATTAATCAGTTAAAGTTAAAATCAGAACAGAAAAAGGAAAAAAGAGCAAACCTATTGGAGGATTTGCAGTCTCGCCTAAGTCCAGAAAATTGGGAATCAGTGATGAAATATGTACGTCATCATCCAACTAATTCTGAACTAGAAACAGCTTATAATGAGGCAAAACAATCGGGTAGATTAAAGCCAGTTAAACTGCTAGTTGGTGGAACATTTTATCTGAGAAATTCAGATTTTTTGGGCAATAAATACTTGCCAGCAGGTACTATGCTTGAAGCCGAAATATACGATGGTATACTATGCCAAGTCTGGCTATCACCAATTGAGTGTGAATTTATTTTTATCGATGAACTGGAATTTGTATAAGCATACTCAAGAGCTTGACAGCTCTCCTCCCCGAAGAAAAAGGGTTTTGTCCAAAAGATTTAATTCTTAAGAAAATGAAGAGGTTAGCAAAAGATGACAAATCCTAAATTTCAGATTGGCGATTCAGTCAGAATTAAGAATCTAACAGGGAGCGAATTTACTATTATTGGACGGATGAAACAGCCTTCTATTGAATTATCACTTGACAGTTGTTTGGAAGAAAGTTCAAGCTTTGAGATTAAAAATATGTCAAAAGGTTGGTTGTATAGATTGAACAATGGGCATTCTCAATGGTTTCACGAAAACTTGCTGGAATCTAATTAGTTGAAAAAGGATTGATGAAAAGATGAAAAAAGCTATTTTTTTTGATATAGACAAAACACTAACAACTACAATTAGTGGGGAAGCTCTTAAGAAAGACGAGAACGATATTAAACTGATTGAAGGAGTAGAAGAAGGAACAGAGTACTTTAAACTTAAGGGATACAAGCTGTTTGGTGTTAGCAACCAGGGTGGTTGTAGCGCAGTCAATAAAGCCACAGGATTACCATTTAAGAGCATTTCAAGAGCAATCAAGGAAATGCAGAATACTCATATTTTACTGCCGCAGTTAGAGCTAATTGCGTTTTGTCCTGACTTTGAAGGGAATATTATTTATGAAGTCCAGCAAGGAGAGTATAGGCATTTTTACAGAAATGAACTACTACATCCCAATTCATCATCAGCTAATACACTGCTATTCCCATCGTTTCGCAAGCCTTCTCCAGGAATGATTAACAAAATTATTTGGGATTGGAATCTACATGATGCTGATGAAATTTGGATGATAGGGGATAGAAAAGAAGATGAGGAAGTGGCAGAAGCCGCTAATATTAAATTTATGTGGGCTGAGAAATTCCACAAACGTTTTAGGTCAGGGCTACAAGAAATTGGTGAAATTACGTCAGAGCAACTACAGTTGCTTGAAAATCTTAGACTGTAAATTTAATAAATGAGTAAAAATCCAAACACTATGTTTTTTAGAGTGGACTAAACCAACCATTTTTATGATGCCTTAGTTCGCCTAATCATTTACCAAGAAACTATTATCGAGTTTGTCGAAAACTAGTTCTTTCCCAAACTCAACAACATAAACCTTTGTAAGTTCGTACTTTTCATTTCTATCGTTGAATAGACACTGTACAGTCCTCTCTTCTTCTCTCCCTGAATTGCAATATCGAAAAGTCGCAGTTATACGTCGGATTTTCATTTTTTCATTTACCTTTTTCTTCCTTTTTGACTTGTGGTGGTTGTAGTGATGGAAGATATGCCAGGTTTTCGCTCACTTTGGGGGTCTGAATTGGTGTAAACAGGTTTTGATTGACGTTAGGTTTTTTCATAAATAACTACCTTGTAAAATCTGGACAAGATTGATTATTCCAACCATATGGATGGATAGCACAGACTAATAAGTTACCATTGTAAACTGACCCGTGGTAGTTGCTGCATCCTTGGCAGGCTTCGGGTATGTACTCTTGTTCTTCTTCAAAGTAAAGTGGCTCGTCTTCGATTTCGATATCATCAACTATCTGAATACCGCAGTTAGGGCAGTTATTAATTATTCCCCCAAAGTCATCAACCAAGCAGGTTACTGGTTGCCGCTCTGAGTCTTCCGGGTCTAAAAAGCAGAGAAAATAAGGATAACTGCAATTACAAACAATAATTTCTGCTTCAGAGTTTTGGTCATAATGTGCATTTAAATATCTGGGGTCAATTTTCCAGTCTTGCTGTCTAGAAATCTCCCCAGGCGTTCCATCGCTGTTTACCGAGTAAAGCTTTCCTTGGTGAAATATTTTCAATGCAAAGGAAGTATAATCATGAGCGAAGTTTTCTAGTTCACACCATTTTTTAGCTTGTGCATAATCAAATCTTCGTGTTTCTACTCTTAATTGTATTTCGCGGGGATAAGTTTGAATTACTAAATATTCGTTTTCATAATATGGGTTGTGTCTTTGAGCTATAGACTCAATCAAAAATCTAAAATCTTGTGGTGTATCCATATCTCTTAACTCGCTGTTACTGATAAAAAAGCTTCGATTACATAGAAAAAGGTTCGTTTCCTTTCTGTTGTATTGGGTTAATCTTCGGTGGGTTCGCTGATTTGAATTGATTTGCAATAAATGCTGAACCTAAAAACAAAGATATTAACAATGCTAAAAGTAGTTTGATTTTCAAGTTTAACCTAAGAATGAAAAATCTTTGTTTGGCAAGAGGACACCAATTAGGATTTTTCTTGACTTTGTTAATTTCTCTAATTAATGAAATATATTGAAAATGGTTAAAATCATACCATTCTTTAGATTTCCTTAATTTAACATTACATGATTGGAACATTTGATGTAAGTGAGTTTCGGCATCTTTCATGTTGTATACATACACAGTATCAATTAAGTTAATATTGCATGGTGGTTGGGTGCTGTTTAACCTGTTTTCTCTAGAGTTAGGATTACGAGATAGCCCAATTTTTATCCTCTTATATTTGAGTAATTTACCTGGAAAGATGCCATGAAAACCTTCAGCTTCCATGATGTAAATGTATCCAGTCACGTTCTCGTCTCTTTCGATATAAGTCGAAGTTCGGTAGTAATTATTGTTCATTTTTAAATTCCTTCTCGAATGCTTCGATGTCCTTCGCATACTTCGACCGAAGGGTTCCATCGTCGTAGTTGTCTATCAGCCACACAAACAATGTCTTGCCGTGGATGGTATAAGAACGTGTGGGGTGTGCCTTACCCTGGCTGCATTTCAGAACTTTACGAATCAAATCTCTGGCTTTGGGACAGTCGTCACTGGACAGTTTCAACTGCTGATATAAGGCTGATGGGGTAGTTTCTGGGTAAAATTCAGCGACTGTCTTCACACTCCAGACAAAGACAGAACCTCCAGACTGTTTATCAGACAATGATTTGACAGTTTCGTCATCATCAGAGCGATCGCTCTTGACAGTCGCTGGTTTGTCCTGTGTTTTAGTGTCTTGCGGACTGTCTGGTATTTCATTACAACGGTTGAGGTGTGCGATCGCTCTTGACCACAAATCATCACCCCCATCATCTTCATCTACCGCCGTCGCGGTGTCGGTGACAGTCTCGTCATCTGTGACAGTCGCGTTGTCTGTGTCTGGCTTGTCTTGTATGGGTTCTGGTGGTTGACGTTGCCATGTGCTGAGGTCGGGCACAATGCCGGGAAACTTACCAAACTCGCAACTTACCCACACAGCCCGTTTACCCAAAGATTCCAGGTAAGTGACAACCTTGTTCCAGGTAATCCAGTCTTGGGAATCTTTGGGTTGTTTGTTGCGGTATGCGATCGCTTCTTCTACTGCGAACTGTCCTAGGTAAAACGATGCAAAGCACTCCTCCAGGTCAGATTCTCCCTCCAGACCCCAGGTGCCAACTTGTCGTCCTTGTGCCAATGCAAAAATGCGGATTTTTGATTCTCTCGCCAAGGTGATAGTGTCTCCCATCACTTCCTTTGCCGATGGTTGGTACTCAGTACCGTTTTCGGGGTCAGCCTTAATAGCTTTGATGTTACGGTTAATGGCTTTCCACTCATCAACACCAACATTCCACATGGGGAAGTCTTGACCATCAGCCATTAATTGAGTACGCCGTACTCGCTCATCTTGTAGCGCGTATAGTTCTTGACGAATGCGGGGGTAATCTTCTGGTACGCCAATTACCTCTAAACCCTGCCATTGGTGAGGCTTGCGTTTCACAGTAATAATGAAACTGCGATCGCTCGGTACTACATCAATCATCCAATTAGTTAAAGTGGTCTTTCCACCATTGGTGGGTGCAACTATTCTGATGTGTGGTAATTCGGATGCACGAGACTGCAACCAGTTCCAGTCCCAAAATTCAACCCCTAACTCTGGTGGTTCTGGTAGTTCAACACCAAGTAAAGTGGGCTTTTCTGGTTCTGGTGGTGTTGGTTCTTCGGAGTTCTCCACATCTACAGGTGTCTCAGCAGCTTCTTGATTCTCAACAGCCTGGGGCGCTTGCTTTGAAACCATCTGCTCAAACAGTTCTGGGTTCCCCTCAAGCATGAGGTAAGCGTAACCATCCTGCATTTCCCGTTTGAAGTCCTTAACCCGAAACTCTGAGGCAATCTCAAGTTTTTGCAGTTCTTCACCCGATAAAATCTGCTGTCTTGCCCCTTCAATTTCTTGGCTGCGGTTAGCTTCACTATCAATTTCACGCTGGTTGTTTGCAGCAACGACGGAGGAAATAAACGCTACACCAGCCCCAACAATCCCCCCGACTCCAACCAGAGTGCGGGTCATGCCGTTACCTTTGATGGTTACAGTTTCTGTCGCCGTCGCGCTTATACCATACCACCCAGGTACAATTACACGGGTGCAGGGTTTGGTAATGGTGTCACAGTATGAAACGCGGTTGTCAAAGTTTCCTAACAATGACCACGCGCTACAAACAAAGGCGATCGCAAATGAACCGACACTAATTGATAAAGCATTGTGTTTGAGTAGTAACTTAATTCCTTTCATCATTTACCCTCATTAGTTCGCAGTTAGGGCAACTCCCAAGCTAATTAGAAACAGCACACAAATGATGATTAACCCTACTAGCCATAGGGGTAAAATCAAAGTTTTTATAGTTGGTAATACTATAGTTATGGGTAATACTGCAATTTGAATTAATGCATCCCAGTAAGCAACGGAACTTAGGAATACTGCTAAACCACAAGCACGGCGTAAATAAATATTACTTTCATCACCTTCAGGGGTAATAAACAGTAAGTAACCTGAAACTGAAAGTATGAAGACTAAGAACAATATCCACGTACCAAATAACCTTGATACATGGGCAACTGTCACACCAAGAGAAAACCAAAATATGTAAACACTCCAACGGTTAATTCCCTCAATATTTGCTAACTTTTGAGATTGATGTATTGATGGTTCTTGCTCATAAAAATCCCCCGATTGGTCGGGGGCAGTTTGTGGATTTGGTTGCACTGTTAATGGTGCATTATTTAATGGATTCACACCTACCCCTGAAGAATTAAGAATGAAGAATTAAGAATTAAGAATTTAGAATTATGCATTCTGCATTCTGCATTCTAAATTCTAAATTCTACTAATTACCTACCTGTGAAAAACTGTCTTACTCCCTTCCAAATATTTTGCTGTTGGGGTTCTCTTTTAGTTTCAGATTGGGCTGTGTTACTTCCACCACTAGACTCGGAAACTCCTACAACTGCGGGTGCTACACCTGTGGGCGCTGCAAATAGGGGTTGAGTACCGTAAGTCAGTAGGTTTTTAACCCGTTGTTTCTCTGCCTGGATAGCTAAACGTTCTGTTTCCTGGGCTGCTTGTTGGTCTGGTTTAGCATCAATTAAGGCTTTCTGTTTCTGTAGTTTGAGAGTCATTGCTCTAAATGATGCTTCCAAATTGTAATCTTCTAGCAATTTGTAGTTTTCAAAATCTTGCTCAAGTAATTTAACCTCATTGTCACGTTTGTGCCCTAACTTTTGGGAATTAACTTGATAGCCTTTGGCAGCAAGATAAATATCTAACCCTGCTTTATCAATCTTCTGTGCGCCAGATAAACCATCTTTACTAACACGAGCGACAAATTGATTGAAGTTGACCTGTCTTTGAATGTAAGCCTTAAAGTGTTTTTCTAACACCTCAAGATGTTCATCCATCCATTCACATTGTCTGAGCCAAGAAACTAATTCCCCTAACTGGTCGGGTGACATATTAGGAATTGCACTCAAATCAAACATTGAACCGTAGTAAGTTTGGAGTAATCCTGCTACGTCACCAGGAATAGCGATCGCACTAATTCCTCCATTATTACCACCACCATTACCACCACCATTTCCTACTACTTTGGTATTCGTTACTGGTGTATATTGTGCGTTAACTGTGCGGGGTTGTTGTTGATATTTATTTACCGCACCGCGAACTGATTTAACTATTTTTCCCAACATAATTACTTGGAATTGTTAATTTTTGACTGTTGATAACTTTGAAATAACTGCCCTCCCCAGGCATGGACATATCCAGAGAGTGCCAGTTGTAAAAACCACAAAAGCCCAATAATTGCAGCAACCACTAGGCGATGCTGACAAAAAAGGCTCAGGATTTTCGGCGGGAGCGAGAGGACATCGCCTTTCCCATTTTTTGGTGAACCTCGCTAACACCTGCTTTGACTGTTTTGCTGAGTTCGTCGGCATAAAGTCCAACGATGTAGTTCCCATTGGCTTTGGCTTCAGTGCGGACTACATCAAAGATGCCGTCAAAGCTATTTTCAAAATCATCTAAGGTAGATAGCCCACCTTCATAAAGGGTGATAGATTCCACATCACATACTTCAGCTTCAATAACTTGCTCCTGTGTGGGAGCATCCACCCTTGCAGGGGGAAAACGGTTGTACTTCTCCCAAACTCGCTCCCTGTATTTTCTAATACCAATGCGGTCTGGATTATTTTCAATTAGGGGGCTGCCATTCTCATCACGGATAATCATTTCATCTTCATTCCGCATGGGGAGTTTAGGAGAGATTGCAGCCTGGAGTTTAAAAAATTCCTCCCTTGCCCAAGCGGTGTATTTCTCACCCTTTTTCAGTTCGTCCTTCTTCCACCAGTAAATTTCACAAAGTTTGGGATACCAACTTTGATTGAGATTGCGATCGCTGGTCCCAAGTTCTTTTGCTAAATCAACAGCTGTGTAATTCAGCCGTGTATCTAACTTTGTTTCTTTAGTCTTGGTTTCAGTCATAATGGTTATGCCTCATGAATTGGGGTAAGCGATCGCTCTTGTGGCTGGATACCTGAAAGAGCGATCGCTTCTCATTGCTATTGCAATAACTGAAATAGTACCAATAATGTCAGTATTAGTCCCACATTTGGGACAATATTGGGATTAATATTTGTAAAGCTTTGTGATGATACACCAAATCTGGGTCAAATTTGGAAGAATAGAGCTGAATATTTATTAGCTATGATTACCGAAATGAACCCCAGAAAGGACGAAAGGCTGGCATTACCAGCTTTAGGTGAATACTACGATGACTTGCTTGTGATAGATTCCTGGATTAATAATCGCTCTAAGGTAGTACAAGGTCAAAGCCTGCTCTGTGCAAAAATTCAGGAACGGGAAGCGAGAATCAAAGAACGTGTAGAGTATCTGGCTAATAAGAGGGGTATTTCTATTAATGAAATGTGGCTATCAATATTGAGCGGCAAAGCACAGCGCATGTCTCCTAGTGAAGTAGGGGAAATGTTAGAGGAAAGTAAAGATGATGAGGATTAATTCGAGCGTGAGGAATTGAAATAGTTGGGGCGGTCAAGCGATCGCCTTAATTCTGAGTATGCGAGTACCCGGATATTTAAGTACCCAAATGTTTACAAAGAGTTTTGGTGTCTATAATGCTTGTAGAGAGATAGATTCATTGAAATATATCAAGATAGTGAGTATCCGGATACTCAAGTATGCAAATATATAAAGATGCAAATATCCAGGTATCCAGCCATGATAGTAACGATATTAGGCTTTAAGGGCGGAATTGGCAAAACCACCACTGCTGTGCATTTAGCGGCTTATCTCAGCCAATATGACAAGACCCTAATTGTGGATGGTGATCCAAACCGTAGTGCTAGCAGTTGGGCAGGACGGGGTAAACTTCCCTGTGACTTATGTGATGAACAATCAGCAATTAAGCTTGCTAAAAGTTATGAGCATATAGTGATTGACACCAAAGCGCGACCAGAACCCGAAGACTTAGAAGCACTATTAAAGGGGTGTGATAAATTGATTCTTCCCACCACTCCAGATGCACTTGCTCTTGATGCTTTAATTTTGATGTTAAAGGCGATGCCCCAGGGGGCGAATTACAACATACTGCTGAATATAGTGCCTCCCAAACCTTCAAAGATGGGGGAGGAGGCAATTAAATTCTTAGAGGATGCAGGTTTACAAGTTTACCCGTTTGTAATTCGTCGCTTCACAGCTTACCAACGTGCAGCATTGAAGGGTGTAACTGTTTATGAGTCGGGCGACAGAATGGGTAAGATTGCCTGGAGTGATTACCAACGTTTGGGACGGGAGGTGTTAAATGTCTAAGAATGGTAAGAGTGTTTTTGATGGTCTACTGGCGGCTGCCCGTGCTGAAGAGGAAGTTAAACCGGAAGTTTCCTCTAAGAAAATTGAAGGGAGCCAGGGTAAGCGTCAAAACCCGGAGTACAGACAAACCACCATTTATATAAGGAAGGACTTACACAAGAAGGTGAAGCGGATACTCGAAGATTCGGGATTTGAAGGTGATTTTAGCGATTGGGTAGAACAATGTATGTTAGGCGAAATTGCTAATCATCAAGGTGATTGAAGAGGTGCGATCGCTTTGTTGAAACTGGGGGATGAAAGGGGACAGGGCGTGAGCTCGGCGGTGCCAGGTATCGAAATCGCTTAAATGCCTATGAATTCCTAGAAAGGCTTTTTAGTAACAAATCTTTATAAAAGGCTGTATCAGCTATCTGTTACACTCTTGCCGGTCCTACACTTATGTTTGCTTCTGCCCTTGAATGGATGGAGTTGAGTTCTCATTACTTATTATCCTGTTGTCGCTGATCGCTGTGCGATCCCTCCGCATCGCGGGCGGTGGTTCCAATGACGGTTCCGGTTGTTCCGGTTCAGATGGTTCGACCGAGGTTATTTCAGGAATTGGCTCGTTTTGTGACTTCAGTCTCTGTGTTAGATTCTGTGGTGTACTTGTCTCCACCGATAAAATGTCAGTAATGTCAAATTTAGGAATTGGCTCGTTTCGTGACTTCAGTCTCTGTGTTAGATTCTCTGGTACACTTGTCTCTTGCAAGTAAATGTCAGGAATGTCAAATTTAGGAATTGGCTCGTTTTGTGACTCTGCTGACTCCTGTGACTGAAGTGATTCTGGCTCTGACTCTGACTCTACAATGTGCCCTTCCCTATTCACAGTATTAGAAGTTTCTGCCGTCTCGTTTTCATACTTCTCCCAATTATTCCCTCCGTTCTCTGTAGCTTCTTTATTAACTTCCTTTCCTACCTCTGCTTCACTCTCTTGAGCAGAACTCTCAACTTCATTCTCTACCTCTGCTGATTTCTCTTGAGAAGAACTCTCAGTTTCGTTCTCTGCCTCTGCTGATTTCTCTTGAGAAGAACTCTCAGCTTCGTTCTCTGCCTCTGCTGATTTCTCTTGAGAAGAACTCTCAGCTTCGTTCTCTGCCTCTGCTGATTTCTCTTGAGAAGAACTCTCAGCTTCATTTCCTACCTCGTTCCTGGGTTTATCATCATTAATATCCTTAGTAAACATAAATCTTAATACTGCTGATCCAAAATCATTTATACAATCCCAAAATGAAGTTTGATTTAATGAAGTTTGATTTTCGCTAATTTCCGATATTGATTCAGATTCATCTGTATTCGGTACAAAAAAAGTTTCGATTCTGTTTTGAAATATTCCAACTACTTCCTCCTTTTTTACCTTGCCATATCCCATCGAAACAAGTGTATTAAAGATAGACTCTGCAAACTCATTAACTTCTTGTTTCGCTTGGTATTTTGCGTATTCTGTTATTGCAGGAATTGATTGTACCGCTTCTCTTAGACTCATGCCGTCTGGATATTTGGACACTGCTATGTCAAAGACTTCTTCTAACAATGCAGCTTCTTTAAAGCCTTCTTTCAGGAAATTGTCCAATAACTTATGTAACTTATGTGCTAACTGTAATAATTCTGAATCATTATTCGCTTTAGCAAGCTTAACTTTAGCTTCTAATGTTTCTTTACGATCATCACTATCTGGTGCTTCTTCTAATTTATTGACAGCCAAAATTAAATCAGAATCCTCACCGTATTTGGTTGTTAAAGCCTTCTTGAGTGCCACGTAAGAAGTACGAATTGCGTCCGTTGCAAAGTTCCCGCAAATGCTCAACAGAATCGCTTGCGTTATGGGTTCCATTCGGTTCTTTCACCTAATCTTGCAATGAAAAACTCTATTTATTTCTAACGCTCACACCACTCATTATTCTCAGTTTAATTACAGAAATGATGAAGGTATAATTATTCATTTTTTTTTAATTTTTCAAATATTGTTTTTCTGACTTCAAAACGCCAGCTAAGAAGTGCTTACGCTTACCTTCAACCTCGCTCATTACTGTTGAGACTTTCTCTAATGCAGAAGGAAATGCGAGTGAAAAATTCCGATGCCCGCCTCGCTCCAATTCCCCAACAAACTCATCCATCGCCCTGGTGACAGCCTTCAACTTATCACTGCAAGTTAATATTGGATGCGATCGCACTACAGCAGAAAGCGCATAATCACACGCTCAAGCGATGCCATTCAAGTCCGTTGTGCGAAATACATTTTCCTCGCTCGAATCACGGGCTTGGGCGATGTCCCACAGGAGCCACTGAAGGCGATTCCGTACATCTGAATCAGCCATGTGATTTATTTTACATATTAGCAATTTGCTAAAATTTTGAATTCGCGAAATTTTAATAGTCCGAATTATTGCCAATTCCGTAGAGTTATAACTCGTTGTAATGCAATTAATACTACTTTTATCATAAGGGCAATTACGTATTTTAATAGATGAATCTTAAACGGAAAATCATGGTTTTTCCGGTGGAATTCCGATTATTTTTTTTATTTTTCCAAAGCATATTATGTCTAGAAGCTATGAAAAAAAACTATGAGTGCTCGGAATTCCGCTACACAAGACCGTTTTACCCCAGATGAAATTATACAGTTACTTGGTATAAAAAAATCTGCGTATTATGAGAGACTGAAATTTTTGGGAATCAAAGCTCACAAGGACGAGGGGGGAAAGGCATACTTAGACTCTGAACAAGTCGAGTTGTTAGAAAAGTTAGAGTCACACGTAAAAGCGACTGGCAAGATGGA
>JAAUYI010179650.1_pt1 | contig 19704 bp, 4 predicted proteins | sample 7278041 | NCBI WGS metagenome assembly JAAUYI01 (sample SAMN14350216, study PRJNA611818) | marine sediment metagenome | isolation source: surface marine sediment (0.6m) | place: French Polynesia: Moorea | collected 2018-08
CATCAGATGTACAGGCCACTTACGAGTTTTGGGAAAATCGCCATGTGAAAGCAGAAAAAATAATAGAAGCGCATAAAAAAGCGACAATAGAGAAGCTGAAAGGAGAAAAAGTGGTCTTAGCGGTGCAAGACACAACAGAGCTAGAATTTCCTGCGAAAAAAGGTAGAAGAGGATTAGGCAGTATCAGTAAACAAGGTGCAGAGGGATTAAAAGTGCATAATGTCCTGGCTGTCAGTGGAGAAGGAATCCCATTCGGCCTGTTGAAGCAAAAAGTATGGGCAAGAGCCAAAGTGAGGAAAGGGAAAGGATATGTAGAAAGAAAGCGTAAAATAGAAGAGAAAGAAAGTTTTAGATGGATAGAATCATTAAGAGAGGTACAGGAGGCAATACCAGAAGATATAGAACTAATAACGGTATGCGATCGAGAAGGAGACATCTTCGAGTTGTTGGCCGAACCGTTAAGAGAAGGCGCACACTTATTAATCAGAGCAGCACAGGATAGGAGAGTCAAAACAGAGGAGGAAATAGATAAATTATTTTCTAAGTTAGAGAAATTAGAAGCAATGGCAGAAATAGCTATCAAATTAAGGAGAACACCGCGAAGAAAACCGAGAATAGCAAGATTACAAGTAAAATGGACATCAGTGGAGATCCAAGCACCTTTGAATAAGCCGGATTATCGGGAAATGGAACCCATTAAGGTAAATGCGATCGTAGCGGAAGAGATTCAGGCTCCCAAAGGAGAAAAAGCAGTAAAATGGGTGCTATTAACGACTTTAGCCGTAAATAATTTAGCAGATGCCCAAAAAGTCCTAAAATATTATACATATCGTTGGTTAATTGAGAGATTTCACTATGTATTGAAAACAGGTTGTGGGATTGAGAAGCTAATGTTAGACAAAGGAGAGCGACTCGAAAGAGCATTGGCCACCTACAGCATCATTGCCTCAAGGATATTGTGGCTCAAATATTGTGCCGTAGAAACGCCAGATGAACCAGCCGATATTGCCTTAGAAGAAGAAGAATGGCAAGTGCTATACTGTGTAATTACTAAAAAAAAAGAGTTACCGTCAGAAATACCGACAATATATGAATGTGTGAGATGGATAGGAAGATTAGGAGGATTTATGTGCAGAAAAGGGGATGGAGAGCCAGGAGTGCAGACCTTATGGAAAGGATGGCAAAGACTAAGTGACTATCTGAAAATGTGGATGATAATCAAAGAAGTGCAAGAGTTTATACAGATATAAGTATTATACGAGTATGAGTAGGATTATACAGGTATAAGTAAGAGGTGAATGAGTAGGAGTCAAAAAATGAGTAGAAGCAAGAGAAAGCAATATGAAGAAAAATGAGACTAAAGTACAATAGAGGGAGGATAAGGTTAGAAAAACTCAAAAGATACAAAAAGTAACTGAAGAAATTAGCTAGAGATCAAGTCCACTGGCTTATAAGGGTGTTTTTCATAGGTTGATAAATGAGCGTATAACTAAAAGCCATAAAAGTTATTTCATCAAATCCAACAATTCAGAAGTGGATAGTTTAGCAGAAACATCAGTACCAGAAAGAAGAGAATCAGCTAAATCTCGTTTACGATGATGAAGTTGAACAATTTTTTCCTCAATGGTGTCTTTAGCCACCAAGCGATAGACGGTAACAGGACGTTGTTGACCAATGCGATAAGCGCGATCGGTAGCCTGATCTTCAACAGCAGGATTCCACCAAGGATCGAGATGAATGACATAATCAGCCGCGGTCAAATTTAAACCGGTTCCCCCCGCCTTTAAACTGATAAGAAAGACATCTCCTTCACCAGACTGGAAAGCCTTAACCCGTCGTTGTCGTTCCTTATTGGGGGTGCTACCATCGAGATATTGATAACTAATGTGTTGTTGATCAAGATGAGATTTAACAATTTGTAGATGGTCAACAAATTGACTAAAAACCAAAGCCTTGTGACGGTTATCAAGTAACTCTTCAAGGATCTCTTGAAAGACCTGTAACTTAGAACCATTTAAAGAGGAATCATCAAGAATCAAACTAGGATGACAACAACAACGGCGTAACTTCATCAAAGCAGCCAAAACCTGTAAATGTTTTTGACCGCCACTGTCATCACTCTCGCTCAATTTTTTGACCGAATCACGACGTAAAGCCTCATAGAGAGCCATTTCTTCGTTACTTAATTCAACGGATAAAAGCATTTCAGTACGAGGAGGTAATTCAGAGAGAACCTGAGTTTTAGTACGGCGTAAAATAAAAGGTTGAATTAAAAGTTTCAATTGTTGATGAAGAATTTTATGTGGATCTGACTCAATAGGGGCAACAAAACGGTCATTAAATTGTTTCCAAGAACCCAACAAACCAGGATTAATAAAGCGGAATAGATTCCATAATTCTCCTAAATGATTTTCTAGAGGCGTTCCCGTAGTAATCAACTTAAACTGACCCTGTAACTTCATGGCAGCCTGAGAGCGTTTAGTGGTCATATTTTTAATAAATTGAGCCTCATCTAAAACAATGGTTTGCCAAGAAACATCAGCCAACATAGTAGCGACCGACTCTTGTTGTAATAAACCATAACTGCAAATTAATAAATCAAAAGACTGTAAATTATCTAAAATTTTCTGACGATTACCACTGCCAAATAAAATGGGATTAAGAGTAGGAGAAAATTTAGTGGATTCATCAATCCAATTAAAACAAACAGAAGTAGGAGCAACAATTAAAGTGGGTCCATCACTGGCACGAGTGAGAATAACAGCCAAAGCCTGAATAGTTTTACCTAAACCCATATCATCAGCCAAACAAGCCCCGACACCCCAATGAGAGAGACGAGCTAACCAATGAAAACCCTCCAATTGATAGTCTCGTAAATCCCCCTGAAAGGTACTAGGAAGTTGAGGAGTAAATTGGTGCAGGGCTTGAATTTTTTGACAATGTTCGAGCCATTGTTGGTCAACCTTTAAATCCTCAACCTCAGAGAAAAAATCTTGCAAAGCTAAAGTAGACAAAGGATGAATCTGACGAGCCTGTTTATGAGGTTGAGAAAAAAGGCGAAATTCCTCAAGACGTTGACGAAAAGTATCAGTTAAAGCCAAAAATTGACCCTGACCTAAAGGAATAAAACGACCAGGACTCTGTTCTAAGAAGGTAAGTAGTTGTTGTAAATCGAAGACCAAAGACTCATCTAATTGTAATTGACCAGACACCTCAAACCAATCTTGTTGAGAATTAACATTGAGGTGAAGATGAGAAAAACCAGCAGGTTTAGTAACCTTAAGACTCTCTCCTTCAGGCCATTCAATAATAACTTGACCCTCTAAATCCTGTAATTGTAGAAGTAATTCTAAACAAAGTTGAGGGTCATCAAAATCCCATCGGCCACTAGCCGAATCACCAGAAGAAAGAAGGGGACAATCCCTGATTAAAGCATCAAATAAATCCTTTTCTTGTTCGAGATCACGAGTCGTCTGATAACGTTGACCATCAATTTCAGTAATAACAGTTGCACCACCGGTACCAGGATGATAAAAAGAATGACCTTTTTCAAAAGGACAGACAACCACTCTAGCACTTAACCCCTCATCATTTGGTAATAATTGAAGATGAGGAAGAGGCTGAGCTTCCACTTCAATAGCATCAGCAATATCACCTCCAATATCAGAATGAACGGTGCATAAACTAGAGATAGTATTAATAGCAGCTAAAACCTGTTCTTCGGCAGAAGGGGGGACTTTTAATTGATTACGTTTACCTAAAATGGTAGCAATTTGTTCATAGTCAGGAGTAATAACTAAAACCTTCACAAGATTGATAGTTTCTTGCCAAACAAGAGGGGATTGTTTTTGATAAAGAGGAGGAGAAAGTTTTAAAGTAATCTCTTTCTTGCGATTTTTTTTAACTAACAATTCAGGGGTAGCAGCTACTAATTCAACCTTAGTTTGAGGAGAATCCTCCCAAAAAACGAAAGGATGATCAATTAAGTCAATAATGGCTTCTTCTTCTAAACGATACTCCACATCCCCATAAAACCCTCTGCTATAGGTATTAATGTGAGAACAAGCCTTATAATCTTGAGCCGTGAGATAATTAAAAGACTCAGGAGTGCGAGCTAATCGTTTGAGAGCAATGGGACGACCTTGACTCCAAACCCCTTTTTTAGTAATAACTTGTTCTTTCGGTTTTAAAGACCAATTAGATTTGTATAAACTTAAAAACCAAGCCAAACGTTTGGGATTAGAAGAGGCATTATTGGTTGGTTTTTCAGAAGAGTTTAAATTAATTAAAGCCTTTAAACTAAGTTGCCAAGGTTCTTGAAAATCGAAGAGATCAACTAAAGGAGTTGACCCCTGAACAGGAGTTAATTGAGAAATAGTATCTTTCAACTGAGTGCGAGGTTGAAGGCGCAAAAGAAGTTGTCCAATTTCAAAGGATAACCAGTAATAACCAGCTTGATAACTGTGAGTAAAAAGTTGTTTCAATAATTTAGGTAAACGAGATTTAGCCTCATCAGGATTTAACCAATAGCAACACAAATAAGGGAACAAAGAAAACAGATGAGGAGTGGGAGGTAAATAATGTTCATCCCAGTTATTTTTAACTGATAAATCTCCTGAGAATAGCAAAATAACCTGTTCTAAATATTGGCAACTAATTTTTTTTAAGAAGAGAAGATTCTTGTCTCTGAGGATGATAGAAAGATAGTCTTGAGCTAATTTGAGAAAATCCCTGTTTGGGTCTTTAATGAGAGCTAAAATGAAGAACAAACCGCCAAAAGGCTCGAAAAAAATCTTACGTTTTCGAGTGAGCTTTTTTAACCCCTTGAGAGACTGAGTATAGTAATTAATGGAAGATTGATAATCACCTTTAATAAAAAAGAGAAAACCTAAATAGAAGTTAAGTAAATAATAGTTATCAAGAGAAACAGAAAGATTATTCAGGTATTCTTCAGCTTCAGCTAAACGATTTCTGAAGATAAGTTGTTCAATAAATAGTAATTGGAGTGTATCAGAAGAGCGGTCATCTTCTTGAGTACAAGTGACTTGTAAGAGTTCAAAATAATCATCACTGTTATCGAGATTGCTTAATTTTTTAGAAAGAATACTAACCAGTGTTGTTTCAAAGAGAGGTTGGGGGAGACGACGGAACCAGATGGGGTCAAAGGGATTATCCAAAATAGATTCAATGATAGTTTCTAGATGAATAGTTTGATGGGAAGAGCGAGATTGATATGCTTCTACTTGCTCGGAGATAAAATCAAAATCTTGACGATAAAGACCAAGGCGAATTTCTCTAATTAGTTGTAATTCATTATCAAATTGTTTAATTGGCTCTCCCCAACTGCGTTGTCTAATGGGGATTTTCTGCTCAATAATACTGGCCAATGGTTCAAAAGTATTTTCAATTAAAGTTTCTCTAGTAACTATTTCAATAATTAGGGGATTAACAACGAGCTTTTTCTCATTATTTTCAATTAACAAGTTATTTTTTAATAAATGATCAAGAGAAGCTTTTAAAGTTTTGGGGTGATAAAATTTTCCTTCCTTATCTTGAATTTCCAGGGCTTGAACACAGGCTCGGAGAGGGGTTCGAGTCATGGGTTCATAAATAATTGAGAGTAATTGAATAATGGGTTGATGAAAAGCCGTTTCTTGATGATAAAGATTAATGAGTTGTTGACGTTCTTGAGATAAACTTTGAGACATAACTACTATTTTAAACTCCTAAAAAATAAGAAGGATTAGTGGCTAAGAAATAATCAGACGCGCCCAGAAAAGTCCTTGACAAAAGTATTAACAAAAGATTGAAGAGAAGTGGGATCTTTTCGACGGTTATGAGAACGGACATTTTTCACCTGACCGACCTGATTAACTTGAGTAACTAAGGAAGAATGAATCTCTAAGAAACGTCCAGCAGCAGGACGATTAATCCCAAAAGTTTTCTCCAGTAAACCACGGTTAACGGCCCAGGAATCGTCGGGATGATCTTGATTCCATTGGAGAATAGCTGATGTAATGGTTTTAGCCCGCTCAACAGCACTATCATTTCGGTGGCGAGTCTGTTTCTGTTGAGTTTTTGGAGTCTTATTCTGATTAGTTTTTATTGTTTGATCGCTCTTTTGAGGAGTAGTATTGGTTTCAATGGCTAGAGAAAGCTGTTCGCCAAACAGGGCTTGACGGGCAACTTCAACGCGATCACTGATCACTTTTAATTCTTGATTTTCCTGTTGTAATTGATGATTATGAGTTTGGAGTTGAGATATCTGTTGTTTTAAGTGAGTATTATCTTGTTGAAGCTTTTGGATTTTAGTTTCAAGAGATTGAACCAGATGGGAATCACCATAACGATGATGGTTCTCATTCTGCTCACTCTCAAGAGACTGGATACGTTGAGTTAACCAAGCAAGGGTCTGTGACTGATTAGAGAGGGTTTGAGCCAAAAGGGGATCAACAGACGGTTGGGTTGGTAATACGGGGGAATCAAGTTGTTGATCTATCCATTGAGAGAGTTCCTCAACCATTTCGGGATCAGACCCTGATAGATGAAGTTTCTCAAAAACAGGTCGTAATTTAGAGAGAGTAGAATCAGTGACAGATTGAGCATCCACTTGTGGAAGATAAGGTGTATAGTTATTAGTTAATTGTGTATAGTTATCCAGAGTCTCGTCAAGATTATCAAAAGGAAGATGACTTGCTATCGCCCCAGAAATATAGGGAAGACAATGGCTGTTAATTTGATTAGGAGTGGCATAGAGTAAATCTTGAACATGATCATGGTTCTTTAATCGCTCTCTAGTCTCCAGAACAAGATGACTAGGAATTAGAGTTTTGAGGGGATATTTAGCCCCCAACCCCGTTGGAGAAAAGAGGAGGGTAAAATCATCATCATGAGGTTCAAAGGTAGCTGATTTAAGTAATTCACCAGGACTACGACCAGTAACAGCCATTAAACCAGCCATGATAACGGTATAACTATCACTGTTTAACATCTCAGATAAGCCCTTTTCTAGCTCTGATTGTAGAGTCTCCGATAGTTTAGAGGGGATAAGAGGTAACGAAGATGGAGAAGTGGATAATGGGGACGTTTTGGTTTGAGTAGTCACTGTTTCAGGAGGGAAACTAGGTGGAGTTCTGTCTGGGGGATGATCAAGCAAAGGAAACTCAGATAAGAGGATGCCCTTATCGGTAAGAGGATTATGATCGTCATCAACAAGATAATAATGGAAGTAATGGGGAGTAGCTGAACTATTAGGGGCAATCTGTTCAGAAAGAGTATGGCCAAGGTAATGTTGAAGAAAACGGTGTTGATGCTGGGATTGGGGGCAAAAATAATGGATAGCGATCGCCCCGTAAACACCTCTAAGACGATGGATAGAAACATACTTTTTCTCTGGGAGAACAGGGACAATACCGGTCTCCTGAAATAACTTGATCACCATTCGGTTAACCTGGACATTGAAGGATTTAACCTGAGTATTGGATGAAGGGAGGCCATGAAGATGAGCAATGGCAGGAATAGCTCTCAACCTTTCAATAGCCGACATAACCTCACTAGCCGGCATAATGGTTAAGATATCAAAGCTAGTGTCATCTCCTTTTTGTTTCTTCTGTTGACCTTGAAAATGGAGTAAATAAGGATGAGGAGTTAGAGTAAACGTCCCTTTACTCAAGACTTCTGTATGTCGTCGTCCTGTGGCTCCGGCAATGGCGATAGCGAGTTTAAGGTCTTGATTCGCTTCTGTGGTAGGGGTATGAAGTAATTGTTGAATTTGTTGTGTATAACTAGATAAGTGTACAGGTTGTAAATTATCTTGTCGTTGATTATTAACATCAGTGGTTTGATTTCTCAGTTGTTGGTAGGTTTGAGAATCGTACTTGAGATAGGTGAGAGCATAGTGTTCATGGGCTTCGACTTTTTCCCCTGTATCCCGTTTTTGATAAGTGTAGCGGTGAGAATTATTAGGGGTTAAATGGATATGATTCTGTTCAATCGCTTTGGCGATGGCATGACGGTATTTTCCGAGAATATCAGAAGCAATGGTGTTTTGAGGGTAGCCCTCTTCCAACAAAGCAATTTCTCGTTCACAGAATGACTGTATAGCGTCTTTCTTCTCAAGGGTTTTAAGATGTTCGATAAACCAATCAATGAGAATTTGACGCTCATCAGAGGTCATTTTTGTCCGCTTACCGGACTGAAGGCGATGGCGATAATTAGAGACGGCTTCATCTCGAAGTCCCGTCAAATTCTCCCGTTGACAAAAGTTACTCAGACTTTGTTGCTGTTCTGTCGAAGCCATGAATCTATGGAAGGTTAGTTAGCCGAAAAACTGTAGCTATGCTTCTATAATAAGTGTATAATAATTAAAGAATCAAGCCAAGTTAAGAAAATGATAGACAACTATCAACAAGCCCTTACTCTCATGGAAAAAATGAAGTTAGAGTTACCTTTCACTGTGTATCCCGATCAAGGATTATTGAGAAAAGCCGAACAACAAGGAGATGTCTTAAGTCCTAATCAGCCTATGGAGGTAAAACAGGTAGTTTATCTGGAGGAGGGGGGACTTATTTGTGCTGTAGAAAAAAGCCCAGAAGATACACTCTATCTTAGTTCAGTCACTCATTTGAGAATACCAGATGATCATCCATTAGTTGAAGAAATTCGAGAGTATCAAAATAAAAGAAAATATCATTTAGCCGTAGCTGAAGGAAAAATAGGTAGAGCTAAACGATTAGCCCGAAAAGTCAAAAAAAAGAAAGGTTTTGGGAATTAGAGCTAAGGGGGTAAAATGGGACTGAGGTTAATCTCAAGCAAAAAGTGTATAGATGTACGATTCAACTTGCCAGTTTATAGCTGCGAAATTTGGTTCGGATTTAGCTAAATGGTTGCTAGGAAAAGAGATAGAATTAACGGAATTAAAGCCGTCAGAATTATCTTTAGAGCCAATTAGAGCCGATAGCTTAATTTTCCTAGAATCATCAGCCTTAATCTTGCATATAGAATTTCAAACAGATCCTGATGAGGATATCCCCTTTAGGATGGCGGACTACCGATTGAGATTGTACCGTCGCTATCCTCATAAAAACAATATCGCAGCATCCACTGCTATCCTAGCTGGTTTAGTATTGAACAAAGACACTGTAAGTAAATTGTTGAGGGAAGACATTATGAAAGAATCAGTGATTTATCAAGACATAATAAGTAAAGGACGACAAGAAGAGGCAGTAAAGCTAATTTTGCCTTTACTAAATCATTTTTGCGGAGAATTAACTTCTAATACTATTTCCCAAGTGCGTGGATTGTCTGTTGAGCAACTAGAGCAACTAGGGGCTGCTTTACTTGATTTCCAAACTGAAAAGGATTTGAAAAAATGGCTTGACGAAAGTGTATGAAGTAAGGTGTATGAATCTGCTGTTTTGACCCATAGAGTAAACTCTCTTTCATCTTTGATTTAGCTTTAGCTATTTTAGCGATCGCCCTCAAGCTAAAAAGGACTCTTAACAAGGTTCTTGTCTATATTAAGGGTTAACCCTATATCCTGTAAGTAATAGCTATTAAAAGCCATTTATGATGAGCTAGGAAGATTTATTCTTTAGAGATCCCCTCTCCCCTCCTCTAATGCCACTTCTACTCATGAAATAAATGTCTTTCAGCGATCGCTTATCCTCGATTGGATGGAGGTTTGAGGGTATAGTGTCCTGCTCGAATGAGTGTACAGTAATCTGCAACAGTCAAAAACGGCATTATACATCTATAATGGCTCATGATCTGGGGGGGGCTGAAACCCTCTCCCCACAAGCCTTTTAGCCCCGTTAAATTTGGCGATCGCTTACTAGGGATGTTTCCTTGGAATTCCAAGGAAACATCCCTAGTAAGCGATCGCCAAATTTAACGGGGCTAAAAGGCTTGTGGGGAGAGGGTTTCAGCCCCCCCCAGATCATGAGCCATTATAGATGTATAATGCCGTTTTTGACTGTTGCAGATTACTGTACACTCATTCGAGCAGGACACTATACCCTCAAACCTCCATCCAATCGAGGATAAGCGATCGCTGAAAGACATTTATTTCATGAGTAGAAGTGGCATTAGAGGAGGGGAGAGGGGATCTCTAAAGAATAAATCTTCCTAGCTCATCATAAATGGCTTTTAATAGCTATTACTTACAGGATATAGGGTTAACCCTTAATATAGACAAGAACCTTGTTAAGAGTCCTTTTTAGCTTGAGGGCGATCGCTAAAATAGCTAAAGCTAAATCAAAGATGAAAGAGAGTTTACTCTATGGGTCAAAACAGCAGATTCATACACCTTACTTCATACACTTTCGTCAAGCCATTTTTTCAAATCCTTTTCAGTTTGGAAATCAAGTAAAGCAGCCCCTAGTTGCTCTAGTTGCTCAACAGACAATCCACGCACTTGGGAAATAGTATTAGAAGTTAATTCTCCGCAAAAATGATTTAGTAAAGGCAAAATTAGCTTTACTGCCTCTTCTTGTCGTCCTTTACTTATTATGTCTTGATAAATCACTGATTCTTTCATAATGTCTTCCCTCAACAATTTACTTACAGTGTCTTTGTTCAATACTAAACCAGCTAGGATAGCAGTGGATGCTGCGATATTGTTTTTATGAGGATAGCGACGGTACAATCTCAATCGGTAGTCCGCCATCCTAAAGGGGATATCCTCATCAGGATCTGTTTGAAATTCTATATGCAAGATTAAGGCTGATGATTCTAGGAAAATTAAGCTATCGGCTCTAATTGGCTCTAAAGATAATTCTGACGGCTTTAATTCCGTTAATTCTATCTCTTTTCCTAGCAACCATTTAGCTAAATCCGAACCAAATTTCGCAGCTATAAACTGGCAAGTTGAATCGTACATCTATACACTTTTTGCTTGAGATTAACCTCAGTCCCATTTTACCCCCTTAGCTCTAATTCCCAAAACCTTTCTTTTTTTTGACTTTTCGGGCTAATCGTTTAGCTCTACCTATTTTTCCTTCAGCTACGGCTAAATGATATTTTCTTTTATTTTGATACTCTCGAATTTCTTCAACTAATGGATGATCATCTGGTATTCTCAAATGAGTGACTGAACTAAGATAGAGTGTATCTTCTGGGCTTTTTTCTACAGCACAAATAAGTCCCCCCTCCTCCAGATAAACTACCTGTTTTACCTCCATAGGCTGATTAGGACTTAAGACATCTCCTTGTTGTTCGGCTTTTCTCAATAATCCTTGATCGGGATACACAGTGAAAGGTAACTCTAACTTCATTTTTTCCATGAGAGTAAGGGCTTGTTGATAGTTGTCTATCATTTTCTTAACTTGGCTTGATTCTTTAATTATTATACACTTATTATAGAAGCATAGCTACAGTTTTTCGGCTAACTAACCTTCCATAGATTCATGGCTTCGACAGAACAGCAACAAAGTCTGAGTAACTTTTGTCAACGGGAGAATTTGACGGGACTTCGAGATGAAGCCGTCTCTAATTATCGCCATCGCCTTCAGTCCGGTAAGCGGACAAAAATGACCTCTGATGAGCGTCAAATTCTCATTGATTGGTTTATCGAACATCTTAAAACCCTTGAGAAGAAAGACGCTATACAGTCATTCTGTGAACGAGAAATTGCTTTGTTGGAAGAGGGCTACCCTCAAAACACCATTGCTTCTGATATTCTCGGAAAATACCGTCATGCCATCGCCAAAGCGATTGAACAGAATCATATCCATTTAACCCCTAATAATTCTCACCGCTACACTTATCAAAAACGGGATACAGGGGAAAAAGTCGAAGCCCATGAACACTATGCTCTCACCTATCTCAAGTACGATTCTCAAACCTACCAACAACTGAGAAATCAAACCACTGATGTTAATAATCAACGACAAGATAATTTACAACCTGTACACTTATCTAGTTATACACAACAAATTCAACAATTACTTCATACCCCTACCACAGAAGCGAATCAAGACCTTAAACTCGCTATCGCCATTGCCGGAGCCACAGGACGACGACATACAGAAGTCTTGAGTAAAGGGACGTTTACTCTAACTCCTCATCCTTATTTACTCCATTTTCAAGGTCAACAGAAGAAACAAAAAGGAGATGACACTAGCTTTGATATCTTAACCATTATGCCGGCTAGTGAGGTTATGTCGGCTATTGAAAGGTTGAGAGCTATTCCTGCCATTGCTCATCTTCATGGCCTCCCTTCATCCAATACTCAGGTTAAATCCTTCAATGTCCAGGTTAACCGAATGGTGATCAAGTTATTTCAGGAGACCGGTATTGTCCCTGTTCTCCCAGAGAAAAAGTATGTTTCTATCCATCGTCTTAGAGGTGTTTACGGGGCGATCGCTATCCATTATTTTTGCCCCCAATCCCAGCATCAACACCGTTTTCTTCAACATTACCTTGGCCATACTCTTTCTGAACAGATTGCCCCTAATAGTTCAGCTACTCCCCATTACTTCCATTATTATCTTGTTGATGACGATCATAATCCTCTTACCGATAAGGGCATCCTCTTATCTGAGTTTCCTTTGCTTGATCATCCCCCAGACAGAACTCCACCTAGTTTCCCTCCTGAAACAGTGACTACTCAAACCAAAACGTCCCCATTATCCACTTCTCCATCTTCGTTACCTCTTATCCCCTCTAAACTATCGGAGACTCTACAATCAGAGCTAGAAAAGGGCTTATCTGAGATGTTAAACAGTGATAGTTATACCGTTATCATGGCTGGTTTAATGGCTGTTACTGGTCGTAGTCCTGGTGAATTACTTAAATCAGCTACCTTTGAACCTCATGATGATGATTTTACCCTCCTCTTTTCTCCAACGGGGTTGGGGGCTAAATATCCCCTCAAAACTCTAATTCCTAGTCATCTTGTTCTGGAGACTAGAGAGCGATTAAAGAACCATGATCATGTTCAAGATTTACTCTATGCCACTCCTAATCAAATTAACAGCCATTGTCTTCCCTATATTTCTGGGGCGATAGCAAGTCATCTTCCTTTTGATAATCTTGACGAGACTCTGGATAACTATACACAATTAACTAATAACTATACACCTTATCTTCCACAAGTGGATGCTCAATCTGTCACTGATTCTACTCTCTCTAAATTACGACCTGTTTTTGAGAAACTTCATCTATCAGGGTCTGATCCCGAAATGGTTGAGGAACTCTCTCAATGGATAGATCAACAACTTGATTCCCCCGTATTACCAACCCAACCGTCTGTTGATCCCCTTTTGGCTCAAACCCTCTCTAATCAGTCACAGACCCTTGCTTGGTTAACTCAACGTATCCAGTCTCTTGAGAGTGAGCAGAATGAGAACCATCATCGTTATGGTGATTCCCATCTGGTTCAATCTCTTGAAACTAAAATCCAAAAGCTTCAACAAGATAATACTCACTTAAAACAACAGATATCTCAACTCCAAACTCATAATCATCAATTACAACAGGAAAATCAAGAATTAAAAGTGATCAGTGATCGCGTTGAAGTTGCCCGTCAAGCCCTGTTTGGCGAACAGCTTTCTCTAGCCATTGAAACCAATACTACTCCTCAAAAGAGCGATCAAACAATAAAAACTAATCAGAATAAGACTCCAAAAACTCAACAGAAACAGACTCGCCACCGAAATGATAGTGCTGTTGAGCGGGCTAAAACCATTACATCAGCTATTCTCCAATGGAATCAAGATCATCCCGACGATTCCTGGGCCGTTAACCGTGGTTTACTGGAGAAAACTTTTGGGATTAATCGTCCTGCTGCTGGACGTTTCTTAGAGATTCATTCTTCCTTAGTTACTCAAGTTAATCAGGTCGGTCAGGTGAAAAATGTCCGTTCTCATAACCGTCGAAAAGATCCCACTTCTCTTCAATCTTTTGTTAATACTTTTGTCAAGGACTTTTCTGGGCGCGTCTGATTATTTCTTAGCCACTAATCCTTCTTATTTTTTAGGAGTTTAAAATAGTAGTTATGTCTCAAAGTTTATCTCAAGAACGTCAACAACTCATTAATCTTTATCATCAAGAAACGGCTTTTCATCAACCCATTATTCAATTACTCTCAATTATTTATGAACCCATGACTCGAACCCCTCTCCGAGCCTGTGTTCAAGCCCTGGAAATTCAAGATAAGGAAGGAAAATTTTATCACCCCAAAACTTTAAAAGCTTCTCTTGATCATTTATTAAAAAATAACTTGTTAATTGAAAATAATGAGAAAAAGCTCGTTGTTAATCCCCTAATTATTGAAATAGTTACTAGAGAAACTTTAATTGAAAATACTTTTGAACCATTGGCCAGTATTATTGAGCAGAAAATCCCCATTAGACAACGCAGTTGGGGAGAGCCAATTAAACAATTTGATAATGAATTACAACTAATTAGAGAAATTCGCCTTGGTCTTTATCGTCAAGATTTTGATTTTATCTCCGAGCAAGTAGAAGCATATCAATCTCGCTCTTCCCATCAAACTATTCATCTAGAAACTATCATTGAATCTATTTTGGATAATCCCTTTGACCCCATCTGGTTCCGTCGTCTCCCCCAACCTCTCTTTGAAACAACACTGGTTAGTATTCTTTCTAAAAAATTAAGCAATCTCGATAACAGTGATGATTATTTTGAACTCTTACAAGTCACTTGTACTCAAGAAGATGACCGCTCTTCTGATACACTCCAATTACTATTTATTGAACAACTTATCTTCAGAAATCGTTTAGCTGAAGCTGAAGAATACCTGAATAATCTTTCTGTTTCTCTTGATAACTATTATTTACTTAACTTCTATTTAGGTTTTCTCTTTTTTATTAAAGGTGATTATCAATCTTCCATTAATTACTATACTCAGTCTCTCAAGGGGTTAAAAAAGCTCACTCGAAAACGTAAGATTTTTTTCGAGCCTTTTGGCGGTTTGTTCTTCATTTTAGCTCTCATTAAAGACCCAAACAGGGATTTTCTCAAATTAGCTCAAGACTATCTTTCTATCATCCTCAGAGACAAGAATCTTCTCTTCTTAAAAAAAATTAGTTGCCAATATTTAGAACAGGTTATTTTGCTATTCTCAGGAGATTTATCAGTTAAAAATAACTGGGATGAACATTATTTACCTCCCACTCCTCATCTGTTTTCTTTGTTCCCTTATTTGTGTTGCTATTGGTTAAATCCTGATGAGGCTAAATCTCGTTTACCTAAATTATTGAAACAACTTTTTACTCACAGTTATCAAGCTGGTTATTACTGGTTATCCTTTGAAATTGGACAACTTCTTTTGCGCCTTCAACCTCGCACTCAGTTGAAAGATACTATTTCTCAATTAACTCCTGTTCAGGGGTCAACTCCTTTAGTTGATCTCTTCGATTTTCAAGAACCTTGGCAACTTAGTTTAAAGGCTTTAATTAATTTAAACTCTTCTGAAAAACCAACCAATAATGCCTCTTCTAATCCCAAACGTTTGGCTTGGTTTTTAAGTTTATACAAATCTAATTGGTCTTTAAAACCGAAAGAACAAGTTATTACTAAAAAAGGGGTTTGGAGTCAAGGTCGTCCCATTGCTCTCAAACGATTAGCTCGCACTCCTGAGTCTTTTAATTATCTCACGGCTCAAGATTATAAGGCTTGTTCTCACATTAATACCTATAGCAGAGGGTTTTATGGGGATGTGGAGTATCGTTTAGAAGAAGAAGCCATTATTGACTTAATTGATCATCCTTTCGTTTTTTGGGAGGATTCTCCTCAAACTAAGGTTGAATTAGTAGCTGCTACCCCTGAATTGTTAGTTAAAAAAAATCGCAAGAAAGAGATTACTTTAAAACTTTCTCCTCCTCTTTATCAAAAACAATCCCCTCTTGTTTGGCAAGAAACTATCAATCTTGTGAAGGTTTTAGTTATTACTCCTGACTATGAACAAATTGCTACCATTTTAGGTAAACGTAATCAATTAAAAGTCCCCCCTTCTGCCGAAGAACAGGTTTTAGCTGCTATTAATACTATCTCTAGTTTATGCACCGTTCATTCTGATATTGGAGGTGATATTGCTGATGCTATTGAAGTGGAAGCTCAGCCTCTTCCTCATCTTCAATTATTACCAAATGATGAGGGGTTAAGTGCTAGAGTGGTTGTCTGTCCTTTTGAAAAAGGTCATTCTTTTTATCATCCTGGTACCGGTGGTGCAACTGTTATTACTGAAATTGATGGTCAACGTTATCAGACGACTCGTGATCTCGAACAAGAAAAGGATTTATTTGATGCTTTAATCAGGGATTGTCCCCTTCTTTCTTCTGGTGATTCGGCTAGTGGCCGATGGGATTTTGATGACCCTCAACTTTGTTTAGAATTACTTCTACAATTACAGGATTTAGAGGGTCAAGTTATTATTGAATGGCCTGAAGGAGAGAGTCTTAAGGTTACTAAACCTGCTGGTTTTTCTCATCTTCACCTCAATGTTAATTCTCAACAAGATTGGTTTGAGGTGTCTGGTCAATTACAATTAGATGAGTCTTTGGTCTTCGATTTACAACAACTACTTACCTTCTTAGAACAGAGTCCTGGTCGTTTTATTCCTTTAGGTCAGGGTCAATTTTTGGCTTTAACTGATACTTTTCGTCAACGTCTTGAGGAATTTCGCCTTTTTTCTCAACCTCATAAACAGGCTCGTCAGATTCATCCTTTGTCTACTTTAGCTTTGCAAGATTTTTTCTCTGAGGTTGAGGATTTAAAGGTTGACCAACAATGGCTCGAACATTGTCAAAAAATTCAAGCCCTGCACCAATTTACTCCTCAACTTCCTAGTACCTTTCAGGGGGATTTACGAGACTATCAATTGGAGGGTTTTCATTGGTTAGCTCGTCTCTCTCATTGGGGTGTCGGGGCTTGTTTGGCTGATGATATGGGTTTAGGTAAAACTATTCAGGCTTTGGCTGTTATTCTCACTCGTGCCAGTGATGGACCCACTTTAATTGTTGCTCCTACTTCTGTTTGTTTTAATTGGATTGATGAATCCACTAAATTTTCTCCTACTCTTAATCCCATTTTATTTGGCAGTGGTAATCGTCAGAAAATTTTAGATAATTTACAGTCTTTTGATTTATTAATTTGCAGTTATGGTTTATTACAACAAGAGTCGGTCGCTACTATGTTGGCTGATGTTTCTTGGCAAACCATTGTTTTAGATGAGGCTCAATTTATTAAAAATATGACCACTAAACGCTCTCAGGCTGCCATGAAGTTACAGGGTCAGTTTAAGTTGATTACTACGGGAACGCCTCTAGAAAATCATTTAGGAGAATTATGGAATCTATTCCGCTTTATTAATCCTGGTTTGTTGGGTTCTTGGAAACAATTTAATGACCGTTTTGTTGCCCCTATTGAGTCAGATCCACATAAAATTCTTCATCAACAATTGAAACTTTTAATTCAACCTTTTATTTTACGCCGTACTAAAACTCAGGTTCTCTCTGAATTACCTCCTCGTACTGAAATGCTTTTATCCGTTGAATTAAGTAACGAAGAAATGGCTCTCTATGAGGCTTTACGTCGTGATTCGGTCAAAAAATTGAGCGAGAGTGATGACAGTGGCGGTCAAAAACATTTACAGGTTTTGGCTGCTTTGATGAAGTTACGCCGTTGTTGTTGTCATCCTAGTTTGATTCTTGATGATTCCTCTTTAAATGGTTCTAAGTTACAGGTCTTTCAAGAGATCCTTGAAGAGTTACTTGATAACCGTCACAAGGCTTTGGTTTTTAGTCAATTTGTTGACCATCTACAAATTGTTAAATCTCATCTTGATCAACAACACATTAGTTATCAATATCTCGATGGTAGCACCCCCAATAAGGAACGACAACGACGGGTTAAGGCTTTCCAGTCTGGTGAAGGAGATGTCTTTCTTATCAGTTTAAAGGCGGGGGGAACCGGTTTAAATTTGACCGCGGCTGATTATGTCATTCATCTCGATCCTTGGTGGAATCCTGCTGTTGAAGATCAGGCTACCGATCGCGCTTATCGCATTGGTCAACAACGTCCTGTTACCGTCTATCGCTTGGTGGCTAAAGACACCATTGAGGAAAAAATTGTTCAACTTCATCATCGTAAACGAGATTTAGCTGATTCTCTTCTTTCTGGTACTGATGTTTCTGCTAAACTATCCACTTCTGAATTGTTGGATTTGATGAAATAACTTTTATGGCTTTTAGTTATACGCTCATTTATCAACCTATGAAAAACACCCTTATAAGCCAGTGGACTTGATCTCTAGCTAATTTCTTCAGTTACTTTTTGTATCTTTTGAGTTTTTCTAACCTTATCCTCCCTCTATTGTACTTTAGTCTCATTTTTCTTCATATTGCTTTCTCTTGCTTCTACTCATTTTTTGACTCCTACTCATTCACCTCTTACTTATACCTGTATAATCCTACTCATACTCGTATAATACTTATATCTGTATAAACTCTTGCACTTCTTTGATTATCATCCACATTTTCAGATAGTCACTTAGTCTTTGCCATCCTTTCCATAAGGTCTGCACTCCTGGCTCTCCATCCCCTTTTCTGCACATAAATCCTCCTAATCTTCCTATCCATCTCACACATTCATATATTGTCGGTATTTCTGACGGTAACTCTTTTTTTTTAGTAATTACACAGTATAGCACTTGCCATTCTTCTTCTTCTAAGGCAATATCGGCTGGTTCATCTGGCGTTTCTACGGCACAATATTTGAGCCACAATATCCTTGAGGCAATGATGCTGTAGGTGGCCAATGCTCTTTCGAGTCGCTCTCCTTTGTCTAACATTAGCTTCTCAATCCCACAACCTGTTTTCAATACATAGTGAAATCTCTCAATTAACCAACGATATGTATAATATTTTAGGACTTTTTGGGCATCTGCTAAATTATTTACGGCTAAAGTCGTTAATAGCACCCATTTTACTGCTTTTTCTCCTTTGGGAGCCTGAATCTCTTCCGCTACGATCGCATTTACCTTAATGGGTTCCATTTCCCGATAATCCGGCTTATTCAAAGGTGCTTGGATCTCCACTGATGTCCATTTTACTTGTAATCTTGCTATTCTCGGTTTTCTTCGCGGTGTTCTCCTTAATTTGATAGCTATTTCTGCCATTGCTTCTAATTTCTCTAACTTAGAAAATAATTTATCTATTTCCTCCTCTGTTTTGACTCTCCTATCCTGTGCTGCTCTGATTAATAAGTGTGCGCCTTCTCTTAACGGTTCGGCCAACAACTCGAAGATGTCTCCTTCTCGATCGCATACCGTTATTAGTTCTATATCTTCTGGTATTGCCTCCTGTACCTCTCTTAATGATTCTATCCATCTAAAACTTTCTTTCTCTTCTATTTTACGCTTTCTTTCTACATATCCTTTCCCTTTCCTCACTTTGGCTCTTGCCCATACTTTTTGCTTCAACAGGCCGAATGGGATTCCTTCTCCACTGACAGCCAGGACATTATGCACTTTTAATCCCTCTGCACCTTGTTTACTGATACTGCCTAATCCTCTTCTACCTTTTTTCGCAGGAAATTCTAGCTCTGTTGTGTCTTGCACCGCTAAGACCACTTTTTCTCCTTTCAGCTTCTCTATTGTCGCTTTTTTATGCGCTTCTATTATTTTTTCTGCTTTCACATGGCGATTTTCCCAAAACTCGTAAGTGGCCTGTACATCTGATG
>JAAUYI010005784.1_pt1 | contig 19680 bp, 15 predicted proteins | sample 7278041 | NCBI WGS metagenome assembly JAAUYI01 (sample SAMN14350216, study PRJNA611818) | marine sediment metagenome | isolation source: surface marine sediment (0.6m) | place: French Polynesia: Moorea | collected 2018-08
AATTTGGGTTACTACCGCAAAAATATGGCTATATCGACTTGTGTAAATCCGATTTTTCTTAACTTGGAGTTAAACTGTCGGATTAAACGTTAAAGGAAAATCCAACCGCCATTGTTTACCTTTGTAAAACAGTATTTGATAAACCTGTAGGCTACCGTATCTAAAGGAAGCTTCAAAAGATTGCAAATAAAGATACCACATACGCAAGAATCGCTGATCGTAAGTTGCCCCCAATGATGCAATTTTATCTCGGTTGTTAGTAAAATTAATTGCCCAGCGTTTCATGGTTTCCGCGTAGTGAGGCTTTAGATTTTCGCAATGGGCAACTGGTAGTTTTGCTGTCCAAAGTTCCTGGATTAATTCATGAAGTTGTGGTGCATACCCACCGGGAAAAATATATTTAGCACTCCAAGCACCGTTTCTTTCATTGCTTTGAGTCACAATTGTGTGCAGCATACCTACCCCATTGGGGGTTAAAAGTTCTGATGCCTTTTGCATGAAGGTAGGGAAACAGTCTTTACCGACGTGTTCAAACATCCCAATGCTGACAAACTTATCGTATTGCCCTTCTATTTCTCGGTAATCTTTAGTCAGAATTTTGATTTTATCGCTCAGACCTTTTTGAGCTATTCTTTCTTGAGCCAATGCAGCTTGCTCTACACTTAAGGTGATACCCGTTCCAGAAATGCCGTAGTTTTCGGCGGCATAAATCAACATTCCGCCCCATCCACAACCAATATCAATCAGGGATTCTCCCGGTTGCAACGCCAGTTTTTGACAAATTAATTCATATTTTTGAAGTTGCATCTGTTCTAGGGAATCGGTTTCTCTAATCCGATAACCGCAGGAATAGGTCAAGGTTGGATCGAGAAAAAGCTGATAGAATTCATTGCCCAAGTCGTAGTGATACTGTACGTTTTTGCGACTATTTTGAATTCGAGTCGGGACTGTTTTTAGTCGTTGAGTTATGACCTTAAACAGCAATGGTATTGTTACCCGTTTATTTGCTTGTGAATATATGTTGCTACGATAAAACAATCCGATGAGTTCAAGGAGATTATTGTTTTCTTCATCCCACCAACCATCCATGTAAGCTTCACAAAACCCTAGCGCACCAAATGCCAAAACACGGTCGTAGGTATGGGGATTATGAATGCACAGTCGCAGGGCTGGTGACAAATCCTCCTTACCAAAATGGAAAACCACACCTGCTGGATTAATAACTGTCAGATTTCCCTCTTGGATAAAGCTAAAAAGTTGGTAGAGATAGCGTTCTCCACTAGGTAAGGAAGAAATGCGATCGCTCCAATTCTGGTTTGATGGGGTAACGATTTCTCTATGTTGTTGATTTGTCTCTTGGGTTTGAGTCATATCTTGAGCATTCTTAATAATTTCAGCAAGTTACCGTGGATTATTTTTGTTGTATGGTCTTGACATTGGTTGCCAAACCGAGGAATTGCAGTAATCTAATGGTTATCCAAGTCACATCAATTTCCCACCATTGCAAGCCATGACGGGCTGAATATTGAAAGGCATGATGATTATTATGCCAACCTTCCCCAAAAGTCAGCAGAGCCACCCACCAACAGTTAGTAGAGCGGTCTTTTGAATCATGAGTACGATAGCCGACCATGTGGCAAGCACTATTGACGAACATAGTAGAATGAAGCCCTACAAATAAACGAACAAAGATTCCCCAAATGACGAAAGACCAACCACCTAACAAATATAATATCGCCGCTAAGGCCACCTGTAACTCAATGTAATATCTGTGACAAAAACGATAGAATGGGTCATCAGCAATGTCTTTAGTAAACCGGGGAAGTTCGGTTCTGTTGGGAACCGAATGCATTAACCAGTTGATGTGACTCCACCAAAAACCCTGGTTGGAGTTGTGAGGATCTTTTTCTTGATCAGAATACAAATGATGCAGTCTGTGATATCCCACCCAGCCAAGTACTCCTCCTTGAAGAGCTAAAGTACCGCACAAAATCAGAACATATTCTAGCCATTTGGGAGTTTGTAAGCTTCGATGGGTAGCCAAACGATGAAAACCAAAAGAAATTCCCAGACCAATGGTTATCCAATGTAAAAACACTGCTACCCCTACAGCAGCCCAACTAAAGGTGTGGGGTAGGAATACTAACAATACTGCAAGATGAAGTATAGAAGTAAAAATAATCACCTTTGGTCTAGGAGAAACTGAATTCAATTGAGATAAATTGCTAGTCATATTTTTTCAACCCTACACCGGCTTAGATTTAGGTGATTTTTGAGAAAAACTCGACCCTAGTTGATGCCATCAACAGCTACCGTCAACACCGATCGCAACTGTTGTTGACCGTGGGAACTCCCCAGCATCACCCCGTGAGCCACTTGATTCTCATACCAACAGGTAATATTAGTGTGGCGTTGCGGAATCAGGGGATGATTTCACCAATTTTTCAGGGATTTTTCAATGGTTTCAAACGCTAATTCATCCCGCACTTATGCAACACCGTTTTGTTTCAATAACTGAGTGGATTGCGGTTGAAATTCTGTCCACTCTTTACAAACCTGTTCGTAACATTGGGGTGGGGTGAGGGGTAAGTTTTTCAAGTAGAAGAAGGTGACTTGATGAAAGGATTCCAGTAATAACACGGCTTCTGTTGCAGGATTATAGGTATTTACGGCTTCCAATATGTGAGCATTCATAAAGTGATGGTGTAGAATCACTGTGTCGGGAGCCGCTAACCAGGCATTCAAAAACGGGGCTAAACGAGAGCGCGGAACAAAATAAGTTTTGAAGTTTTCCCCTGCAATGCCAATCGCAGGAGAGTTAGTACTGCAAATGATCGCACCGCGTTCGCCACCTAAGTATCCAACCCAGGCATTGTAACCGATCGCCAATGAATTTGTGGCAATAAAGTCTTGTTGCCAGTTTAGAGTATTAGGGACTTCACTCATAATTCCCTGCTTTGGGTAGTTAGATCAGGCTGAAATTCTACCCAACGTTGCTGCACCTGTTTATAACATTCAGCAGGAGAAATCCCTAGGTTTTGCAACAGGTTGATATCTACTGTACCGTTACCAAGGATCAGAATCACCATTGCTTGGGTGGGTTCATAGGTAGCGATCGCTTTGTGCAGTGCGGTTATGGCATCTTTCTCTAGTTCCAGTGTTTGTAGATAGGAACTTACCTGCCCTTGAGGAACGAATGCCCGATTGAAGGTCACGGTATCAACACTCCAATCAATGGAGGTAGGGATTGCATCCACGACATCGCAAACCACCATCCCCTTTCCTACATTCATATAACCATTCCAGGCAGTATATCCAATGGTCAAAATATTGTGGAGAATAAATTGGTTTTGCCAGTAACCGAAGTATCCTTGCCAGAGTTCATTTCCTATTCGCATTAGAAATCAATCCTGTACGTAATCTTGTCCTGTCACCAATGCCAATTCTGCTCGCATAAACTCACGTCCCAAGTAAGCCGCATGATCGAATCGGCTGACTGGACAAGGTTTTGTTGACTCAAACAGTTGAACGCCAATTTCTTTAGCTGTTCTGCCTGTAAACAGAGTAGTTGCTTGTCGTTCCACTTTAATAGTTGCAGGGATGGGCTGTCCTGTTTCTGGATCGACAGCTAGTCCTTGCTCATTAACTTCATTGGTAAAATGTTTCGCACAGATCAAGCCTGCTCCCCGATCTAAATAGATGATAAAGTAACCTGCCGGATCGAGTTCTAAAAATCGCTTAGATAATTTATCGTCAATTGCGGCGATCGCTTCTACTGCTGATATCATTATTTTTCCACTTATGAAGGTATGTACGAAAGTTCTATATGAGATATGGGTTTTGATTGGGAAAAACTCTCTCTAAATCTCTTTATTAGTAAGAGATAGACTCTGAGGTTTCAACTTTTTATAAATCAACCCAAATCTCTTAAATCGAAATATTTGCAAACAAATTTGAGCAGTTGTTTAAAATAATCACAACTGCAACTTAATTACGACAAGATTTTGCTGCAATTAAATTTTCGGCGTTGCTGAATGGAAGTATGATTTTACATTTTTCGCCAGATTGAACAACGATTCTTTGCGTCTTTGCGTCTTTGCGTGAGATAAATTCATACCGCAATTATGCAACACCAAATTTTCAAATCCTTAATTACACAACTCCATCTCAGCATTTTGCTTCTCCAAGGGGATGGAAACTGCTGGAATTCTCGCTAAAAGTCCTTTCTTAAGCGGTTGAGGACGTTCAGCCCAAGGTAAGGAACCTTCTGGATGCACGTAATACTTACCTGCACAATCAAACACACCCTCAACTTCTGCGGGAGTTAAATTGGAGGAAATATCGCCAAAAAGATACGTAGTTTTACCAGGTGAAGCGAAGGAAATTACACAAGAGCGACTGCAAGCGCTCATGCATTCGACTGGTTGAATAGTAAATTCTGTATTTAATTCCCAATTAGGATAATCTGCTTGCAAGCGTTTAAGTAGCTTTTCACCACCACTTTCACCGACACGCTTACCGTTTTCCCACTTACTTGCACAAGTCGTACAAACAAATATTGTATGTGCCTTCATCTATACCTCGTAGATTTAGCGATGTTTTTGTTGATTTGTCGGCGGGCATTCTGACTTACAAGGTTACGATTTTTCCTTGCTTACAGCTGCGGGACAGCGCCGGATTCGCACCGGACTTTCCCCGTTACCTCTAGTGGCTGCTCCCCACTAGAACCAAAGTTAAATATTATCCTAACACTAACATGATTTGCTTTATCAAGTAAATAAAGATTTTTCAGACTATTTATATGCTCCAATTAAAAAATAAAAAAAGGGCATGGATGGGAGGTAGATATTTCCCCTGATAAATCCAGTTTTTGGCAGATGGAAAAAAGCTTAACTATTTATTTCCCTTGCTCCATTTCACCACTACCAAGAAGTAAAAACCACCATTTATTCTTTATTCTCAGTGATTCGATCTAAAAACTGAATTAACTCATAGATGGATTGATATTTTGATACAGTATTTCTATAAGTGACTTGCCAAAAACTTGGCGCGATCGCATTTACCACTTCTACGGTAATTGAGGAATTGCTATCTGACACCACAACAAACCCAACCCTTTGTAAAGCACGTTTTGTCCATAGGGTTTCTATACCCTCACCCAGCAAACTGATTTCACCACGAATTGGTGTATGTAAACGAAATTCTCCGGAGCTTGCATCAAATTCGACACCTTCACTGTGGAAAGTCTCAGTAAATATACCATTTAAGACTAAATCTTCTGGTGCGCCAATTTCTAGAGAACCATCTGCTGTTAACAACCAGATTTTATCAGCAAGACGCAAAGCTAAATCCAAGTCGTGGGTAGACAGCAAAATTGCTTGATTGGTTTGTTGTCCCAAGCGTCGTAATAGTTGCATGATTTCTACACGACGGGGTAAATCTAAAAAAGCTGTCGGCTCATCTAGTAGCATTAAAGCAGGTTCTTGTGCTAAAGCACGGGCAATCATAATTTTCTGACGCTCACCATCGCTGAGTTGGTTGACATTGCGTTTAGCTAGGTGTAGGCTTCCTACAGATGCGATCGCCCATTGGACTATTTTCTCATCCTTTGCAGTCAAATTTCCCCACCAATCAGTGTAAGGATAGCGTCCCATACTTACCAAAGTTTCAGCACAAAGCATTCCCACATCAATTTTTTCTGTGAGGACTAAACTCAGAAGTTTGGCTAATTCCTGGGGTGCTAAGTTATAGATGTCATTTCCCAGTAGTTCTACTGTTCCATGAATGGGGGGTTGCATTCCCGCTAAGGTTCGCAATAGGGTTGATTTACCCGCACCATTCGCACCTAATAAACAGACTAATTCACCAGGGATTAGGGATGCACAAATGTCAGCAACAACAATGTGAGTCCTACCCCGTGGTGTTTTGTAACCGATAGTCAGGTTATTGGTGTTGAGAATTGGATGATTCATTGGAAATAACTATGTATGGGAATGACGATGCAAAATCACCCAGGTAACGACGGGAGTACCAATCAAGGCTGTCACGGAGTTTAAAGGTAGAACAATTTGACTTCCTGGTAATTGTGAGAGTAAATCTGCAAGTAAGGCGAGAATTGCACCCACAAAGATGACAGCAGGGACTAGTATGCGGTGATCTGATGTTTGGAACAAACTACGACATAGATGGGGTACTGCAACACCTAAAAAAGCGATCGGTCCGCAAAAAACGGTAATTGCCCCTGATAAAATAGAGGCACTGGTAATAATCCAAAATCTTGCTTGTTGTACTGACAAACCCAAACTGCGAGCGTAATTTTCACCAAGCAGGAGTGTATTTAAGGATTTTGATAGCATTACCGACACTAACAAAGCTAACAGTACTACTGGTGCTAAAACTAACAATTGTCGCCATGTGACAGCCGCAAAACTACCAACTGTCCATTGTAAGTATGATTGGATTTGTTGAGTTTCACTAAAGTTGAGCAAAATGCTAACAATAGCACCTGTGGCATAACCAAATAATAGTCCTAAAATTAGCAGTGTCATTGTATCTTGGACGCGACGGGAAACAATTAACACTAACCCCAATACTAATGCTGCTCCTAAACTTGCTGCTACGATTAAACTAAAATCACTAATTATTGCTAATTTTTGCAGTAATTCAGTTATACCAGTAATGCTAACTGCTAATATTGCTAATGCGACTCCTAAGGAAGCACCAGAGCTAATTCCTAATATAAATGGTCCCGCTACAGGGTTCCTAAATAGGGTTTGCATTTGCAGTCCACTTGTTCCTAAAGCAGCACCAGCAAGGGTTGCGGTTATGGCTTTGGGTAAGCGGAATTTCCAAATAATAGTCGTCCAAGTTGCTTTTGTTGTTTCTTGTCCTAATAAGATGGTGATAACTTCTTGAATGGGAATATGGACGGAGCCTAATGCTATATCTATTAAGAAGAATAATATCAAGCCTATAAATAAAATCAAAAATAATAGAGAATTTATCTCTAAAATATGGCGATTTTTACTTTTAATAAGTTTGTTAGGTTTATGCTTGATTAGGGACATATGAAATACTTAAAACATCATCTTAGTGAGCTAATTTTGTAGTGGGAATAAATTAGTTACTAGAATTAGACTGAGACTGCTTTCTATAGCGACGCAAACTATTACGTAAACGCTGTTGGCTGGGATTTGCGGTTTTTCTCAACTTTCTCTTACGGGAAGATGTAGTCTGATTATTTTTTCGCCGACGTAATGAATTTCGCCATCTTTTTTGTTGGGAAGATGTGGTTTTATTTGTTTGTCGTAGACGCTGTTTAATTGTTGTTCGCTTTGGAGATGATGAACTATTAGTTGCACGTTTTCTTTTGCTTCTCAAAGCTTCTCTCAAACGCCGATGATTAATTCTTCTACGCTTTGGCGGAGAACTTACTTTTCTATTAGCATTTGTTCTATTTCTGCTGGAATTTCTAGCTATCCCTTGTTTTTTTCTGGGAGTTTTATTGATAGAATTGCTAGAGTTAGTAGTTGTTTGATTTCGCCGTTTTATTGTTGCTCTGCGTTTTCTACGTTGTTGAATTTTTCGATAACGTCGGGAGCCTTCAAGGGCATATTCTGTAGATATTCTAACTCCTTGCCTGCCATTAGAGTTAGGCTTGAGTTTCCAATTTCGCGCTCGTTTAATGTGTTCCCGATCTAATTTTCTATTTCCACTAGAACGCAACAAACGTACATTAGTAATATTACCTTTTAAGTCAGTATCAACAGCTACTTTTATTCTACCCTCAACTTTACGTTTTACTGCCCATCTGGGATATTTAATATTACATTTACGGCAAGCTGCACGACCATTAGTATTACCGTTTGAATTACCTCTAGTATTCCCTCTAGTATTCCCAGGGGTAGAGCGTTTTCTTGGCTTGATAGTAGTTGTAGGTGCTGTTGCAACTTTGCCAGTAGTACCAGTATTATTGTTGATACTGTTGCCATTTGTATTATTAGTATTATTATTTGCTGTATTCTTACCTGTATTTATACTAGAATAATTACTAGTATTAGTATTGCCTCTATTGCTACTATAATTTGTCACAGTAGTGGTGGAATTGTTACTCGTAGCATTTGATGAGGCTGAGGATATTTGAGTGTTTCTAGAGTTTTTTTGAGTAGCTTGGGAATCTCTAATATTTGCTAACGTTCTGCTTAATTTTTGACTAGCTGGTTGTGGAGTAGAAGTAATTAGAGACGGCTTGGATTTACTCATATTTTGAGTAGTTCTAGAATTTCTAAATTGAGCCAGGGAATCTTGTAATTTTTTACTACTTTGTTGTATGGCAATTTTGTTGTTTACAGATGAATTGATTTGTGTTGGTTGTGGCTTAATTAGAGGTTTTTGAGGTTTAATAGACAGCTTTTGTGGCTCTATAGCAATTTTGTTGTTTACAGATGAATTGCTTTGTGTTTTTTGTGGCTGAATTAGAGATTTTTGGGGCTTAATAGATAGCTTTTGTGGCTCTATAGGAATCTTAGATGTAGACTGCTGTTGCTGTGATGGTTTTACTCTTTTAGTTGGTGTAATTTTAGTTGTTGTAATAGTTGCCAGGTTAATTCCTGGATTTGGTTTTGTTGCAGATGAAGTCTCAACAGCTTTGGGTTGGGGTTTTTCTGTTTGCACTTTTGTGATTTCTGGCTTGAGAGGTGGTTTTACTTCTTCCTCTAAAGGTGGTTCAATAAAGGTGATTTCAATTGGCGATTCTGCAATTGGTGATACTCTTTTTATAAGATGACTAATACCATAAGCCAGTACAATAATATGCAAAGCTAACGAAGCAACAAAACTACGCACTAAAAGAATTTTGAGAGCTTTCTTTTCTCTCTCTCGCTGTTCTAAAATTTTGGCAGAATAGGTCATAATTATTGAAGCTTATTTATAGCTCAGATAAACAGTATTTAATATCTCAGATTAATTCATATAAATAACTACTCTAATTGCTGATAATAAACTAGTTGATGATTGGGTAAAATTTCTGGATGGAAAATTTTAATTAAATCAGATAAAACGACATCAGGGTTACTAGTTCCACTTTCCCAATAATCGTTACCACCATTTTGATTTACACGAGCATTGTTGTTATAAACATTACCTTTTTTTACCGCTACAAAATTACCATAGCGATTATCTTCAGCAATAATATCTGTTATTTTTCTCCAAGATTGACTAACATTAAGCCAATAGTCTGAATTTACGGCTCGTTGAAAAACATCTTCAAAGGATAAAGGAGTACTACCAGAATAATCACCTACACAAATATGGTTTGTTCCTGCGTCATTTAAATATTTTGCAACATAACTTTGACAACCTGGTATGTACCAAGTACCTTTAAAGTTAAATCCTGTAAAAACCGTGGGTAGTTTTTTACTCGACTTAGTTTGAGAAGCAATATTTTTATATTTTTTCGCTATTTTACTAAAGCTTTCTTGAGCAAGGTTTTCTTGATTAAAAAATAAAGCAGTAAACTTTAACCACTCTGCACGTCCTAGAGGAGATGTTTCCATATATTCAGCATTAATTCCCACTTTTAAACCTGCTTCCAATAGTTTAGGATGACTATCTAGTTGAGGATTACCCACTCCATAAGTCATCACTAAATTTGGATTTAATTCTAAGATTTTTTCTATATTGAGATTCTGATTACTACCAACTTCCGCTACTTTCCCCGCTTTAATTTTATCCATTACTTCCGATGTATTAACTCTTTTTGTGTCGCTAACACCAGTAAGTTTATCTACTACTCCTAACTTGGCTAGATGGGGTAAATGAGTGGTAGAAAGGGAAACGAGAGAATTTATTGGTACGGTGACGATTTGACTAGATGTAAAGCCTTCTGGTGCTGGTGTGCCACATTGGACTAAAATATATTGAAACCCTTTTTTGGCATTACGCCAAGGATTTTTAACTGTTACTATTTTATAATTTTTGCGATATTCTACATTAAAGCCGATAGCATAATCTACAGTAATTTTTTCAGGGAAGTAGTCAGTATTGGGATTATAATCTTGAGTACATATTTCTTCTCTGTTATCTTGTTTTTTAACGGAAGAACTAGTTTGATTATTACAGGCGATCGCAAAAATAGCAACCAGTACTAACTGAGTCAAGAAAACGAACAATTTTACTGGTTGGTGAAGTGTAATTTTCATTAGTCACCTTGACAAAAATACCACCGGATTAAATACTGTAGCTAATTTTTTATGACTATTAATTCCTGAGTTGCACACAGCAAGCAAATTGTTATGTGATATCAATCCAAAATCTAAAATCTAAAATTACTTTGACTCTGGTGGATATAAATTTGTGGTTACTTTCTCCCCTTTAACTAAATGTTGATTAACAATAGTTTCCGCAACCTGGGGATTAGCGCGAGTATACCAAGTCCTATCTTCTGAATAGAATACCACTGGACCAAGTTTACAAACTTCTAAACAGCCAGAAGTTCTCACTTCAATATCCAAACCTGCTTTTTCAACTGCTGCTTTTAGTGCTTCAAAAGTTGGTTTCCAGTTTTGGGAAGGAAGACAACGGGTAGAAGTGCAAACAGATATATAGGGATGTTTTAAAGGGTTTTTATCGAAAGGTATTGGTTTTTCACCTAATACATAAATCTCTCGCAATTCTTGGTACAAAGCTAATTTACTCAGGTTAGGTTTCCCTTCTGGTAATAAATTTTCTTCTTCTACATAGGGATTAGGTAAGAATATTGTCATCAAATTTTCCCCTGCACCATTCCATAAATCAATTCCCCAACTTCTAGGTTTTCCTTCTGCATTAAAGCGTCGATAAAAAGCCGCACGGCTTACTTGACGTTGTTGTCTTAATTCCAGTGGTGTCTTACAATGGGGACCACCTAAATTTGCTTCAATACATAGGTGAAGATGCCAACCTTCCGTGACTACGGTAAGATATCCATCATATAAAATGCAAATTTTAGGTGCAGCAGTAAATTCTAACTCTAATACACCACCTTGAACAATATGTCCTACTCCTACTTGTTGCCAATTTTGTTGAAATAATGTGTAAGTAAGTGATGATAAAACGTCACAACTGGTATCAAATTCTTCATATTCTATATATCCTCCTGTTGATAAAGGTTCGGTGACGGTACGATTTAATGGTGTTATCCAAGATTTTAATTCACTCATGGTATTTGGGATTGGAATTTACTAGTTGTTATTAAAGCATCGTATTTATTGATGCTTTATCTAACCATATTACCTAAAATTTAGTATTTAAACCTATTTGAAAAACTCTACCTGCATCGGGGAAACCAGGGAATAATTGATATCTCTGGTTAAAAATATTATCTAAACTCCCAGTAACAACAAATGTATTACTTAAGGGTAATCTAACTTTAAAATCAAAAGTTGTATATCCTGGTAAAGACTCTGTATTAGTATTGTTAGTTGGATATCCACTAAGGGAATGCATGAGAATTCCTGCATATAAACCTTGGGGTGTTTCATAAGAAATTCCCAAATTTAAACTATCCGCACCAGCAAACCGTAATTCATTACCTTCTTCCCCAGAATTGCTACTTTCTAAAATACGCGGATCGTTGAGAGTATAATTGGCAAAAGCATAGAAATTTCGTGCTAATTGTAAATTTAAGGAAGCTTCTAACCCTTGCGTTCGCACTAAACCAATATTTTCGTAGGTAGAAACAGGACTTGCAAATTTAAAGGAAATTAAGTCAGATATCCTATTGTTGAAATATGTCAAACGCAATAGTCCAAAGTTACCTAATTTCTGGTCAATTCCAATATCAAAACTATTACCTTTTTCTGGTTTTAAGTCAGGATTACCGACGAAAGTACTACCCCTCGCAAATAGATTGAACAGGGTGGGTGCTTGAAAGTTTCTCATATAGTTAGCACGAATGGTAGTAGAGTTAGAAACTGCTAACTTTGCACCTACAGAGGGTGAGGTAAATGAGCTATTACTTAGACTATTAAAATCCTGACGCAAGCCAAAGTTCATATGAAAACTAGGGGTAAAATCAATTTCATATCTAGCGAAAATTGCCCCTTGACTGATACTATCATCGTAACTCACACTATTCTCATTAGTGAAAAAATTAAAAGTGCTGTTTTTCGCTGTGACATAACGATAATCAAAGCCATAAACCAAGCCTTGATTCTGAGCAAATTTCCAACTGTGATTTACTTGGACTCCATAGGAATCTTGCTGGTTATCAAACCTGCGTTGAGAAGAAACTGGTAAGGTTAAATTTTCAAAACGAGTGTTTAAAAAATCAGCATAAATTCTTGCTGTTAATAAAGAATCTTCACCATTTCCCAGTTTGCTATTCCAAGTTAAATCAGTCAAAACTTGGTCAGTATATTTACGATTATTGTCAGTCAAACTGTTAAAAAAACCTTGACCAAATTCAGGTACAGGAATCGGAACTCCTCCCGGTACACCTTGTTCTTTACCCAGATAAAGTGCTGAAAAAGTAATGCTATTACGCTGATTTATATCTGCTTGGAGTTTAAAATTAAAATTGTTAGCAATAACATCATTGTTTTCTCTAGTTCCCTCAAAATTAGCCTCTGGAATCGAAAACGGATAATCATACTCTGCTTGGGTGCGATTGTATCCCAACACCCAACCAATATTTCCCGACTTTCCGCTAGTTTGAATACTCTGTTGATTCAACCCATAGGAACCGATACTAACCTTAACTTCTGTAGTTGGCTTCTCTGTAGGACGACGGGTAATAATATTGATTACTCCCCCAATCGCACCGGAACCATATAGGGTAGAACCCCCTCCAGGTAAAACCTCTATGCGTTCGATATTGTTACTAGGTATCTCCGATAAATCAAACCCTCCCGAACCCAAATTATTAATTGGTTTTCCATCCAGCAAAATCAACACCTGATTGCTGTTGGAACCCCGGATAAATTGACCACTCAATCCTTGAAATTCCGTCCCCGTCGTACCATCAGGAAGAATTCCCGGAAGAAATCGCATCGCTTCTCTGACATTCCGCGCACCTTGTGCTTCAATTTCTTCCCCCGTAATTACATACACAGGACGAGTTGCATCTTTAACTGTACCCTCGGTACGAAACGGGGAGTAAACAGGTTGATTCAATAACTTTTCAATGACTGTTAGTTCTATGTCTGCTTCTTCTTGTGGCGATTCAGACTGGGAAATTTCATTCCCATATACAGAATAATTTCCAGTAATTAACACAGTTGTTGCAGCAACATTAATTACAACAAATTTAATTCCCATTTGGGAATTAGTAAGAATATTGATCATCTGTGCCTCGCAGATAGATGTTTTTTGATTAACAATTGGCGGGCATTCTGACTAAGAGACAAATATTATTTATCTCATCACAGTTGCGGGACAGCGTCGGATTTACACCGAACTTTCCCCATTACATCTGATGGCTGTTCCCCATCAGAACCAATTTATTGATATCTAGCATACTACAGAATGCTCTAGGCGTTATAAGAACAGTAATAGTTATTTGCATTAAGCGCGTTCGTAACATAAATTATCCTCTGTTTACAAACCCTTATAAATCCGTAATCAGCCTAGCTTTACGAAGAATAAACCTGAGTATAGTTTCCTTTTGTGCCATAATATCTGCTGTGACTTCCATGCCCGCTTGTAAAGGATATTGCTGCGAATTTTTCTCTAGATAGGTTGTTATCGGCTCAATGGTAACTTCGTAATAGGGTGCAGCTATTCTATCGTTAGTTGTTAGTGGTGCTATTGCATCAGCCGTGATCTCTCTAACAACACCCCTGAGAGTACCATAATCTGGATAAGGATAAGTAGAAATACGTAAATTTACTTTGCCTTGGGTGCAATCTTTAACTAATGTATGTTTACAAATTTGCACCTGACTAATATCTTGAACTGCAACACGGGCTTTAATAACTATGGGAGCATGGATAGGAGCTATTTCCGCTACTGCATCCCCAGTACGTACTAGTTGATTGGGGTTTCTGAGTGCTAATTTGAGGATAGTCCCAGTTTCTGTGGCACGAATTATGGTTTTCCCCAACTCATTTTCTAGCTTTTTTAGCTCTTTTTGGGTGCTGTAGAGTTGATTTTGTAATTCTGATTGCTGTTGTAAAAGACTTTTGCGTTCTTGCTTTAATTTTGCCAAGCTAACTGCTTTTTTCGCCTGTTCTTGGGCTATGTTTTCCTCAGCTATGGACACTACAGCTTGACTGGGACTTGATGTACCTAATGCTCGTTTATACCTCACTTCAGCGGCAGTTAAAGCTTGTTGTTGTTTTTCTACTACTTGTTTTTGGCTTTCGACGGTGGCTTGTTGTGACTGTAATGCTTGCTGTTGCTGAGTTACGGCTAATTGAGCTTCTTCTAATTGATTTTGGGAAATGGAGCCTGATTCTGCGATGATTTGGTAACGGTTGCGTTTGATTATGGCAGCTTGTAATGCAGCTTGAATGGCTCCCACTTGTGCTTGAGTTGACTTTAACTCTGCTTGGGATTGTTGCAATTCTTCTTGGGCAATTTTTATATTAGTTGCAGCTTCTTCGACTCCACTAGTTGCAGTCACCCGTTTTTGTTCGTAATCTCTCTGAATAGTTTTCAATTCTGCGATCGCAGAAGCTACACTACGATTAGCGCGATCGCTTTCGGCGATAATTTGTGTATCCAGGATGCGAATTTGGGCTACTAGTTGGGTTAGTTGTAATTTTTTTTGCTGGATATTCTCCAATATTTGACTTTTTTGAGTTTGTAATTCGACAGTACTTAGAGTAGCGATCGCATCTCCAGATTTTACTTCCTGATTTTCTTTGGCTGAAATCCTTTCCACTACTCCAGTGGTAGTTGCTTGTACAATACGCACTTCCCCTGTAGGACGTACAAAACCCTTAGTTCTGACTCTGACCGGATATTCAATTATAGCTGCTAATCCTATCCCTACTGCTACTGTTGCCAATAAAAATAACCCCCCCAAAGTTTCCCAAGCACTAATGGAAGGAAGAAATTCATTGCTTTGTACTGGACGCAGATTATCGGGACTAGTGTCATCAAGCATCATTAAAATCCCAAAAATTTTAATTTTTACATTACATTTTGATAATTATAATCATTCTCATGAGCTGTATAATTTGAAAGTTCACCTGAGTAAGCTTTTTTACTAGGAGGCAAATACCATGTCCAATGTAGATATCATCCGTGCTTGGAAGGATGAGGACTACCGTGCTAGTCTCAGTCCCGAACAACAAGCACAGCTACCGGAAAATCCTGCTGGCTTGATTGACTTGACAGAGGAAGATATGTCTTCCCTTGCAGGGGGGATGGTTGCAGATCCAACCCATACCAAAACCTGTAAGCATTGCTGTCCGGAAAAGTATGAACTCGGTATTGAGTTAGCTATTTAGGGCGAATACCCTTCCTTACTCCCTTCCCGGTAGAAGATTTCTTATAACGTAGGTTGGGTTGAACGAAACCAAACCCAACATAATGCTGGGTTTCGTCCCTCAACCCAGCCTACAATTTTCGGTAATCTTAGAGCGTGAGGGGAGTAGTTGTCTGGGGAGGGGTTAAGTTTCTATTTTCCCCTTATTTTTGAGATGGAATGAGGAGGGAATAAGAGAGAATTACTTAGTTATTTTTTGGTGATTTTGTTTACGTTTCCCCAACAAAACCGTGCCCAAAGCACCAAAAGCTACCAATCCTAAGCCAGCACTTGGTTCGGGTACTGGAGTTGCTATAAAGCCACGTTTTGTCCCAGTTGCATCAAAGTAATAGCCTGCAATCTGTCCAGAGTCATTAATAGAGGAAACAAAAGTCTGGGTTGCACCGGGGGCTGTAATTTCTGTGAATACACCATCATTCCAGACAAAGCCGTATAAATCTCTACCTGTAGCTTCTCGAAAAAAGCTACCGACAATTGTCCCCTCATCGTTAACCCCATAAGCAGCAGTCAGACTAGAACCGGGAAATTCTAGTTTGGTAATGTTCCCTTGGTCGAGGAAATAACCAAAAAATCCACTGTCACTACGATAAGAACCCACAACTTGATTTAAATCATTAATCCCCCAAGCATAGGTACGCTCCGTTGCTGTGGGAATGGTAATTGGTGTGAAGGTATTGGTGTTTGTATCCAACGAAAAAGCACGGGAAACATCAAAATTCTCATCAAAATAATATCCCACCGCAATTCCGGCATTATTGATGTCTGAGAGTCCGGTTTCACCTACCGTTACCTGGGGAGGATTTGCAGGATAATTAATGGTATTGTATGTATTACCTTGTTTGAGATAAGCACGGGGAATATCCTCTGCATCAAAAAAACCCCCAACAATTTGACCGAGGTCATTCATTCCAGGAATATAGGTTTCTCCTGCACCAGGGGGCTTAAAAGCGGTAAAATTCACACCATCGAATAAGAATGCGCTCTCTCCGTCATTAAATGTCCCGACAAATTGACCGGAGTTGTTGATACTGCTGACTGCTGTTTCTGATTCTCCAGGAAAGTCGATGGTTTGGAAATTATAAAAGTTAGCTGCGATCGCGCTTTGGGGTATGGTAATAGATAAAGCTGCGATACTCACACTTAAGTGCAAAGCAGACCAGATTTTGGATTTCCAGATATCAAACACAAAACGGGGTGAATGCAACCTTGTATTTAGATTTTGCATAAGTCTAGGGATTATTGCTTGACTATTGTCAGCTTTTTGTAGAATGATAATCATTATTATGTATTTTTCATAGATATGGCTAGTAGTTTTACGTAAGCTTTACAAAAAATGAGGGTGGAATTGAACTGGGTAATATGAAAAATTTATGAATATATGGCAATCAGCTACTTGGTATCAGGGTTTGAGTTTGAGGGAGCGGATTACTGATTCTCTCAAGGATGAATTTGACTTTGAATTAGCCATGGTGAGGGAAAAACGTTGGTTGGCAAAAGCTGGTTTTGAGGATGATTTGCAGTTTGCTCAAAAGTTGAAAAATAGTGGTATTAATTTATGTCAGTTTCGCTACATATTATCGGAATCATCAGAGGAGTTAACACAGCGAATCCCCACTCCCCCATGGTTGGGGATATTGGAAGAAGTTTTTAACTGTTCTCAACCACCTCAAATAAAAATAGTTCCACCGACGGATTTACCTATAGGTAAGGAAATTCAGGGTTTTTTATACAGCATTGAACCGTTAATCAGTCGGGGTATAGATAGACTGAATCAAGGGATAGAAGAATTATTCACAGCACAACCAGGGGAGAAATCTTTACCATTTGATGTCAAAACAATTACAGGTATTTTGTTTGCTGTATTACCGGAGAAGTTATTGGAAATATTGACTCCAACGATGGTGCTGGAGTTAAATGTAGCACGTTTGCAGGGGTTATTATCGGGGGAAACTCCCAGGGAAAGATTTGTCAGTTTTTTACAACATTTATATGTAAAAGATGGCATTATTTCAATTTTGCAGGAATATCCGGTATTAGCACGTCAATTAGTCATTTGTCTTGATAATTGGGTGGATGGAAGTTTAGAGTTTTTACAACGATTGTGTGCTGATTGGGATGATATTTGTCGGACTTTGGGTGTTGGGGGTAATCCAGGGGTGTTAGTGGAGGTAAAGGGTGGGATTAGTGATAGCCATGGTGGGGGAAGAGGGGTAATTATTGCTAAATTTAGTTCTGGTTTGCAGGTGGTGTATAAGCCAAAATCTTTAGCAGTGGATGGGCATTTTCAAGAATTATTGAATTGGGTAAATGGGAAGATAAAATTGCAGGTGGATGTAAAGAAAGATTGGTTATTCCCGGAGTTGAAAATTATCAATCGGGGGAGTTATGGGTGGGTAGAATTTGTCGAATATAAAAGTTGTGATTCTCAAGCAGAGGTAGAGAGATTTTATTTGCGTATTGGGGGTTATTTGGCTTTGTTGTATATGTTGGAAGCGACGGATTTTCATGGGGAAAATTTGATTGCTTGTGGTGAGAATCCGGTGTTGGTAGATTTAGAATCTTTGTTCCATTCTCGTCTACATAGAAATGATTGGGAAACAGGGATGGAGTATTTAAATGATTCAGTTTTACGTGTAGGTTTATTACCCCAGCGTTTATGGGGAAATTCTCAGTCAGAAGGGGTGGATATTAGTGGTATGGGGAGTGCTGCGGGTCAAGTGTTACCTCATGGTATCCGGGATTGGGGAGGAATTGGTACGGATGAAATGAGATTGCAATGTCGAGAAAGTCTACTAGAAGGGGAGCAAAATCAACCACATTTACATGATAAAAATGTGAATATTCTCAATTATATAGAGGAGATAATTGAGGGGTTTATTACTATTTATAATTTGCTACTAGAACATCGACAGGAATTATTGCATGAAGAGGGATTAATCAATAAATTTGCTGACGATGAAGTTAGGGTAATTTTGCGTCCCACTCGCACTTATGCGTTGTTATTGCAAGATAGTTATCACCCTGATGTTTTGCGTAATGGTTTAGACCGCGATCGCTATTTTGATAAACTGTGGATGGCTGTGAAATATCAACCCTATTTAGCCACAGTAATTTCATCAGAAGAAACTGCTTTATGGCGTGGTGATATTCCAATGTTTACCACTCGTCCCTGTTCCCGTGATGTCATTACTTGTAATGGTGAATATCTACAGGATTTTCTAACTATATCGGGGATAGAACTTGTTAGAAATCGTCTACAAAAATTCAACCCCCAAGATTTACAACGTCAACTCTGGTTTATTCGTGCTTCTCTTACCACTCTTACTTTAAAAAATGATACTAGTGGATGGAAAACTTATAGTTTTACTCCATCTCCAACCCTGACTGATAATGAGGAAATAATCAATAATGCTTGTGCAATAGGGAAGCATTTACAAACACTAGCTTTAGGGAATCAAGAAGCAGCAAGTTGGATTGGTTTAACCTTGGTGGGAGGAAAGCGTTGGTCTTTGCTTCCCTTGGGTTGGAGTCTTTATGATGGATTACCAGGGATAATCTTATTTCTAGCTTATTTAAGTGAAGTTACTCAAGATAGCAGTTTCGCTAGACTAGCAACAGCAGGATTAATGACTCTGCAAAAACAATTAGTCACCTATACAGGGGAAATTAGATTAATAGGTGGTTTTAGTGGTTGGGGAGGAGTGATATACACCCTGACTCATCTAGGGGTATTATGGGAGCGATGGGAATTACTCCAAGCTGCGGTGGGGTGGGTAGAAAAAATTCGTTCCCTTATCCCCCAAAATAAATATTTTGATATTGTTGATGGTACAGCTGGTTGTCTGGTTAGCTTATTGAGTTTGTATCGGTGCGTCCCTTGTGATTTAATCTTAGATAATGCCATAAAATGTGGTTTACAGCTATTACAAAACCTTGATGATGATACCAAAGCACAAGGTGGTTTTGCCCATGGTACTGGGGGTATAAGTTGGGCTTTTTTGAAATTATGGGAAGTGAGTCAAGATGTGCGTTTTCATGTAGCAGCATCTGAGATAATTAATTACGAACGTCATCATCAATCTCGTGGAATTAATAGTTTTGATATCCGAGATTTTTCTGGTGTTGTACAAGGAGAAATTCAACCAAACCCCTTGGGAATAACTTGGTGTAATGGTGCGACAGGTATTGGTTTAGGACGTTTAGGTTGC
>JAAUYI010134524.1_pt1 | contig 19667 bp, 24 predicted proteins | sample 7278041 | NCBI WGS metagenome assembly JAAUYI01 (sample SAMN14350216, study PRJNA611818) | marine sediment metagenome | isolation source: surface marine sediment (0.6m) | place: French Polynesia: Moorea | collected 2018-08
ATCTAGTCGAACAATTAGATTATGGCTATTCTTTGTTTTGTTGGGAATATACTACAATTCCTGTTCGTAAAGTTATCTCTTTACTAAAAAAAGTAATTTAAAAGCGATCGCTCTCGGTTTCAAGTCTCCCTCGATCAACAAGAACAACTAACCCACAAATTTATCGCAGCTTGCGATCGCGGAAACTTAACAGAATTAATTGAACTACTAGCAGCAGATATTACTCTCTTTTCCGATGGTGGTGGAAAAGTTAAAGCACTACTCAAACCAATTCAGGGTGTAAATAAAGTGGCTCGTTTTTTAATTGCTTTAGGTCGCAGCAAGTTAATTCCTCAATACGACTTGGAGTTAGTAATAGCTAACGGTCAAATTGGGATTTTATACTCTCTAGATGGAGTAGTTCAAACTATAGCAACTTTTGAATTTACCAGCGATCGCGACAGCGACTACCGAAAGTCTCACACAGTGCCTCGCCTTCCACGCGATCGCATTCAAGCAATTTATTTTGTCAGAAATCCTGATAAGTTAAGCCATGTCTTTTCTTCTGAGACGAGTAATTATCTATAACTATCGCCAATAAGGAGGGTATGTGTCTCGAACACCAGGAATTTCTTCAATCTTTTGCAACCATTTCTCCAGGTTGGGATATTTTTCGGCAAAAGGTAACAAATCCAGATTTAATTCCTTTGCTTGTTCCTTATTAGCTGCACGTTCGACAAATTTCAATAGTGGATAGGTTACAATATCTGCTGCTGATAATTGATCTCCAGCCAGCCAACTTCGATCGGCTAGAAAACCATTGAGTAAAGTAAATTCATCATTTAACTGTCTAGCAGCCTCAATAACTTCAAGCTTTTTATCTTCTAAACCACCAAAGAAAATCGGGCGAACAAACTGACGTAAATAAGGCACAATTATATTCTCTACTTCACAAATTTGTTGCCAAATTATTGCTTTGTCTTGACTGGTTGCACCAAATATTTGCCACTTTGGATTGAGAGAATCTAAATAAACTAAAATTGCTACTGATTCCCGTATTAAAAGTTCTCCGTGTTTTAATAGCGGTACTTTTCCGCGAGGATTCAAAGCTAGATATTCAGCCTGTTTGAGTTCACCTTTAGCAGCATCTAGCAAGTGGGAAACATAATCAACATGATGAATTGCTAAGGCAAGTTGTACCCGCCAAGCGAAGGGACTACCACTAATCCAAAATAGTTCTAATTTTTGATTCATTGTTTTATATTCCTAATTAATTGACTTAAAATTGTTCTGATTTAAGTCAAAAAAAAATAGGGTTTTGCTGTTTACCTAGCCGACTGGATAACAGCTTGATAACCTTGAGTATTAATCATCTTCGCCATACCCATTAGTTGTTCTTGACCTGGAGATTCAAAACCAAAACCATCAACTAAACGATTCATAAAATTAAACAACGAACAAACAGCGATCGCATCTTCTACGGCTTGTTGATCCCAACCTGCTGCTAAGACAGCATCTATATCAGCTTGAGTCGTTTTACTCGGAGTTTGAGTAAGTTTTTGTACTAAGGCAAACACGGGGCGAAAACGCTCTTCAATTGGTGCAGTACTTATATCATTGATAATGGCTTCGAGTAATTGGGGATCGACATTTAAATCAGCAGCGATCGCTTTATGAGAACCAAAACAATAGTTACAAGCATTTAAACTCGATACATAAGCAGCAATTAATTCTCGCTCTCCCGCAGTAAAAGCAGATTCCCCTCGCATTACATTCTGTGAGAATTGGGTTAGAGGAGAATAACGTTTGGGGTTTTGGCTGAAAACTTCCATTAAGTTTTGCTGTGGTAAATAGGGCATTATTTTAATCTCCAAAGATAATGTTGTATTCAGAATAAACATTCTGATTTAAGTAAAAAAATTTAGCTTATTAGTGTTTTCAATGCTACTCTTACATAACTGGCTATAGTTTTTGGGTCAACTTGCGATCGCGCATAGACACATAAACCTAACGTTACTCCAGTAAGATATTTAGCAAAATCATCTATGTTGATATCTGACTTAATTTCCTGACCCTGTCGAGCATTGCCCAAAGCCTGATGAAATGCCTTAGTCAGACGTTGAATATGACTATCTATCTTGGCAGCAACGAGATCGTCATGTAAAGCTAATTCTGTGGCGGTATTGCACATAAAGCAACCTAATTTACCTCGGTCGGTTTGACTTAATTCAACAAAAGCCCCAAAAAAACCTTTAATTTCTGCCAAGGAAGCTTGAGGAGTCTCTAAACCCGCTATTAACTGAGTTACGACAGTATCGCGATAGCGATCTAAACTAGCTAAAAACAACTCATGCTTGTTACCAAAAGTGGCATAAAAGCCATAGCGACTTACTCCTACCTGCTGCACCAGATCGTCAACAGAAGTATCAAAATAGCCCTTACGCCAAAATACACCCATCGCTTTATCCAGTGCTTCCTCTGGTTCAAATTCTTTATTGCGAGGCATTAATAAACTGAGTAAATTTTAAATCAGAATGAGTATTCTGATAATAGCAGTAAGTTTTAGAAAGTGTCAAAGGATTAATGCGATCGCTTATGCTATTTCCCTCAACTTTTCAACATAAATCTCAGGAGCAATATTAGAATCTGGAAGCTTAAATTTCAAAGTAAAGTCATATTCTGGCATTTTAGGTATCTTCCTGGTAATAGTTATCTGTTTGTTTATCATTAGTGAAGAGAGATTTCATTTGTTATGGGGATTGGCGATTATGAAACAATATTTGGCAACTGATGATGTTATCGATTGGCAAAATCCAGAAATTTTACAAATAGCAGAAAAACTATCAGACACAAATATAGAATCAACTGCTAAAAATTGTTTTGAGTGGGTAAGAGATAATATATTTCATAGCGTTGACTATAAAATGAACCCTGTTACTTGCAAAGCTTCTGATGTACTCAAATATAAAACTGGTTACTGTTATGCTAAAAGTCATTTACTTGCTGCACTACTTAGGGCTAATTCTATTCCCGCAGGTTTCTGTTATCAACGTCTGAGTATTTTTGATGATGGCGCACCCTATAGCTTACATGGCTTCAATGCAGTGCATTTACCTGAATATGGTTGGTATCGTATTGATGCGAGAGGAAATAAAGAAGGAGTTAACGCTCAATTTACTCCTCCTAAAGAGCAATTAGCGTTTAGTCTCAATTTTTCAGAAGAAATAGATTGTCAAAAGATTTTCTCTGAACCTTTACCCGTAATAGTAGAAGCCTTGCAAACTTATCAAACTTGGGACGAGATGTTAAATAACTTACCAGATGTCGATCGAATTGAATAAAACTGAAATTATAAATTCACTCTAAAAGAATGGTAAAATCAGCCTGTTTAAAATGACGATCCGTAGTAAAAACTTCCGCTAGTTCTCTTTCACTAGAAATAATAATACTGCTACAGTCAACTAAACCCCATTCTTTATCATTCATCTTTTGATAGAGATTCAATGCTTGCTCAAAAAGCAATTCGTCGATTGCAACACATTCCCACTTTTGAGAAACTTTGATAGCTTTTATGACAGAAATAGCCACTGGTTTAAAAGCAATACGACTAAAAGCATTACCAAATTCTAAAAGAACAGCATTTGTAGTAATGAATTTTCTGTTCTGAGCTTTTAATTGATTTCTAATCTGAATAGCTTGTTGATGGAATAAATCTTTTTTATTTCCTAAAGCAATTAGGACAGAAGTATCAACAAATATAGGCTTCATTATTCATGAGAAGTTTTGTATAAATAACGATCATGGTTCACTGCAAAATCTTCTATTCCCGTATCTACAGCAATATTCTCAAAATTAAACTCATCCCAGGCATCAATGTCTGATTCTAAATTGTTTTCAATTTCTAAAGCTACACTTTCTTTTTGAAGCAGCTTTTCAATATTTTTTATCAACTGAGATGTTTTTTCTGGTGTTAAATTATCTGGTAAATTAATTTTTAATTGCATAATAACTTTAAGTATTCTAGATATTCTTATTTTATTGACTATTATGATACTTAAGCTAAGACATAACTAATAAATAACTTAACCGATGTCGATCGCTCTTTGGTTGAATTAGCATGAATCAGATCATTACTCGTGATGCTGTGCAACAAGATTTTAAGCAGATTGCTCAAATTTCAGTTGAAGCTTATCGACAATATGCGGAAGCCTTAACACCCGAAAATTGGAGCAAAATGGCAGCAAATTTAGCCAATGTAGCCAACACCGCTAATCTAGCTAGTCTAATCGTAGCCGAAGAGAATAATCATATCTTTGGTTCGATCGCCTATTATGCTCCTGGTAAATCTAGTCTCAAGATTTTTCCTGTTGAATGGGCATCTATCCGTTTACTCGCAGTTTCTCCCGCTTACCGAGGTAAAGGAATAGGTCAATTACTAGTCCAGGAATGTATTCAACGTGCCAAAAAAGATAATGCACCTGCAATTGGAATTCATACTAGCGAATTAATGACTATAGCTAGAAAAATGTATCCAAAAATGGGTTTTCAGCAAGACAAGGAACTACCTTCTAGATTTGGACTGCGCTACTGGCGATATGTAATGAATTTATGAAATTAGCAATCTTTGATATTGATGGTACATTAGTCAATACTAATGAAATTGATACGATCTGTTTCCTCGATGCTTTTACTCAAGAATTTGGCATATCAGATGTTAATTCTAATTGGTCAGAATATTCTGCTGTAACTGATTCGGCAATTAGTCAACAAATTTTTCAAACCAAATTGCAGCGCAATCCATCTAAAAATGAGTTATTAAGATTAGAAAATCGTTTTGTTGATTTATTAGCTAAAGCTGAACAAAAAAATCAAGGTTTATTTACTCCTATTTCTGGAGCATTAGTTATGTTTGATCGACTCAAATTAGACTCTAACTGGAGAATTGCCATTGCAACTGGTGGCTGGTATACTTCAGCTTTATTTAAGTTAAAAACAGCTACTTTTGACATAGGTAATATTCCCCTTGCTTCAGCTAATGATGGTTTAACCAGAGACGATATTGTTAATTTATCTATTCTCAAAGCTAAACAAGAATACAACATAGAAAATTTCAGCAAAATAGTGTCTATTGGTGATGGAATTTGGGATGTCAAAACAGCAGCTAAATTAGATCTTGGATTTGTAGGAATTTCTCAAGTACAAACACAAAAAAAGTTATTTCAAGCAGGAGCTAAAGATGTTTTGACTAATTTTGAGCAAGTTAGTAACTTTCAACAAATATTAGAACAAGCTGTAGTGCCAAGTATTTTTTAAAGTCATAGTTAAATAATTTACTAGATATCGATCGCCCACTGATACCTGTAATAATAATTAAGAACTCTGGCGTTTACTAGTTGCCAACAAAGATGAAGCTCATTTTACCAGGTGTGCCTTGGTTGATTGCTCATAAATCTATGTTAGGGATAAATCGACCCAACAAAATTACCCTTAACGGACAAGATTATGTTTTGTGGCAAAATGTCCACGGAGAAGTTTTTGCCCTAGATAATGTCTGTCCTCATATGCAAGCTCCTCTTTCTAAGGGATGGATTTGTCGGGAGCGAGATACCATTACTTGTCCGTTTCATGCCTTAGAATTCGATGGCAAAGGACGACTTTATCAACAAAAAACCCCTATTGCCTCTCCTTTAAAAATTGAATGTGTTGATGATTATATTTGGACTTATGGAGGAGCGAAACCAAAATTACCAATTCCCGATTTGATTGAGAGAAGAGCACAGGGATTTCAATTTGTGGGAGTAACGGGGCAAGAAAGTATTCAAGGAGATTTTTTAAGCAATCTTCTGATAAATTATGATTACAATCATATTAAAGGAACTCATCGAGAGTTATTTAATATTGAAGCTATAGAAATTAGTGATTATGAAGAACAAGGTTATCAACTCAAACTAACCACAAAAATTATTAGGGGTAAAAATTCCTTACAAGACGTGTTGAAAAATCCCGTTGTTGCTATATTACCTAAAACTTACCTTAATCAATTTGAATATTCTTTTCCTTCATTGAATTCAATAATAGGTACTTTTCCCCTGGGTAAAACTCTACAGATTCACGTAATTTACCCAGAGACGGAAAAGCAAACTAAGACTTTTGTCCTGGTATTTGCTCAAGCTAACGCGATCGTCATACAATTGCTTAAAAAATTGTTGTTGAAAGGGATAGAAGATATAGTCAAGCAAGATAACACAACGGTAGAAAGCTTATATCCAAGGCAGAAAGCCAAAATAAAATTACCCAACGAAGAAATTATGTTTTATGCCGAAAAATTGTACAAAGATTGGTAAATTCGGTGTCTTACCACATCGCACAAAAAGACTAACAAATAACAACTACACAAAACAACCCAACAAAAATTAATCAATCGGGGTCTAGTACTGCGATAACCTAGATCAAGTGCTTAAAATTTGTTTTAGATAGACCACTTATGACATCTGTTAATATCTCTCAGCGTACTATTCGTATCGGCTCGCGTAAAAGTCAATTAGCTTTAGTACAAACTTATTGGGTAAAGGAAGAATTAGAAAAACACTTCCCTAATATTCAATTTGAAGTGGAAACCATGAGTACTCAGGGAGATAAAATTCTAGATGTAGCCCTGGCGAAAATTGGTGATAAAGGTTTATTCACTAAAGAATTAGAAGTGGGAATGCTTAATAACCAGACTGATTTTGCGGTTCATTCCCTCAAAGATTTACCGACGAACTTACCAGAAGGACTAATGCTTGGTTGTGTCAGTAAAAGAGTCGATCCTGCTGATGCTTTAGTCGTTAACGAAAAAAATCAAGATAAACAACTAGAAACTTTGCCAGCAGGATCGGTCATTGGCACATCTTCCTTAAGACGTTTGGCACAACTACGCCATCATTTCCCTCACCTAACTTTTAAAGATATTAGAGGCAACGTAAATACGCGGTTAGCCAAGCTGGATGCAGGAGAATACGACGGTATTATTTTGGCAGTAGCAGGACTACAGAGATTAGACATGAGCGATCGCATTCATCAAGTCATCCCCGCTGAAATTTCCCTTCATGCTGTCGGACAAGGGGCATTGGGCATTGAATGCCGAGAAGGAGATACAGAGATATTAGAAGTAATTAAAGCTCTAGAAGACCCAGAAAGTCGCGATCGCGCCCTAGCAGAAAGATCTCTTCTCCGCCAATTGGAAGGGGGTTGTCAAGTTCCCATCGGAGTTAATACTAGTATTGAAGGAAATACCCTTACTTTAACGGCAATGGTAGCTAGTTTAGATGGTAAGAAACTAGTTAAAGATACCATTAGCGGTCAACCTAGTGACGCGGAAAAACTAGGCATAGATTTAGCCGAACGTCTACGAGAAATGGGTGCAGGAGAAATTTTAGCTAAAATCCTCGCAGAAATCGATCGACATTAGCTATATGCTTAAAATAAATCGAATATTTTTTGATCATTCAATTCTCAAGGAGATTTTTGTTGTGCAGATAGTTAAAAAGTTGGGTTTATTACTAACACTCAGTTTGGCTCTCTTTATAGGAGCTTGTGGCGAAGGTGGTGTTGAAAGCGAAAGTCCTGGCGAACAAATCGAAGAAGGCGCAGAAGATATCGGAGACGGCATTGAAGAAGGCGCAGAAGATATTGAAGAAGAAGTAGACGACAATTAATTTTTCAACTGCCATTTTCACGACCAAATATATACACTTAGCAAGTTAACTGAAATATGAAATTCGCTAATTGTTACCCAGTATATCAATAGTTATCTTCGGCTTATTAACATACTTAAATGGCGACAGATAAATTCTCTTAGAGGATAATCATGCTCTTACTAGAGAGCGATTAAACATTAACGAATGTTCTCTAGGCAAATAATCTCGATCGCCTTTATTCTATGAGTAAAAATTCTAGGATTCAAAATGTCTACTGATTTATTGACTTATGCCCAGTGGTCGGGTATCGCTACTTTGGTTTGTTTCGTATTGACTGCAATAAGTTTTATTGTAGGTTGGGGCTTTCGTTTTCGCTTAGTCGGTGTTACCAGTTTTATGGGGGTAATTACCCTTAGTATTTGGGCTTTGGGACTAGGGATTTTTAATAGAGTAGAAATCCCTGGGGCAACTCGTTATACTCTTGTCTATGACAACGGAGCAAATCAGGCAGTTGTGGTAGTACCTCCTGAGATCGAAGAATCAGCGATAGAACCTACTTTGCGTCAAGCTGCGGTTGATTTATTTTCCTATGGCAGAAGTGGCTTAAATCAGGGCAGCAAGCTCACAATTAGACTAAGAACCGTAATTCATCCTCAACCAAATATGTCTCAACCTCTTTACCTAGGACAAATTAAGCGATCGCTAGCTGCCAAAGATGACGAAAATATGGAAATAGAAATATTTAGTCAGAATATAGCTAAATTGCCTAGAATAGAAGACTCGTAGGAATAGTTCCTCAGCTATTCCTTTGGCTATTTTTTGATGAAGTCTAAATATTATCTTATGGCAAAAAAACAACTACCCAAAAATGAATTAGCTAACCAACAAAAAACTCAATTTGCTCCTTTATTAATTGCTCCCACTCAGGTATTGAGGGGAGAAAAATGTTTAGCCAAATCAGGAGAAGCGATCGCTCGTTTGGGCAAATTACCATTAGTAGTAGGAGGAAACAAGACTTTAGATCTGATTCAACCCTATTTACAACCAGTTTTAAACCAATCTGAACTTAAAGCAGACTATGCCAGTTATAGTCCAGATTGTGCAGAATCTTCTTTAGCGATCCTCACAGAAAAAGTTGTATCCCATCAAGCAGATTTTATTATTGGGGTTGGTGGAGGTAAAGCTCTCGATACAGCTAAACTACTGGCTCATCAATGCCAATTACCGATTGTAACTATTCCCACTTCCGCAGCTACCTGTGCTGCTTGGACTGCTCTATCGAATATCTATTCTGAAGAGGGAGCGTTTCAGTACGATGTTGGGTTAAATCGCTGTCCTGATTTACTCCTTGTTGATTATAGTTTGATTAGAACTGCACCTAAGCGTACCCTAGTAGCAGGTATTGGAGATGCGATCGCTAAATGGTATGAAGCTTCCGTTAGTAGTGGTAATTCCTCTGCTACTTTAACTATTGCTGCGGTACAACAGGCAAGAATTCTCAGAGATATTTTATTCCAAAAATCAGCGATCGCTATCAAAAATCCCCAAAGTGATGACTGGCAAGAAGTGGTGGATGCTACTGTTCTCTTAGCGGGAGTGATTGGTGGCTTAGGGGGTGCAAATTGCCGTACCGTAGCTGCTCATGCAGTACATAACGGCTTAACCCATATTCAAGCTGCTCATGATGCTCTACACGGCGAAAAAGTTGCTTATGGTATTTTGGTCCAACTACGTCTAGAAGAGATGATACAAGGCAATCAACTATCAACTACATCTAGACAACAGTTATTAGAGTTTTATACAGCTATTGGTTTACCCAAAACTTTAGAAGAGTTAGGATTAGGCAATGTTAGTCTAGCTGAACTGCGTCATGCAGCAGAAATTGCCTGTAATCCTCATGCCGATATTCATCGCTTGCCTTTCTCTGTCTCACCAGAACAATTGATAGCAGCTATGGTTTCGACTACAGTAGTTTCTTCTTCTCTGGAAAAAAACAAGAGCAAGCTCACTCACGGCTGAAAAAAATACCGTGTAAAATTTTACAGATATTGGTTCTGATAACAGATGATTCTAAAGACTTATTAAAGAGATTGCTTGAGTAAGTAAAGTCTAGTTCTAAATTGAAGAAGTAAAGGTAAAACCAAAGGACATTGGTTGTTACTGTATGCTTTTGACTGCACTAAATGGTTGTTTGGCACAGAATATTTTTGACTTGCTTTTATCTGACTATTGCCACAGTTTTGTGGTTTAGTTCCCCAGTTTTCGCTGCATCCGATAGAGACGCTAAGGATATCTTTAACTCTGGATTAGATCATGTTCGTCAACAAAACTATCAACAAGCTCTGCTCGATTTCACTGAAGTAATCAATTTTAAGGATAATTTAGTTGGTGCTGCTTATAGCAATCGCTGTTTAGTGAATATACACCTACAAAAATATTTGGCTGCTAAGTCTGATTGCACTAGGGCGATCGATTATGATCCCGATAACTTAGAAGCTTATCTTGATTTGGGGCTAGTCTACTATCGGAGGGAAGAATACGATCGAGCGATCGCTAAATATCAATATGTTATCGAGAGGGATCGGGATAACTATCGAGCCTATTATAATCTTGGCTTAGTTTATTTTGCTCTGGAAGATTATCAACAAGCCATCAAAGACTACAGTTTAGCTTTAAAATCTCCTCGCTCAACCTCTAGCCATCAAAAAGCTTTAATTTATAGCGATCGCGGTGTTAGCCACCTCATGTTAGCTAATTACGATCGAGGTATTTCCGATCTCAATCAAGCTATTAGTTTAGATAGTAATAACTATTCTGCTTACTACAATCGTGGTTGTATTTATCATCACCAAAAAAATTATCTAGCAGCACTTGATGATTTTACTCAAGTTATACAACTAAATCGAGATTTTACTCAAGCGTACGTTAATCGAGCTCTCTTGTACTATCAGTTAGGAAAGTATAACCTTGCTTTTAACGATATAAACGTCGCTCTCAAACAATATGAACAACAAGGGAATAGTCTTTCCTATCAAAAAGTTTTAGCTCTTAAAAAACAATTCAGACAGGTTATTGTCGATTCCCAACCAAATCAATTTGCTTAAAACATGCTTTGCTGTGCATTAGCTAGAAGCTGTAAGTTTTTCCTTTGCGTAGAGAATGGTTAAGATAACATTATTTTTTAATAACCTTAATTTAAATTTCTGTCAGAGGAATTACGGATAGCTTATACCGTAAAATCCGATATAAAAAATGTTGAACTAAAGCAACTAATCCTAACCTTGCTTGAGCTAAATCTGGAGTTTTTTGTTTGACTTCGCCATAAATACGGCACTCAGCCCAAAAATCTAAAAATACAGTACTTAGATTATGGGCTAGCCTAGTCCAATTAACCTTCTTTGAGGGATCAATTAGTTGTTCTACTACCGTTAGTAACTGAATTAGTAAGCATCTTTCTGTGGGATCTACTAACAAAAAAACTCCTTGAGTATTTACCCAAGAAAGAGTGATCGGTTCAACTATTGCCCACTCTGAATACTCATACTTAATTTTAATTAACTTCTCCTGATGCCCTAAACGAAGTAAACTACAACAACGAGCATGAGCATACTGAATCTCAAAAAAACTCCCCTGCTCCTCTGCCCCCCTGCTCCCCAGCCCCTGGCTAGCCCACTGAATAACTTCATCTAGCCAAACTGCTAAAGCGCGATCGCTCATACAAAAATCAATCCAACCTGCCGAGACAACCTTAACTTCAAATATCAGTATAGGTCTTGTTTCTGAGATTACATCCCTCGTAAGTAAAAACTCCTTTAAGTTTTGAGCTAGGATTAAGGGTGATAAATGCCAATAATTAGCTAGAGGAAAGGCGATCGCGCATCGATAGACAATATCTAGAGAAGAAACTTTACTAAGATCGCATAGAGTGATTTTATGAGCAATTAAAGCTTTAACTGTCTCAAATTCAACATTTAGTTGATTTAAACTTTGATATCGTTTGATTGACTCAAGTATATGCTGTCTTAATAGCTTTTTAACTGCTAAATTTTCTCTATTTATGTATAATTTTGAAAACTTATGACAAGGAGTGTTTTTTGATACATTGGTATCCATGTAAAATCAATTATGCAATGATGTATTAATATAGTTTGTCTCTTCAACTATGGAATATTCCGATCGCTCATTAGAAGCATCTCGTCCTTTCCTTACTTGGCAGCGTATTGTTGATTGGGCGCAAACCCACTATCGTGAACGTACATTCAGAAAAGATGAACAAATACCTGCACGTTCGGGTTTGCTTTATCTAGTCCATCAAGGTTGTGTGCGCTTGGTTGGTGTATCTCAAACAAATGTAATGAGCGATGATGAGCCAGATGAGACAGAACCTCCTGCTGATTTTCCTGAAGAAGCTTTTCTCGGTTTTGTGGATGCTGGTCAACCTTTTGAGATTGTTGTTCAATCTTCTTTTGCGCTTGAAGCTTATGCCCATGTAGATAGAACTGTTATAGTTTGGATGTATTGGCATGATTTAGATAATTGGCCTCATTTTCGTCAAGAAGTTTTTGAAGCTTTTCGTTATCAACACCAACGTAAACTTTTGTGGCTAAGTGCTTTAGGTCAAAGAAAAACCATCGATCGCCTCGTTAGTTTTTTAACTCTACTAATCGAAGAATACGGCAAGGAAGCAGACAAAGGGTACTATCTTCCTTACATGTTAACCCATGCTCAAATAGGCAGTGCCATTGGTTCTACTCGCGTTACTGTAACCCGTTTGATGGGTAAATTACGCAAGCAGGGCTTAATCTCAGTTAAAGATGATAATTTGATTTGTATGCCCAATCTCGTTTTAGAGACAAAAAATCATAAAAATTAGCCTTTCTGAGATATTTCAGCTTACTTGAGAAGCAAGATATAATTTGTTACGAAACCTATTAAGAAATTTTGCTATGAGTAATCCTGTTATCCAAGCCTTTTTTTTTGGCAGAGCCTTAGCTGAAGTCTTGAGTGAAAAAGTAGAAGACGCGTTTACTAATGTTGTTAGTGAAATTGGTAAGTTTGATGCAGAACAGAGAGAAAACTTAAGGCAATTTACAGAAGAAGTACAAGCTAGAGCAGAAAAGGTAGCAGCTAGTAGTCAAGCTTCTACCTCTACTTCTAGCAGCAAAAGTTCTTCTGGGGATTTACAAGAAATGCTCGATCGATTGAGAGCAGAAATCGCTACTCTTAAAGCAGAATTAAATAAATATCGTCAGGAATAGATTAAGAAAATCTTTAATTAATCAAGGTTCAATCCTAGAACAATTGTTTTGCCGATCGTTAAAAAAGTTTTTAGTTAAAATCACCAATATTAAAAAACCTAGTGTCTGCCGTTTCCTCAAATACCCAAGATTCTCCAAGTTACAGGTCAAATCCTGTACTTAATCCGTCTCTCATTAGACCAGAAACAAGCAAAAAATCCTATCGTTGGAATCAAAAAAAATACTCTCGAAATCGTCGCCGAATAGACATATGGCTTTTTGTTTTCAATATGTCGTTTAAATTCTGGCGCAATAATCAGAAATGGACTTACGCCAATGGTTTTAGTGAAGATAAACTGGCAGCTAGAAGAAAATCGCAAGCTATCTGGATTAGAGAAAGTCTGTTAGATTTAGGTCCCACATTTATTAAAGCGGGTCAATTATTTTCCACTCGTGCTGATTTATTTCCGGCTGAATATGTCCACGAACTTTCTAAACTGCAAGACCGTGTTCCTGCATTTTCTTACGAACAAGCTGCTGCCATTATTGAAGAAGATTTAGGTAAACCTATTACCAAACTCTTTCGTAAGTTTGATCCTACCCCTTTAGCTGCTGCTAGTTTAGGACAAGTACATAAAGCACAGTTACATAATGGGGAAGAAGTAGTAGTCAAAATTCAAAGACCAGGTTTAAAGCAACTTTTTACCATCGATCTGGCAATTCTAAAACAAATCGCTCGTTACTTTCAAAACCATCCTCGTTGGGGGAAAGGTAGAGACTGGATTGGTATCTATGAAGAATGTTGTCGGATTCTTTGGTTAGAAACAGATTATATTAATGAAGGTCGTAATGCTGATACTTTTCGTCGTAACTTTCGTAGTGAAAATTGGGTAGATGTTCCCCGTGTTTATTGGCGATACACTTCTCCTCGAGTCCTAACCTTAGAATATGCCCCAGGAATCAAAATTAGCCATTACGAAGCTTTAGAAGCTGCTGGATTAGATAGAAAAAGACTGGCAAGATTAGGGGCCAAAGCCTATTTACACCAATTACTAAATAATGGCTTTTTCCATGCCGATCCTCATCCTGGTAACTTAGCAGTAAGTCCAGAAGGAGCATTAATTTTTTATGATTTTGGCATGATGGGGGAAATCAAAAGTAATATCCGTGAAAAACTTATGGATACTCTATTTGGTATCGCCCAAAAAAATTCCAATCTTGTAGTTGATTCCTTGATTGAATTAGGGGCATTAACTCCGACAGGAGATATGACTCCCGTTCGTCGATCGATTCAATACATGCTGGATAATTTTATGGACAAACCTTTCGAGGAGCAGTCTGTAGATGCTATCAGCGAAGATTTATATGATATAGCTTATGGTCAGCCTTTTCGTTTCCCCGCAACTTTCACTTTTGTGATGCGAGCTTTTTCTACTTTAGAAGGAGTAGGTAAAGGTCTAGACCCAGAATTTAATTTTATGGAGGTTGCACAACCCTTTGCAATGCAGCTTATGACTAGTAATAACGGCAACAATAGCAATACAATTTTAGATGAATTGAGCAGACAAGCTGCTCAAGTAGGTACTAGTGCTTTAGGTCTACCTAGACGAATAGAGGATACAATAGAAAAACTAGAACGAGGGGATTTGCGAATTCGCGTCCGCTCCCTAGAATCAGAAAGGGTTTTGCGCCGTCTGAGCGCAATCCAATTAGGAACAAACTATACTCTAATATTTAGTGCTTTGATTTTATCTGCAACTCTTTTATTCGTAAATGGTGATAAACTAGTAGCCTTGATTGTTACTATAGTAGGAATAATTCCTGCTTTGGCACTATTGCGTTTATTCAAACGTCTTGAACGCATAGATCGAATGTTTTAAAAGAGATGTAAATTTTGAGAATTTAGCTAATTATCTATGAAATTCCGCTTTACAGGTCTTACAGATACAGGACTAGTAAGAGAAGTTAATCAAGACAGCTACGTAATAGACGATCCTCAAGGACGTTTTTTTATTGTAGCTGACGGTATGGGTGGACACGCTGGTGGACAGGAAGCTAGTAAGATTGCCACAGAACAAATTCAGAAATATCTAGAAACCCATTGGGATTCTCCTATTTCTTCGACTGAATTGCTCAAAGAGGCAATTGATACAGCTAACCAAAGTATCCTTGACGATCAGTCCAGTCATCCCGAAAGAGGTGACATGGGTACTACGGTGGTAGTTTTGATTTTCCGCGATCAAGCTTGGTGCGCTCATGTGGGAGATTCTCGCCTTTATCGCTGGCGAAATTCTCACTTAGAACAGATTACTGACGATCATACCTGGGTAGGTTTGGCTCTTAAATCAGGAGAAATTACCAAAGAACAGGCGAAATTCCATCCTTGGCGACACGTTTTGTCCCAATGTTTGGGTCGTAAGGACTTGTATAAAGTCGATATCCAAGAATTAGATGTGCATTCGGGCGATCGATTACTATTATGTAGTGATGGCTTAACTGAAGAGGTATCCGACGATTTAATTAGTAATTATCTTGGTCAAAGCGAAAGCTGCGATCGAGCAGTAAAGGAATTGATTGAAGCAGCTAAAACTTCAGGAGGATCTGACAATATTACAGTGATTATGGTTGCTCGTGATGGGTAAACTATGATTTGCTTTTGTACTAAATAGTATAAGTAATTTTGAATAAAAATTTACTTTAACAAGGTATCTATTGTTGTAGTAAAAACTAATTGCATATGATTAAAAAATGGAATGTTATCTCTAAAAATCTATATTCAACTTATTAAGAAAAAACTTTTAATTTGTTGTTGATCCCGCTTTCTAGCTTAGAGAGTGGGTTTTTTCTTGTATCTTAAATTTAATTTCTTTATCTCATCTTCAAATTAGAGAAGAATTTTATTTAGATAGTATGATTTTTCTCTAGTTGATAAGACGTAGTTGTTTTTCGGGGGGATAATAAGTATTGTCAGTTATTTAAAGCATAAACTAATGAAGCAATTATCTAAACTATGGCTTGATTTATTATTCTGCTTTATTTTAATTTGTTTAACAGGGCATTCTTCTAATTATTTTCCCCAAGATAATGCCTTATCTCAAACAGATTTAATACCTAAGTTTGTAAAATTAAGTGAAAATCAGCAGAAATAAGTAATACTTGCTTTGTGAAGACGGAGAAAATCGCTTCAAGCCAATTGCTATTCTCTAATATGAAATACTTTAATGCTTGCTAGTCAAACTATGTGGCAAAATAAACGGGTTAGATTTTATGCGCGTGGGCGATCGAATTATCTGAACTGTTATGGCTAAATTTGTATTTATTACTGGTGGAGTAGTTTCCAGTATTGGGAAAGGTATTGTGGCAGCTAGTTTAGGCAGATTATTAAAATCTCGTAATTACTCTGTCTCGATTCTGAAACTAGACCCCTATATTAACGTCGATCCAGGTACAATGAGTCCTTTCCAACACGGAGAAGTATTTGTTACTGATGATGGTGCAGAAACGGATTTAGATTTAGGACACTACGAGCGATTTACCGATACTTCGATGTCCCGTCTCAATAGTGTTACTACTGGTTCGATTTATCAAGCCGTAATTAATAAAGAAAGACGAGGGGATTATCAAGGGGGAACAGTACAAGTCATACCCCATATTACCAACGAAATTAAAGAACGAATTCATCGAGTAGCTAGAAATACTGGTTCTGATGTGGTAATTACGGAAATTGGGGGAACTGTGGGCGATATTGAATCTTTGCCCTTTATGGAAGCCATTCGTCAGTTTCGTAAAGATGTGGGACGCAATAATGTAGTTTATATGCACGTTACCCTTATTCCCTGGATCACCGCAGCAGGGGAAATGAAAACCAAGCCAACCCAGCATTCGGTTAAAGAGTTACGTTCTATTGGTATTCAGCCTGATGTCTTAGTTTGTCGTAGCGATCGCCCTCTTAAGGCGGGAATTAAAGAAAAAATCTCTGAATTTTGTGATGTACCAGTAGAATCAGTTGTTACATCTAGAGACGCAAGCAGTATTTATGAAGTACCTCTAATTTTAGAACAAGAAGGATTAGCCCAACAAACCCTAGAATTATTACAATTAGAACAGAGACAACCTAACTTGGAAGGATGGAGTAATCTGGTTAAGCGGATGAACTTACCTCGCAGGCAAATTAATATTGCGATTGTGGGTAAATATATTCAGTTAACCGATGCCTATTTATCTGTAGTTGAAGCTTTAGGACACGCAGCGATCGCCACAGATAGTGAAGTTAACCTTCGTTGGATTAATGCAGAGGATATCGAAGCGAATGGTGCAGCCCAATATCTTCAGGATGTAAGTGGTGTGCTAGTTCCTGGGGGATTCGGAGTTCGTGGTGTTGATGGAAAAGTTATGGCGATCGAATATGCCCGTCAACAAAAAGTACCTTTCTTGGGTTTGTGTCTGGGTATGCAATGCTCCGTAATCGAGTGGGCAAGGAATGTAGCCAATTTAGAAAATGCTCATAGTTCAGAATTTGCTCCAGATACTCCCAATCCAGTAATCAATCTACTCCCAGAACAACATGACGTAGTTGATTTGGGGGGGACAATGCGCTTAGGTTTATATCCCTGTCGTTTGAAAGAAAGCACTTTAGCATTTTCTCTCTATCAAGAAGAAGTAGTCTATGAACGTCACCGACACCGATATGAATTTAATAATGCTTATCGTAATTTATTTTTAGAAACAGGTTACGAAATTAGTGGCACATCCCCTGACAGTCGTCTAGTAGAAATTATTGAGCTTAAAGATCATCCCTTCTTTATTGCCACTCAATTCCATCCAGAATTTCGTTCTCGCCCCAGCACTCCTCATCCTCTATTTTTAGGCTTTATTAAAGCAGTCGTAGATAAAAGTTTCATCAACAGTGAAAACTGCGATAATAATCATCATATAAAGGAAACTGAACCAGTAGTAAATAGTTGATAAGTAGGGGCAAGGTACTAGACTTCTTGCATAAGTCCTAATTAAGTCGGTTCAGGAAGACAAGGAAGACAAAGAGATGCCATGAATTATTGTTCACAACCCAGAGATGAAAATAGATTTATTCTGAACTTCTGTAACTTCTGAACTTTTTTTTCAAGACAGATCTAAATTATCTTGCTCCTAACCTATAAATAATCACTGAATATATGGCCGAAAAACGTATTACTCTTTCGATAACCAGTTTGATTTTGGTTGTCGCTGTTAGTCTGTTGTTAGTTTTATTGTGGCAATTAAGAAGCTTAATTGTTGTTCTTATGATTGCTGTGGTGATAGCAGCTACCCTAGCACCAATTATTGCAGTAGCTCAAAAATTAGGAGTTCCTCGCTGGTTAGCCACAATTTTGGTTTATTTAGGTTTGATTTCTATTCTGACTGGGTTAATTTGGCTAATTGGTCCTACTGTAGTCGAACAAATTCAAAGATTAATACGCAAGTTACCATCTTATCTAGAAGCCGTGCGAGCACTCATAGATAACCTGGCTATGCGTTTTGGCATGGCAGAACCAGGCAAGCCCACAATAATTAGTCAGTTATTCGATCCTCAGGCGTTAACTAACTGGGTAATTCGCTCCAGTCAAAAGGTCTTGATTGGCGGTTACTATGTGGTTACAAAAGGTATTATTGGCAATGTTTTTGGTCTATTATTAGCCTTTATTCTCTCTGGCTATATGCTTTCTGGTTCAGATGAACTACTTAGAGATATTATCAATCTTTTTCCCCATCCCTGGAATGAACGTTTGGCAAAGCAAATAAAACCAGTAAGCAAAAGAATGGGAGGTTATATTCAGGGACGCATTCTAGTTTCTACTATTTTAGCGATCGCTATTAGTATCGGGTTAGGATTTTTGGGACTGTCAGAATTAGCCCTCGGTTTAGGAGTAATTGCTGGCTTTACTAATTTGATTCCTTTTTTTGGTCCCGTTCTAGGTTCGATTCCTGCGCTAATTGTGGCTACAGCCCAAGGTGGTTTTACTTTTTTGTGGGTACTGCTTTTATTTGTGATTATCCAAAATATAGAAACCTATCTCCTCGATCCCGTTTTGGTTGGTTCTTCCGTTAAAATTCATCCCCTCTATCAACTTTTGGCAGTATTGGGTGGAGCGCAAGTATTAGGGATTATCGGTGCCTTAATTGTTCCTCCTTGGGTAGCAGGTTCATCTTTGTTACTAGAGACTCTTTACACTCAACCTAAGTTATTGGCAGAAGGTAAAACTTTAGAGCTTAAAAATATAGATTGAGCGTAAAAAGCTTAACGGCTAGCTTTTGGCTAGGACGGATTCATAGCTTTTAGCTTTTAGCCTTTAGCCCTACGGGTTCACCATTTGCTCTACTTGGGCAAAGCCCAAGACCGCAATGGTTCACTTTTAGCTTGGCTAATCGGTAAGAATTAATTTTTAACGAGAGATTGTACTCATCGTTAAACAATTTCGTTAAAATCAAAGATTTTTAACGGGGGTCTTATACCCACAATAGCTAATAGCTTTCAAGATAATCCCTCGCTAGAGAGCGAAGGGAGCGTCAAAGTTACTCTTCATCTAAAGGTAAACCAAATCTTACCTTGCCCTTAGCAAAATAACGACCAAACTGCAATTGATATACTTCATCCTCATCTTGGGTTTCTACTTCCAGATCAGAGCGAGGATAGCTAACACATAGCAAGGCATAACCCTGTTCTTTTAGTTTGGCAGATATTCCCATCGCTTCTGGTTGATAAACTTCTCCAGATATAATTCTGACAGCACAGGTA
>JAAUYI010106576.1_pt1 | contig 19608 bp, 14 predicted proteins | sample 7278041 | NCBI WGS metagenome assembly JAAUYI01 (sample SAMN14350216, study PRJNA611818) | marine sediment metagenome | isolation source: surface marine sediment (0.6m) | place: French Polynesia: Moorea | collected 2018-08
AATCGAGGCAGATGCGGTAATTGAAAATTTTCCTGACGCCTAAATAACCAATACCAGGGGAAAAGCGATCGCTTTGCTTGTTAAAGCTAATCTTCACCAATACACCAAGCCAAAAATAGCACTATCAATAGAGCCAACCCCCACCAACCCAAAGAGAGCAGACGAGTGAACAAATTCACTGGGATAAATACCTAAGTTTCAGTGAGAAACCAATTACCAAATAAAAGTAAAATTAAAATAACTGCAAGCAACATGATTGGTGGAGATGCACATAAATTAAATCAGAAAATCAGAATTTGAAAACATATTTGAAAACATAATTTAATATTTATTTTACAAATAGTTGTTAAATCGCTCTCTATTACTAAGGGGTCTTCTGACCGACATTCGGTAGAATAGAGATAAACTTAACACAAAAATGTCTATGAATGATGAGCTATCTCCATCAGAGCAATCTCCTTCGTCCCCATTCGAGGACAGATCGTCTCCTGAAACCAGAGATTCTGAAAAAATCAGAGTATCTATTGACCTAGATTCCGAAATCTTAGATCGGATTAAACATCTTACCAACGATCCTAGTCGAGTGATCGAAACCGCCATTAAACAATGGCTTAATGGGGAGCGAGATGGAGATACTGACTTGACTCGTACTTTTCGGCGTAATCCTCCCGTACCACCTCAAGGAGAATGGAATGACTAAAAACAGCGGGGAATAAAGATAGAGAAGGAGGTTAGAAAAGACAATTTTATCCCGACTCATGCATCTATAGGTTATAGTTTCAGGGAAGAGTCCAATTTTCAACTTGGTACTCGCTCAAAGTCTAACCCGCTTGCCCATGCTCCCGAGATTTGATTCAGAAAGATCTAACAGTAATACCACTATGTCAGCCAATGAGATTAAATGGCAGCAATTGGGAGCAGAATTAGTTTTTACTCAAGATATTACGGGCAATTATCTCTCTTTTTGGTGGGCAAAAGCAGAAGAATATGGAATCTCTGGAGATTTTGCGCGACAGGATAGTAATGCCAATCATCTTACTAGTCTATTCAATACAATTTTTGCTCCTGTCGATCCCCAGGCTTACTTAGAAAAGATTCGCCGAGTAATCAAACGTCGTCTGCCAGAACAATGTTATTGTTTGTTTCGATGTGGTGATGTCTCTTATTCCTTTGAATTGGTAATTAGTCCGATACTTTCTGCTATGAGCGAACCCCACGCGGTTTTGGTGATGGGACATTTACTAGAAGAAGCAGAGATGTTTTCTTTTGCTAGAGATGAAGCTCCCGCAGCTATTTATAGTTACCAAAAACTATTAAATCAAGTCGTTCGCCAGATTCGTCGTAGCCTAGACTTAGAAACTATTTATCAGCAGACAGTTAATAATATTGGGTCAACTTTTGCTGCCAGTCGTTGCTTAATTTTGGCAAATCATCCTAATATTACTAAACTGTCAGTAGAAGCAGAATATTGCCAGGGTGAATATAATTCGATCGCAGAACACAAGATCGACTGGCAACAGGAAGCTCATTTGCAACAGGCTTTAAAGTCTAGCTATCCCACAGCAATAGATTTTATCGGACAAGATGCTCTACAGAGAAAATCTGGACTAGTGGTGTCTACTAACTGTAATAGTGAAGATAATGTTATAATCTGCCTGCAACAATGCGATCGCTATCGACATTGGACAACTACAGAAATGGAAATGCTACGGGAAATCGCCGAACAGGTAGATGCTGCAATATCCTTAGCAAAACTATATCGTGAAGTAGAACAAGCAAGTATCCAAGCAGAAGAAGCAAACCGTCTCAAAAGCGATTTTTTGGCTAATACTTCCCATGAATTGCGTACTCCCCTCAATGGTATTATTGGCTTTCTCAAATTGCTCTTAGAAGGGATGGCAGACAACCCCGAAGAACAACGAGAGTTTATCGAAGAAGCTTATAAATCTTCTATTCATTTACTCAATCTAATCAATGATATTCTCGACATTGCCAAGATAGAAGCGGGCAAAATGGAGCTTGAGTTAACTGAAATAGAGTTAGATGAGTTGTTCCAAAATGTTGATAATTTAATTCGTACTCAAGCCGAACAAAAAGGTTTAAATTTTCAAATTAAATATCCTGCCACCATGACCCCCGTGACTCTGTATGGCAATTATCAACGTTTACTTCAGGTCATGTTAAATCTGGTGGGCAATGCCGTAAAATTTACTCAGGAAGGGGGTATTGTCATTAGTGCCGAGATTAATAACAAGAAAGTCGAATCTCAAGGTATAGAATTTCCAGGGATGGTTAAAATTAGCGTTGCCGATACAGGAATTGGGGTTTCATTAGAAAAGCAGAATAAATTATTTGAGAATTTCTATCAGGTAGATGGTTCTAGAACCAAATCTTACGGAGGTACAGGCTTGGGTTTGGCAATTTCCCAAAAACTAGTAGAGGCGATGGGCGGTACAATTTCTTTTTACAGTATGGGTGATGGTCTTGGTTCTACCGTTACCTTTACCGTACCTCTGACTCATTTACCTGTTATTAAAACTGCTCAATCCGAACAATAAATTATAGACGAACAATTACGGCTCAATGATTGTGGCAAACTCGATTATCTTTTGGCTGAGGATAACTATTAGAATCGGTTTTATGAGCGACTAACTCTACAATACCGCGATCGTTGATTATCCATCCCTGAGCCTCGACAATCTCTTCCCCTGTACGGGCGAACGGTTGTTCGCCCCTACCCCGATCTTCGGAAAACGATGCAGGTTCGACCAAATCCACCTCGCTCATCTCCCACTCTCTTGGTTGATTGGGACTGGGTGCAATACCACCTTTACCCGTGACGATAAATTCACTCACATCTCCCTCTTGACAGAGACTTTGGGCGATTAATCTGGTCACGTCGATTACTTCTATGGGTAATTCTTCTAATGCTTCTGCGGGATTAACATCCAGTTCGTTAATTGCTACCGTACCATCTAGTCCAAACTCAGAAGCAGCATTAATATCGTTAGTATTGTTAGCTGGCGTAGAATTGCTCTGGGTGAAGCCAAAAAGACTACTGGTAGTAATATTAATATTTCCTCCTACTCCGCGATCGGCAGCAGCAATGATATCGTTATTTTGGTTGGGAAAGGCAATAATAAAATCCGCATCAATATCAATATTCCCACCGTTAGCTTCTTCTAAAGCCTGAGCGGAGATCGTACTGTTATTCTGTAGAGTTAGATTATCGGCAACTTGTAGATTGATATTGCCTCCTCGATCCACAGAAGTTGAGACATTCAAAGATGCCCGATTGTTCAAATCTAGAGAATTAGCTTTAATTAAGATGTTTCCCCCATTTCCCTTGCCCAAACTTTCGGCTGTTATTGTTCCATCATTACTGATGGATAGTCGATCCGTATTAATCCGAATATCTGCTTCGTTTCCTGTAGCTGAGTTTCCTATGGTACTGTAGATACCACTAATAAACAAAATTCCATCTGGATTGTTTGGGCTAGTAACAGCCCTAGTCGCTCCATCAATCGAGATAGTATCAGTAGCTCGGACAGTTATTGTTCCAGCATTACCAATACCGAAAATATCTGCATTAATAGTACCACCTTTAATCAGATTGAGATTTTTAGTAACTATCTCAATTTCACCTGCATTGACTTCTTCTATTTCTGCTGTTCCTGCTCCTTCTCCTGCTGTAGTATAAATCCCACTTGCTCCTTCAACAGTAATAGTGTTGCTGGCTTTAATCCGAATATCTCCTGAATCTCCACCTAACACATTTGAAGTAGCTATAACACCCCGTTTGAGAAAGAGATTGCTAGTATTAATTTCTATGTCATTTGAATTGCCCGCTTTGCCTGTGCCTACCGCATTTAAAATGACACTTGGAGTTAGATCTTGGTTTTCGCCATCTAAAGAAATAGTATCGGTGGCATTAATTGTAATCTTTCCTGTATCACCTCGACCTCCCAAATTACTGGTAGTTATAACTCCTCCTCTGGTCAAAGAGAGATTCGCTGTATTAATTTCTATTTCACCTGAGTTGCCTGTGGCTGTTGGTTGTACCAGACTAACAATATTGCCAAAAGTAGCTGGATTTAGTTCGCCATCAAGAAAAGAAGAATTTTTCACTGCAACTTCTCCATCGATAGAGATAGTTTCGGCAGCGTCGATCGCAATTGCTCCCCCATTTCCTCGTCCAAAAGTGCTGGTATCAATCTTACTCTCTTCAACTAGAGATAAGTTAGTAGTGTTGATGTTAATTTCTCCTGCATTACCTACGACCGATTCTTCTACCACATTCAAAATACTGCTTCTTTGGCTCAAGCTAATATTTTCTGTGGCGTTGAGGTTGATATTTCCCGCTCGTGCTGTGGTTGAATTAGATTCTGAGGTGATTCCCGCTCTGATATTACTCCCACCCAATTCTCCGCCAGACAATTTCAGATTACGAGCATAAACATTAATGTTTCCTCCTCCTGCTGCTCGCACGTCAACTTCCGCACCATTGACTAAGGTAATATCACCTCTGGCTATTCCTTCGGGAAAGTTTATTGAATTAAAATTTATTTCGTCTCCTAATTGCTCAAAGCTGATTTGTCCTGGTTGAGTCAATCCACCTAATTCAATGTTTGCCCCTGGTGCAATTATTTGTCCTTCAGTCAAGGTAATATTACCACCAAACAAAGCTAAAGTTTTGACCCGATCTACTTGTAAGTTACTACCATTAACAGCAATATCGCCGATCTTATTGCCGAAATTTAAACCCAAAGGTTGATTGATAGTTAATAAAGGCGCATTATCCCTATCTGTTGCCGAAAATTCTACATTGTCTGTAAAAATAATACTTTCTGCCGTACTGGTAACAAAAGAACCACCAAGATCTAAAGCTGCACCCTCACCAAAAACAATCCCCGCAGGGTTAATTAAGAATAGATTGGCATCACCATTTGCCTTTAATAATCCGTCAATATTGGAGATATTGCCTCCTGTAACGCGAGAAAAGATATTAACTATGTCATTGGCGTTATTAAAGAAAGCCTCGCTGCCGTTAGGTACGGAAAATTCTTGAAAACTGTGAAATAAATTATTACCAGCGCGATCGCCTGCGTCAATTCTCGTACCGTTATCCGTAGAGTTAGTAATCGTATTAGTCGTACCATCGGGGGTAATTTGTGCCTGGGAAGGAAAAGCGATCGCCTTAGCGATAAATAAGCCTAAAATCAACGAACGCCAAGGTTTCATTTACACAGTTGCTTAAATTAATCGTTTAAATTATACCGAGATATCTGCATCTATCTGCCAAAATCAACCTCAGCCAGTAAAAGATTTACTCGCGACTTTTAATACGACTAAGATTGCAGCGCGGGAAGAAACATTTATAATCGTTAAAATTATGATAGTTCTTAAGACGATTGGAATTAGCTTGCTGATTCCTTAATTACCAAACAATCCAACCAAAGTTAGGACACAGATAACAGTAGTCAATGAGAAGTAGAGCCAGCCGTAGAAATAATCATGTTAGCCAGAATCTAGATTCTTTTTTAGATATTTTGACTAATACTGTCGGAGTATTGATGTTTATTAGTCTGTTTGTAACTTTAATTGCCACTGGTAGCAGTCCCAAAACCAAGATAACTATTCAGACCCCTTTATCTTCTCCAACCGATAAAGAATCATTGTGGTTCGAGATTAAAAATAACCAAGTAAGCCATCTAAATTTACGTCAAGTTAGAGAACAAGAACTAGAACTGTCAGCAAACTTGCCCAATTGCAATAGACCTTCAAGATCTAACTCTTCAGATTATTCTACTCGTCAAAATAACTATCAATCTTGCTTGTTGAGTATTCTCGGTCGTCAGAGTAACTTTAGAGCTAGTACCAAAAACTACGAGGTCACAACAGTTGACAACGGAGTATCTTTGCTTTTTGAACCGTTATCAGATGAAATTGGAGAACCAATCGATCGCCTTACAACAGCAAATTCTCAATTTCAACAAGTATTATCTCAGTTTAATCCTAATAAAGACTATCTAGTATTCATAGTTAGACCAGATAGTTTTGAAGCTTTTCGCGCAGCCAGAAAACAAGCTTGGGATGCAGGATATGAGGTAGGCTGGGAACCCCATCCTCAAGATTCGCCAATCAAGATTCGCACTATACTAGGTTCAGAACTTCCAGGGGGTAGATCTATAGGAGTACAGTAGTTATATCCAGATCCGATCCCGATTAGATTATTTATGATTATGAAAGCACTGGCAGGTTTATTAAATGCTTTAATTATAGGGATATGGATAAGCGCGATCGCCATTTTTTCGATCCAAAATATCCAAAATGTCTCGGTGAAATTTTTAATCTTTGAGTCGATCGCCGTTCCCGTAGGAGTCCTATTGGCTTTTTGTAGTAGTCTGGGGGTTATTTTAGGTTGGTTGCTGCCTCTATTCTTTTCCCGAAGAAGAACTAGACCCCGCAGTTATTAGGTCAATTTTTTTGAGTTTTCTTAACTCCTGAAAATAGCTATTTGTCTTTAATTCCTTATTTTTCAAGCTTTCTAAACCCATAAGTTTAAATATAATCTTTCAATTATTGACATTTTAAGAGGGTGTGTCCGAGATCACTGCCTGGTATGCCAAGTAAAGTTTATTATTGTCTACATAAATACGGTTATAAATAACACCAGCTAAACGATTTATAAAACTGCTGGTATATAAAGCTCAATTTAAATTCTGATAATACTTTTGAAATGGGGATGTTCTTGAGAACATCCCTCTTGTTTTATTGGCGATCGACGAAATTGCTATTTGTTGTTGTGTTGTAATTAAATCGCAGAAAAATTAAAATTTTTAGCGAGCGCTTATCGTTTTTCAATATATTAAATATTCACAGTATTTCTAAACTAAGCTCTGATTTTTAATCAAAAAACTTATTAAAGTCTCGCGAAAATAATTAGAGTTAATCACTATGATATGTATTTTTTGTTACCAAAAATTCAACTTGCAGCTTTTTTGGTAACAAAATTAACTTTGATTATCTTTTTTTCTATGTTAGAAACATGAAGAACATTGGCATTGAATAAGTCATAACTACAGATAAACCCCGATTGAAATAGGGTTAGTGAATATAAATGCCAAGTAAAATGTGAGTCAAAATTATTTATGGATAAACAAATGTGTTGGCTACTCGATAGCCGTAATCGACAAACTATCGTGCTTCATTTGAGAGAATACGCTTATCAACCTTGGAAACCATATAACTTGTATTCTCAGTATTCTGTCCCAGATTATCGCGTTCCAGGAGGCTCAAAAGGCTGGGCAACTTATCAACATCTTCGTAAAGCAGGATGGGTTTTAATTCCTACTGCACAAGCAAATAAATATATCCCCTCGGCTAAGAATACACTCAAAAAAGCAGCCTGAGTAGAGTTTTAAACTAGAAAATGTTAAGTAGTTAGATGTGAATTATTGTCCAGATACCTGGGTAATTTTGATTGATTTATATCTGGCTACTTATAGTTTGTTTGTAAAGTAAACATTAAACTGTAGAGGATGTTAAGTAATGAGTAATGAGTAATTAAGTACGCTTATAGTCTATCTCAAGCCTTCCCCTGCACAGTCAAGCTGCTACTGTTGCAAAAACTTGCAGATATTTGACTACCAGCACTAACAAACTCTCGATGCATACAAACATTACCCCGATGATCTCTTAAAATTGACTTGGCTGTCTCTACTGAAAACTTTCCTCGATTCGACTGGCATAATTGCCTGACTCTGCCTTCCCTAGAATTAGAAGATGGCACATCACTAAGAAAGCTACTGCTAAATATTCGAGCAAAATCAGAATCTTCTGCACTCTTACATAATCCCCGATCGACGGCATACTCAACTACTTCAGGGTGGCGAATAGTACCAGCATTCCTAATACTGAGATTGTTAGAATAAGTTCGAGGGGAAATTCTGACCGCATCTTGAATTTCTCCTGCGGGGCGATCGCTATTTTTAGCGAAGATTAGATCTCTTTCTTTAGTAACATCTGGTAGAACTACCATAGAATCACACATTATTATCGCTCCTTCTTTTCACGACTTAATTAGAGCGTACATCCATATCTTATTAAAGAAGAAGAATATTCGATTCATTATAATTGCGGTTTACTCGTTCTCTAAAGACACAAAGGATGACGGGGACAACACAAGCAATTATCATTTTCTTCTCGAACTTACTCCCTATTTTTTCCCGATTGCTCTCTATATTCAGAAGCAATAAACAAAAGGAAAAAATAATCGCTCGCTTAGAGACTGTTTGTCAAGAAAATATTAAGCTTATTGTCACAATAAATATTCAAATTACCTGAAAAAATACCTAAAAAAATACCTGAATTTCCCCCCTTTTATTTATTTTTGGCTAACCGCATAATACTGATACCAATTCTCCATAACAATGCACTCTTTTGAAATTTAATCCCTTTGCGCCCTTGCCCCCGTATGCGATGGGGATAAACGACTTGGCGTGAGATATCAACTTAAAATATTAAGTGCAACTTCCAGGAGAAATGGTATGACGGAAATGATTTTTCTGAAAAACCATTAAGCCGATCCACATAAAAGTTGCATAATTCTGACGCTCAATCCCTATATATAGTCTCTTGCATAGAGAGGAAACAAATGTTATTACTGCCCAAAAGCACGAACAAATCCCTGTGTTCATCACTACCGCACTCAAAATTTTTCTTTAATTCAATTGGTACTGAAGTAATAAAAATTAGTCAATTTATCGTTCAGCTAATCACAAGTTTAAATCAAATAATTGAAGCGAAAAAATTTATTGAAGCCTCTGGAGAAAAAGCTTCACAAAATATTTATTTATTTATCCCTTTGGTTTTGTTAGCAGCCAATGATGCAGGAATCGACTCCGAAAAGACTAATGAGTTATTAAGAAGAACTAATCTGATCCTGGTTCTCGATCAATTGGCAGAAAGCGGTAAGCTTATCAACCAAAAGCTGACTAATTTAGTCAACAATAATTTTATTTTTGCCAATCATTATAGCTACTTAGATAAACAGGAACAGAATTCAGTTAGAGAAATAGTTGATGCAATGAACCAAGAGTATCAACTGAACAAAATATTCCAAAATACAAGGGAAAAGTTTAAACAAAAAAAGGAACTATTATCTACTCTGAGTTTAAATAAAGACAATTTAGCTGAAGAATACTTCAAGATTTCAACAAAATCAAATGCAGCTAATTGGGTAATTTTATCTCTTGAAGAAGAAAAAAATCAAGAAATTAATGATATGGTTGATTTGGTCAATCAAGCAACCAGATTATGTTTAGATTTAGCTACTGTCAAAAAAGATTTAGTGGCATTTGCTCCCAATGTTGTGATTATCGAAATGATAGATACAGGTTGTACCCTATCTACAGCCAAAGCCAGAATAACTAATAAATTAATCGACTTGAACCAGAAAATTACCAGGTTAGAAGAAAAATTAAAGCATTATCAAATAATAAAATTTGCTAGTTCCTTATATCGATGGACAGAATATTTGACTTTGCGCTCACGGGTAACAAAATTTGTTTTCAGAAATCTAGGATGGCAAGACAAATAGAAAACACTTTTTAATTTTTTAGCTATCATTAACCTCTACTTATTAGAGACTGTTTATAAAGTAAATCTTAAAAGAAGTATAACGTTTAACTTTGTTGGGTTACGGCGAATAGCCAATTAAAAGACTGATTCTAGAAAAATACTCGTCTAACCCAACCTACACGAGCATTTAATTTTTGTTTAACAAACAGTCTCTTAGCCTTCTGCCTAAATTCCCAGTGAGGTTGAGGATTACCAGACCAGATACCAATACCTTCATTCTTTGCCCTGACTGACTTCCTTTATTTAGTTGAGAAGGTAACACCTTCCATCACGCTCGCAAGAATGACTACAGTCGGGTAGCGATCGCTCTCTGGTAACTTTTGTCAGTCAACCAGCTACTCCCCTCACCTCAATCTTTTATTTACAAGCAGTCTCTAAAGGGTCGTATCGCCCTTTAATTCACGAATCTTTGCCATACCCCCTTTTCGCTCGCCAAATTAAAATTTGGAGCTGGCTGATTTTTATATTATTTTGTGCTTCAATAATAATATAAGTTCTAGTTAAACAGTTATTGCCAGCCATGAAATTTCACCCAAAGCAGTTTTAGTCTCGAACTACTAGCTCAAAAATCGAGACAATATCAGTAGGATTGATAATTAGACACAAAACCTAACACTAATGGCAGACAAACCATTAGGATATAAGAGTGATTCAATCCTACCCTATAGACTCATTAAAAAATGGTAGCTGGTTTAAATTGATTTGCGGAGCTAGCTATCAACATCTTCCTGCGGTTCGTAATTTAGCTTTAGCATATAGTCTCGCTGGTGCAGATTGTATAGATGTTGCTGCCGATCCTGCTGCGATCGCTGCTGCGAGGGAAGGAATCAGAGTAGCCGAGAAGCTACAAATTAAAAGCCAACCGAGCTACGATCGCCAAAACGATGCTCATCAGGTACTTACTTCACATTTTACTCCTTCCGAGATAAGCCATAGGCCCTGGTTGATGATTAGTATCAATGATGGAGAAGATGTTCATTTTCGCAAAGCAAAATTCGACCTGACCCAATGTCCTCCAGAGTGTCCTCAACCTTGTGTAAGGGTATGTCCTGCGGAGGCAATTAATACTGATTCAGTAGGAGTTATTAACGATCTTTGTTATGGCTGCGGTCGTTGTGTACCAATATGTCCCGAAGAGTTAATTACTACCCATTTTTATCTATCAAATCGAAAGGCGATCGCACCTTTAATTAATTCAATGGCAGTAGATGCCTTAGAAATTCATACCCAGGTAGGGCATTATGAGGATTTCCAACGAGTGTGGCAAATTATTTACCCAGTGGTAGGCAAACTCAAACTATTAGCAATTAGCTGCACCGATGGACAAAATGTTATAGATTATTTGCGATCGCTCTACAACTTAATCAGTCCTCTACCCTGTCCTTTAATTTGGCAGACAGATGGACGTTCGATGAGTGGAGATATTGGTAAAGGAACGACCCACGCTGCGATCGCTTTTGCTCGTAAAGTTTTAGAGGCAGATTTGCCTGGATACATTCAGCTAGCTGGAGGGACTAACAACTACACAGTAGAAAAATTAAAGCAATCAAAATTATTACAGAAGTACAGTCCAACTTCTCAATTCAACTCGGTTTCTGGAGTAGCTTATGGCAGCTATGCTCGTGGTATTTTGTCCCCAATATTAGCTAAATTAGAAACAACTGAACTGCAAAATATTCAACATTATTTAACTATCAATCAGCCAATGAACCAGCTCAATCTAAAGCTAGAAAGAGATACAAACATACTAAAACAAGCAGTTAGTACTGCCAAAGAATTAGTAAGTCAAATCAAAAACAGCAACTAATCGCGATCTCTAGCTTTTGTCCAATAAATCTAATCGACAAATATTTATTAGCCAAATTTTTTAAATGCAGTCAGAAATACCTTCCCATCGGATGCAAGTTACCGATAATCTAGACAAATTACTTACTATTTTTCCCGATACCATCCGCTCTAAATTAGACGAGCAACTTAAAACCGACAGCGACAAACTAATTGAAGTCGTTTTAGACTTAGGCAGACTACCAGAAGCTCGTTTCAGCGATCGCGTTACCTATATTCGCGATGAACCCGTAACCAAAGAAGAAATTCAGCACTGTATCGAGCGCGTGGGGATGTTCAGCAGTGACAACCGTGCGGGAATAGAACGAACTCTCCATCGCATCAGTGCCATTCGCAACCGTACTGGAGACATTATTGGTCTTACCTGTCGTATTGGTCGGGCAATTTTTGGTACGATTGTGATGATCCGCGACCTCGTAGAAACAGGACAGTCAATTTTGCTTTTGGGTCGTCCTGGAGTCGGTAAAACAACCGCTTTGCGAGAAATTGCCAGAGTCTTGGCTGACGACTTTGAAAAAAGAGTTGTGATCATCGACACTTCTAACGAGATTGCTGGTGATGGCGATATTCCTCACCCTGCTATTGGTCGCGCCCGTCGAATGCAGGTTGCCCGTCCTGAGTTACAGCATCAGGTGATGATTGAGGCAGTGGAAAATCATATGCCCGAAGTTATCGTTATCGATGAAATCGGTACAGAATTAGAGGCTATGGCCGCTAGAACTATCGCGGAACGGGGCGTGCAACTAGTAGGTACAGCCCACGGCAATACCGTGGAAAATTTAATTAAAAATCCTACCCTCTCCGATTTAGTCGGTGGTATTCAAAGCGTTACCTTGGGAGACGACGAAGCACGCCGTAGAAGGACGCAAAAAACCGTTTTAGAACGGAAAGCACCTCCTACTTTTGCGATCGCCGTAGAAATGTTAGAACGGCAACGCTGGGTCGTTCACGATGATGTATCCGCAACTATTGACAGTCTCTTACGGGGGATCGAACCACCAGCCCAAGTTAGAACGGTAGACGACAGTGGAGAAGTAACAATTATCCATGAAGAATCACCCTCTTCTTTTAAACCTTTACCTCCGCGAGATCTAGATACAACAGTTACTCCCCTGTATTCTCAGGGTTTGAGAGCGTCAGGGAAAATGACTCCCGTCTCACTCAATGGAACTAGTTCCAAACGGGTTAATTCCGACTTCGATCGGATGTTAGAACGGTCTTGGCAAACCAAAGAACCCAATAGTCAAAAAATTCGTACTCCCGGCCCCAATGGTGAAGACTGGCCCGTTTACATCTATGCCTATGGCATTGGACGTTCTCAACTAGATCGGGCAATTGAAGTACTAGAACTTCCCGTAATGTTAACCAAAGACTTAGATGAAGCAGATGCGGTGATCGCCTTGCGATCGCAGATCAAACATCATTCTAAACTGCGCAATCTGGCTAGAGATCGTCAAATTCCCATTTATACGGTCAAATCTAATACCATTCCTCAAGTAACGCGAATTCTGCGTCAAATCTTGAATTTAGATGACCCTAATATTCCCGAACCGACAGATTTAAGACTGTTTAGTAAAGCGGGTAGCGATGACGAAATCGAGGCATTAGAAGAAGCCAGACTAGCCGTGGAACAAATTGTCATTCCCAAAGGGCAACCAGTAGAATTATTACCGCGATCGGCTAAAGTGAGGAAAATGCAGCACGAACTGATCGAACACTATCGCTTACAGTCCGATAGTTTTGGTGATGAGCCAAATCGTCGTTTGAGGATCTATCCCGCATGATCGAACGGTGGGCAAAAATTTATCAATAGATAATAGATTGTTTTAATACAGATTATTTGCCCACCCTACAAAGACGCGATCGCTCTTTAAAAATTTGGTTGAAAATGATCGAACCAGAAATTAAGTTAATTAATCATTTTATTGACAATCCCAATCTTTTATTCAATCGAATTAAAAATTCTGTTATCTGGGACGAGCGAATAAAAGCCAGAAAAACTGCTAGTTATGGCGTTGCTTATAATTATTCTGGAATTACTTATCTTCAGACAGAAATGCCGAGCGAATTAATTCCTATTTGCGAACAGATAGAGCGGAAAATTGGCTTTATGCCTAATAACTGTTTGTTAAATTATTATCCCGATGGTCAATCGACTATGGGTTATCATTCTGATACTTCCGCAGAGTTAAAAGAAGGGACGGGAGTAGGTATTGTATCTTTAGGTGCTTCACGTTTTATTTCCTATCGCAGCAAAAAGGAGCGAGCGAGCGAACACAGATGCTTGCTAGAAAGTGGAGATTTTCTCTATATGGACAATTGCGTCCAAAAACATTGGTTGCACGCCATACCAAAACAAGATCGAGCAGGAGAAAGAATCAGTCTCACATTTCGTTGTTTAGTTACATAAAGTCAAGAAATCGGTAAATTACGTTTCTTTCAATTAGATATGTCATCTTAAGAAATTATTTTTAAGAATCTACCAAAGGAAAAATTTTAGGTTAATTGTTTCATATTGTGGTTTAGATTAGTTCTTGAATAGATATGGCGATCGCGCTTTGGAGATCGGACAAATCAAAATGAGCTAAAATGTTTCGACTAGACAGTAGACTTTTAGTTAAAAAGTTAGTCGGGTGTGTTCCTTAAAAAAACTAATAGCCAAGAGCTACAAACTAATAACTATCCAAACAAATCCTAAATTTAACTTTTTTGCCATTTTCAAAGGACAATAAAATTTGATAGCCTATCCTAATAAGTTTTGGGAACGATAAGAGAGCGTGGAAATATCAATTGGTCGCGGAAAACAGGCTCGCCGAGCCTACGGATTTGACGAAATCGCACTTTCCCCTGGAGTGCGTACCCTAGACCCTAGTTTAGCGGATACCAAATGGGAAATCGGCGGAATCGCCCGCGAGATACCGATCTTAGCTAGTGCCATGGATGGCGTAGTTGATGTCAAGATGGCGGTATTACTGTCGCAATTAGGTTCGATCGGAGTGTTAAACCTGGAGGGAATACAAACTCGTTATGAAGACCCCGAACCGATTCTAAATAAGATTGCTTCAGTAGGAAAATATGAGTTTGTCGGTTTGATGCAAGAACTATATGCAAAACCGATCGAACCAGAACTAATTACCAAGAGAATCAAAGAAATAAAGAGCCAAGATGCGATCGCAGCGGTAAGTTTAACTCCCGCAGGCGCGAGTAAATATGGCAAGATCGTCGCCGAAGCAGGAGCAGATTTAGTTTTTGTCCAGGCGACAGTAGTATCTACAGATCATCTTTCTCCAGAAGCGATCGCACCTTTGGACTTAGCTAATTTTTGCCAGGAAATGCCGATGCCCGTAGTACTAGGGAACTGTGTTACCTATGAAGTAGCCCTAAGACTGATGAAAGCTGGTGCTGCTGCGGTATTGGTGGGAATTGGGCCTGGTGCTGCTTGTACTTCTCGTGGTGTCTTGGGGGTAGGCGTTCCTCAAGCTACAGCTACTGCTGATTGTGCTGCTGCGCGGGATGACTATTATGCCGAAACTGGCAGATATGTCCCAGTTATTTCTGATGGTGGCATTGTTACGGGAGGAGATATTTGCAAATGTCTTGCCTGTGGTGCTGATGCGGTGATGATTGGTTCGCCTATTGCCCGTGCTGCCGAAGCCCCTGGCGGAGATTTTCACTGGGGAATGGCAACTCCTAGCCCCGTGTTGCCCCGTGGTACTCGGATCAAAGTAGGAACTACAGGCACGATCGAACAGATTATGGTTGGCCCTGCTAAACTCGATGACGGTACCCATAACCTGTTGGGAGCGATTAAAACTAGTATGGGAACTTTGGGTGCAAAAGACCTCAAAGAAATGCAACAGGTAGATGTAGTGATTGCTCCTTCACTGCTGACTGAAGGAAAAGTCTACCAAAAAGCGCAACAGCTAGGGATGGGGAAATAAAGGAACGAGGATAAAGGATAAAGGATGAAGGAAAGAGTAATTATTCGTTTCTTTTCATCCTTCCTAAGAGTTCGGAGTTCGGAGTTCTAATATTAATGGCAACATCTGCTCCTGACTCTAGGGCGAGCGCTGCTTTTTCTTGAGTCGATACCGTAGCATATACTTTTGCCCCTGCCCATTTTGCTAATTGAATTCCAAGATGACCGACACCTCCAGTACCACCATAAATTAAAACTTTTAAAACTTTTTGACCAGAGCGAATTTTAGCCCTGTCGATCCTTTAGAATAAATTTTTGATTTGTATTATAAACATAACTTATTATTTTGCCTCGTCTGGAGTTTGCGATCGCCTAACCCAAAATGATTTTTTGATCTACTGAGTGTTCCTTGTACTTTTTATTAGTACATTTAAACTAAACGAGTCACACTCACGAATCGTTGCCATACGCCAATCTAGCTTGAGAAGTAGATTTTTTCGACCGACAAAGTTAAATAACTATGTTTCAATAACTTTAAATGTAAAAAATACAAGTATAAAAGTATGGTTTTTGGCACAATATTAACGGGCGGACAACAAGTTCCTACTGATAGCGGTTCGTTAGCGACAGGAACTGTCACATTAGGCTTTAATGAAGAAGGAGCTTTAACTTACGATCTAACTGTTGTTGGTTTAGATTTTGGAGCATTTATCGGCGACGGAACTCCCCAAACTCAGGATACTGCTGATGATGTTACGGGAATTGATTTTGGTAATGCTCCTATGGGAGAAGTAGGGGATCTTGCTTTTGGTGTGGTCGGTGTCGATGGAGATGATGACTTGATATTCACCTCTAATCCAGATGGTTCGACAACTATTTCCGGAATTTGGCAAGAATCAGATCTTGCTGGTATTCCTCTCAGCACTTTTGTTCCTGGATTGAACAGTGCAGTAGCAAGTACAAGTGAAAGTGGAACGCCACAAGTAACCGACCTTTATTTAAATATTTCTACCGTTGGCGATCCACAAGGAGCGATTCGGGGTCAAATAAGCTCTATCACACCAGAACTATCAGATATTTTGTCTGAGATAGATCCGCTTGTTCTTAATAGTCTGGTTATACAAGAGACTACACCGATTTAAATTTCTGGCTTATTTTACATGAAACCGAATTTCAGCTTGCTTCGTTTAGGTGGCTGCTTAATCTTTGCTCTATCGTTACTTGGTTACACTCAGATAGTCGAAAAATCTTCTGACTGTGTGGCAAAAAATGGATTGTCTGGAAAAGTGTCGATGTTAGAATTTAACTCGATAATGTCAGATAGACTAAGTTCTGACAGCCATTCTAAAGCTATCATATCAGTATCTAGCTGTGGTGCCTCCCACGAGGTAAAGTCTGGATCGTTTTGATACCAAAAGCGATCGCCATCACGCGACCGTTCAAACTGGTCTTCCAAAATTGCTTCGTTTAATTCGCCGATACTGGCACCAGCTAATTGTCCTTCAGCAAGCATTCCAATTAAAGGATCGATATGCTCGACATCCACATAAAGTGTTTCGAGATTTTCTGCTACGACTGGATCGTCAGTAATTTCCTCAAAGCTAGACACTCTCTCTAATCCATAAGCTTCTCTGAGATCGTTATAGTCAGGCAAACCACGATCTCGACCGCGCTGAATATCTAAGGCAGCTAAATCGGTGCCATTGGCAATAGGATTGTTGTCACTCGGGTCGGTAAAATCGCCGAACAATATGTTGCGCAAACTATCTACTATTTTGAGGTCGGTTGTCTGTTGTACCTGGCTAACTAAGCCAAGAAAGATTGGCTCGATTCCCCCTGCACTGGTGAGTACGCTAGGATCAAAAGAAGTTTGCGCCAAATTAAGCTCCCCAGCCTCGGTCGAGCTACCATCTTGTTCTAGAAATGGAATAGTTTCACCACTTTGACTATGACCCATCCGAAAACCTACAGTAGCAAATTCATTACTCACGGAGGCATCAATAGTAGAATTATAACCAGTATAAGGATCGAGAGTTACACCTAGTGCGGGTAAAAACTCATTATAGGTGATTGACTGGATCTCAGCACCAACAATTTTGCGAGTTCGTTGATATATTTCCTCGTCGCGATCGATGGGATCGGTTGGTAAATCTGTATGAGTAGTGTCAATCAATTGGGCTACGCGGTTGTGTTCTCTGACAAATAAGGTGTGCAGGGATATTAGTGCGGGATTCTCGTTAGCACGACTATCTCCAGCCACAAAAAGTTCGGGATTTGCCGTGGTACTATCCATGTCTGGAGCATTGGAGTCAGTCCCCAAGATGGGCAGCAAGTCGCCTGTTTCGTGGGAAGCAACCTTTAGTTTTCCTCCCTCAAAGCTACGCAACCAAGTAGCACGCTCTCGATCGCTCCCATAAATCATACTGCCATCTAGCCAAGAAGTAACATTGTTTGTTTGCTGACGTGGATTACTAGGATTGTTGCCAGTGCTGGGATCGAAAACCGATCTAGTGGCAGGAATAATAGAGCCTGGTTGATAAACCAGATCGTCTTCAGGAATCAGAATGTTTATATTTTTAACTGCTCGATCGGAATCAATCTCTCGCTGAGGCGAAGTAGACATAAGATCGTGGGTGATAAATTGTCCCCACGTCCAGACATAACTACTCAGATTTCTTTCATCTGGTATGGATTCTATCTGATTGGAAAGTATGTTCCCAATCAGACGAGGACTGGGAAGATCTAGACGTGCTGGTGCTGCAATACCGTCAGCATAAGCAGGTGGTGCTTGGCGACTTAAGTTTTCGCCAGCTCGACCCAGAATAGAATTGCTAAGATTGTTATTACTACCGTCAAGCGTGCGGTATCTATCTGTTGGCAGAAATTGCATAATTATGATTAAAATTATTACTCGTCTTGACTCAGTGCTGGGATCGAGTTTTTCTTAAACGACAATGTTGACTAAGTGTCGATTCGTTTTCAATTGCCCTAATAGTGTGTATTTTGACAATCTACAAAACGACCCTAGTCGATATGCATGACATTTGAGTCTACCCATTTGATTTACTAGACGCTATTAAAGGCAGACAGAGCATTTTTACCTGCAAGGCGTTTGCTCCTCGATGATTACGAGGTAGTACCTTAACTGATTAAAAACCTCTGTAAACAGACTTATTTAATAGGGTCTGAAAACCAAAAATATGAGTCTTTATTTATAGATATTGGTGTCATTTTCGATCGTATATGCGTTTTTCTGCTGTATTGCCAAAAATACAAGTTTATTTTTTAGTAGATTTTTAATTATTAAAGCAAACAATATTTAGGAAAATTATATAACTAAAAATTAGTATCGATCGCTGTCAGTATTGGCGTGTAATTCATGATAAGCAATTGAATATTATCTATTTATAGGTTAATTATCGCGATCGAACCTTAATTATAATATTGTGTATATTTTTTCTACAGCTCAAATAAAACTAGCAAATCTGACAGTCAAAATCTTGCCAAATTTTCCACAAAAAAAATTTGACAAGATTTCAACCTAACATTCCACAGTTAAATTTCGTCTTGTAATTATGGAGAAATCTCCGACAATAGCTTTTGCTGGAATCAAAGCTATTGTCAATTAACTCAAACTTAGCTAGTGAGATACTCCCGCAGAGCTAAAGGATGTTGGGAGCGAAGATGAGCCAAGGCTCGACTTTGTAACTGACGGACTCGCTCGCGACTGAGATTTAACCTTTGAGCGATTTTAGCTAAGGACAATTGTTTGCCATCTTCTAAACCAAAGTGCAGTACAAGAATTTCCCGTTCTTTGGGTTCGAGATCTTCTAGCATCTCCCTCACATTCTGTCGCATTAACTCTTGAGTTGCGTAATCTTCAGGTGAAGCGGAATCGTCCTCGATCATCTCGGATAACTCAGTATCTCGGTTATCACCAATACGCAAGTCTAAGGATAAAGGCTGTCGAGCTACCTTAAGATACTCGCGAACCTTAGCTGATTCCATGCCTAACTCCTCGGCAACTTCACTGGTAGTAGCAGAGCGACCTAATTTCTGAGCCAGTTCTCTTTGCGTTTTTTTGATTTTGTTGAGCTTTTCGCTAATGTGAATGGGTAAGCGTATTGTCCGTGCTTGTTGGGAGATTGCTCTGGTAATAGCTTGGCGAATCCACCAATAGGCATAGGTAGAAAAGCGATATC
>JAAUYI010149676.1_pt1 | contig 19575 bp, 14 predicted proteins | sample 7278041 | NCBI WGS metagenome assembly JAAUYI01 (sample SAMN14350216, study PRJNA611818) | marine sediment metagenome | isolation source: surface marine sediment (0.6m) | place: French Polynesia: Moorea | collected 2018-08
ACAACCGCGACGTTTCAGAAGAGTTTTCTTATTGCGACTGGCTTGGATTTAGGAGGATTGACCTTTCGCCCTACCTGACTGGTGGCCTAACGACGTTGGAGATTGAAGTCGAGAACCTTGGAGGCCCAGGAGGTCTGACCATTACAGGTACGGCGAATGGCGCCTTCACTTCCTTCAGATACTTGCTGATTTTTTTGCTGGTTTTGATTTGGCTGTACAGAAACGGTCGGGCGGCTGACTCGGTGCGAAAGGCAAAGGCCAGGCTCGTCGGTGCCGAGGAGTATGAGGAAGGAGCAGGGAGGCTGGCGACGGTCCAGCGGACCTACCGTGGAGTGCTATTCGTGTTGGTGGCGGTGATGGCCGGGTCGTACTTCGGCTGGTTCCGCGAAGCAACGCCCAACTCGACTTCGGAAAACGGTCAGGGCGCGGCCGAGCCCGAGCCTGCCACCAGAGAGCGGAATGAGTCGAGAGCCATCTCAGCCTTCAAGACGGGGATCGGTGCGCCTTCATGGGCGGAGGACGAACGCTTCAATCCCCGTATTCTCATCGCTGGCGACCGGTTCCTGATGGGCAGCCCCGATGGAGCCGCATATAACGACGAGCAACCGCAGCGCCGAGTTCGAGTCTCCAGTTTCTGGATGCAACAGCACGAGGTGACCAACGAGGAGTACCGTCGCTTCGATCCGAGGCACGGATTCCCGCGCGGTCGGGAGAGCTTCCCGGTCGTGACTGTGACCTGGCACCAGGCGCAGGCCTACGCCGAATGGCTGGGTGGCAGCCTCCCTACCGAGGCGCAGTGGGAATTCGCGGCCCGGGGGACTCAGGGCCGGAAGTACCCGTGGGGTGACCAAGAACCAACATGCGCACGGGCAAACTTCAACAACTGTGGCTGGAGGCCCAAAGCTGTTCGCACCCACCCGCAAGGGGCAACGCCGCAGGGTGTCGAGGACCTGGCCGGCAACGTCCTGGAGTGGTGCGGTGACTGGTACGGGAACCGGTACCCGCCGGGCAGTCAGAACGATCCTCGGGGACCGGCGTCAGGTTCGGCGCGGGTGTTGCGCGGCGGCTCGTTCGTCGGCGGTCCTGGGTACCTCCGTGCCGCCTATCGCGGCTACTACTTCCCCGACTTCGCCGGCCACGACATCGGTTTTCGTGTAGTGTGGCCCCGTATCCCATGAACGTTTTAGGCATCATTTTCCACAGTGATTTCGGACACCCCGCGGCCTGTCTTTTGAAGGGCGGTGAGTTGGTCGCCCTTGGCGAGGAAGAACGATTCGTCCGGGTAAAGCAGGCAAAAGGCTATTTTCCCGGCAACTCGATTCGTTATTGCCTGGAGGCGGGCGGCATCAGCTTGAACGACGTGGACCAGGTCGCTTTCGGCTGGGACGCAAACAAGTACACGTTCAGCTATCCCTTGTTTCTCGGGCGGAACTTTCTGAGCCACCGGTTCTTCAAACGCAAAACTGCCCCTTCGAAACAGGTCGGCAGGCCGAGTCAAGGTTCCGCGCTGATCGACGGCTTCAAGGACATCTTGAGCACCCACCCGAAAAGCCTGAGACAGAGCATCGTCTTCGGCTTTCGCGAAGCCGGGTTTCACGACAACCTACCGCCGATAACCTTTGTCAGCCATCACCGGTGTCACGCTGCCACCGCATTCTATTGCTCAGGACTGGAGGAGAGCGCCGTCTTGGTCTGCGACGGTCATGGCGAAGAAAACACCATCACCCTTTGGAAGGGGCAAGGCGATGGACTGACGCCAGTCCGGAAGACCAACATACCCCACTCCTTGGGATGGTTTTATTCGCTGTTCACTGAGTTCCTGGGATGGAACCCCAACGAAGGCGAAGTCAAGATCATGGGGCTCGCACCTTTTGGAAAACCGAACCCAGAGATCCAAGACATCGTAGACTCCATACTGCTGCTCAAGGAAGACTCCGTCGAGCTGAACTCCGATTACATCTTCTACAACAAGAGGAGCTATGGTCGATTCTTCAGTGACCTGCTTGTCGACAAGTTGGGCATACCGCGAGGGAAATACGACGAGATTACGGATCACCACAGGGATATCGCAGCGGCAGTGCAGACCAGGCTCGAGCAGGCAGGCGTTCACTTGGCCAGAGCCGCGCTGAAGCTGACAAATTCAAAAAACCTATGCTTGGCCGGCGGCGTCGCGCTCAACTGCAAAATGAACGGCCACATTCACGCGCAGGGTTTCGTCGAGAACTTTTTCGTCCAGCCACTGTCTTACGACGCTGGCGCGGCACTGGGTGCCGCCCAGATTGTTGCGCAACAGGGCGGGGACGATGTGCGCTTCAAGATGAGCCACGTCTACTACGGGCCATCGTACTGCTCTGGGGATATCGAGTCCGTCTTGCGGCGCAACAAGGTCGCCTTCCGAAAGAGCGGTGACGTTGCGTCCGAGGCAGCCCGATTCATCTACGACGGCAAAATCGTCGCCTGGTTTCAAGGCCGGATGGAGGTCGGGCCACGCACACTTGGCGCACGATCTATCTTGGCGGACCCACGCGATCCCGCAATGAAAGACAAGGTCAATGATTTCGTCAAGTTCAGGGAAAACTGGCGACCCTTCGCACTTTCGTTGCTGGAGGAGCACCAGCAAGAGTATCTCGAGCACCCGGTCGAATCACCGTTCATGATCATGGCCTTCGGCGTGCCCGCGGAGAAGCACGGAGATATTCCAAGCGCCATGCATTGGATAGATCACTCTACGCGACCGCAAACGGTGTCCCGTGAGACCAACCCTGACTATTGGAACCTGATCCACGCATTCAAGAAGCTCAGCGGGGTCCCCGGCGTTCTCAACACCTCATTCAACATCAAGGGAGAACCGGTAGTGTGTAGCCCGACGGACGCTCTTCGCTGTTTTTTTGGAACAGGATTAGACGTGCTGGTGATCGGCGACTACATTGTCGAGAAGGCGGGACAGGCGAGGGTTCGTAGCTGATCCGCGACCGATTTCATCGTCACGAACTGGTACTGGCCGCTCAGGCTCGCCAGCAGCTTGTCGAGCTTGACTTGGTTATTTTTGCGCCCGTAGTGCGTGATGAAGCTGTCGACCAGAGACAACCCGGGCGTGTCCGATTGCTGATAAAACTCCCACGGATGAAAGTAGAGAAACGCGGGAGCGCCTCTTGAGATATATCGCCTCAAAAGAGGTCTTGGCATGAGGCGGAAGTAGAAGCCACCGACCCACGGCCACCGTGGAAAGCCTATTCTCGGCAAGGGAATTTCGACCAGGCGCGAACCGTGAACGAAGGGATGTGCCGGGAACGCCCTGTTGCCGTAGAGCTTGGTCTCGAACTGACAAAAGCTACTGTCATATTCGTAGCCTTCCTCTAGCAACAGGTCCAGGAATTCTTCGCGCCTGGCATAAGGGACCGACCAGCTGGGACACCGGAAACCGACCACCGATACCCCGGTCCCCCGCTCGAGGGTTTGCTTCGACTCCCGCACTTCTTGGCGCCATGCGGCGTGGTCGAGATCGGTGAATAGCGGATGCGAACAGGTGTGCGAGGCAATCTCATGACCTGCCTCGACCAGGGTCTGGAGTATCTCTCCCTGGAAGTCTTCTGACACGACAAAGAACGTAGCCTTCGCCTTGTGACGATCGAGGAGTTTGATCAGGTCGTGGACCTTCTCGACATCTCGATCGAGACCTCGGTGCCTCTCGACCCCGGCTAGAAGGTTCGCGTGGCCCCACCATTCGGTATCGATGGTGATGGCCAGCTTGCTCTTACTCCGGGTCGAAATCACGCTCCCGACTCTAACCTCTTTGCCGACCCACCTCGACAGCCGCAACCCTGATCGACTCGTTCATGAAGCGTTCATGTGCGACCTGCCACCCTCACCGTCATGACCTCGGCATCCCTATCGAACGCGCCTTCTTCCGCTGCTGCCGTTTCGAGCCGGCGGCGGATCGGCTTCTTCGTGCTCTACGCGTTCGGGCTGCTCTGCTTTCTCGAAGGCGCCGCCCGTGGCATTCTCGCCCTGGAGCCCATCGCACACGGCCCGGCACTGCGGAGCTCAGCAGGCTGGCGGCTCCAGTGGCTGGAGCGTTATCAGCCCGAGTCACCGATCTATTACGGCTTCGACACGTTCCACCCCACCCGCGGATGGGGCATCCTGCCCGGTGTGCGGGGTGCGGACACCTTCGGTCCGGGATCCGTCAACACCAACTCAGCCGGTCTGCGCGGCCTGCGTGAGATCGACCTTGCCAAGCACCCTGAGGGTCCGCGCGTCGCGGTGATCGGCGACTCCTTCACCTTCGGTGACGAGGTGCGGGACAACGAGGCCTACCCCAGCGTCCTGGACGAGCTGTTGCCTGAGGCCGAGGTGATCAACTTCGGCGTTCACGGATACGGCCACGATCAAATGCTGCTGCTGTTACGCGAGCAGGTCCTGAGCTATCAGCCGGATCTCGTCGTGCTCGGCTTCGTGCGCGACGACATGGAGCGCAACATGCTGTCGTTCCGCGACTTCGCAAAGCCCCACTTCGCCCTCAGCGGCGACCGCCTTTCTCTGCGCAACGTACCGGTACCGACCCCCGAAGAGGTCCAGCGACGGTACCGGTTCAGGCCGCGTTTTCTTGATCTGCTGACCATCCTGCGTGACAGCTACCTATGGAACGTCGGGCTCTCCGAGCAGCGCATGGAAGAGCTGACCACGGCACTGCTCGACGAGATGGTCGAGGAGGCGGTGGACATCGGCTCGGTCTTCATCTTCGTCTATCTACCTCACAGCGAAGAGCTGATGGACACGGAGCTCGAAACCGACGGCTACAAGTTCTTCGACACCTACTGCGAGGAGCGAGCCGCCTTCTGCCTCGACCTGCTACCGCACTTCCGCGAAGCGGCAGCCGCGGGCGTCAAGATCAAGGCCCCGGGCCACTGGCATGCGACCGGGCATCGGATCACCGCACAGGCCGTCGGCGAATACATCCGCGATCGAAACCTCTTGCACCTCTGAAAAGAAAGGATCGGCAATGAGCAAAAAGCCCCTGGGATCGATCGACTTCGTGATTCCGATCTACAACGAGGAACGGGTCATCGGCGAATCTGTGGCGACCCTTCACCGTCGGCTCAGCGAGTTTGATCTGCCGAGCTGGCGCATCGTGATCATGGATAACGGCTCGACCGACGGCAGCGAACGCGCCGCCACGGCCGCCGCCGAGGCTTTCGATCGAGTTGTCTATACGCGGCTCGCGATCAAGGGCCGAGGCTACGCCCTACGCCACACCTGGATGCGATCCGAGGCCGACGCCTCGCTGTACATGGACGTCGACCTGTCGACCGACGTGACCGTCATTCCCGAGTTCGTGCGCCTGCTCGACAGCGGCTCGGACCTGGTGGTCGGCTCGCGGCTAGCGAAGGAGGCGAGGACCACACGCTGCTTCAAACGCGAGGTCTTGTCGCGCGGTTACAACCTGCTGATCCAGGCCTTGTTCCGCCCACGCGGCTTCAACGACGCGCAATGCGGGTTCAAGGCGGTACGTCTCGCCAGCGTGCGCCCGGTCCTGCCCCTGGTCGAGAACGATCACTGGTTCTTCGACACCGAGCTGCTGCTGGTCGCCGAGGCGGTGGGGATGACGGTCAGCTCAGTACCCGTGACGTGGGTTGACGACCCTGATACCCGAGTGAATATCGCCGACACCGTGCTCGAAGATCTTCGCGGTCTGGCTCGGATGAAGCGGTCTCTCGGCACCAAGCTCGTCGAGTTGCAGCCCGCCGGGGTCGAGCACATCTGATCGGGTCGCCGGACGGTCATGCCTGATTTGCCGCGCTGGATCCGGGTTCCGCTGGTGATCTTTCTGATCACCCGGCTGGGGGTGATGCTCGTCGCCTACCTGGCGGCACCCCTGTTGCCTGATCAGACCGATCCTCCGGTCTACCACCTGCGCGGTACGGACAGCCTCCTGATCGATGTCTTCGGCAGCCGCTGGGATACCGGCTTCTACGTCAGCATCGTGGAAGAGGGTTACCAGCTGGAAGGTGTCGAGCTGCCCTCGGTCGCTTTCTTTCCGCTGCTGCCGATCCTCATGAAGTTGGCCACCGGCTTTGGTGTCGATACCGTCGTTGCCGGCCTGTTGATCAGCAACCTGGCGCTCCTCGGTGCCGCGATTTTCTTCTACCGGCTGGTGGACCGCGAATGGGGCGAGCAGATCGCCGCTCGCGCGCTGTGGTACCTGATGATCTTTCCGACCAGCTTCTTCGGCTCGGCGATCTACACCGAGTCGCTATTCTTGCTGCTCGCCATCGGCGCGCTCGAGCGAGCCCGCAGCGGCCACTGGTTGGCCGCCGGCGTGCTCGCTGCCGCGTCGTCAGCGACCCGCCTGCACGGCGTGGTGGTGGCGGCGCTGCTGGTCGTGGCGTGGTGGGAACAGCGACGGGCGGCGGACGCCGCCCCGACGCCACGGGCCGGCGTTCTCGCCGGCTTGCTGGCGCCGACCGGCCTCGGCCTCTATATGGCCTATCTGTGGTCGAAGTTCGGCAACCCGCTAGCGTTTGCCAAAGCGGCCGAGGCCTGGGGCCGGGCCCCCAATCCACCGTTCGAGACCATGCGCGAGGTCTTCGCCACGCCTCCCGGCGGCTGGGTGCCGGCGCTTCGCTCCGGTCATATTCACCTCGACAACTGGATCGACTTCCTGGCGGTGATGGCCTTCCTGGTGATGGGTTGCGTGCTGCTCGCCGAGAGCCGCTGGGCCGAGGGGCTGTTCGTTGTCTTCGGTTTGTCGCTCTCCTTCGGCTCCGGTCTGTTGATGAGCCAGCGACGCTATGTGTGGGTTCTTTTCCCGGTCTTCGTGCTGATGGCGCGTTGGGGTCAGAACCCGTGGGTCGACCGGGTGATCACCAGTCTTTCGCTCCTGTTGCTGGCGGTCTTCACGTCGCTCTTCGCCAACGGATATTGGGTCGGATAGATGAAACCTGCAACTACCGCTGGGTCGCAGCGCCCGGACCCCTGCGGGCGCCGCTGCGCTGAACTCGCGTGGCCCTCATTCGGTGGCCCCAACGCTAAACCCTCGGAAATTGCCGCTCCGACGCTGGACCACGCTCAAACACGCCTCCGCGCCGTCCTCGGGGATCCGGGCGCCGCTCTACTGCCACGAGAGCATGGTCTGTCCAAAGAGCCGGCGACCCGCCCACGTCCGACCATGCGCGGCTTTCCTATCTCGATCGACCGGCTAGAGCTCGGGCGCCTGGCCCTGGCGTTCTGCCTGCCGTTTGCCCTCTATCTTTCGACCGTCGCGCCGACGGTCTACAACCTCGACAGCGCCGAGCTCACGACCGCGGTTTATAGCGGCGGCCTGGTCCGAGCCACCGGCTATCCGCTCTACTTGATCGTCGGCCAGCTGTGGGTCAACCTCCCCCTCGGCGACGTCGGCTATCGGATGAACTTGATGTCGGCGTTCTTCGCCGCCCTCACGATCGCTGTCGGCGACCTTTTGCTGCGCCGGCTCCAGGTCCCTGGTTGGGCTCGTTTTGCCAGTCTAGGCCTGTTCGCGACCTCCCGGTTCTTCTGGGCGATGGCTTCGACCGCCGAGGTCTATACCCTGCACACCTTCATGACCGTGGTCGTGCTGACGGCCCTGGTGGCGTTCGCCGATCGGCCGACCGCCGGACGCCTTGCAGCGTGCACCCTGGCGGTCGGGCTCAGCTTCGGCAACCATGTCGCGACCGTTCTCTTGGCGCCGGCTTGCGTCTGGTTTGTCGTCCGCACCGCGGGATGGGGCTTTCTCACCCCGCGCGTCCTGGGCGCGGCGGCGGCGGGACTGTCAGCCGGCTTGAGTCTCTATCTCTACCTACCCTGGGTCTATCTCGGTGAGCCGCTGTTCAACTATGCCGGGCGATACGGCGCCGACGGACGATTCATCCCGGTCGACCTGGCCAGCGCCCAGGGACTGTGGTGGCTGGTCTCAGGCAAGGCGTTCGCCGGCGTCATGGCCGGCTATACCGCATCTCAGCTGGTGGCTGAGACCGGCCACTTTCTGGCCGAGCTGGTGCGTGCTTTCGTTGGTGTCGGCATCGGGCCCGCGCTGGTCGGGTTCGTCGTGCTGCGCCGGCGCTCGGCGCCGCTGGCCGAAGCGCTCGGTTTGATGTTCCTCGTCAACGCGGCGTTCTACATCAACTACCGGGTGATCGACAAAGACACGATGTTCTTGCCGACCTACCTGATGTGGACGGTCTTCCTCGCTTTCGGCTACTGGGCCCTCGACCGTTGGCTGGCAGCACCCGGTGCTCGGATCGTCGGCCGCTCGCGCTGGCTGTTGCGAGCGATAGCCGTGGCTGCGGTGCTGTTCGCCGCCGCCTGGAACGGCCCGCTGGGCGATCTCTCGGACGACCGTAGTACCTACAACCGGGGTCGCGCGATTCTGTCTCGCGCCGAACCGAATGCCCTGATCATCGGTTGGTGGAGCACCGTGCCGGTGGTCGAGTACCTCCAGCTGGTGGAGGGTCGTCGACCCGACGTCGAGGCGGTCAATCGCTTCCTGATCCGGCCCGAGGATCTGGAAAAGCTGGTGATCGCTCGACTCACGGCAGGCCAGCCCGTCTACTTCGACGAACCGCCCACCGACCTTTTCCCCGATGTCGTCGTCGAACGGCAGGGGCCGATCTTTCGCGTCCACGAGCACGATGCGCCAGAGCTCAATCCGAAACACAAAAACAAAGCCGAATTCTGATCATTCACCCAACTGCGGCGAGCACCCGAGCAGGGAGCCGTCAGAGGAGACATCGACATGAAGAAATTGCTCAAGACACTGGTTGCACTCTCGATCTGCCTGTCGGGTTGGGCCCTGGTGCCGGTCGTCACCCTACCCGCCCAATCGTTCAGCTGGGAACTCTTCGCGGACGCCTACGGCGAGATCTTCAGCGATGGCTTCGAGAGCGGAAATACCGACAACTGGTCCAACGTCGTCGGCCAGATCCAGCCTCTGAACGCGGACAGCTCTGAGAACCTGCTGCTGAGCTTTCGACTCAACGACACGAGCTGGCCGGTCGGACCCAAGGAGACCGTCATCCTGGCGTCTGGAGTCTCAGACCGCGGGGCACCGACCTTCATCCTCGAGGGACGCCGGATAGGCAGCCAATTCGCCATCCGCGGCCGAGCCGTCAGCCAGCCCAACGTCTGGGTCGAGAGCCCCTGGCGCGAGCTCGACCACGGCGACCAGATGATCGAGCTGGAATGGCGCCGGGCGCACGAGCAGCTCGAAGACGGCTTGCTCTACCTCTCGGTCGACGGCGACCTGTTGCTCTGGCTGGTCGACCTCGACAATCGACACCTGCCCCTGCGCCAGATCCACCTGCGGGTCTATGACGGCGCGCCCGCCGTCATCGCAAGCACTGGTACCTATCGTCCGGTGGAGTGACCCTCCGGCTGGGCTTTAAAGGCCCGCTCTCTGGCCAGAGACGCGCGGCCTCCGCATCGTGCGCCTAGCCATCACACAGCTATTGACGAGCGCTCCCCGGTGATCAGCCTGTCAGGCGACTTCTCGAACTGCGTCAGCCACTGTGAAGCGGAAAGAACAGTCTGGACATGAGGTGGTGGTCCCCAACAGGTGTCGAAACCAACTCTCGCACGATCATTGGGCTTACCCCCGTGGGGGCATCTGGGATCTCAAGCTTTCCCTAGGCCAACTCTAAAGCTGCTTCTGCCTGACCAGGTACTTGATCGTGCGCCATATGGTCTCTAGCCCCATCTCATCTGCCCAGCTCTCGACATAGTCCTGATCCAGCTGATCACCGCTGACCATCATGATTCCGGTGATGTCGCGGAGATGTTTTTCCGAGCCACCTTCCCTGAAGAAGTCCATCTTCTTGAGTATGACGTCCTCAGCGGACGCAAAGCGCGCTTCGAGATCGAGGGCTGGCTGGACCCGCTTGGCTCGCTCGAACCGACTACGGTTGAACAACGTATCCGCGGCGACCATGATGTCGATCTTCAGGCCCGAAGCGATGTGGATGACGTTGCACCTACCTTGCTGCGTGACAGCGTGGCGCAAGGCGTCTTCGCTGAGGTAATACTCGTCCGCAGAGAAGGAGCTCAGGAACTCCGGGATCCGTTCCGTCGAGAGATCTACCACGATGTCGATGTCGTTAGTGAACCGCGGCTCACCGTAATACATCGCCGCGATCGAGCCGGTCACAAAATACCGAAGCTCGAGCCGCTCGAGAATGTCGATGACCGAGCGCAGTAAATCATCCGCCGGAGTATCCATGGGAGAGCCTCCGAAACACTTCCTCTCGGACCTGATCCTCGCTCCAGTCGGGATGATCGGCCGTCAGCATGCAGGTCAGCATGCGGCGGGCAGAGTCATACATACTGAAGGCGATTCGCAGCCTCTCGGCACCGGTTTTGGTCCGGAGGACTCGCGCGACATCTTTATCGACAATCTCTACACTTCTCGGGTCCAAACGAAAGCCTGCCATGCCTGGAGCATAGTCGATCGGCCAAGAGCAGTGCTACTCCAACTCGCTCCAGGCCTTCGTCCAGCTGAGAGCGGCGTCTGATTCCAGCTGATGGATCAGGACTCCAGCGAGGTGCCGATCACTGTCGAGCACCGCCAGCGGGAGAGCGATAAGCTGGATGAAATGGAGAGCGGCGATTCGAAACCAGGAGGAGATGATGCGCTTGGACGAATTATTAGCTGTAGCCCGCGGCGATCAGCCTGCGGATCTGGTTATAGAGAATGCTCGGATCGTCAACGTCTTCGACGGCAGTATCTCGACCTCGAGCCTGGCGATCGCTGGCGGCCGGATCGTTGGGCTAGGGAGCAGATACCACGGTAAGGAGGTTCTCGATGCCGCAGGAAGCTTCGTCGCTCCGGGATTCATTGACGCCCATGTTCACATCGAGAGCTCGATGGTTCCACCCTCCGAGTTTGCGCGCGCCGTGGTTCCGCGAGGCGTCACGACGGTCGTCACCGATCCCCACGAGATTGCCAATGTCTGCGGCCTCGACGGCATCCGGTTCATGCTACGGGATGCAGAAACCGCTCCGCTGGAAATCTTCACCAACGCTTCGTCTTGCGTCCCCGCGACGGATCTCGAAACGTCCGGCGCCACGCTGAGAGTTCCAGAACTCCGTCAGCTGTTATCAGAGCGTCGGATTCTCGGCTTGGCGGAAGTGATGAACTTTCCAGGGGTGGTAGCTGGCGATGCCGAGATTCTGTCCAAGCTCCAGTTGTTTCAGGGTCGGGTCCTCGATGGACACTGTCCTGGACTGCGCGGCAAGGCCCTCAACGCCTATGCCACCGCACAGATCTCTTCTGATCACGAATGCATCGATCTCGACGAGGCGCGGGAAAAGCTGAAGAAAGGAATGGTGATCTTCATCCGTGAAGCCACCAACGCCCGCAACCTGCACGCGCTGTTGCCTCTGGTCGATCCCTGGTCAGAACGGAGAATCTGCTTCTGTACGGACGATCGGACGCCGAGGGATCTACTGGAGAACGGGTCTATCGATCAGATGGTGCGAAGCGCCATCGCTAGCGGCATGGAGCCGGCAGTCGCATTCCGCCTGGCAACGCTCAATCCGGCGGATCATTATCGACTGCTGGATCGGGGTGCCCTGGCTCCTGGGCGCCGGGCCGACTTCGTAATCTTCCGCGAACTCCATGCCCCACGGCCCGATCTCGTCTACATCGCCGGCGAGAAAGTTGCCGAGGACGGCCGCGCGCTGTTCGGGCACCGGCCGACAGAAACCGCCCAATTGCGCGGGACGGTGTCTATACCGTCGACGTTGCCAAGTTTCCGGATTGCCGCCCGGCCAGGCCGTATCCGAGTGATCGGAATGATCGAGAATCAGCTACGGACTGAACACCTGGTCATCGAGCCGAAGCTGAAGGACGGTCAGGCGGTAGCTGACTCCAGTCGTGACTTGGCCAAAATCGCGGTGCTGGAGCGTCACCATTCGACCGGCAAGATCGGCTTGGGTTTCGTCCACGGCTTCGGATTGACAAGAGGCGCAATCGCTGGCACCGTGGCCCACGACCATCACAACCTGATAGCGGTCGGAATGGACGACCGTTCTTTATCCACCGCGGTTCGCGCGATTTCGGCCGAAGGGGGCGGCTTGGCGGCCACGGCAGGAGACAAGGTGCTGGGCCTGCTGCCTTTGCCGATCGCCGGTTTGATGTCCGATGCTCCAATCGAGCAAGTCGCTCAACAGATCGCCGAATTGCGCCGAGCCGCTCGGTCGCTAGGCACACAGCTGGACGACCCTTTCATGGCTTTGAGCTTTCTTGGCCTCGAGGTGATTCCGTCGCTGAAGCTCACCGATCGAGGCTTGGTCGATGTCAACCGCCTCGAGATTGTCCCCTTATTCCGGGATCAGATCGCGGAGCCGGTCAAACTATGATCGATGGGCGTCGATTGATGTGGCGGTGGTGCAGCTAGACAGCCCCGCCGCCTGGGCACCTGTCCCGGCCTACTCGTCCCGTTCAGGGCGATCGGTGTAGCATGACTTCCCCATGCAACCTCGAGCCCCGATGGTCACCGGCTTCGTGTTCTGGGTGTCACTGTTCGGGACCGTACCAAGCGCCGCCGAGGATCCGCTCGACGCGGCACGCACCCTGCACCTGGCGGGCAAATGGCGCGAAGCGATCAACGCCTACGCCGAAGTCACGGTGCGCGGAAATCAAGCCGACGCGGCGACGGCTTTCAACAATATGTGCGTCATCTACACTCGGCTCGCCAACTACCCCGCGGCCCTTGAATCCTGCCGTGCCGGCCTACAGCTACGTCGCGGCCTGAATGACCCGTGGCGCCTCGGACGCACGCTCAACAACATCGGGCTGGCACTACAGCGGCTCGGCCGCTATGGCGACGCCGAGCTCAGCTACCGCGAGGCTCTCGAGATCAATCAGCGCCTGGGCGACGTCGAAGCACAGCTGATCAACCGCCAGAATCTGGGGCTGACGCTCACCGAGGCGGGCCGTTACGGCGAAGCCCTGATGCTGTTCCACGAAGGCGAAGAGCTGGCGGCAGAGCACTCGAACGAGAGCTGGGCCATCTACCAGGGGCGCTTGGCACGGCTCAACCGTGGAGTGGTGCTCGAAAAGCTCGGCGCCTACCGCGAAGCGCTCAAGCTGTACCAGCAGTTGGCCGAGGAGCGGGAGCATCTCGACGACAGTCACTGGGCGTCTCTCCAGGTCAACCTGGGGGTGATGTACCGCAACCTCGGCGACCCGGTACGAGCGGTGGCGGCGTTCGAGGAAGCGGCGACCGCCTATCAACGACTGGGCGACGATGCAGCGCTGTCCAACGCGACGTTGAATCTAGCCTTGGCCTGGCATCTCAACCTCGATCGACTGGGCGACGCCGAGGACGCCTACCGCAAAGCGCTGGAACTGGCCCGCGCCAGTGGCGACCGGGCCGAGGAAATCCAGGATCTCTTCTACCTCGGCCGCCTGCTGCTCAAGCTCGGACGGCTGGATGAGGCCAAGGTCGCTTTCGACGAATGCCTCGAAGCCGCCGAAGCAGCGGGCTCGGCCGAAGGCCGTTGGTCGGCGGTCTATGGTCTGGGACGGCTCGACGCCGAGCGCGGGCAGCGTCGCCAGGCGCTGGAACGATTCGAACGCGCCATCGGTGAGATCGAGACGGTACGGGCGGGCCTCGCCGGCGGCGAGCATCGGGCCGGCTACTTCGGCGACAAGCGCCCGGTATATGCCGCCGCCATCAACGTGCTCGCCGCCTTGGAAGCGCAAGAGCCGGGCGACGTCCACGGCGAGCGGGCGCTCGAGATCGTGCAGCGAACCAAAGCCCGTGAGCTCCTCGAAAGCCTCGGTGACCGGGGCTCGAAGGCTCAGCCCCGGGTCGTGCCACGGACGGCCGGCGAGTTGGCGTCACTGGTTGGTGACGACCTCCTGGTCGAATATTTCATTAGCCAAGGAGGCCTCTACCGATGGGTGGTTCACGGCGGAACCATCCGCCTGGACGACCTTGGCCCGGCACAACCCATTCTGGCCCGGGTGCTCGAGGTGCACGGCTCATTGGCGGCCGGCCAATCGCCCTCGGCCGCGGTCCTGCAAACGCTGTCGCAAGAGCTGCTCTCCGGCCTCGAGACCGAGCTGGCCGACGCGGCGCGGGTATGGATCGCGCCCGACGGCGTCCTCCACTACCTGCCGTTCGAGATCCTGACAGCGGGGAGCGGACAGCAGCTACCGCTGATCGAGGTCGTCGAGGTCGCCTATCTCCCCAGTGCCTCGACCCTGGCTGCCCTGATGAGGGATCGCGAACCCGCCGTTCAGGCGCTGGCTGGCTTCGGCAATCCAGAGCTCCGTAACCCTGACTCCAGCTCGCTCAGCGGTCGGTTCGCCCATCGCTTCGGGCTCCAGCCGCTGCCGGCGGCAGCCCGCGAGCTGGCGACGGTCAGCGAGCTCCTGGGCGGCGAAAACGAGATCGTCAGCGGTGCTCAAGCGACCGAGGCAGCCTTCCGCCAGGCAGCCGAACGCGGCGCTCGGATCGTCCACCTGGCGACTCACACGGTGGTCGACGAACGTCCGGGCCAGGGCGCGGCGATTCTGCTGACCCCCGAAGGCCATGATGACGGCCTCTTGCGGCCCGCAGAGATAGGCGCCCTGGATCTCAGGTTCGACCTCACGGTGCTCGCCGCGTGCCGCTCCGCTCTGGGCGGCGTCGAGACTGGCCGCACCTTCGCCTCCCTGACCGGTGCCTTCCTGGCATCCGGCTCCTCGGCCGTGCTCGCCAGCCTGTGGGACGTCGGCGACGAAACCAGCGCCTCCTTCATGTCGCAGTTCTACTATCAGTTGGGACGCGGCCACTCGCCGGCGACCGCCTTGCGTCGCGCCAAGCTACGCCTGCGCGCCGACCCTGCCTGGGATCGCCCGGAGCTGTGGGCGGCGTTCATCCTGATCGGCGACGCTCCCGCCGTCGCAGCGCGACGACCGATACCAACCTGGGCTTGGATCGTCGCGGCGCTGGTCTTGATCGCCGCGTGGCTCCGCTCGCGACGAGCTACTGCACGACGGACCAACGACTGAAGTCGCCCGACTCAAAGCCGTCGGCGAAGATTTGGCCGGTGAAGTCGAGCACGTCGGCGATCAGGATGATCGGAATCGGCGTGCCCACCGGATCCTCCAGGTGGGTCAGAGCCGGATCGAGAGTCACTGGACTGGAGCCCGGAGGAGCGTCGACGGCGGTCGGGAGATTGACGGAGACGATCTTTCCGGGCACCTCGTTGAGCGAGCTGTCCGGCGAGCTGAAGTTGACCAACGCGCGCCCCGGGACCGTCAGGTCGACGGTGAAGTCGGCCAGGCCATGGCGTGTGTCCATGGTGACCGACGGCGGCCCGGCCGCGATCGCTGGATCCCAATGCAGCGCCACCTGGCCACTGCCGATAGCGAAAGTCGCCTCTGTCTCGACGCCCAGGGCCGCGATCTCGCCCGGATTCACCTCGTCGCCTTCGGCCCCGAGCTCGTGGGGCTCTCCGGGAGCTCGCACCGTCAGCTCGCCACCCCGCAGCCTGAGCTGGATGGGCTGGCCCTCGGCATCGACCAGAAAAGTGTCTCCGAGGTCCATCTCGAGGGCGAATTCCTGGCCGGGCTGAAGGGCTGGGTCGAGCCGAAAAAAGAGCACCGCCATCGGGCCGTCCGCCCAGTTGATGGTCCCCGACGCTGAGCTGAATTCGATCAGCGCTACCTGTGACGGGCCGTCAAAGTTCTCGGTGACCACGGCGTCGCCATGCTCGGAGAAGACCACCACCTCCTCGAGCTCCACCAGCGGGCCACCGCCCGCGAAACCATTGGCGACCGCCATGCAGATCTGACCCTGGCCGACACCGCGCGGGGCGTAGGTGCGCAGCACCACGGCGACCCGATCGCCGGGCTCGGCCATGGCGTCGTTGAGTCTCAAGGTCAGCGTGTCATCGTCGGCCGAAAGGGCGCCCGGGGCAACGAGTACCGCGACGATCAAAGTCAACGTCGACAGTGAGAAAACCGTTCGCTTCAAGTTATTCATGATGTCGATCCTCGGAGTTGGAGGGTGTGGGCTCGATGGCAAAAGGCGCGAGCTCTGAACGTCCCACGAGTTTGCCCTCGGCGTCGAGCGCCTCGACGCTCCAGTAGTAGGTCACGTGATCCTCAAGGCTGCGTTCGATCTCCGCGGGTAGATCCACCGGCGGACGGGCGACTTCGGCTCGCCATAGGACGGTGCCGTCGATCGCATTCAAGCCCACCGAGTAGAAATCCACGCCGTCGACCGGCTTCCAACCCAGCTCGACCGGAGCTTCCGCCAACGGGCCCAGCGGGTGCACGACCTCGATCGTCAAGCTGCGGGTGGCGCCGCCGGGAGCGGGTGCAGGCAGCGGTGGAGCACCGAGCTCGAAACTGCCGACCAGCGCACCGAGCCCGAGTACCAGGACGATCGCCCCGAGCACCTGAACCGTCATGGGCCATCGGAACCGCGAAGCGGTCGGCTCCCCCCGCGGCAATGCGGCCGGCGCCGAGGCGGTTTCGGTGGATGCGATGCTCCGGCGCTTGGAGGCACGCTCCGCGGCCTCACTCACTTGCGCCGCCAATTCCTCCGATGAGAACGGCTTGGCCAGGAAAGCGATGTCGCCCAGGGCCAACCGTTGCCTCACTTCGGACTCACCACCTCGGCTCGAGATCAGCAGTACCGCCAGCTGAGGCTGACGCCGAATCCAGCGGTCGGTGAGCTCGATGCCGGTCATGCCTGGCATGTAGATGTCGGACACCAGAAGATCAAAGGCCTCGTCGGTGACGCTCAGGGCCTCCTCGGCTCCCGACGCCGTCGTGACCGCATAGCCCAGCTCTTCCAGAGATTCTCGGGTCGAGCTTCTCAGCTCATCGTTGTCATCGACGAGCAGCGCCCTTTTCATTTCGCTCATCCGTGGATCGCTGCCATTGATCGTCCGTTCGTCGCTCCGACAGTCCAGACCCTAACGACTTCAACATGAACATAAGATGAACCGGCCTCAGCTCAACGATCGAGCACTTCTCGAATGGTCCGTGCCAGGCCGGTGGACGAGAACTGCTTCTTGATGAAATGGACATCTCCTGCCTCCAGGCCGTGACGACTGGTGACGCTTTCGGTATAGCCGGACATGAAGATCGCCTGAACGTCGCGTTGCTGACGCATTCGATCGACCAGCTCGGTGCCGCTGATACCCGGCATCACCACGTCGGTCAGCACCAGGTCGAGATCCGCATCGGCGGCGAAGATCTCGAGCGCCTGCTCACCGTCCGGCGCCGTGACGACACGGTAGCCCAGGCCTTCGAGCAGCGCTCCGGCGGCTTCTCGGAATTCCTCATTGTCGTCGACCAGCAGGATCTTTTCGCTACCCTCGAGCTCGACCTCCTCGGCCTGGTCCTCGACGTCAGATGAAGTCTTCGCCTCTGTCGATCGTGGCAGGAAGATCGTGAACGTCGTGCCCTCGCCGACCGTGCTGGACACCTGGATCCGGCCACCGCTCTGTCGCACAATGCCATAGACCGTCGAAAGGCCCATACCGCTGTGCGTCGCTTTGTCCTTGGTGGTCCAGAACGGATCGAAGATATTGTCCAGAGCGCTCTCGGCAATGCCGCAGCCGGTGTCGGAGACCGCCAGCATGACCTGTTCTGCTCCCCCACGATTCGCGGCTTCTGCGACCGACCGCGCGACGTTGGCGGTCTCGAGCACGATCACGCCGCCTTTGGGCATGGCATCGCGGGCGTTGATCAGGAGATTGACGACGATCTGCTCGATCTGAGAAAGATCGGCCAGCACGTTCCACAGATCCTCGGCCAGCCGCTTCTCGATGCGCACGTTCTCACCCAGCGACGGCCGGAGCATCTTCTCGAGTCCCACCAGTACCTGGTTGAGGTCGACCACTTCGGGCTGAATCGCCTGCTTCTGGCTGAAGGCCAGCAGCCGGTCGATCAGCGACGACGCTTTGACCACGGTACGGATCACCGCGTCCATCTTGGCGCCGATCCGGTCACCCTCGGGCCGTTTGCGGCGCACCAGCTCGCAGTGCCCGCGGATCGCCGCCAGGTAGTTGTTGATGTCGTGGGCCAAGCCACCGGCGACTCGCCCGACCGCTTCGAGCTTCTGAGCCCGCAGTAGCTGCGCTTCGCTCTCTTCGAGCGCTTCCTCGGCCCGGCGTCGATGCAGCTCGCGATTCCACAATCCCAGGGCCGCCACCGCGATCAGGGCGCCCCAACCGACCAAGATGGCCATGAACAGCAGACGCGAGCGGTCACTGTTGCTCGCACGGCGTCTCTCCAGAACCGCCTCGAGGTCTCCCGCGAGCGTCAGAACCTGAGCGAAGACGGCGTCGTACTCGACGTCGAGAGCCGAACCGATACCGACCGCCAGCGAGCTTTCGAAGCCTCGGCGCCGCAATTCGGAGAGGCGGCGAAACTCCTCGAGCTGACGCTCCAGAGCGATCGCTTGATCACGGGTCTCGCGATCTTCGAGGGACTTCAGATTCCCCTCTCGGGGTGCCGGCTTCCGCCCGAGCATGGCACCGACGGTGGCGAGCGAGCGGTCGAGGCGGTCGCTGATCTCGCCGACGTCCACCTGATCGCCACTGACATGCTCCTCGAGCCAGAGATGGGAGATGGCGACATCACGCTGAATCTCACCCATCGCCTTGACGTAGGCGTTGTCGCGGACCAGCGATCGCTGCCTGAGCTGATCGGTGCCGACCAACACGGCGATCGACAGCAGGCCGACCGCCAGCACCGTCAACGGTAGCCGAAAGCGGTCGACAGCGCTTTTCTGTTGAACCACGTTCTCAGACGCGCTCGCGTCGGAGCACGTAGCCAACGCCCTTGACCGTGTGCAGAAGGCGACCGTCTCTGCCGCCGTCGATCTTCTTGCGCAGACGGTAGATGATGACGTCGATGGTATTGCTCATGGCGTCGAAGGACTCGTCCCAGACATGCTCCGAAAGCTCGGTACGGCTGACGGTCTCGCCGACGCGCGTCAACAGATATTCGAGGATGCCGAACTCCTTCGGCGCCAGCTCGATCGCCTCGCCGGCGACGGTCACGACGCGGGTCGAACGCTCGAGCTCGAGATCCCCCGCGCGCAGGGTCTGAAGCGTCTTGGCCCGCCGCCGCAGGAGGCTGCGTACCCGCGCCAACAACTCGTCGAAGGAGAAGGGCTTGGTCAGATAATCATCGGCCCCGGTGTCGAGCCCGTCGACCCGGTCGCCGACCTCCCGCCGCGCGGTCAGCATCAAGACCGGCACCTCGGAGCCCGAAGCTCGCCACCTGCGCAGCAACTCGATGCCTGAGACCCCCGGTAAGGTCCAGTCGAGGATCACCAAGTCGTAGGGGTTGATGAACATCAGCTCGTCAGCCTCGTCTCCGGTGAGCGCCTTGTCGACGGCGTAGCGCTCGTCCTCAAGTACCTCGACGATGACCTCGGCGAGCTCTTCTTCGTCTTCGACGACCAGGATCCGCATCGTTTCGCGAGATTACCACGGGAGCACTCTTCGACTTCTTGCATTTCAGTACGCTATGTTGACTGAACAGTGCGAGTCTTGATCGCGAACAGCGATGTCCCAGCACCTTTAGACAAGCCTCCCATTGAG
>JAAUYI010052234.1_pt1 | contig 19570 bp, 16 predicted proteins | sample 7278041 | NCBI WGS metagenome assembly JAAUYI01 (sample SAMN14350216, study PRJNA611818) | marine sediment metagenome | isolation source: surface marine sediment (0.6m) | place: French Polynesia: Moorea | collected 2018-08
AAGGTGAAATTCCAGCCAGTAAGAGACGGGGTCAATCCTACGACTATGGAACAGGCAAGCAATGCAGCAAAAAGGAGTGATTTATTGCCGTAATTTTGGTACAACCACTCGGAAAGCTACCTAAAAAAGCCTAAAAGTAAGTCCACAGTTTGATAATTATTATCAAATCGAGGGATGTAGATGTCGGTTGAAGGGCATTAAGTTAGATGAAAATCTAATAAGTCAACAAGTAGAGACACGGATGCAAGCCTGTCGGAACTTAACGACTAGAATCCATGTTTTTCAAAGCATGGAGACTTCAAACCTGATTTGAGCTAAGATATAGGGATGTAATCAATTAATTATTACTGATGGAAACATTAACATCCCTTGGTTTTTCCACCTATACACAATGGTCTATTATTGCTACTGTGGTCTTCTTCTTATTAGCCATTGTTGCCTTTATTTTTAAGTGGGGAATTCGTTTTCGATTAGTAGGAATTACAGGGTTTATGATAGTTCTAACCGTGGGATTATTTGGGTTAGGATTAGGTTTATTTGAGCGGACAGAAATTCCTGGAGCGGTTCGCTTTTCTCGTGTTTATGATAATGGGGGTAATCAAGTTGTTATTGTGGTTAAACCTTCGATTACAGCAACAGAATTAGAAGCCACCTTAGCACAAGCAGCTAATGATTATTTTTCCTATGGAAGAACCTCGGGAAAAGACAATAAACTAACCATTCGTGCGCGTACGTTGGTTCATCCTGAGCCTGGTTTTAGTTTACCTTTATATATAGGGCAAGTCAAGCGATCGCTATCGATTAGAGACGATGAAAATATGGAGATTGATCTTTTTGAAGAGAAGCTTAATGAGTTATCGAAATACCAAGAAATTCCTAAGGATTAATAGTAGATAACCTGATTCTATCTTGGTCAAAAGAAATCTTTTGTTCCCCTATAGTAACTTTTGCCTCCATCCCCGATCCTGTTATTGTTAATGGGGGTGGAGATTTTTTTTGTACTGTCATAATGACAAAAAATTCTTGTCCTCCCGTTGCCATAATTTTAGTACCGATATCAGTTTTTTGGGTGGTAATTTTGACTGCTTTAGGAGCAATAAATGTTCCTTTCATTGTTGCTTGATTGCTACCTTGAATGATAAAGCTATTATCCTTCACTGTTACGTTTCCTGGGGTGTGCATAATCCATACTTTTTCTTTGAATTCTTCAGCATCATTATTACCAATAAAGCGATCAACTACCACAAATAACCCAGGAACACCTGATGTTTGGCTATAATCTACAGCAAAAGAACGTAATCCGGCAATTCCTACTGGGGGTTTACTATTTTTCCGCCAATTTGTATTGGTTTGTAGGGAGACAATTCCTGATCCATCGGGGTTAGAGACAAAAACGAGGGGTTTAGAGGTTTTCCAAGGAGAAGTTTTGGGTAGGATAACAACATTTTCTTCTTGCCATTCTGGCACAGATTTGCCAGCTTTAGCCCAAGTTTCTCCTAACCCAGAAATACGAAAACTTCCCACATCGGGAAAATGCCAAGCTCCTCCAACTAATTCTTTTTTTAAGTAAATATTTGCTACAAAATCATCTTGGTTTTTCCATTGATTTCTGAAATTATAAAAGCCTTTTTGGCGATCAACAAAATTATAATTAAACACATCAATAGGATGTTTAAAATCAAAATTCTTATTTTGACTATAAAAAGTTAATAAAAAAGGAACATTATGAGGTAGCTTACTTCCAACAAGTTTATCATTTTTAAAGTCCATATATTTTTCAAAAATTGGTACAATTCCTGGTAAAAAATCTTCAGGAACAGTTCCTAAACCCATATAAAAAACAGAAGAACCTGCATAGTAGCGATGTCGTCCGTATGTCGCTATATTTAAGTTATTATTCTCAGGGATGAGTCGCATCAGATAATGGGGTAAAATCCATTGAGCAGAAGAACCTTTAACTAAATCTTTTCCTATGACATTGCTATAAGCTTGTAAAAAAGGGAATACTGTTAAAATTAAGGGTTCAGTTGTGTAATGATCGCCTTCACTTCCGAAACCACGATCACCAATTGCAGTGGTCAAATATCGTTTAATATTACGTTCTGCGGTTCTCATATAATGATAGATTTTATCATTGGATATACCAGGTTCATTTAAAATAGCTAAAGCAGCTAATCCCGCTGCACCTCTTGCTCTTGCATTCCAGTTACTACCAGCATTACTATTCCATCCGTTACGAGGAGAATCACCTTTTACTAATTGTTCAGTTTGTGCTGCTAACCAACCAGTCACTTTAGTTATTTTTTCTTGATCCCAAAGAGAATAACAAAAGTCATAAGCTAAGGCAACACCTGCTACAATAGGAGAATGTTCTAATAATCTTCTACCGGGATTTTGTATTGATTTTTCTACTATTTTCCAACCAGTCTCAGCTAAACTCTTATCATTATTAATTAACGCTAAAAAGCAGTACCCAGAAGCATAATAGCCACCAGTAGGAACATATCCCTCGTAATAAATAGGTCTTTTTAAATTTGTTTGTAATTGTTGGATAATGGCTTGTCCTTCTGGAGTTTTAATTACTTCTTTTATAGATGATAATTGATGCTTGCGAAAGACAAGACGGGGATGTTCTTGAGGAGCTAAAGTTTTATGATTTTTGATAGGAAGTGGCCAAAATTGTTGAATTTTTCCAGTGACACTACCTCGTAAAAATTTTTGATTATATTTTCCTTGATAACTACCTATAATTCCATTTTTATTAGGAACTAAATGAATCCTATAAACCGCTGGTGATATTTTCGTATTCCAAGGATGAGATTGAATATTCATGGTAATTTCTAGTTGCCATGATTCATCGAATTGCTTAGTTTTAATATTTTTAAGTTTTAATTTCTCTATGTTATTTTTTTCTAACGTTCCTTGATGATCTACATCTTGATTAAATTTTTTAGCATATCCCCATACTTCGGGTTCACATTGACCTTGATGACATACTAGATCTAGCGTTATATCTTGATAAACAGGTTTTTCTTCCCACAATTTCCAAACGCCATGTTTTAAGGTTAAATGAATATTACCAGAGAGTTTTTCGAGATTAAAAGGATGTAAAATAGGTGCATTAGAACCGCCCAATAAAAAGATTATAAAAGGTAATAAGAGTAAATAACGCTGTTTCATTGACTTTTTTCAGATTTCTCAATATTTAGGGAATAGCACAATTAAAAGAAAATACTTAGAAAAGCTGTATAATAAAGATTATTTGCTTATGTTATAAGTATATAAAATTTTCAGCACAATTGTAGAGAAAATTAGAAATCAATTTTATACGTTTCATTTCTATTAGGTATTACATGAAAGAAAACAGTTCTTTAAATCATCCCATTGTTGAAGAAAGTTTCAAAATTATTGATCAAGAAGTTGGTCAACATAATCTGAATTTATTAGAATATCAAATCGTCCGTCGTGTTATCCATTCAACGGCTGATTTTGAGTTTCTTAATTTACTTAAGTTTAGTCCTAATTCTATTGCTATTGGTATTAATTCTTTACAGAACAAAACTCCTATTATTACAGACGTAACAATGGTAAAACAAGGCATTATTAATTTAGTTGCTAAAACTTTTAATAATCCTATTATTACAGCTATAGAAAAAGCAACTTATGCTCTTCCTGGAAAAACGCGAACTGAGACAGGTTTATTAGAATGTTATCAACAGTATCCTCAAGGAATATATGTGATTGGAAATGCTCCTACTGCTTTGCTTGCATTATGTCAACAAATTCAAGAAAAAAAGCTTAAACCTAGTTTAATTATTGGTGTCCCTGTCGGCTTTGTTTCTGTACTAGAATCAAAAAAAATGTTAGCACAAATTGATGTGCCTCAAATTCGTGTAGAAGGACGAAAAGGAGGATCATCTGTAGCTGCTGCTATTATTAATGCTTTGCTAATTTTAGCGTGGAAAAACAATCTTTAAACCTTAAATTTTTATTAAATAGACTAATATTTGTCAGGAAATATGATTAAGATTACAGATAAGTATTTTATTTTGTTGCAGAAAAAACATATTCAATTCGGTGAACTTCTATTTTAAACTCGGTGGAAATGAATAATGCTGACGCTTCCATTTGTATTAGATATTGCTATTGGCTTAATTTTTGTTTATATAAGTCTTAGCTTAATTGCATCAGAGATTCAAGAAATTATTAGCACACTTTTTGAGTTTAGAGCTAAACATTTAAAAACCTCAATTAAGTATCTTCTGATAGGAAGTGACGTAGATAGTGTTGAAGAAATAAAGCAGACTAAGCAATTAATTGACGAATTATATAGTAATCCTTTGATTAAAAACTTAAACCATCAAGGCCAAGGTGCAGTATCATCTCTTTTAAAAAGGAACAAGCTATTAAATTTTGGGAGTTCTGAGAAAATTGAAAACCTCAAAAATCAGCTAATAGAAAAAGTTGAGGATATCGAAAGCATCCAACCAGAAGTTAAAGACACTTTTAAGCAAGAGATAAAGAAAATCCCTAATACAAAACAAAAAGAGTCTCTAGAGATAAGTAAATTAAAAATCAAAGAAAAATTCAATAAACTATTGATTGAGAAGATTGATGAAAATGACCAAAATACTAGATATAAATTAATAGAAATAAGAGAAAAATTATTAGAAAATTCTGCTTTACCCTCTTATATTCCTAGTGAGACATTTGCAACAACTTTACTAGAAGTATTAAAGATTCCAACACTCATTCATTACCTCAGTTGTAATAAATTCAAAGGGTTGGTGAAGAAATTAATAGAAAAATTAAGTGAAATTCAAGATATGGATGAAGAAAATGCCAGCAAATTTGTAGAAGCAATGAAAGAAATATATAATGACTTTTATGAGAAAAAATATACATTAGAAATTAGTCTTTTAAGAATTAAAACTAAACTAGGTGAACTCATTATAACTTTTGAAAATAAGGATAGTGATAATGGTGAAAATTACAAAAAGTTAGTTGAAAAATTGCGTAATATCGAAAACACATTTTTTGAAGACAAGAATTTTAAAATTATCTGTCAAGAAATGAAACTGAATTTAGTTTATGTTGCTAAAATTTTAGATCCAGACTTTTTAAAATGGGATTCAGACAAAAAAGCAAAAATTCTTGAACAAACGGATAATAATCAAAATAATAATGCTCTTATCAATAAATTCAATAAAGGTACAGAACAAAATCAACAATTACAAGAAGAAATCGAATATATTCTAAGTAAACTTCCTGCAACTTTAAAAGATAGTATAGTGACACTTGCTCATCGCGCTCAAACCAAGGTAGAAACAACGGGAAAAGATATCGAACAATTTTCCAAAGAAATTGAAATTTGGTTTAATAATTCCATGGAACGTGCATCGGGAGTTTATAAACGTAATGCGAAAGGGTTAGCTTTAATCATTAGTTTTGTTATTGCGTTTGTTGCCAATGCAGATAGTTTCCACATCATTAGCAGACTATCAACCGATGAAATTTTAAGAGATGCACTCGTTAAAAGTGCAGAAGTGTTAGAAACAACTTGTCAGAGTAACGATAGCTTCGACTGTATAAAGAGTACCACTAAGCAGAATTTAGAAGAACTTTCTCTTCCTATTGGTTGGAGTTGTATTAATTTTGAACAACAAGCTGGTTTTCGCTTTCCTATTTTATGTAAAAATACTAAAAATAATCAAGTCGCATCATCTAATTATGTTGTCAGAATTTTGAAGGTACTCAAGACATTTATAGGTTTACTGATTAGTACCGTTGCTATTTCTATGGGTGCTTCTTTTTGGTTTGATTTACTCAGTAAACTTGTTAATGTTCGTAACACAGGAAGTAAACCCAAATCTGCTGTTCCAGAAACCGAGAAGTTATCTAAAACTTCTTAGTATTGTTTGAATAAATTTATGATTAAAATTGTAGGAATTGGTTTAAATGGAAAAGAAAGTTTGACAACACAAATTCAAATAATTGTTGAGCAAGCTAACTTATTAATGGGAAGCGATCGCCATTTAAGCTATTTCCCAGATTATCTGGGAGATAAAGTAATTATTAGTAACTTTTACCAAGATATTAAAACCCTTCAACAAATTAAAAGCTATCATGAATCTATTGTTATTTTGGTCAGTGGTGATCCGTTATTTTTTGGTTTAGGAAGATTATTATTAGAACAGTTTGATGTAGACGAATTGGAATTTTATCCCTATATCAGTTCTATACAATTAGGGTTTAGTCGGGTTAAAATACCTTGGCATGATGCTAAGATTATTAGTGGTCATGGTCGTGATTTAGACGAGTTAATTACTAATTTACAGCAAGGAGTAGAAAAAATTGCTATCCTGACAGATAGAAAAAACAATCCCCAGGCGATCGCTAAACTTTTTTTGAGTTTAAATATTCCCATTAATTATGATATTTGGGTTTGTGAAAATTTAGGCAATACTGATGAAAAAGTCAATTGTTTTACTCCTGAAATATTAGCTAATCTTACAAGTTCCCATTTTTCTCCTCTTAATGTTGTTATTTTGTTGCGTAAAAATAGTATTAATTTAACTAAAAAAGAGCTTGACAAGTTACCCCTTTTTGGAATTGAAGACCATTATTTTTTGAGTTTTAAAGATCGCCCTGGACTGATGACAAAAAGAGAAGTTAGGATGATTATATTAGGAGAATTAGGTTTAAAATTACAAGAAATTATCTGGGATATTGGTGCAGGAACGGGATCGGTTTCTATTGAAATTGCCCGTTTACGTCCTAATTCTCAGGTTTATGCTATTGAAAAAACAGCAATTGGCATTAATTTAATTAATAAAAATTGTCAGAGATTTCAAGTTAATAATATAGCATCTATTCAAACAAAAGCTCCAGATAAATTATCAACATTACCTAATCCTAATAGAATTTTTATCGGAGGAAGTGGGGGAAATTTAATTGAGATTTTAGACATTTGTCAAGAAAAATTAGCAAAAGATGGCATCATTCTTATTGCCTTAGCAACCTTAGAAAATTTAGTAATATGTTTAGATTGGATTGATAAAAATAGCTGGAATTATCAACTATTAAATATTAACGTATCTCGTTCTATTTCTATTGCTAATTTAACCCGTTTATCCCCCTTAAATCCTGTATTTTTAGTTAAGCTTTTTAAGATTGAAGAAGGAGTCAGGAGAGTAATATAGCATTTCCTGGACTTATAAGGTACAAACTCCCGAACTCCCGAACCCGAACTCCTAATACAAAGGGACTTCTAGACATTACCCACCCTACAAATGTTGCGTGTTTAATTATGCCTACCTACTTCACTGGTTACTAATCATTGATATTACCCTTTCTTTTTCTTAGCTTTTTGTTTTTCCCTTTGTTTCGCCCGTTTAGCAGCAGCTTTTGCTTCTTTTTCCGCCTGGATTCTTGCTTGTTCTGCTTTTAATCGTTCTTCCTCTTTTTTCTCCAAATAGTAATAGTAATTACCAGGATAAACCACTAATTCTCCATCACAAAGCTCTACGATTTTATTGGCGACTTGTGAGATAAAATAGCGATCATGAGACACTAACAAAACCGTTCCATCGTACTTAGAAAGAGCTTGTTCTAGCATTTCTTTTGCCGGAATATCTAAGTGATTGGTTGGCTCATCTAAAACCAGTAAATTAGCCGATTGTAAGAGCATTTTTACCAAAGCAAGGCGAGCTTTTTCTCCACCACTTAACCCTTCAACTTTTTTAAATACCGTATCCCCACTAAATAAGAAGCGGCCTAGAAGACTTCTGACTTCAACATTTTTCCAGTCAGGAACTTCATCATGGATGGTATTCATCACAGTTTTAGTTAAGTCTAATGCTTCTGCTTGGTTTTGTTCAAAATATCCTGGGAGAACATTATGTTTACCCAAAGTGACAAGTCCTTCGGTGGGATTTTCTAGCCCCATAATCAAACGAAGTAAAGTCGATTTTCCAGCACCATTGGGACCCAAAAAAGCAATGCGATCGCCTCTTTCAACCATGAGGTTAGCCCCTAAGAAAAGAATTTGGTCATCATAATTATGAACTAAATCTTTGATAATAACCACTTCTTTGCCACTTTTGGGAGCCGGCGGAAACTCAAAAGTAACGGTCTTTAATTCAGCAACAGGAGCTTCTACTCGTTCCATAGAGTCTAATTGTTTTTCCCTACTTTTCGCTTGGGTACTTCGGGTAGCACTGGCACGGAATCGATCAATAAATTGTTGTTGTTTAGCAATTTCTTTTTGTTGCCGTTCATAAGTATTTTCTTGAATTTCACGGCTCAAAGTTTTTTGTTGCACATAATCAGAGTAATTACCGATATAAGTCGTAGAAATACCTCGCTCCGTTTCCACAATTTTTGTACATATTTTGTTTAAAAATTCCCGTTCATGGGAAACGATAACGATAGGAATATTTAGCCCTTTAAGATAACCTTCTAACCACTCAACGGTTTCATGATCTAAGTGGTTAGTTGGTTCGTCCAACAGTAATAAATCTGGCTCTTGAAGCAGAATTTTTCCTAAACTCATACGCATTTGCCAGCCACAACTGAAATCACTAACCAAACGCTCACTATCTTCTAATTCAAACCCCATTTCTGGTAATATTTTTGCGATCGCTGCTTCTAAAACATAACCATCCAACGCTTCAAATTTTCGTTGTAAATTATCTAATTTATGAATTAACTCATCTAATTCATCCCCTTGTGCTGTTTCCATTTGTTGTGTCACTTTAGCTAATTCATCTTGTATAAAATTAGCCTCAGAAAACACCGTCCAAAACTCTTGATTAACGGTACGACTGGGTTCAACTTCAAATTCTTGGGTCAAATAACCAATTTTTAAACTAGCTGGACGAATCACCTCACCAGAGGTGGGTTCAATTTCTCCTTTAATAATTCTCAGTTGAGTGGATTTACCGGCACCATTTGCCCCGACTAAACCAATACGTTCCCCTAGGTTCACTTCCCAAGTTACATCTTTCAATACTTCTGCGTTAGGGTAAATTTTACTGATTCGTTCAAGTCTTAGCATTAAATATCCTAATGAGTTCGGCTAGTGGATAAAGTTGTTAAAGTAAGGTTTTTCATTCTTACCTACAGTTTAAACAATCTTGTCCCGAAAAATTGTGGTATTTGGACTTAAATTTTTTAGGGACTCAATTTAACCCTTTTATAATTTCTGTTTCCCCCTCACTCTTCCCACACTCCCTAAGAAAAATATTGCCATTCGTCCCAGTTCGGGGTAATCTATCGATAATTATTGACAACCATTACCTTAGAAAACTTTAAGATTGACATGGAAAAACGTGGCGTAACAGTTTGGTTTACTGGGTTGAGTGGGGCTGGCAAAACCACCATCACTCGTGCCTTAGAACAAAAACTTAGAGATGCAGGTTATTCTCTAGAAATATTAGACGGGGATATTGTTAGAACGAATTTAACCAAAGGGTTAGGTTTTTCTAAAGAAGACCGTGACACCAATATTCGCCGTATCGGTTTTGTGTGTCACTTACTCACTCGTAACGGTGTTATTGTTTTAGTTTCTGCCATTTCTCCCTATCGTGAAATTCGTGAGGAAGTCAAAGAGAAAATTGGAGACTTTGTGGAAGTTTTTGTTAATGCGCCTTTGAATGTCTGCGAAGATCGCGATGTTAAAGGATTATATAAAAAAGCTCGTGCAGGTGAAATTAAATCTTTTACCGGTATTGATGATCCCTACGAACCCCCTTTAAACCCTGAAGTTGAATGTCGCACTGATCTTGAAACGTTAGATGAAAGCGTTAATAAGGTTTGGCAAAAACTTGAAGAAATGGGTTACCTAGCTAAACCAGTCGCTGTTTAACTCAATGTTGTCGGAATTCCCTAATCTTCTAAAGTTTAGGGAATTTTGACTATATTCCTATAAGACTTAACGAACACGGAGGGATTTGAACCCCCGACACCCAGGACCGGAACCTGGTGCTCTATCCACTGAGCTACGTGTCCATACACTTCACTACAATAACACGATTTTTTAGAATTAGGTTAAATATTAAGTTTCTAATCACGGTCAATTCCTTAGTCTATTTCTAGTAGAACTTTGGTGCAGTGTGAGGCGAAGAAGTAAAGGAGTAATTTTTATCATTTCACAAATATGAAAAAATAAAGTTCCTTTGGTATCTTTAAATCCTTTTTAACTGACTAAAATTAATATTAACTTTCTGTAACAATTTCTTGTAATATTTTTTTTAATCCTCTTATAAAAACTTTGAAGCTATAAGATTTATTTTTGTCTAAGTTCTTGATGTCTAAATATTGTCCAATTTTTTTAGCACCACTGATTTGCTGATAATTATTTACAAGTTTTTTAAGTTCTTGTTTTGCTGAGTTTAGTTGATCAGGATCTCTATATTTTTGATTATTTTGTTTTCTACTAAGTTGTCCTATTTTTAGCTTAAATGCTTTTTCAACAGCACTTAAGTCTCCTAAAAACCATGATTCTAGTTCATGACAAACAATTCTAATTAAAGTATCAGATCGTTCAGATTGTTCACATAAATCATAAAGTTGTTCTTTTATTTTTAGACAATTACCTGAGTCTTGATCTCGAATAATGATAAATTTTGCTGGTGTATTCCAAGCTTTTAGTTTACGAGGGATGGATTTTTCTAAATCTTGTTTACCTTCATGAACTAAACATATAAAACGAATCTCATTAGGAATAATTCTAGGTAATAAAACCTCTAACAGTGCTTTCATTGAAGGTTCTTCTAATAAAAAAACTAAATCATAGGATTGATTCATTTCGGCTCAACACCTCCAAAAAGGCCTTGTTTCCATAAATATCCAGGTAAATCTCCCTCTTGACATAAATTATTAAGTAGTTCTTGTTCAGAAGCACGATAAACTTTTGTAATTCCTTCGTGTTTTTCTAACCAAAAAATATTATTCAAATTAACTGCATTAAGAAAATCGGGAGAATGAGTGCTAACAAAAACCTGTCCCTCTAAACGGGTATATGCTTCAAATTCTTCGGCTAATTCTTGTAATAATAAAGGATATAATTGATTTTCTGGTTCTTCTACACATAAAAGAGGATGTGGATTAGGATCATGTAGTAAAACAAGATAAGCAAACATTTTAATCGTTCCATCAGAAACATAACGTGAAACAAAAGGATCATGAAAAGACTCATCTTGAAACTTTAATATTAAACGTCCATCTTCAGTTTCTTTTGCTTCTACTTTAGAAACTCCGGGAACTCTTTGCTTCATTTTTTGAAGGATTTTCTCAAAAATATCTTGATGATTTTCGTAAATATATTGAGCAACTAAAGGTAAGTTATCTCCTGTTGTTGATAAATGTTCTGCGTACCCAGCATCTTTGCTTCCTCTAGCTGCACTAATATGAAAGTCAGAAACGTGCCAATTTTCAATTAAAAGTCGAAATGCACTAGCAGCTTTAAACCGTTGGAATTGTCCAAGTCCTTTTATTGCTAGGGTATCTGCTGCATCAAGGTTTTGTTCTTCACGAGTTAATTCTTCATCAGTTTTATCAAAATCTTCTTCATTTGTAATGGCAAAACCTTTCCCATTTTTAAAGTCCAAAAAATGAAACGGAGATCCTTGACTACCACGTTTATAACGGAGAATTTCTCTTTTAACGATAGGTTTATTTTTTTCTAGACCAATTTCTAAAACATAAGTGACTAATCTTTCTTTATTCGAAATTTTCATTCTAAATTTTATCTCAAAATAAATATCTTCTTCTTCATGTCCTCGTGTAATAACTTCTTTAAATCCTCCTCTACGTTGTAAACTTTGACGAATATTATTTTTGAGAGAATCTCTTAAAAATCCAAAGATATCAAAAAGTGTACTTTTACCTGTTCCATTAGCTCCCACAAAAACACAAAACTTAGGTAAATTATTAATAGTAACGTCTTGAAAAGCTTTATAATTTTTAATAGTTAATGAAGTGATTTGCATAATTTCTCATTACTTAATATCTTAAGAAAAAATCTTGATAGAAAAAGGTGCGCTATTAACGCACCTTGAAACTTCCTAAAATTCACCAACTAAAGCAGCATTACATCGTTCGCAAATAGTTGGATCATCTTTGAATTCTCCCACTTTTGTTGAATAGTTCCAACAGCGATCGCATTTCTCTCCTTCTGCTTTAATAACTCCCACAGAAACTAACTCGGACTCGCTTTGATAGTCTGTTTTTTTAATCTCCTCTAAACTATCAACTAATTCTACTTGAGACGCTAAGACAAAATACCGTAATTCATCTACTTGATTTCCCGTTAAACTATCAGCAGGATTGAATTTTTTAAGCTGTTGTCTTAAGTCTTGATCACTTACATAAAGTAACACTTTTGCATCTAAAGATGAACCGATCGCCTTCTCTTTTCTGGCTAATTCTAGGGCGTTATTCACTTCGTTTCTGATTCCCCTGATTTTCGTCCAGGAGGCGGATAGTTCTGGATTTTCCCACTGTTTTGATGTTTTTACCCATCCCGCTTCAAAAACGGATTTATGGGGAGTTTCATAGGGTAAAAATTGCCAAACATCTTCAGCCATGTGACATAATACAGGAGCGATCGCTTTAGCTAAATTTTCAATAGCGACAGCTAGTACAGTTTGACAACTACGACGACGCATTGACTCAGGATGAGAAATATAAAGTCTATCTTTAGCAATATCCAGATAGAAATTAGATAAATCTACCACACAGAAATTTTGTACTGTTTGGAAGAAACGGAAGAATTGATAAGTTTCAAACGCATCAGTTACTTCTGTAAAGACTTCGGCGATGCGATGTAACATATAACGATCTAATTCAGGTAATTCCTCATAGCTAACCGTATGTTTTTGGGGATCAAAATCGTGTAAGTTACCCAATAAAAATCTAGCAGTATTGCGAATCTTCCGATAAATATCAGATAACTGTTTAAGGATAGTTTTTCCTACAGGAACATCAGAAGAATAATCCACTGATGACACCCATAATCTTAACACATCTGCCCCATAAGCAGGCTCTTGTTTCTGGTTTTTACCGCCATTAATGATCACATTAGGATCAACAATATTTCCTAATGATTTACTCATCTTATAGCCTTTTTCATCTAAGACAAAACCATGAGTTAATACTGTCTTATAAGGTGCGATCCCATTCACGGCTACACTGGTTAATAAACTAGACTGAAACCAGCCTCTATGTTGGTCACTTCCTTCTAAATAAATATCAGCAGGATATTCCAATTCTGGTCTTTGTTTTGCCACTGAAGCCCAAGAAGATCCAGAGTCAAACCAGACATCCATTGTATCAGTTCCTTTACGATATTTATGAGCATCTGCTTTATATTGCTCAGGTAATAATTCGTCTACAGACATCTCCCACCAAGCATCAGAACCTTTCTCAGCAAAAATTGTCTGAATATGTTTGATGCTTTCTTCTGTTAGTAACGGTTCATTGTTTTCTTCATTGTAAAAAACAGGAATGGGTAAACCCCAACTCCGTTGACGAGAGATACACCAATCTGAGCGATCACTGACCATCGGCGTAATTCTATTTTCTCCTTGTGCTGGAATCCATTGCACTGTTTTAATCGCGGTTAAAGCAGCGTCACGAAATCCTTTTACCGAAGCAAACCATTGTTCAGTTGCTCTAAAAATAGTCGGTTTTTTGGTGCGCCAATCGTAAGGATATTTATGTTGATAGGCTTCTTCTTTTAGCAATGAACCTTTTTCTTGCAACTCATTAATAATCACTTCATTGGCATCTTTGAGAACATTTAATCCTGCAAATTGTCCAGCTTCTTCTGTAAAATTACCTTTAGCATCCACAGGAGATAAAACCCCTAAACCATACCGTTGTCCTACCATATAGTCTTCTTGTCCATGACCTGGTGCAGTATGAACTAAACCAGTACCAGACTCAGTAGTAACATAGTCTCCACCGATGAGAATTTCACTCTCTCTATCAAACAAAGGATGACGATAAATAGTGTGTTCTAACGCTTTTCCTGGGACAGTTGCTTTTACCGTCAACTCGGTTTCAAACGTAGTTGATAACCGTTCAACTAAATCAGCAGCTACAATCAAATACTGATACTTACAAACATCAGAAGTTTGTTCTACCACAGCATAATTGAGATCAGGATTAAGGGCAACTGCTAAGTTTCCAGGAAGCGTCCAAGGGGTTGTTGTCCAGATAGCAACCCCTAAATTATTTAAGAACGGTTGTAAAATCTCTTTTGCATCTTTTGACGCTTTAATGATAGGAAAAGCAGCAAAAACACTCCTAGAAGTATGACCTTCAGGATATTCTAATTCCGCTTCAGCTAACGCAGTTTGAGAACTGGGACTCCAATGAACCGGTTTGAGTCCCCGATAAATGTAACCTTTTAAGGCCATTTCTCCAAACACCCCAATTTGCGCTGCTTCGTATTCGGGGGTTAGGGTTAAATAGGGGTTTTCCCAGTCTCCCCACACGCCGAACCGTTTGAAACCTTTTGCCTGTTCTTCTTTGGTTTTAAGGGCAAAATCACGGGCTTTATGGCGTAATTTGAGAGGAGTTAAACCTTCTCTCTCTTTCGACTTCATACTTTGTAATACTTTGAGTTCAATGGGGAGTCCGTGACAGTCCCAACCCGGAACATAACGAACTTTATAACCTCGCAGTAGTTTATATTTATTGATAATATCTTTAAGGGTTTTGTTTAGGGCGTGGCCCATGTGGAGAGAACCGTTAGCGTAAGGGGGACCATCATGGAGAACAAAAATATCTTGAGGGTTTTCTTGGGATAATTTCTCATAAATTTGATTATCTGCCCAAAATTTCTGTAATTCGGGTTCTCGCTTTACCGCATTTGCCCGCATACTAAAATCAGTCTTGGGTAAATTTACCGTATCTTTGTAGCTTTTAGGTTCTGTCACAGTCGTAATTTACGAATTATTGTATAAGGTTACTTATTATCATATTATAAGGATTAAGATTTCTTATCTCAGTTATCAGTTATTAATTATTAATTATTAATTATTAATTATTAAAATTCAGCTTCAGGTAAACTCTCAATCAAAGTAACAGAACCAAAAGACAACATTAAGTAAATTAAGTTAAAATGACATATATATAAATTGTGCCATCAATAAAATCTATGACAGATAAAGGAACAACTACCAAGATTACGGATGGAGGACGTATTGTTATTCCGGCAGAATATCGTCGCGCTTTAGCCCTTAATACAGGGGATGACGTTATTCTCACCCTCGAAGAAGGAACCATACGCATTTTGCCTCGGACTGAAGCCTTACGTCGCGCTCAGGAAATTGTGACCCGTTACACTAAAAATCAGGAGTTAAGCACTGAATTGATTGAAGAACGTCGTCAAGAAACTGAGAATGAGTAAGTCTGTTCTTGATGCTTCGGCTGTCCTTGCAGTTCTCAATCAAGAACCAGGAAACAACCGTGTCAGTGAAATTTTAGGTGAGTCTGTTATTAGTGCTGTTAACCTCAGTGAAGTCATAGCCAAACTCATAGAAAAAAATGTCCCAGAACCAGAAATTAAATTAGTGCTTTCTTATCTCAATCTTGAAGTCGTGATGTTTGATGAATTATTAGCTTTATCTTGCGCCCGTCTGCGTCCTCTCACTCGTTATTTAGGCTTATCTTTAGGAGATAGGGCTTGTCTAGGGTTGGCTCAACAGCTAAATTATACCGCCGTCACAACGGACAAAGTTTGGGGCCAATTAAATATAGGCATTTCTATTGAAGTTGTTCGTTAAAAATTCTCTAAAATTCAGTCTCAGGTAAATTATCAATAAGAGTAACAGAACGAAAAGAACGACCTAATTGATATTGAGCATAATTTCTTAACAAATGTTCCACTGCTAACCAAGGAACCGTAAAATTCCTATCAAGAATAGTGGCAGGTAAAATTTTACCAGGATGGGGTAAAGAGGATTGGTTGAGGTGTTGTAATAAGGTTAATTCTGAGGCTTTGAGTTTATGATTAATAATAGGTAAAATAATAGGATTAGGATTATGTTTTTTTCTATCTTTAATAGCTAAATTAATCAGTCCCCCTGCATCAAAACTAAACCCAACACACCAGTTAGGATCATGAAAATCAGGGGTTAATTCTTCTTGAGTCACACAACAACAATGAACCTGCGGTCCAATACCAGCGATCGCCAATAAATGAAACACAGCTTGGGCTAAATATCCATATAAACTTTCAGCCATAGACATCTTTTCTAACCGTCGTAAATGCTCATTTAAGAGTTCATAAAGTTCGACTTGTGGTTGAGCATCTAATGCCAAATTTAAGACCAATTCTGCTAAATATTGGGCTGCTGCAAGCTTCTTTAAATCCTTACTTAATCCTGGATAAGATTCTATTGTATTAGCTTGAGTAATTTTATCAAGCGATCGCCCTTTGGCAATCAGTAACTCATTGACCACAAATAACTCACACCGTCCCCTCAACCGTGACTTTTGTTTTCTCGCACCGGGTACGATAGCGCGAATTAACCCATAGTCAGGAGATAAAAGGGTCACTAAGCGATCGGCTTCTTGAAAGGGGATGCCTTTTAATATTATGCCTGTGGTTTGATAAGTGCGACTCACGATCATCTCCTACCTTAACTGAATCTATGGTCATTATCTCTTGTTTGACACAGCCACTGGACGGATTACTGTTTTCTATTTTTTTCTACTTTTTTCTACTTTTTTCTAATAAAATTTTTCAAAATCTTAAGGGAATTCTATCATTAGTGACCTTGACATGAAAAATTAGCTTAGCTAGTTTCAAAGAAGGATAAATCACAAGTTTTTCCGCAATTTTGACAACATATCATTGACCACGCTTAAGGCCAATATGAACCATCTGTTGATTCCTTTAACTAATTTCAAAAACCAACTTCAACTACATCCTTTCTTTGTTTACTTGGTATTTTTCCTTATCTTAGGAGTTTCCACTATCCCAAACCCATCTTTAGCTGCATCAGAGAAGACCCTTGAAGAGCTATTTGAGGAAATTACTGCCACAGGAATTATCGATTCATTGGACTATACCAATGAGATATTTATTGATATTCCCACTATCGGTATGTTGGATCTCAATTTTTCTTTAATGCTGGAAGAAGCGGGATTTGCTCATAGAAATATTTTTGGTATCTATGATACAGTTACTCAAAACCACTTTCAAATTTTTGCTGGAGAAGCAAAATCAGGAAGTCAGTTAAGTGCAACCCTAACATCAGATAGTCAGCTTGTAATTGGCGATATGACTTACGATGTAGAAGGACCTATCAGTTTTTATCTCAGTCGTAATCCGAAAAAACGCTCTCAGACGTTTTATAGTAATTACATTCGCCGTGGCATTCCTCAAGCTTTAGTGTATGAAGGAGCAGGTCAACAACTATCCTTCAGTGGTATTAATACCTCCTTTACAGACACTGACTACATTATTGCTTTTGAGGATCAAAAAGTCCTAGGGAGTGACCAAGATTACAATGATCTGGTTATTTTCGCCCAAACTGTTTTAAAGTTACCACAACCACCAGCGTCACCATCAATTATCCTCAATAATGATGTGGCGATTCCTGAACCTTCTCTGTTATCAGGGTTAGGTATGGTAGCTACGTTAGGACTAGCAAGAAAACGAACGTCTAAACGTTAAATCGTTCTCTAATGAAAAAAAAAGGTGGAGGCCAACTAGGATTGGCCTTCTCACCCTTCCTTCTAAACTGTAGATAAGCCTAACATTGCTCGTAACGTAAAATAAAGTAGACAAAAGACTCCAATCCCGATACCTCCAGCAGCGATCGCACTTACAGGATTTTTAAATAATGGTTTAATCCAGTTAAAAAAGACGAGAAACACCCCCAACGTGAAGCTAATAAGATAACGGGGATAACGCGCGACATTTTCAAAGAACTCTCCCATTGATTAACCTCCCTGTGACACAACTATTTTTTATCATATCAGGACACTTACTTGTCTTTAGTCATGGGCAGAAAGATAAGTTTGTTTGTACTTAAACTTCCTTGTTTGACAATTATTTACCCATTTTGCTAAGTTTGTGATACTTTGTTAAGGAAGACTAAATTAAGCCTTTAGTCGCCATTCTACTATTTTCTAAAGAAACAGCCGCTTGTAGGTAAAAAACACCCCATTTTTGAATCCGACAATTATTGATAAGGAGATTAATGTTATATGGCTGATGAAGTCCTTGTTAAAGTTGACCATGTCTCAAAAAAATTTTGTCGTGATCTGAAGCGTTCTCTTTGGTATGGTGTACAAGATATCATGTCAGAAGTGACGGCTCGAAAATATTATCATCAACTAAGAAAAGATGAGTTTTGGTCTGTCAATGATATTTCCTTTGAGTTACGTCGAGGAGAATGTTTAGGTCTGATTGGTCCGAATGGAGCGGGAAAAAGCACCCTATTGAAAATTCTCAATGGACTCATCAAACCCGATAAAGGAAGAATTGAACTTCGGGGAAGAATAGGGGCATTAATTGAATTAAGTGCAGGGTTTAATTCAATTTTAACAGGTAGGGAAAATATTTATAGTCGAGGAGCAGTTTTAGGATTTACTAAAGCAGAAATTGATAAAAAATTAGACGCTATTATTGATTTTTCTGAGTTAGAAGAGTTCATTGATACCCCGGTGGTTAATTATAGTTCTGGGATGCAAGTGAGATTAGGGTTTGCTGTAGCAGCGCAGATGGAACCCGATGTACTTTTATTAGATGAAGTATTAGCAGTGGGAGATGTAGGCTTTCGGGCTAAATGTTTTAACGCCATTTATAAAATGATGGAAAATGCAGCAGTAATCCTGGTATCTCATTCTATGCCTCAAATCGGACGAGTTTGTTCTGATATTCTGGTTATGGATCATGGCACATCTGTGTTTCAAGGTCAAGATGTAGCCACAGGAATTAATAAATTTTATTCTTATTTTCAAGCTGAAGACATTTTAGTTAGTGGTAGTGGAGAAGCAACTATTCATTCGATAGATTTAGAAAGTAATGGAAAAACAGAAGTAGAAACCGTCCACTATCTAGATAAAGCCTCAATGCACATCGAAGTTTCGGTTGATCCAAAAATAGACATTTTTGATGTTGTTATTAATATTGTTAGTCAAGAATTACAACCTGTTGCTTACTGTAATTCTTATTTTAATCAAACCCATTTTAGTAATTCCAATACTAAGATGAAAATATCTGTAGATTTTGGTAAAATTTGTCTCAGTCCAGGTATTTATTCCTGTACTGTCGTGATTACTTCAAAAGATAATGGTAAAGCATTATGTAAACATAATAATGCTTATAAGTTTAATGTAATTGGCGATCATTTTTGTGCAGCACCTGTTCAAATATGGGGAGATTGGACAGTTAAAGTATGAAATTAAGCTATTTCATAAATACAATCAAGATACCTTAAAAAGTAAATTTGTAACCCTCTTCTGTAACTCTCGAAAAACCCTTATTATTTATTCCTAAAAGTTATAGAAGAAGCAGAGTTAGAAGAGTCCCTGTCCTTTCAGG
>JAAUYI010139096.1_pt1 | contig 19569 bp, 7 predicted proteins | sample 7278041 | NCBI WGS metagenome assembly JAAUYI01 (sample SAMN14350216, study PRJNA611818) | marine sediment metagenome | isolation source: surface marine sediment (0.6m) | place: French Polynesia: Moorea | collected 2018-08
AGTGAGAGGGCGAGGAGACCGAAGAAGCTCAGCAGACGAGCGGCGAGGCGGGGAGCCCAGCGCGCCGCGGCGAGCCCTTGCTCGAGGGTCGTGACCTCGGTGACCGGTAACTCGGGGGCGATCTCCTGGAGCGGGGCATGACCGAGGTGGCTGGTACCGCGAGGTGATCCCGCGAGGTGATCGAGGTGGCTGGCACCGCAGATGCTGCCACCGCAGATGCTGGCACCGCAGATGCTGGCACCGCAGATGCGGCCATGACCGAGGTGGCTGGCACCGCAGATGGCCGCAGATGGCCATGACTGAGTCTCTGGCGCGGTGGATGGGCGCTCATGCGTTCCGGATCTGGTGGCCACCCCACCAGAGTACTCATAAGGTGCCGCCCATCCGGATAGGCACTGGGCCACTTCCAGGGGTGTTGCCACCCTGAACCGGTATCGAGAGACTTCAACATGTCCGACCTAGAGGAGCCGTTCGCAAAGATAGATGACAACCTACATTCGGCGCGCTCCAGGGCCGTTCCTCCATTGATCCAAGAAGACCAAGACATAGGAGAATGAAATGTGTCTGCTCACGTATCCTCATCGTGACACAACCGAACCCCTCCCTAGCGTTCTCAGGATCTTCTGGTCAGAAGACCAGAATCCGGATACTACTCAATGGAGGTGTGCACCCATTACCTCTACGGCTTCCTTCCGGAGGGACTGCGACCTATACATCTACGGACTGGAGGATAACAAGAGTTATGCAAGTTGTTGTGATGCAAACAGTTTGTCTCTCAAGTCCGATGACGAAGCAGAGCTCAAGGTATACGGGCCCAGTGAGATTACAGATTTCCCCGGGCATCTGAGGGCCGAAATTGTTGTGAACTCTCCGGATGAACAAAAAAGAAGGTACCGCTTCACGAGCCTGTACGACAATCGTTCTACGACCGGACATGTTGAAAACAAAACCCAAAACGTGTTGGCATTTTCGACGGAGTCGCATGGTCTTATCGGCGTCGGCCCTTCGCGAACCCATGAGGTACCCGAAGACTGGCATATCGCATATGCCACGGGTATTGGTCGTGGCAGGCCGATACTCTACAAACCGAAGTCCTCACCAGTAATTGTCCGGGCTGGCATTCATACCTCCATTCTTCAAATTGGCGATGATTTGGAGTTGCGTCCGGAGGAAGGGGCGGCTGCGGTACTGTACCGGCAAGACGAATAAAGCGGCCCCGCGCCGCCGTGGCGGTCGGTGCCTTCGATCTGTCAGTCGGCTCTGAGGGCGCGGGCTGGTTCGACTCGAGTCGCCCCTAGGGACGACGCCAGAGCGGCGAGAAGGGCCAGGGCCGCCAACACGAGGCCCGTGATCATGAAGGTGGCGGAGTCGATGGGCGCGATACCGTAGAGGAGTCCGCGGACGAGGGGTGCCAGTAGGCCGGCGGCGACCCAGCCGGCCGCGAGACCCAAGGCGGCGAGGCGGAGAGTTCGCCTCAGGACCAGCCGCAGTAACGAAGAGCGGTTCGCCCCCAGGGCGAGTCGGATGGCCAGCTCGCGGCGTCGACGGCCGACCTCGTAGGCGGTGACGCCGTAGACGCCGATCGTCGCGAGTGAGAGGGCGAGGAGACCGAAGAAGCTCAGCAGACGAGCGGCGAGGCGGGGAGCCCAGCGCGCCGCGGCGAGCCCTTGCTCGAGGGTCGAGACTTCGGTGACCGGCAGCTGTGGGGCGATCTCCCGAAGCTGCCGGCGGACGCCTTCGAGCACCTTTTCGGGCCCGCCGACGGCGCGCACGAAGAGCTGCAGGCGGTCGCTATATCTTTGCTCCAGAGGGAAGTAGATGTATGGCACCGGCTCCTCACCGAGGGTGTTGACCTTGCGGTCGCGAGCCACCCCGACGACTTCGTAAGAGATCCTCTGGGGAAGGACGGTGAAACGCTGACCCACGGCGTCCGCTCGGGGCCAGAAGCGACGGCCCATGGCCTCGCTGACGATCGCCACCCGAGCGGTATCCTCGCGGTCTCCGGTATGGAAGTCCCGGCCCCGCACGACCTGAATCCCCAGGGTCTCGAAATAATCGAGAGCCACGGCGTCGGTGGAGGTCAGCGTGCCGTTTCGAGGATCGGTGACGTCTTGCCCCGCGGGCACGATGGTGCGCATCAAGGGGTTGAAGGCCAGGCTCAAAGGCCGGCTGGACGCCAGGGTGGCGGACTCGACTCCGGGAAGCGCTCGTACGTCCCCCAGGATCCGTCGCTGGAGCTCCCGCCCGCTCTGAGGATCGAGCCCCTGAGGACCGAGATCGAAGGCCAGCGCGCCGAGGCGCTCGACATCGAAACCGGGATCGACGAGACGGGCCTGATTCAGGCTGCGCAAGAACAGGCCGGCCCCGATCAGGGCCACCAGGCAGATCGCGATCTCGAGGGCGACCAGGGCGCCTCGCAGGCGCCCGGTGCGATGGCCACGGCCGGCGCCGAAACGGCCGCGGAGCGCGGAGATCAGGGCTGGCCGGGTGGCCTGGAGGGCTGGCGCCAGGCCGAAGAGGAGGGCCGAGATGATGCCGAACAGGAGAGTGAAGCCCAGGACGCGGGCGTCGAAGTTGAAGTCGGGAGCGGCGCGGGCGAGGATCGGTGGCCGCTGGGCCCAGAGCAGGCCGCGGCACCAGTGGGCGAAGAGCAGGCCCAGGAGGCTTGCGGCAAGCGCCATGAGCAAGCTCTCGAGCAGCAGCTGGCGCACCAAGCGGAGACGCGGCGAGCCGAGAGACAGGCGCAGCGCGATCTCAAAGCGCCGGCCGTCGGCGCGTGCCAGCAAGAGATTCGCCACGTTGGCGAAGGCGATCAACGACACCAACCCGACCGCCGCCATCAACATCGCGCCCGCGCGGACGAACGTTCCCTGCATGTCGGGCCGCACGTATGCCTCTTCGGGAGACAGGACGCGCACGCCGCGGCCGCCGTTGGCGTCGGGATATTCCGCGGCCAACTGATCGCCGAGGTTCCGCATGGCGGCGTCGGCCTGCGCCGGGGTCACGCCCGGCCGCAGCCGCCCCAGGACATGGAAGAAGAGGGCCCGGCGCAGCTCAAAGAAGCGGTGAAAGAAGCCGGTGAAAACCTGGTCGTGCATCATGTACGGCACCCAGAGCTCCGGGGCTTCGAGCAGGGTGGCGCCGGTAAAGCCCGCTGGCGCGATCCCCACGACCTCGAAAGGATGACGGTTGAGCAACAGCTTGCGGCCAAGGATGTCGGGGTCGGCGCCCAGGCGACGCTGCCAGAGGCCGTGGCTGAGCACCATCACCGGGTGGCTACCCGGCGTGTGGTTTTCCGCCGGTAGGAAGAAGCGTCCGCGCGCCGGCTCGACTCCCAACATCTCGAAATAGCCCTCACTGACGGCTTGCCCCAGAACCTCTTCAGGGTCGCCTTCGATCGACAGCGCCATCGGCCGGCTCTGGTAGGCCACGAGGTGGGAGAACACCTGATTGCGTTCCCGAAGGTCTTCGAAATTGGGAAACGACACCTGGAGCATGGCGCCTCGGGGGCCGCCGGCGTTGCTCGCGTCGTAGGTGTGGACCGAGAGCAGGCGCTCGGGATCTGGCAGCGACAGCGGGTCGAGGAGCACCGAGTCGACGAGGTTGAAGACCAGCGTATTGGCTCCGAGGGCCAGAGCGAGGGAGAGCATCGCCGCCAGCGTCACCCCGGGATTCTTGGCCCACATGCGTAGCGAAAAGCGCAGATCTGCCAGCCAATTTCCCATCGATTACCTTCTCAGAACTACTCGACTATTCAGCCGTATTGTCCCATAGGATGAAACAAAACTCATTGACGTGCGTCTGGGAGAAGACTTCGGATCGACTCCCCGTGAAGACCTCGAAACTCTCTCACTTTGCCACACTGGACGAGCTCTTCGCCGTTCAGGCCCGACGCCGGCCCGACGCCGTGGCGGTGGAGGGGCCGGACGGCTCGATGACCTACAGCGAGCTCGATCGGCGTTCGGAGCGCCTGGCGCTCCGGCTGCGCGAGGCCGGAGTGACGGCGGAGGTACCGGTCGGCGTCGCCATGAGCCCCGGTGAGGAGCTGCTGGTGGCGCTGCTGGCGATCCTGAAGGCGGGGGGTGCTTATGTGCCTCTGGACCCGGACTATCCGGCGGCACGCCTCGAGCTCATGATGCGTCGAGCGGCCCTGAAAGTCGTTCTCGCGAGGGCCAGCGTGAAGGCGCGTCTGCCCGATACCGGCGCGCGGTGGATGTCGCCGACCGACTCGCCGCGGTCCCCCGGGGTGGAACCCGGTGCGGCGTTGCCCGACGTGGTGATGTCCGACACTGTGGTGCCCAGCGCGCGGGCGGTGGCCGAGAATCTGGCCTATATCTGTTACACCTCGGGCTCTACAGGCCGGCCCAAGGGCGTCTGCGTGACCCACCGGGGCGCGGCACGCCTGGTGATCGATACCGACTACATTCGCCTGCGGCCGGATGATCGGATCGCCTTCGCTTCGAACATCTCCTTCGATGCCGCCACCTTCGAGATCTGGAGCGCGTTGCTTCAGGGCGCCACCGTCGTGGTGCTGCCGAGACGCGCGCTGCTCTCGCCGGACGCGCTTGCCACCACACTGCGGGCGTGGCGCGTCAGCATCCTCTTCTTGACGACCTCCCTATTCCATCTGCTGGTCCAGGAGGTGCCGGGGGCCTTTTCGAGGCTGCGCTACCTGCTCTTCGGCGGCGAGGCGGCGGACCCGGGCCGAGTTCGTGAGTTGCTCGAAGGCTCGCCACCGCGTCGCTTGCTGAACGTCTACGGTCCGACCGAGAACACCACCTTCAGCACCTGGCATCGGGTCCGGGAGGTGCCGGCCGACGCGACCGGTGTGCCGATCGGCACGGCGATCGCCCATAGTAGCGATCATGTCGTCGACCACCGCCTGGAACTGGTGACGGCGGAGGAGGAGGGCGAGCTGGCAGTGGGCGGCGACGGCGTCGCCCGCGGCTATCTGCGCCAGCCCCGGCTCACCGCCGAGCGCTTCGTGCCCGACCCTTTCGCCAGCGGTCCTGGCGCTCGGCTCTACCGCACCGGTGATCGGGTCGTCCGCAACACCGATGGCGCCGTGGAGTTTCTCGGCAGGACGGATCGGCAGGTCAAGGTCCGCGGTTTCCGGATCGAGCCGGGAGAGATCGAAACCGCTCTCAGGGGCCACGACTTTGTGCGTCAGGCGGCGGTGGTGGCGGTGCGGCTGACGGCGGGGGAGGAGCTCAGGCTGGTGGCCTGCCTGGTGAGCGATCCGGAGCAGAGTCCTGATTCCCGGTCGCTGCGGCGGTTCCTCAGCCAGCGGCTGCCCGACTACATGATTCCGACCGCTTTCCTCGACTTCGAGACGTTTATCCTCACCGCCCATGGCAAGCTCGATCGTGAAAAACTGGAGCGGATCGCGATCGAGCGTCTGGGTCCTATGGAACCGGCGGGCCGAGCCGCGGACCGGGGCGAGAGCGCTCTCCCCGCCAACCCGCCAACCGAGCTCGAAACGGAGATCTCGGGGATGTGGGGGCGGCTTCTCGGGATGCCGCCAGCCGAGATCGACCGCCGGGCGAGTCTCTTCGAGCTCGGCGGCACCTCGCTCGTCGCCACCCGCCTGGTGGCTCGGCTACGGCGTCGATTCGGGGTCGAGCTGGATTTCGGGGAGTTCTTGAGCCGGCCCACGGTGGCGGCGGTCGCTGCGGCGGTCGAGGCCGTCAGGGACCCGGCGGTGCCGTCTCCGCCCGCCGGTACAGACTCGGGGCCTCAGCCCAGACGCCCGGCGCCGGCCGATCGGCTCTCCCGGTTCCCCCTATCCTTCGCCCAGCGTCGCGTGTGGTTCCTCGAGCGCCTGGTGCCCGGCAGTCTGGCTTATCAGTTCCAGTCCTTGTTGCGTTTCGAAGGTGCTCTCGAGCGCGGCGCACTGGCCGGGAGCCTGGCGGAGATCGTCCGCCGCCACGAGATCCTGCGCACCTCCTTCGAACCGAGCGGTGAGGAGCCGGTCCAGGTGATCCATCCGCCGCCGGCCTTCGTGCTGCCACAGGTCGATCTCAGCGGCCTGACGCCCGAGAGTCGGGAGATCGAGACGCGGCGGATGATCCGGGAGAACCTCCGTCTGCGTTTCGACACGACGCGTCCGCCCCTGGTGCGCTGGGTCCTGTTTCGCCTCACCCCGACGCGCCACTGGTTGCTCCACCTGGAGCATCACCTCTTGCACGACGGCTGGTCGTTCAACGTTCTGCTGAACGAGCTCTCGACCCTCTACCGGGCCTACGCCGCCGGCCGACCGTCCCCGCTCGAGCCGCCGCCGCTGCAGTTCGCTGATTTCGCTCTCTGGCAGCGCCGCTTCATGGCCGGGCCCGAAGCCCGGCGTCAGACCGCCTATTGGCGTCGCAAGCTGACCCCTGAACCACCACCCCTCGAGCTGCCGACCGATCGTCCGCGACCACCGGTCCCCAGCACTCGCGGTGACAGTCTGAGGTTTGAGCTCGCCGCCGAAACCGCCAACGCGCTGCGCCGCCTCAGTCGACAGCAGGGGACGAGTCTCTTCGAGCTCCTGCTCGCCGCCTTTTTCGCCTGGCTGCGGTGCCTTTCCGGACAGTCTGACCTGTGCGTCGGCTACGGTGTCGCCAACCGCCGCTGGCAGCAGACCGAGGGGTTGATCGGCATGGTGGTCAACACCCTGGTGTTGCGTACGAGTGTCGACGGCGACTTGCCATTCCATCGCTTGCTTTCCGGCGTGCGTCGGGAAGTCCGCGAGACTCAGGGCCACCAGGACCTACCGTTCGAGAAGGTGGTGGAAGCGGTCTCGCCTCAGCGGGATCCGGGGCGCAACCCGCTGTTTCAGACCATGTTCAATTTCCATGACGCGCCTCTGGAAGAGCTCGAGTTCCCTGGTCTCGAGCTCGAGATCGAGCACGGATTGTCCAACGGCTCGGCCAAGTTCGACATGAACGTGATCGCCATTCTGCCCCGCGAGCAGGGACGTGCGGGGGCCGGGCAGGGGCGCGCGGAGAGCATCCACTTCCTCTGGGAGTTCAGTACCGACCTGTTCGAGCGGTCCACCATGGAGCACTTGGTGCGGCTCTACCGCCGGTTGCTCGTCGCCGTCCTTGCCGATGCGGAGAGCCGGCTCGACGACCTGCTCGAGCTGTCGGCTGCCGATGGCCGCGTGCTGCGGCGGGCAGCCGCAAAGCTCGATCCGGTCACCGAAACGCCGCCAATAGAGCATCGGCGGGCGCCCGCCTCGATGGTCGTCGATACCGCCGGGTCGCGGCAGCTGGAGCGCCGTCTCTGCGCCCTTTGGCAAGATCTTCTGAGCGTCGATCACGTCGCGCCGGACGACAACTTCTTCGATCTCGGCGGTCACTCGCTGCTCATCATCCGTTTCGAGCGGCGACTGCGTGAAGAGCTCGCCCGCACTATCGACGTCGTGGATCTCTTCAACCATCCCACCCCGCGGGCTCTGGCCCGTCACCTCGAAGCGGCGGTCGCTGAGCTCGAGGGCGAGCGGGACAGCCGCCGATCGACCGAGCGAGCCCGCCAGCGTCGGCAACGCAGCCGGCGTCGGCGCAGCAGGCGGACGGCCGGTGGGGACGCCGGCCCGACGGAAGAAGGCACGCGAGGGGCGCCGTGAACCTCGAGGAGCGCCTCGCCGCGCTGTCGCCTCGCCGCCGGGCCCTGGTCGAACAGCGTCTGCGTCAGGCGGGGCTCGCCAGCGCGGCGCCACTGAGGCCAGGGACGCGGCCCGCGGGGCCGCAGCCCCTCTCTTTCGGCCAACAGCGGCTGTGGTTCATCCATCGACTGGCACCGGAGTCCCCGGCCTACAACATCCCGTTCAGCTGTCGCCTGCGCGGCGAGCTGCGGCCGGAGATTCTGGAAGCGGCGCTGCACGAGCTCGCTCGGCGTCACGAGATTTTGCGCACCGCGTTCGTCGAGGTCGACGGCGAGCCGGCGCAGCAGATCGAGGCGCGACCGCGTCTGCCGGTTCCCGAGGTCGATCTGCGCCGCCTGCGGCCCGCGGACGCCGAGCGCGAAGGTGAGCGGCTGACCCTGCGCGAGGCCCGGCTGCCCTTCGATCTCGCCCGAGCGCCGCTGCTTCGCCTCACCCTGCTGCGCTTCGACTCGGGGGGCCGCGGCGAGCATCTGGTGCTGCTGAGCATGCCCCATATCGCCACCGACGCCTGGTCGATGGGGGTGCTGGTGCGTGAGCTGAGCACCCACTACGAAGCTCGGGCCGCGGGGCGCCCCCATGTTCTTCCCGAGCTGCCGCTGCAGGTGGCCGACCATGCCCGCTGGCAGGCCGAGAGGCTGGCGAGCGTCGATCTCGAGCGTCAGACCGACTTCTGGCGTCGGCAGCTGGCCGGGGCCCCGACTGTCCTCGAGCTACCGGCGGACCGGCCACGACCCGCCGCTCAGAGCTTTCGCGGCGGCGAAGTCCGTTTCCACACCCCGCCCCGGCTCACCGCCCGACTGCGGTCTCTGGGGGAGCGGCAGGGGACGACCCTATTCATGACCCTGCTCTCGGCCTACTACATCCTGCTTTGGCGTTTCAGTGGCGAGAGAGATCTGCTAGTCGGCACTCCGGTCGCGACCCGTGACCGCGCCGAGACCCATGGTCTGATCGGCTTCTTCATCAATATCGTGGCGTTGCGCGGCCGGCTCGCTCGGCGGCTCCGGGTCGGTGAGCTCCTGGACCGGGTGCGCGAGACCTGTATGGGCGCCTTCGCTCACCAGGATTTGCCGTTCGAGAAGCTGGTCGAGATCCTCGATCTGGAACGCGACACCAGCCGGACGCCGCTGGTCCAGGCGCACTTCGTGCTCCAGAACGTCACCCGGCGACCCAGCCGGTTCGCCGATCTGGACGTGGCGAGTTTTGGCCAGACCCCTACCGGTCAGGCCCGCTTCGACCTCACCCTGGCGTTTCGCGAGGAGGCTGAGGCGGTACCGGGATGGTTCGATTACAACGCCGACCTCTTCGATCGCTCGACGATCGAGCGTCTCGATCACCACCTGAAGAACCTGCTCTCGGGCATGAGCGAAGATCCCTCGCGCCGGCTCTTCGAGTTGCCCTGGCTGAGCGCCCCCGAGCGCCATCAGCTGTCGGTCGAGTGGGCAATCAAGACACCCTTCGAGCCGGTGGCGGACCTGGTCGAGCGCTTCGCCGTCCAGGCTCGAGCGCGTCCCGACGCGGTGGCGGTGGTCCATGGTGGCGATCGACTGACCTACGGTGGGCTCGAACGCCGGGCGAAGCACCTGGCCGGACTCCTGCGCTCCCGGGGGATCGCTCCCGAGGCTCGCGTCGGCCTGCTGTTCGAACCGGGCGTCGAGATGATCGTCGCGCTCGTCGCCGTCCTCGAATCCGGTGGTGCCTACGTGCCGCTCGACAGCGGCTGGCCGTCCGCGCGAATGGAGTTTCTCCTGGGCGATGCCGGAGTGGATCTCTTACTCACCGAGCGGCGGCTCACGGGTCTTCTGCCGGAGTTCTGGCGAGGCGAAGGAAAGGTCCTCTGCCTCGATGTCGAGGCCCGGCCCTATTCCGCACCGATTGCCGAGAACCGAGCCGTTGGGACTGGCGATGCGGGTCGGCTGGCTTACGTGATTTATACCTCGGGCACCACCGGTCGCCCCAAGGGGGTTTTGATCGAGCATCGCCAGGTCGGCCGTCTGCTGGACGCCACCGCCGAGGAATTCAGCCTCGGGGCGGACGACGTCTGGACTCTCTTTCACTCCATCGCTTTCGACTTCTCGGTCTGGGAGGTCTGGGGCGCTCTCGCCTACGGTGGCCGGCTGGTGGTCGTGGACTCGACCGTCGCCCGCTCGCCGCGGGACTTCGCGCGGCTTATGGCCCGCGAGGGGGTGAGCGTGCTCAACCAGACTCCGGCCGCCTTCCTGCAGCTGGCGCCGGTTCTGGAGGAGGACCGATCGGAAGGCGCCGGTGTCCGGGAGCCGCGCCTGATCATCCTCGGCGGCGAGGCGATCGAACCCGGCACCCTGGCCGGGTGGCTCGAGTCGTCCGACGCCTCCGACCGGCTAAGCCGTCTGATCAACATGTACGGCATCACCGAGACCACGGTGCACGTGACCCGCAGGCAGTTGCGGCTCGAAGATTCGACGGGCGACGCCCGCTCGCCGATCGGTCGCCCGTTGAGCGATCTTGCCACCCACCTGCTGGACCGCCGCGGTGAGCCGGTACAGGTCGGCAGGCCGGGGGAGATCGCGGTGGGCGGCGCCGGTCTCGGCCGGGGTTATCTGGGCGCTCCGGCGCTGACCGCCGAGCGCTTCGTGCCCGACCCGTGGGGCTGCGCGGGTGCGCGACTCTACCGCAGCGGCGACCTCGCCCGCCGATTGGGCAACGGCGAGCTCGACTACCTGGGGCGCATCGATCGGCAGGTCAAGATCCGCGGCTACCGGATCGAAACCGGCGAGATCGAAGCGGCCTTGGTCGAGGAAGCCGCGGTGACGGCGGCGGCAGTGCTATTGCGCCGGATGGGGGAGGGCCCGGATGCCGATCGCGGGTTGATCGCCTACGTGGTGACCGAGGCCGCCCCTGGCTGGGAAGAGACGCTACGCGCGGCGCTGGGTCGGCGGCTTCCGGATTACATGGTGCCAGCTGTGTTCACGCGTCTGGACGCGCTGCCTCTGACCGCCAACGGCAAGGTCGATCGCGCGGCGCTCGGCCGGCGACCGGTGCGCCCAGGGCCGTCGCGGTCGACGACCGTCGCGCCCAGGAACCCGCGGGAGGAGATCCTCGTCGGGATCTGGACCCAGATCCTGGGCCGCGAACAGGTCGGTGTTCGAGACGATTTCTTCGACCTTGGCGGGCATTCGCTCGTCGCCACCCGGGTGCTCTCGGAGATCCGGCGGGCTTTCGGCGTCGAGCTGCCGCTGCCGATCCTTTTCGAGGCGCGCACCGTGGAACGGTTGGCCCGTGCCCTCGAGTCGGCTTCGGGAGTCAGCTTGCCGCCACTTCGGGCCGTGCCGCGAGATCGCCGTCTGGGCGTCCCACTCTCGTTCCCCCAGGAGCGCTTGTGGCACGACGGACAGCGGGGGCGGCGCTACGCCCTGGCCAACGTCGCTGCCGGCTGGTGGCTCGACGGCGAGCTTCGAGAGGACGTCCTGGAACGTAGCCTGGAAGAGATCCGGCATCGGCACGAGATTCTTCGCTGCCGCTTTGTGGAGCAGCACGGCGAGCCCCGGATGATGGCGTCCGCGTCGCCGTCGCCGATCCTGCGCGTCCTCGACCTCGGCGCCCTCTCCGAGGCCGACGCCGACGTCGTGGTCCGCGGGCTCGCCGCGGGCGAGCCCGAGCGCCCTCTCGACCCGGGGCGCGAGAGTGTGTTCCAGGCCACCCTGGTGCGCTTGGGGAGCGAACGTTCAGCCCTGCTCGTGACCCTGCACCACCTGGTGGCGGACGGTTGGACTCTGGGCGTCGTCGAGCGCGAGCTCTCGAGCCTCTACGCTACGGTCGCCGCCGGTCGGTCTGCGACTCTGCCTACTTTACCCCTGCAGTTTGCCGACTACGCGCTCTGGCAACGCCGGTGCTTCGAGGCCGGAGATTTTGAGCCCCACCTCGTCTATTGGCGGCGTCAGCTCGTCGGAGCCCGTCCCACCGAGCTACCCGGAGATCCGAGCCTGCCGAAGTCTTCAGCCGGCTGCGGCCGACGGCTACCGTGTCGCTTCGGACCGGACCTGACGGCCGGGCTGCGCGCTCTCGCTCGGCGTCGCGGGGCGACACTCTTCATGGTGACCCTCGCCGCCTTCAAAGCTCTGCTCCACCGCCTGACCGGCAGCGAGGATCTTTGCGTGGGCTCGCCGATCGCCCATCGCAACCACCCTGGCGTCGAGAATCTCGTGGGCTACTTCGCCAGCAGCCAGGCGCTGCGCAGCCGGCCGCGGGGAAGTCTCCGCTTCGAGGACTACCTGCACGAGGTCCGGAAGATCTGCCTAGAAGCCGCCAGCCACCAGGATTTTCCCTTCGAGGCGCTGAGCGAGGCGCTAGATCTGCGAGCGACAGAAGGAGGCCAACCCTTGTTCCGCATCGCCTTCGCGGTCCAGAACGCGCCCCGACCCGGTTTGCGATTGCCGGGCTTGCAAGTCGAACCGCTGCCGTTTCCGGTGGCGCGTACCCGTCTCGATCTCGAGGTGCACCTCTGGGAGGTCGACGGAGGTCTGGAAGGATTTTTCTTTTATGACCCGGGTCGCTTCGCGGACTCCACCCTGAAGCGCCTCAGAGCCGGATATGAAGCCGTCCTCGGCGCGGTTGTCGAGGATTTTTCCAGCCGCCTCGAAGAGTTGCCGTCAGCAGACATCGAGATGAGCTGGAGGAGTGATGCGAGATGAGTGAAGAAAGCATTGCGATCATCGGCATGTCCGGCCGGTTCCCGGGCGCTGGCGACGTCGACACGCTGTGGCGCAACCTAGCCGCCGGTCGCGAATCGATCGACGTCTTCACCGTTGAGGAACTGGCCGCAGCAGGGATCGACGAGGCGCTGCTTCGGAATCCGCGCTATGTCAGGGCGCAGGGCCGGTTGGCCGGCTGCGAGCTCTTCGACGCCGCCTTTTTCGGCTATGGCCCACGGGAGGCCGAGCTGATGGCGCCCCAGCAACGGCTATTCCTGGAGTGCGCCTGGAACGCGATGGAGGACGCCGGCCACGCTCCCGGTCGCGGAGGTGACCGCGGGCGTGGCGGGGTAGGGGTCTTCGCCGGAGCCGACCTGGGCAGTTATCTCATCGAGCACGTCTATCCCAACCGGCAGCTCCTGGCGTCGGTGGGGCGCCAGCAGGCACGCATCGCCGGCGGCCACGATTTTCTCGCTACCCGCGTCGCTTTCGATCTCGATTTGCGGGGTCCCGCCCTCACCGTGCAGACCGCCTGTTCGACCTCACTGGTGGCGGTGAGCCTGGCCTGCCAACACCTGCTGAGCGGTGATTGCGATACGGCGTTGGCGGGCGGGGTCTCCCTGCGGTTGCCTCAGACGGCGGGATATATCTTTCAGGAAGACGGCATCCTGTCACCCGACGGCCACTGCCGAGCCTTCTCCGCCGACGCCCGCGGCACGGTGCCGGGGAGCGGTGTAGCGGCGGTGGTGCTGCGGCGGCTGGAGGACGCGCTGGCGGATGGCGATCCGGTCCGTGCCGTCATCCGGGGTTGGGCGACGAACAACGACGGCGGCGGCAAGGGGAGCTTTACCGCCCCGGCGAGCGACGGCCAGGCGGAAGTCATCCGTGAAGCGTTGGCCTTCGCTGGGCTCGGGCCGGAAGACATCTCCTACGTCGAGGCCCACGGCACCGGCACCCACCTGGGCGATCGCATCGAAGTGGCGGCGCTCAAGCAGGCGTTCGGGCGTGGCGCCGGTCGAGGTCGCTGTGCCCTAGGCTCGTTGAAATCCAACATCGGCCACCTCGACGCCGCCGCCGGGGTGAGCGGGCTGATCAAGACGACTCTCGCCCTCGAGCATCGTCTGATCCCCGCCAGTCTCCACTGCCGGGAACCCAATCCGGAGCTCGGCCTGAAGGACAGTCCCTTCTACGTGCCGTCGCGGGCCACGCCATGGCCCGCGGATTCGCGGCCCCGCCGCGCCGGGGTGAGCTCCTTCGGTATCGGTGGCACCAACGCCCACCTGGTCGTCGAGCAGGCGCCGGACCGCGCGCCGAGCGCGACCGACGGGCCCACGCTCTTCCTGCTCTCGGCGCGATCGGCAGAAGCCCTCGAGCGGCGCGCCGCCGGCTTGGTGGTCCACGGCACCGCCCACCCGGAGCTCGACGGCGGAGACGTCGCCTACACCCTGCACGTCGGCCGCGCCGCCCTCGAGCACCGTCGAGCGGTGGTCGCCGACAATCTCGCCGAGGTCTGTCAGGCCCTCGCCGACGGTGACCCGGAGCGGGTTGCAGGCGGCGTCGTGGCGAGCGATCGGCCGTCGCCGGCTTTCCTGTTCCCGGGCCAGGGATCGCAATACGTCGAGATGGCACGGGGAATCTATGCCACCGAGCCGGTCTTTCGTCGCCATCTCGATCGCTGCGCCGACGGGCTCCGAGGGCTTCTCGACACGGACTTGACAAGGCTACTGTTTCCGTCGAGCGTCGAGCGGCGGGCGGCGGGCGAGGCCCTCGGCCAGACGCGTCTGGCACAGCCCGCCCTATTCGCCGTCGAGACGGCGCTGGCGCGGCTGTGGGGCGATTGGGGCGTCGAGCCGGAGGCGATGCTCGGCCACTCGGTCGGCGAATTCTCGGCCGCCTACCTCGCCGGGGTCTTCGATCTGAGGAGCGCCCTGACTCTGGTCGTCCGGCGCGGTGAGCTGATGCAGCGCATGCCCCCGGGAGCCATGCTCACGGTACCTCTTTCCGAAGACGCTCTCTCAGCCGAGATGCCGCCGGAGTTGGAATTAGCGGCGGTCAATGCTCCTGAGGTGTCGACTGTCACCGGGCCGCCGGCGGCGATCAACGATTTCGAACAGCGGTTGACGGCGCGGCAGCTCCCTTGTCGGCGTCTGCACGTGGCCCACGCCTTTCATTCGGCCGCCGTCGAGCCGTTTCTGGAGGACTGGCGCATGACGCTCGAAGGCCTCGAGCTGAGCGCGCCCCGCGTGCCCTTCTTGTCGAACGTCAGCGGCGGCTGGATCACCGGCGAGGAGGCCACCGATCCCGAGTACTGGGTGCGTCATCTGCGCGAGGGCGTCCGCTTTTCTCCGGCGCTGATCGAGCTTCTGGCCGAGCCCAGCCGGGTATTGCTCGAAGTCGGTCCGGGTCAGACCTTGACCAGCCTGGCTCGCCAGCATCCCGAGGCTCGGGGTCGCCGGGTCGTGGCCTCGATGCGTCATCCGCAGGACTCAGCCAGCGACCGCGAAGTCCTGCTGCGGGCCGCCGGCCAGCTGTGGCTCGACGGCACACCCTTCGACGGAGCCCGCCTCCACGGCCAGCGGCTGCGGGTGAGGCTGCCGGGCTATCCCTTCGAGGGACAGCGTTACTGGCTCGAGGCCCCTGGGGCACCGGCAGCGCCGAACGCCTCGTCGGCGGACACCTCGCCGGCGGCGGGCGAAATGCCGGCCGCGGCTCAGGTTCCCGCAGCGACCCTCACCGCCTACCCGCGCCGTCTCGTGGACGTGCCCTATCGGGCGCCGGAGGAGCCGCTTCAGCAATCGGTGGTCGAGATCTGGCAAGAAATCCTGGGCATCGACCAGATCGGAGTCGACGACGACTTTTTCGCCCTCGGCGGCAGCTCTCTCTCCGGTCTGCAGATCCTCTCCAGGTTGCGCGCCGAGCTCGACGCCGAGCTGCCGCTGGCCCGTTTCTTCGAAGCCCACACGCCGGCCCAGATGGCGTCGGTGATCGCCGCGGAGCGCGAAGCAGCGCCGCTCTACGAGGAGAGTCTGGCCGACATCCTGGCCGAGGTGGAAGCCCTGGACGACGAGCAGGTGGAAGCCGAGTTGGGTGGCGAGATCTCGCAGAGTCCCGAAGCCGAGCCGGTCCAAGAGAGCGAGGTCGTTCGGGGCAGGTCCGAGCAATACAGTGAGACCTCTCGGGTGCCCTCGCCTGAACGGTCTTGGCACAGCGACGATTCCGCGGCGATGAGCTTTAGCGTCATGTTCTTCTCCGCCGACGGTTCGTCCACCGCGCCGGGAAAGTATCGGATGCTGCTAGAGTGCGCTCGCTTTGCCGACCGCGAGGGCTACAGCGCGGTGTGGACGCCTGAACGGCACTTTCAGGACTTCGGCGGCATCTACCCCAATCCCTCCGTACTGGGAGCCGCGCTGGCCGCCACCACCGAGCGGCTCCAGATCCGGGCCGGCAGCGTCGTGGTACCCCTCCACCACCCGGTGCGTCTCGCCGAGGAGTGGGCGGTGGTCGACAATCTCTCGGATGGTCGGGCGGCGATCTCCGCCGCCTCCGGCTGGCACGCTCACGACTTCATCCTGGCGCCGGGCCATTACGCCGATCGCAGCGAGGTGATGTTCCAGAACCTGCAAGTGCTGCGCCGGCTGTGGCGGGGGGAGGCGGTGCCCTTCCCCGGTCCGGACGGTAACGAGGTCGAGGTCCGTGTCCGGCCGCAGCCGCTCCAGGAGGACCTGCCCATCTGGGTGACTTGCGTCGGCAATCTCAAGACATGGGAGCGGGCGGGTGAGATCGGGGCCCACGTGCTCACGTCCCTTGGCAGCAAGCCCTTGGACGAGCTGTCGCGCAAGATCGCGCGTTACCGGGAAGCGCTGCAGCGGGCAGGGCATGATCCCGCCGCGGGCACGGTGAGTCTGATGCTGCACACCTTTCTGGGCGAGGACAGCGGCGAGACTCGCAACCGCGTCCGCGGACCGATGGGCGACTATCTCAGGACCCACGTCCAGCAGCGCGCCGACGTGGTGCAGCTGCCGGGCATCACCGACGCCGAGCAGGAGGAGCTGCTGGCGTCGGCGATGGAGCACTACATCGACAACGCCTCCTTGATCGGCACGCCCGAGGATTGTGCGGCGAGAATCGAGCGTTTTCGGGATGCCGGAGTCGATGAGATTGCGTGCCTGGTCGACTTCGGACTCGAGCTCGAAGAAGTGCTCGCCAGCCTGGAGCTGCTCAACACGGTGCGACGGCGTCCCGTCTCGGTTTCGGCTGGTAGCGCCGTCAACTCGACTTTGGCTTGATTAGATCTCATCCAGAAACGGGCATTGGGCCGCGTCGCCCGGACCTCTGCGGGCGGCGCTGCCCTGAACTCGCGCGGCCTCTGTTGGCATCTTAAGCACTGCATACAAGCAGTTTGCCGCTTCCACGAAGACCGCGCTCAGACACGGCTCAGCGCCGTCCTCGGGGATCCGGGCGCCGCTCCAGTGCTGAGAAAGTGCGTTTCTGGACGGGATCTAATTTAGAGGGCGTCCGGGAGTCTAGATGGCTTGCCACGCCATTCTCGATGCGCAGTGTATGAATCCGGCCGGTGGCGTCGCCCGCGAAGATCGTCTCGCCGTCAGGGGTGATTGCACAGTGGGTCAGCTCGCCGTCGGCGCCAAAGGTGGCTATACCGCGCCCGAGGAGTAGGTCCCAGATTGCCAACGTCATATCTGTCGATACAGATATGAACTTATTTCCGCCTGGGCTGAAAATAATATCATTGATGATCCCGATTTGCTCTTCGATGGTATAGAGGTGAGACTTGTCAAAGAAATTCCAGGTCTTGAGCTCGCCTTCTGTAGAGCCAGCCACGACATAGGGTTCAGATGGATGAAGGGCAATGGCGGACACATATTCGAAGCTGCCCTGAAATATCGGTTCAAGCGCGCCATCGATCAACTCGACGATCTGGATTTCATCGCGATTGGCGAAAGCCAGGAGGACTTTGCCGCCCTGGCTCTGTATGCAGACTGCGCCGACGTTGTTGCCTGTTTGAAGAAGAGCGGTTTCGCTGCCAGTCCGTAGGTTCCAGAGTCTGACCGTGCCGTCGTAAGAACCCGAAGCCGCCCATTGTCCCTCTTTCGACAGACCCGCAGCGATGACAGTGTCTGTGTGGCCCTTGAGAGTCTTGAGGTGCGCGCCGTCCCGGAGCCGCCAGACTCTCAGGGTCTGATCTTGAGAGGCCGATATGGCGAGCCTGTTGTTTCCAGAAATCGCGGCAGCTCTCACCCAATCCGTATGTCCGCTCAGGATGTGCCTATTGCTGGCCTCCATCCAGTTCCACACGTTCAGTGAGAACTTCAGCTCGGATTTTTCATCGAACTCGGGCCAGCTCATGGAATCTGATACGACGAATGGCTTCTCGAGGTCGGATGAGATGGCGAAGATCTCTCTGGTGTCGATGGTGCTGACGGACTCGGAAGGAATGCCGAATCTCCACACTCTGATGGTGCCGTCCAGCGAGCCTGACATCAGATAGTCTTGCCCTGGAGAGATTGTGACACAATAGACGTTGTCGGAATGTCCCTTCAGGGTGTACCACTTTGTGCCGTCGTGAAGGTTCCATATGATGATTTGTTGATCGTCGGAGCAGGTGATTGCGTAGGCGCCGTCCGGTGTCACGCAAATATCGTTGATCTCACGTACATGGCCTCTCAGGGTCGATAAATGGCTGCCGTCCTGGAGGCGCCATAGCCTCGCAGTAGTGTCCGAAGATGCCGAAATTACGCGGGATCCATCGGGTGTGATGGTCACTGTTTGTACACCGTCGCGATGGCCTTCGAGAGTGTGTAGCTCTTGTCCGGTGTGGGTGTCCCATATCTTGACGGTCCCGTCGCTCGAGGCTGAGGCGATATATTGGCCGTCGGGTGATACAGCGACATCGTTGACGTTGTCTTTGTGTCCGACAAGAGTAGAGATTGCGGGTCCTCCGTTGACATTCCATATTTTTAGCGTCGAATCCCATGAACACGATACGATATGTCTGGTGTCATTGGCGATGGCCACTCCCGTTACGGGTCTTTCGTGGCCAACGAGTGTTTCTCGTTCTTTACCCGTTTCGAGATCCCATATCTTGATGGTGCCATTCCACGCTCCAGCACTCAGGATGGTGCCCTCCGGAGTGGTCGCGACGGACGTGAATTCTTCGTTCATGTCATCTGACGGTATGCCAAATCGTACCTTCTCGGTACCGGTTCGGAGATCCCAGATTCGTACGGTATTGTCCGTGGAGGCAGAGACGAGCTCCGGGCGGTCAGGTAGGTGTTTGAGAGCATTGATGGGTTGGTTGTGACCGACCAGTGTCCGCTGTAAAGGCCCATGGGGCTTGGTGAGGCTGCAAGTCATTGGGCGTAGCCAGGTCTGGGAGTGATCGGCGTTGTCCAGCAACTCTTGAATTCTGTGATCCTCGCTTTCCAGAAGTCTTCCGATCAGTTGAGAGGCCAATGGGGATGCCCCCTGGCTCACGTGCCTCGCAGACAATCGAAGAGCTTGTTGCACAGTATTCAGGGGTTCCTCGTCCGTGAGGTCGAAGTCCTGAATCAACGGTTCGATGCCGAGCTGGGGGCTCGAGGCTTTCTCGCTCAGATATTCAAAGTCCAGTAGGATCTTTTGGAGAAGGGCTGCATGTTCCGGCTTCGAGCTGTGTGCCAGGTGCCAAGCGCCGTTGGGGAGCAGGTAGCGCAGATGGGCATCTTTCTTGTTGGCTAGAAATTCTCTGAACCGCATGGCTCGAAGGGGCTTGTTCTCCACCTAGGGGTTCGCACCCTGGGTGGCGGACGTCGCCCGAAGGGCTCGAAAGTAGCGTCTGGTGGATATCCTGAGATCGATATTCTATGGCCAGGATGGCCGTTTTGTTTCGGTCCCTGCGCCACTATGAACTGTGGGCTTTGAATGAATTGAATCCAACGAGGTGCCGATATGAGACAAGTTGGCTTGTGGGTCGGTATCGCTATGCTGCTGGGTTTCGCGGTCGCTACGGCCGATGAGTGGCAAGATGGGCAGGGGGCGAGCAGCTTCCCATCTGACCCGCCGACCCAGGCGCAACTCTGGCCACCGGAACCGCCGCCACCGCTACGGCTGACGGTCATGGATGCAAGCAACCGGACACCGGTCGCGGGTGCCGTGGGCAGACTCTGTCGACGAGGTCCGAAGGACAGGCCGCTCAAGACGAGTGAGCCGAATAGCAGAGCCTGTCATATAGGCTTCACCAGTGCCGAAGGGCGAATGGTC
>JAAUYI010113782.1_pt1 | contig 19550 bp, 13 predicted proteins | sample 7278041 | NCBI WGS metagenome assembly JAAUYI01 (sample SAMN14350216, study PRJNA611818) | marine sediment metagenome | isolation source: surface marine sediment (0.6m) | place: French Polynesia: Moorea | collected 2018-08
GAGTGAAGGCGGTATTGGAGCCTATGCTCTGCTGCTTGTTGCCGGGGCCAGTCTTTGCTGGGGCTTCGACAACCACCTCACTGCTCTCATAGACGGGATTACTCCAAGCCAGAGCACGTTTTGGAAAGGTCTGGCTGCCGGTTCAGTCAACTTGGTCATTGGGGTGATAGTCGAACCCCTCAATCCAGATATATTGGTAATTGTTGCTGCAATCGTTGTCGGTGTTTTCGCCTATGGTTTCAGCATCAGTCTTTACATTCTCGCGGCTCAGAATCTCGGAGCAACGAGGAGCCAGATGATATTTGCCAGCGCCCCTTTTTTCGGTGTGATTCTGGCAGTGACACTTTTGGATGAGAATCTGTCGGCAGAACAGGTTCTCGCCGGGGTAATTCTTGTTTTTTCACTGACTATACTGTTCCGCGATCAACACGCCCATCAACACGATCATGAACATCTCCACCACAATCACAATCACCGTCATGATGACATGCATCATCTGCACAAACATAAGGAAGCTAAACCAACCGGCTATCATAGCCATTGGCATGAGCATAAGCCGGGTGGTCACAGCCACCCTCACTGGCCCGACGTGCATCACCGTCACAAACACGAATAAACTCATCGAAAGTCAGAGAAAACTCCAGCTCCACGATCTTCAACGTTTGGCAATACTAGCTTAAAATTTATTTGAGATAAATTAGCGTAATGAGATACCAAATTTAGGGACGGAGAAGAATCCTCAGGAACAAACACCTTCCCGGCTATAGAAGGTTATCCTGGTTTTGTTACCTACCGATTAGTGCTGATTCTCCAGAAAGATTTTCAAGCCTTTCTCCTGATAATCATCTACAAAAGCCTGAATCTTCTTTTTTATTTCATCTCGAACAGTTCTGGTTCCGTGCAGGATTTCTTTGTCGGAACCACTAAAAGAAGAAGGATCAGCAAATGGCCAATTCAGTCTGATAGTTCGGCCTGGAAAGATGGGACATTTTGCACTTACAGCTGCTGAACACACGGCAATAACGAAATCAAACTGTCTTCCTTCTTTGTACAGATCAAAAACGCATTGAGTTCTACTACTGGTAATATCGATACCCTCCTCCTTGAGTACCTCAACCACATATGGGTTGAGGCTACCCGGCTCCAGGCCGGCACTTTCTGCCCGCATTTTCCCTTCTGACAGGGTGTTGAGATAGGCTTCCGCCATTTGGCTGCGCGCCGAGTTGTGTTCGCAAATAAAAAGGACGTTTATCATGGCCTGCTCATAAAGTTATGGTATTAGGAAGTGATTGCACCAATAACTCTATTAGCTAACCTAAATTAACATTTGATTAGAATCTTGTTAATAGTCCATGAGCAACGTTAAAGTTAAAAGGCATGAAAAATTTCCAAGATCAGCGAATACAGGCTTGCCGACTTACCTATAACCCTATCCAGATTCGTCTTCGTTTAACAATCAACAGAATAACGAATTTATCCTCCGGTAATGCAGACTGGCAATATCTTACGTTTTGCTTAGTTTGTCGTACAGATCAGTCAACTGCTTCTTGACACTTTCACTGTCATCATAAGCCTCAGAGACCATACGGTGAATTTCATTGAGCACGGCAAGCTTCTCATTTGTGCGTTCGGTGAGCATAGCTTCTTTTACTTTAGCTTGCTTCTTGCTGAACTGTTCGTCGGCGGAACCTTTAAAAATGGTTTCGAGTCCGACCACCAACCTATTAAGAATCCTATAGACCAGACTGGATGAGTATCCGCCTATTAGAGCAAGCAAGGGGTGCAGCAATCCTCCAAAAGCAAATGATTGATCTCCGCTTTTACTTACAGCCTCGACGGGAATCATCATGGCCAGAATAAAGCCGGCCATAACCCCCAAAATGAATCGAACCCAATAGCTGGTGACGTAGCGGGGTTCATACGTACCGTCTTTCACGTACTGATTTACCTCGAACAGGGCTGCAAAACAGGCACCCAATGCTGCTGCAGCTAACAAAAAGGCCTCCTGGGTGAGGAGTCTGGCACGATCCTGAATAGCAAAATCATACATGGGACTTTTACCATCAATATGAGTTGAAGTGCTTAAGGCGATGAGTAGTAACAAAGCCACAATGGCAAAAACACTCATAAATCTGATAAAGGGAATTGGTCCAAATACCTTCCATGGAGATCTCGAGGCCTTATGAAGCATAACCAGGGTTGCCGGTTTTGCCGGCTTAACCACAGATGCGAGATGGTTGTAAATTTCCGTTAATTGGCCGGCATCAAGTTTTGTCTCCGAGAAGTAGAGACTGGCGACATCCTTGTCAACGTTGAGACCGTAATTGTAGACATAGGCAAACATGGCATTTATTTTTTCATGCAGATCGGTCAATCTCAACTTATTAGTAGGTTCTTTCGGCAATGCATTTGTATCAAAATCTTTCTTCTCCATAATCTGCTCCTGTATTCATTATTTCTTGCCAATGATTCCCTCGCACAAGCAATTTCCTGATTAACAAGCTATTATATAGTTTACAGATTTTTGCCAATACTAATGATGTTTCTCGGCACTACTTAAAGTTTCTGCTGTCTTACCTGGATGCTAAAAGTACCAATTAAATTGATAATGGGTGGCAAGGCTGAATGACAAACCAAAGAGGTAAATTTTATTCACAAGGAGGTTCTCTATTGAACAAGCGACATCCCAAGAAGGCTACATCAGTAGTCTGGGCTGGTGAAGAAGATTATATCATACCCCACGTCACCCAGGTGCCAGTCGTTCAGAGTGTTTCCTTTGCCTACGAAGACATCGATGAATGGCAGCAGGTGGCACTTGGCCAGAAAGAAGGACATATCTACAGTCGTAACACCAACCCTACGGTGGATGTATTCGAGAAAAAAATCTGTAGACTCGAAGGCGCTGAGGCGGCCACCAGCGCCTCATCGGGGATGGCAATCATCAGCAATACTCTTTTTGGACTACTCTCTCCAGGCCAGCGGGTTGTCTCGGTCAAAGACACGTACGGTGGGACAAACAAGATTTTTACCGAGTTTCTTCCCCGCTTTAATATTGAGTGCATTCTCTGCAATACCACCGATCACCAACAAATTGAAAAGGAGGTGGCCAGGGGATGTGATCTCCTCTATCTGGAAACACCTACAAATCCGACCATTAAAATTATCGACCTGGAAAGACTGACCAAGGCAGGTAAAAAAGCTGGCGCCATTGTCGTTGTTGACAACACTTTTGCAACCCCGATCAATCAGCAACCAATTTCTCTGGGAGCAGATCTGGTTGTACATTCGGCAACGAAATTTCTGGGCGGCCACGCCGATGCGCTTGCCGGTGCGGTCTGCGGCCGCAAGGAGCTGGTCAATAAGATATATCATTTTCGAGAAATCAACGGTGCATCCCTCGATCCCATGGCTGCTTATTTGATTCTGCGAGGCATGAAAACCCTGGCCTTGAGGATAGAACGACAAAATCAAAACGCTTTGGAGATCGCCAGATTTCTCCAAACACATCCACAGGTGAGAACGGTCTTTTACCCAGGATTAGAGGACCATGAAGGCCATGATATCGCGAGCGGACAAATGAGCGGTTTTGGCGCCATGTTGAGCTTCATGCTCAAAGAAGAAAGCCTTGAGGCGGTGGGCAAGGTCATAAGCCGTCTGCGGTATGCCCATACCGCAGCCAATCTCGGGGCCGTTGAGACCATCGTCGGCCCACCGGCCACCACCAGCCATGTAGAGTGCACCAGAGAAGAGCGCCAGGCCATGGGAATTCCCGAAAGCCTCATTCGCTACTCAACCGGGATCGAGGATATTGGCGACCTGAAAGAAGACCTTGACCAGGCGTTGGCCGTTCTGCGTTAGACGTATCTTTACCCCCTGCTGCGCCGAAAAACTGTGCCACTCTCAAGACTCTTAACTCTCATCGGCACCTTTTGAAGGACTAGCATTTTTCTTGCTTTCCGACTTTTGGAGCCAGATACTTTTTCACCGATTTTGGGAACTACACTTTGTAAATTTTTCCGAAATAGGATAAGTTCTTAGGAAATTCCTAACTTGTAATATGGTATTTACCAACGCTCAGCTCTGCCTGACTGAGGATTCTGCGCCGAAACGACGTTGAATCATCGGTAACTACTACTTCTATGAGGGCTCCCTATGGATATTGTTCTTCTTTCTCGTCTGCAGTTCGCGTTCACCGTAAGTTTCCATTACATTTTTCCACCACTTACCATTGGCCTCGGGATCATAATCGCCTATCTTGAAACCAAGTATTACTTCACCAAAAAGCCCATCTTTGCCAAAGCCTGCCAGTTCTGGGTGAAGATATTTGTACTCAACTTTGCCATCGGCGTGGCTAGCGGCATCGTCATGGAGTTCCAGTTCGGTACCAATTGGGCATCGTATTCCCGATTTGTCGGTGATGTCTTCGGCAGCGCCCTGGCCGCCGAAGGCATTTTCGCCTTCTTCCTCGAGTCCGGATTTCTGGCTGTGGTTGCTTTTGGTCGGCAGATGGTCCATGCTGGTTTTTATCTCTTCAGTGTCTATATGGTGGCCATGGGGTCGATTTTCTCGGCGATCTGGATCGTTGTGGCCAACAGTTGGCAACAGACCCCGGCCGGACATCATGTGGTTAACATCATGCGCGAAGGAACCCTGCCCGACGGCAGCACGGGGATGATTCCATGGGTGGTCGATGGTGTTCTTCAGCGTCGGGCCGAGATCGTCAACTTTGTTGAAATGGTATTTAACCACTCGACGGTCTACCGACTAAGTCATGTTCTTCTTGGCTGTCTGGCAGTCGGGGCCTTCCATGTTCTCTCCATTTCCGCCTATTACATGCTCAAAGGAAAACATCCCGAGTTTGCCAGACATTCCTTTAACGGTGCTCTGATCATGGCCTTTGTTGCTTCTTTGGGTCTTGGTATAAACGGCCATTTTCAGGCACAGAACGTCTACGAGTACCAACCGGTGAAAATGGCTGCCTATGAAGGCCATTTTGAGACCGGCAGAGGAGATTTGCACCTGATCGGCTGGCCGAACGGCGAGGAAGAGCGGGTTGACTATGCCATTGGCATTCCAGGAGGACTGAGCTTTCTGCTCTTTGACGATATCACTTTTAGTAAACCGGTGGTTGGTCTCGACCGGTTCAAGAAAGAGGATCAGCCTCCTCTGGTCATCTCCTTTTTCTCCTGGCGGGCCATGGTTGGCCTTGGCTCGCTGATGATATTGCTCACTGGACTGGGTCTCTTTTACAATTGGCGGGGCAATCTAAAAGAGAAGCGTTGGCTATTGTGGTGTTTTGTTTTTGCCATTGGCTTTGTTATGGTTGCCAACCACTCCGGCTGGATCTCCGCCGAGGTGGGGCGTCAGCCCTGGACGGTCAACCCACCTGTTACCTGGGATGAAACTGGTGAAGACCTGGTTGTCGGGGCAGACGGGAAGGTCGAATATAATGAAGCTGAAGGACTTCGCACGGAAAATTCGATTAGTGCTGCAGTAACACCGGCGGAAGCGCTGACATCGCTGATCCTTTTTGTCATACTCTATATCGCTCTTACTGCGGTTTGGATTTTTGTTCTCGACCGAAAAATCCGCACGGGCCCTGTTCCCCTCGGACCAGATGAGGTGCATGACGATGCCTACGGTATGCGCCAGGCGACCATTGACAAGCAACACGCCCGGCTCAGCAGTGACGATGATGAAAAGGGAGGTGCAGTATGAGTCCTGAAATTCTTTGTATAATCTGGTTTATAATCTTGAATGTCCTACTCATCGGCTATGCGATCCTGGATGGTTTCGATTTGGGGGTAGGCATAGTCCATCCCTTTGCTGCCAAAACAGATACGGAAAGGCGGCTGGTGATGAACAGCATCGGACCGCTCTGGGATGGCAACGAGGTTTGGCTTGTCACCTTTGGTGGGGCACTGTTTGCCATGTTCCCCAACGCTTATGCTTCCATTTTCAGCGCGTTCTACCTGCCCTTTGTGCTCCTCCTTTTCGCCCTTATTTTTCGAGCCGTATCCCTGGAGTTTCGCTCTAAGAGAACCAGTGGTGCCTGGCGGTCATTTTGGGATTTTCTCTTTTTTCTGGGTTCGACATTATCCGCTCTGCTGTTTGGGGTAGCCGTCGGTGCGCTCATGCAAGGGTTGAACATCTCAGAACTGGGTGATTATCAGGGCACACTTCTTGATATGGTCACGCCCTTCAGTTTGCTCGTCGGTCTTTTTACGGTGGCTCTGTTGGCCATGCACGGTTCTATCTACCTCTATCTCAAAACTGAAGGAGAGTTGCAGGAACGCTTGCATGGTTGGATGTGGGGCACTTTTTATGTATATCTGGCCTTCTTTGTGGTGGTGACTCTTTATTCGACCATCCTGGTGGATGCCTCTTTAAAGCATTTTACAGACTACCCCATTCTTTGGTTGGTTCCGATGCTCAATGTATTGGCAATTGCTAATATCCCCAGGGCTATTTCCCAGCACAGGCCATTTTATGCTTTCATCAGCAGCAGTTGTACCATCGCCGCACTGGTCTTTCTTTTTAGTGCAGCGCTCTACCCTAATTTGCTGCCGGCCACGAATAACCCCGACTATGCCATAACTATTTTCAACGCGGCCTCAAGCCCGCTGACTCAGAAAATCGGCCTGATTATTGTGGCCATCGGTATGCCCCTGGTGCTTTCCTATACTATTCTGATTTATTGGACATTTCGCGGCAAAGTCGAGTTGGGAGAAGACAGCTACTAGCTGCATCATGGAGGGATTGAGGCAACCGGGAGACGATCAGATACACTTGATGTTCCCTTACAAAATGGGAGGCAATTTGCCATGGCTTCAACCCTCCGCTTGATTCTCGGTGACCAGCTTAACACCAAGCATTCCTGGTTTGGTAGTGTTGATAATGAGGTCTCTTATGTGATGATGGAAATCCGTCAGGAGACCGATTACGTTACCCATCACATTCAGAAAATCATAGCCTTTTTCGCCAGTATGCGAAATTTTCGGGACTGGCTGAAAGAGCGCGGCCATCGCGTTGACTACCTCACTCTGGACGATCCTGAAAACCACCAGGATCTAAGCAAGAATATTCACCGATTCCTCAAAGAAGGCAAATACGAGCGCTTTGAGTACCTCCTGCCAGATGAGTACCGGCTCGACCAACAGTTGGGAAAGTTATGCTCTTCTCTCGATATTGAAACACAAGGTTTCGATAGCGAACATTTTCTCACCACCCGTGATGACCTGGCCGAATTATTTGGCGATAAAAAATACCTTATGGAAACCTTCTATCGTCATATTCGCAAACAGAATAATTGGCTCATGGAGGATGGTAAACCTACGGGTGGCAGATGGAACTACGATAAAGAAAACAGGAAGGCCCTGCCGAAGGGAAAAGAGGTGGTCAAGCCCAGAGAGTTTCGTCATGATGTTAAAGAAATTGTTGAGTTGCTCCAGTCAGAAGGTGTCTCTACCATCGGTGAAATTGACACGGAGCAATTCATCTGGCCACTGGACAGGTCGGAGTGCCTCACCTTGCTGCGCTTCTTTTTCAGCGAATGTTTTGCCGATTATGGCAGATACCAGGACGCAATGCACACCGATCATTGGTCGCTTTTCCATTCCCGCATCTCTTTTGCCCTCAACAGCAAAATGCTCAGTCCAAGAGAAGTTGTTGATAAAGCAATTGCCTATTATGAGGACCATGATGAGGTAGACCTTGCTGCGGTAGAGGGCTTTATCCGTCAGATAATTGGTTGGCGTGAGTTCATGCGGGGTGTGTACTGGACTAAAATGCCTCAATATGCCAAATCAAACAAACTCAATCATCGCCGCAAGTTACCCGAGTTCTATTGGACAGGTAAAACGAAGATGAATTGCCTCAAGCATGCCATTTGCCAATCCCTTCAACAGGCCTACGCCCATCACATTCAGCGGTTGATGGTAACCGGTAATTTTGCCCTGTTGGCCGGTGTTCACCCCGATAAGGTGGATGAGTGGTATCTGGGAATTTACATTGATGCCATTGAATGGGTTGAAATAACCAATACCAGAGGCATGAGCCAATTTGCCGATGGTGGCATATTTGCAACCAAACCCTATGTTTCTTCAGCTAACTACATTAACAAAATGAGCAACTATTGTTCATCATGCCATTACAGTCATAAGGAGAAAGTAGACAACACACCCTGTCCCTTCAATTCTCTGTATTGGCATTTTCTTGACCGGCATCGCCAGAAGTTCGAAGATAATCAGCGCATGCGCATGATGTACAGTCTTTTGGACAAAATGGACGCAGCTGAAAGAAGGAACATCATCAAACAGGCAGAAAAGTATCTACGTAACCTCGACAATCTCTAATCTGATGAGATGATTGCCGGACAGCCACTGCGGATGCCCGGCTGATGATCTGAGAATCAGGGGACTATCCTGAACCTGACTCTTAGGACTCGGTTAGCTACGCCATGACGCTCCAGGGGGAATTCGACAATATGATTGTCGCCAATTCCTGCCGGATAATTTAATAGAATGGGCATTTCTCCCTGAAGTATTCCGGAACCAAAGCAGCGCCAGCATTCATGAAAACCGCCGCTTCCTCTCCCACCACAGTCGGGACAATGGATTTGGGCCGGCAACATTACCCGGATATGGCCGCCCCGATATGCCTGTTCGGCAGTAAGATTCACTTCCATAGCCAGTTGTTCATTCTGATTACGCTGATAGTCCCAACGTTCTGAGACAGTACTGAAAAACTGGCTGAACAGCGAATCGAGCCCAGGAGCCATTGATCTTGGTGCACTTGCCGGATGATTAACAAACGATTCCGAATACTGTTCTTCCGGGATCAGCGGTTCAGCTTCGTCTTTGACGAATCCCGGCTGGCTTCTACCATATGTTCTTGCCCGGGTCTTGCCGCGTAATAAGTCTAGGCTGCTATCATATTCCTTTCGCCGGGAAGGATTGCTGAGTACAGAATAGGCTTCTTGAATAGCCAGAAAAGGTTGTTCATCCCGCTTATAATGGTCAGGATGATATTCCTTGGCGAGTCGTCGATAGGCTGACTTGATATCACTAAGTGTTGAACTTGCCGGTATCCCCAAAATTACATAATAATTTTTTGGCATAACAGAACCTCCTGCAAAAGCAGTAGAAAAAAATAATGCAGGAATATCAATATATTATGAAATGCGTTAACTGTTAATATTTTAATTTCCCAAATATATTTTAGTACATAAAATTATTTTTTACAATATACCATAAAAAGTAACATAAAACATTTGACACATGTTTATTTGTAACTATTATTTTGGCAGCGATAAAATTACCAAGATAAAAATTAGGAGATAAAGTTGAAAGAAGGCAGCATGTTACAGCACATTTTTTTCATTAAAGTGCTGCCATATCGGTAAAAACAGAAGCAGGAGGTATGGTTATGTGGACAAGTATTGGAGACTTTGACAACATGTTCAGAGCCATGGATCTGCTTCGCAATCGTATGAACAGAGTTTTCCCCGATCTCGACAGATCATTTAGCGATGACTTTGGTTATCGATTAGCAGCAGACGGATCGCCCAGAACTAATCTCTATGACAGTGGAGATCACTTCGTTGTTGTTGCCGAGGTTCCGGGCATGACAAAGGATGACATTGATGTAAAAATTCAAGGGAACTATCTTGAACTGAGTGGCAGTCGTAAAATAAAAAGTCCTGAAGGATATAAAATACATAGGACCGAAAGTACTACCGCAACATTTACCAGGAGCTTCACCATACCCTCGGATGTGGATGTTGAAAAGGTTGATGCCTCATTACAAAACGGCCTTCTCACTCTCAAACTGCCAAAAGCTGAGGCAGCTAAACCAAAACAGATTAATATCAGCTAACAATTTTTAACTAATTTACGTGATTAGCAAAGCAAACGGAGGTGCAATTATGAGTGAGAGATCAGACATATCTAAAGTTGAGGAATCAATGCCCGATAGAAGAAGAAGCGAGCTGCCAACCATAACACCCCTCGTAGATATCTATGAAAATGATGAGGAAATACTCCTCCATGCAGATATGCCGGGTATCAATAAGGATGATATAAACATAAATATAGATAATGGTCGGCTCGTGCTCTCCGGCATCCGTCGACTGGAGAAAACAGGTGCAGCAAGTTGGGAAGAGTTTGGCGATGCAGAGTATCGCCGCATTTTTTCAGTACCGCAAACAATTGATACTACCCGTGTCAATGCTGAACTGAAGGACGGTGTATTAAAGCTGAAAATGCCAAAATTCGAGAAAGCAAAGCCGCGGCAAATTGAGATAAAAGCAGGCTAAAAATAGTATTAGTTAAATTAAAGCAAAAGGGGAATCATTTAATACGTGATTCCCCTTTTGTTTGTTCTGCTCCGCAACCTCGATATCTTTATCAGGCTAGCCTTTCCTGTTAATACCAGTAACTATGTATAATGGATCACTGGTCTGTACTTTAAAAAAATGAGGATCATTGTAAGGTCTGGGCCAATTTCGATAACTGAAGGTTCTGATATCAGTATAATACTCAGACACATGCTTCATCACATAGCCTAATCGCTCAAAGTCATGAAGCATCTGCCAGATTTTGGTCACCTTTTCGGGAAACCATCGATTTGAAAAACTGATGAGCAATACTCCGTTTTCTTTGAGAACACGGGCACATTCAGCGAGCACAATCGAGGGGTAAAGAAGGTATTCAAAAGAAAGGTGACAACAAACCGCATCGTACGATGATTCATGATAGGGCAGTTGCGGCTGAAGATTTAAATCATGAACAAGATAATCGGTCAAACTGGGGTTGGCTTGTAATTCCGCTTCGTTCATTCCCAGACCGGTCAATTTACGGCAGGGTGGCAGATGCGATTGGACACTGCTCATCAGGTCAAGGACACGCATTTCTTTGGCTATGATTGATGAACAAAACTGATAGAGATGTTCTCTTGCCTGGGCATCAACATGATCGACCAAACGTGGCTGCTTGTAAAAATAAGTGTCATCACTCTGCGATAGCCTTTCCATGGCACCGCTTTCTGCAAAATCGATCTCACCCTCTTCAGGAAAAAGCTGCATACCCGGACCATTTTCACTTGCCTCACTAATCCAATCGCTGCAACGCTCTCCCCGCTCCTTTCTGCCAGGCGACATTTCGACTATCTGCAAGTAGATGCGCAAATCACGGCCAGCCAAAGGATGATTTAAGTCGGCTGTTATCCATTCATCGTTTACGTCCACAAGCCGCATTGGCTCAGTTGTCTGAGGAAACACCCCGGCTACATTCGTGAGATATCCCTTTGGATACCAGCGTCCCTGGCGAGGTTCAGGCCGTGGGACCAGACCTTTCGGTGGTGCCCAGTTTCTGTGCATCAAATGTTTGCGCAAGGTAGGATCGTAAGGACAAAGCTGATATTTATCTTCCAGAAGAAATTTCTCCCCAACTTCACGGCCAATCAAGATGTCCAGCTGATTTTGGGTGAAAACATCGCGCCATAAATTAACTCCAGGGCAGTAAAAATTATCAATATGAGCAGAATTCTCTGTTGCATATTCGATGGAGAGTAAACAATTGCCGGTAAAATCCCGTTGTACTGTCACCATTCTATCTCCTTTGGGGCAACCAAAATCTTTCTCACGCTATAACGGATATTATATAGCCGTTTTTCTATTGCATTATGGAAAAAAGTGATGATATAAAGTGGACTCTTGAAAAAGTAATCACCCCACAGTGAATAGCAGGACAGCAAATAAACTCCATCATTTTTACCCTTACTTTCATCTGCTAATGAGAGGTGATTCGACAATCATTTTCAACACGATTCTGATTATTAGAATAAAAACCATCTAATTTTTTTCATTCAACCCAGGAGAATGTAAATGCGCCGTAGATTTTCTATCATATTGGCAATCTTTTTTATCGTTACAACCAGCCAAGCTGCCATAGCTGACGAGGCTAAGGATGAAGCCATCAAAGGACTTCTCGAGGCGATGAATACCATTGACAGCATGGGACTTTCGCTTGATACCATGAAAGAAAAAATCAAAATGAACTCCCCCTATCTTTTAGAGGAAATTAAGATCATCATGGCCAGAGAAATAGATGATGAATCGGTCCAGGAGGCTGCGAAATTATATAGTCAAGATGATTACGGCGCCGCCAGACTTTACGAACTCTTCCGCTATAAGCTGAATCTTGACCGGATCGTCAAGGAAGTAATGGTTCCCGTCTATAGAAAGCACTACACCACCGATGAGATTGAACAACTCACCGATTTTTATCAGTCCGATATCGGCCAAAAGACCCTGCAACTCAATGCTGAAATCAGTCGATCTATTTCCGCCAGAACCAGAGATATAAGCCAGCTAGCCCTCAATCAAGCTAAGGAAGAGCTCGCCTATGAACTGCAGAAGAAGCTGGCAGAATAAGCAACTGATTCGGAGAAAACGTATAGCCATATTTTTTCGAACGCCCTAAATTCCTCTCAGCTATGTAGAAAAAACGAAAAGGCTCTGGCCTTTTGTATCACTGCTGCTGTCAGGAGGTTGTTTAGGCTATCCTGACGATATCTCCCCGGTGTGAGGTTTCGCGGTGAACAGATATCTCGGTACCTGCTACGAAATTGCCCGCCTTGATCAAAGCGTTGAGCGTGGCCTGCAGCAAGTGACGGCCACTTATAATTAGGCGATGATGGAGGTTTGCTAGTTATTAACTGGGGATGTTACACGCAAGAAGAGCAATGTCGGTAGGCAGAGGAAAGAGCATACTTTATTTGAAGTACTGACGAGGTATATCTGAAGGTCTTCTTTTTCGGTCCATTCTATGCATCTTACGTCGTATTTGAACTCAATCGGATGGACTTCTATATGCCGCAAGGTTACCAGCTCAGATCGCTCCTATCTATGGTTTTTATCGAGGACCCGAGAGGTTGATAACATAATCTTCCTGAGATTTAAAGAAAGAGTCAAGGATTTGGGTTTTGCTATCGAAAAGCTAATTTATATGCAACTCGATTGATCATTTCTGATTTGCGCCCCTTCCCGTGGTATTCATTCAGGAATCACCATTCATCTTTACCTATACTGGCTTATTCCGGTCTTCATAGAGCTTTCTCCAGTTTTTCCGCCTTGTGCGGTCAATCAAGCCGAAAAATTATCGAAAAACCATGTAAGGCTTACAAGTACGTCAAATTACGTTTATTGAGCTTATCAGTAGTGTCCTTTTTACCAAACTGAATCTTGACAATTATTTACGAGTCAGTCGGCAAAGTAGCAGCGAAATCATCTTCATCTTTTTCCACCTGCTCACTCCGGTTTTTAAACCGCTCTGCTGCTTTAATGCTGGGCAGCAGAGTCGGATCAAGTGCATTCATTTCCTGCTCGACGCGCTGAATATTTCCCTTTACCTTCTCGGTGATGCCGACGTTGGGGTATTTCTCAAGTATTTCGATAAGCAGCTTCCTCGATTCGGTGAGCAGCTTCTTCTGCATCTCCATATCCGAGGTCTTGGTATATCTAATGTATAAATCAGCTGCCTTGCGTCTGTCCGTTTTGGCAGCAAGCAGCTTCAAATCATTAATTTTATCTTCAGCTTTAGCATAATACTCCGTCTGCAACAGGGATGTGAAAATAGTGATGGCATCATCGTATTCTTCCTGCTCTACCTTGAGCATGCCTTCATTCCAGCGTTCCTGCAGGTCTTGCATTTTCTCAATCTTTCGAGTCTCACGATCAACCGCCTCGGCAAGAACCAGGTCATCGTTTTTGGCTTTGACTTTTTCCTGCTGTCCGGCGCTGATCAGATCCGTAGGAATTGCCTCTAACTTCTCAATAGCATTGAGATATTTCTTTTCCTTAGCTAGCTGTTCAACTTCAGTAAAATAGGCAAGAAACCAACTATCGGCCTGCTTTTTCACCTTGACTTTAATAATATCTACATTTGAGGCCACCGCAGAGTAGGGATATTCCGAGAGAAATTCATCTGCATCCCAGACAATCTTATAGCCATCTCGCTCCGGGATGAAACCAAGATAGTCACGCAATAATTCTGAATATTTCTTTAGCTCCGGACTGCCCTGACCACTTCTTGCAAGAATATCGAGCTGGAGTTCTGACCATTCCTCTACACTCCCCAGATTCATATAGTCTTTTGAAATATTCCTGTATTGCTTCTCAGCGGCAGAATAATTACCTGCGGCGGTATACAAATCCGCTAACATCCTGCGCAGTGAAACGAGATCCGTCTTTTGCTCTTCCGATACAGACATCTCATCGACAATTTGTTGGTACACCTCTGCAGCTTTCTCCTCCTGATGGAGAAACATCAGTGCATTACCGTAGAGAATTTTGGTGCGAAGTTGTACTCTTTCTTTCTGATAATCGGGAATTTTCAACCATACCTGAATGACTTCTTCGTATTCTTTGCTGGCAGTGTAGCGTTCAATTAAGGTTTCCAGCTGAGGCAGATCGGCCTCTTTCTCCCGGCTTGACCAGTCAATACGTTCATCACCCTCTGGCGCAAAAAGCTGGCCGCATAGCGATTCAAGAAATGAAATGTCATTCTGCTGCAAATCCATCACATCCTTGCTGCTGATGACCAGTGAAGAACTACCGGTATTCAACCGCAGCATATCAGCACGGAGTTGATTGTAGCCATCCAGAACATTTTGCAAATCGACAAAACAATTTACCATGGTTTCCGAATCTTGTTGATTCAGCTCGAGAGCAGCGGACTGCTCGTCAATCTGCTGCCAACGTTGGAGCTTCCGGCCATATTCAAAAATTCGGTCATTCACATAACTCATAGTTGGCAAGGGTCCCTGTATTCTGACAACATCTAGCTCACTGGCACCCACCTCTGTCTGCTGATACTCCTGGAAACCGAGGTCCTCTTCATCAATGGTCATCCCCTCACGCGGACCAACGGCCTCACCTAAAATATCTCCACTCTCATCATAAGGAGTAACAGGTGATCCAAAGGGATCCGGATCCCTTGAAGTAACTGTCTTTTTTTGAGTTGCCACACATCCTGTTGCCAACAACAGGCAGAGAGCAAACAATACTGCTTTCTTTCGTATTACCATGGTCAGTATCTTTTATCTTAGCTGGTTTATGCTGGGAAAAAGGCCTTTTAAGCTCAAGTACGTATTGTGTAGTATATCGGCTTTCGAGGAAAAATCTTTACCAGAAGCTCCTTTTCTTTGACGAACAAAATATATTCAGGATATCAATATCGTCGGTGTTATCATATTCATATCCGGATAATTTGCAAGTGCTCATCATTTCCATGCCAACTCTCCGGGACTTACCAAAATACTACTGTTCAATCTGGTCGATGAAACAGGTTCCTATTTCAAATTCACCAGGGATATTTTCACTTTCAAGACACCACATTACCGAACCGATGACCTCAACAAGCCCTCTTGCCCCATCCTTGCAGATATAGGTGAGCTCTTCACCCCAATCTTCTGAATTCAGACGTATATATACCCGGGTGTTTTTTGCCAATGACTCACTTGTCCGCAGACGTATACCACCACAACTTCCGTCAATGACTTCAGCCTTCTGCGGAGCAGATTTTTCTTCCTCCTCAATTACGTAAAAACTGACGATGCTCTGCTTTTTCTTACGCTTGTGATGTCTCCTGTCATCTTCCCCCATAACACTCTCCCCCTAACCTATCGTAGGTATTATTTTATTCTTCCATTAAGATATACCTCAACTACAGAAATAATACCAGTTTACAGGAAGTTTAATGAAATTTATAGGCCAGTCGCAGATCATTTTCTGAAAGAAATGATCTGAGGATAATCTCTTATAAAATGGCAAATGAAGTGGTTTGATATTTGGTAAATTTTTCTGGCTCAATCAAGTACGAGCAGTATCTGGAATACCCAAGGAAAAAGGTTTAAATGGCTAGAGTGTCTTGGCAAATACCAGATGACGCAAGATTGTTCTGTAATTTTGCTTTCCTTCGAGGCACGACTGACGAAGCATAGTAGCTCTATGTAAGTGAGAGAGTAACGAAGCAAGGAAGCCAAAAGAACAATCAAGCTGCGGTAGATGAGACTTGACAGGACATTAGATACAGGAGAACGCCATAAAGGCCTGAGAAGCGGTGCCACGCGATCATATTTTTGACAATGATAAGAACATGATGAGCAAGTGTAAAGACGTTCCAAGAGAATGTCAGCCACTACTCTGTCAAGGTCGTCTCGGTAATGGGGGTAACTTGCCAGAAAGGTGCAAATTGACGAGCCGGTTTGAAGGCGCCACCTATTTCAATGCTGCCAAAGGTCATAATTGATGGTCGATACCTGGCATGCTGTCCCAATTCTTGTGCGCTTTGGGGAACGATCCCCCCCTGCTGCGGATCTACCGCCACATTTACCTGAGCAGCATTTTGGCGCTCAAGTCTCAACCCACTAAAAGTTAGATCCACCGGGTCGAGCTGAGCTGCATATTTTTCGTGACGCACCACCGCCTCGACAATTTCACTCCAAATCGGTAAGGCGCCCACGGAACCGGCAACACGGGTTCTTCCCTTTTTCATCGGCTTGTTGTCATCAAAGCCGACATACACTCCTACTGCATACCCATCCTTGATGGTAAGGCTATCCGTATTTGAAGACAACATCGGCAGAAAACCGAAAAATGAAGCATTGGTGTACCGGTTGGCTGTTCCGGTTTTTCCTAGAACCGGGATGGAAATATCAAGTTCACCAACCCCCCTGTCTTCTCCTGTGGTCGTATCGGCTAACTTGATGTGCTCATCGGCATGACGACCTGTCCCGTGTTTGACCACGTTTTCGAGAACATGACCGATGGCTATGGAGGTCTCCGGGGCTAACACTCTATGGGTATTGCGTTGCGGCCGATAAAGCACCTCGCCCTCGGGCGACTCTATTCTATCGATCACACAAAGCAGAGTCTCGTTTTGGTCAAGTGAACCTCCGGTGCGGGTTACCTCTCCGGTTGCCAACGCCTCATAAATACTCACAGCCTCAAAAAGGGTGACCACGTTTGAGCCCAGGGGAAAGGAAAGAACCGGTTTCAATTCGCTTTCCACACCCATTTCCTTGGCATAGGCAATAAGGTAGTGCAAACCAACCAATATCCGGAAGTCCTCTATTTTTTCTAGAGTATCCATACTATACGGCAACTGGTCTGTGAGTTTTTCGCTCTCAGCCTGGACCTGTCTGCTCAACATCTCAAAAGCATCTACAGAAATCTTCGCATCAAGGAAAACGTTGGACCAAAAACGCTGGCGCTGATTATAATCAAGCCTTTGCAGGTAGTTACGTAAATTGTGGCTGTCAACATAACGCATACCTCCACTGGCAGCTGGATCCCGAATAAAACAGTAACGCCTGGTAAAAGGGTCATAAAAGAGCATGGGAGGATTTTCTACTTCTTCGGAATCTGCTGATGTTAACGGAACCTCAACCTTTGGCGAGAAGAAACTGTCAAAATCCCAGAGGGAGCGCTTGTATTCCTGGAGCTGAGCATGCAAGAGTTCATAATCTAGAAAATTATTGGCAAGTATAACCTGGCGCAGCAGCAACTCCTCCTTTTGGCTCGCACTGGGTTCTTCTTCTTCATCATTAAGCTCATCTTCTATAGTCTGCTTGTAAGTGTCAAAATTCAGTCCGTAGTGCATCTTCTGAATCGAGTCATACTCACTCTCCCGGCCAGCAAAAATCAGATCAGTTTCAATATTCTTCTGCACATATCGAAATGCCGCCTGACGCAGAACATCGCGGCTGACCACAATACCAAAATCGTCACGAATGCGGTCGCGGAACGCATTATATCTTTCCGGCTTCCCCTCATATTCGCGGGGGGCCATATCAACATGAGCGGCGACCTCCCGAAACTGCTCACTGGTAAGTTTATCGCAAAGTCTGGAGAGCAGCCATACCGAGGCTACGTTTTCGGATTTGACTCCAGCCCAACTCAACGACACCTCGGCAAAGGGCGAATCGTGATCGGGCCTAGGGAAATAGGCTTGATCCTGGAACACAAATACATCCCTGCTGTTTTTCAGACGATCCGCGCTGTTCCAGCCAAGCTGCAATGCTGCAGAAAAAACAAAAGGTTTAAACGATGATCCCATAGTCCGTTGGGCATAAATTGCCCGATTGTAAAAGCGGTTCTCCACACCGCCGGCAACGGCCTTAATCTCACCATCCTTGAGGACTAGGGCACCACCATTCAATTCCGGAAATTTTTCCAGATCGGCTAAGAGGATTCCGTTTTCATCCCTGTCGCGTAAACTCACCCAAACTTTATCACCCGGTTGTAGCTGTTCTAAAAATTTCGGGTAATCTGAAGATTCGGCGACGCTCCATGGATTTTTTTGCCAACGCACCCTCGCAGTCACCAACCGTTCAAGCCCCTTCTTATCTATAAGAGCTTTTCCGAATTTTCGGCCAAGATCAACATCTACCTGCAATGTCTTGCTCTCCACCTCCTTCACTGTGCCGAAGAGGAATGCATGCTTGGTGAGCGTAGTATCTCCGCCATACTTCAATTCGCTTAGCTCCTTTTGCACCTCCTCCCGTTCGTACCCACGCAAACGCACATCAAGACGAGAAAGATCATGGCGCAGCGAATACAAGGTCTGCTCTTGAATCTTTGGCTCAACTGTGGTGATTATTCGTACGCCGGAGGTGGCAATGTTTGAAATATTGTGCTCTTCCAGGGCTGCGGTAATTTCCTCTGAACCAACTGCATCCTTGACCATCTCCATTACATAATCAAGGGAGTAGCCAACGCGTCCCTGGTTGAATCCCATATCGCTGAACTTGGCAAGTCCATGCTGGTATTCACTGATCATGCCTAATTCGAGCATCTTAGCCAGCACGTAATTTACCCTGGCCCGCCCCAGCTTAAGCGCCTTTTGGCGCTGTTCATCTGTTCTTTTGATGAAGGGATTGTAGGCGTTTGGTCTTTTAACACTACCGGCAATATAGGCGCATTGTAAAAGACTCAACTCTTCGGGATTTTTGTCAAAATAGTAGCGGGCAGCCACGCCAAGACCATGACCGTTACCGCTGACATAAAATTGGTTGGCATAAAACTCAAAGATCTTCTCTTTCGGGTAATAATATTCAAGACGGAGGGCAAAAAGCAATTCCTTGAGTTTAGCTTTTATTGAGCGCCCCTCCCTTTTAAATAGATTTTTTGCCGTTTGCTGCGTCAAGGTTGAGCCGCCCTGGACGATTCGTCCCGATTGAATATTTCTTATGGCTGCCCTGGCAATGCCAAAAACATCAAAACCAAAGTGGGAGAAAAAACGATTGTCCTCCGAGGCAACAAGTGCATTTATGAAATTGACTGGAATCTCATTGTAGGGGACGTACTGACGATGGGCTTGACTGAAAAAAACACCAAGGCGAGTTTTGCCATCATTGTAGAATACCGGGCTCTCTTTACCAAGAATAGAACGGATATTCTCAGGCTTAACTGCATCCCCTGGATGAAGAGCAACAAACCAATACAGTATGCCACCTCCTGCACCTGCTGCCAATACGCCAAGAATAAC
>JAAUYI010109690.1_pt1 | contig 19536 bp, 18 predicted proteins | sample 7278041 | NCBI WGS metagenome assembly JAAUYI01 (sample SAMN14350216, study PRJNA611818) | marine sediment metagenome | isolation source: surface marine sediment (0.6m) | place: French Polynesia: Moorea | collected 2018-08
CTTATAACACTGTTCGCGCTTAGCCGAAACTTCGCTCTTCTTTACTGCTGAAAGCTGAAGGCTGAATGCTTACATTGTTGAGTTTTTATGTACTGGTGCAATATCTCAGTAGACAGGGGAAAATTCATAACTATATTGGTTGAAATAGAGCAAACTCGACTTTTTGATCTTTGAGGAATCATCACTGGAGACTCAAGAGGATCATGACTCCTCGTTTCTAGTTTAGATAGAGTAGAGAAATGGGGTCTAATATGTCGAGGATATTGGTATTTCCATTTTTGTCCATGATGTCTTTGGGTGACGGTTTCATAACCTAAGTCCAAGGCATTAGATTGATAATCCTCTATAAAACGACGCTCTGAAAATTTCATATCTACTCTTCCCAAAAAAATTAAGTCAAATTGCCATCAAAATACTGAAAGTAAAAAAATTAATTTTGTGCGTAATGGATACCCCGATAGGTCATCCCCTTGAGTCCATGACCATGACGAGATTTAGCATAAGGATGACTTTTCCAATGGATACCCCGATAAGTTCCTTCAACCTCTGTATTGGCGGTTTCTAAGGTTATAGGGTCATAATTATAGCTGATTCCACGAAATAACAGTTTCATAATTGATTTTCCTCCGACGAACTCCTCCCCATCTTTCCTTAATAGGATGAGAAAGTTGAGGATTTTATAAATCTTTTCTGTATCTATTGTTACATTTTTTTCTAATAAATGTCAGGACTTCATAAAAATTTAACTGATGAGTACCCTGTTTTTCCGCGAGTTAATGGTTGATACTAGAAGTGGTCAGCTATCTTGAACTCAAGCTGAGATCAAGTTTCTATGGTTGCGATCGCAAGCGAACTTCTCGTTATCCTTCTGTTAATTTTATTTAATGCTATTTTCGCCCTGTCTGAGATAGCGTTAGTTTCTTCTCGGAAAATTCGTTTAGAACAAATGAGTCTCCAAGGCGATCGACGAGCAAAAATTGCTCTAGAATTAGCCAATGACCCCAACCAAATTTTATCTACGGTACAAATTGGCATTACCCTTATTGGCATTTTAGCAGGGGTGTATGGGGGGGCAAACCTATCGGCGCATCTAACGGTGGTTTTACAGCGTGTTCCTGGTTTAATGGTTCACAGCGAAGCCATTGCCATTACCCTGGTTGTCCTGAGTTTAACTTATCTTTCTTTGGTCATTGGGGAATTGGTTCCTAAGCGTTTAGCGTTGAGTGATCCCGAGGGAATTGCTACATTGATGGCTGTCCCTTTGTTATGTTTGTCCCGTTTGGTTTCTCCCATTGTTAATTTATTAGGGGTTTCTACGGATTTTATTTTATCTTTTTTGGGCATTGCCACTACCATTACTGAACCTCCCGTAACCCAAGAAGAAATTAAAGTCATGTTGAAACAAGGAAAAGACGCGGGAATGTTTGAAGAAGTGGAACATGACATGGTAGAGAGGGTTTTACAGTTAGGCGATCGCAAAGTTAGTACCTTAATGACCACTCGGCCTGAGATTGTTTGGTTAAATTTAGAAGATTCTGCTGATATTAATCGTCAGAAAATTGTACATAGTACCCATACTCGTTTTCCTGTGTGTCAAGGGAGTTTAGAGGAAGTTTTAGGCATTGTTCAAGTGACCAATTTATTGTCTCATTGTTTATCTTGTCAACAGTTTGATTTAACCGCATCCCTACGACAACCGTTATTGGTTCCTGATAGTACCTTGGGATTAAAAGTCTTACAATTATTCCAACAAACCGGAAATCATATTGCTTTAGTGGTGGATGAATACGGAATCATTCAAGGATTAGTAACCATTAATGATATTTTAAAGGCTATTGTTGGGGATCTTCCCCGCATTGATCAAACGGTTATCCCTTCTATTGTCCGTCGGGATGATGGATCTTGGTTAATGGATGGAACGGTCGCAGTGGATGAATTAAAAAAAATATTTAGACTGAAGATGATTCCTGGAGAAAAACAGGGTAATTTCCATACTTTGGGGGGGTTTGTTATTACTTATTTAGGCAAAATTCCTAAAACAGCGGATAGTTTCAATTGGAAAGGCTTAAAATTTGAAGTGATGGATATGGATGGAAATCGTGTGGATAAGGTTTTAGTTATGCCTATTAGTCAACCTTTATTAAATCAAACAACTAATGATATTTATTAGTTTTCTTTTATTAGACATCTCTATAATTCAAGTATAATTCGCCTTTTTTATTGCTTTGGAGATGTCTAATCAAGCTAAATTCCCAGGAGTTTACGTACTCGGTCTCGAACCTCTAAACGTCTTTCGCTTGGTATTGCAAAGTAATTCGTTGTTCGCCTTGGATAAATGTGACTTTCAATAAATCCTTCTTGACTAAGACCGCTATCATTATGTGCAACGCGATTAGGGATATGTATTCCATAGTTTAGTTCAGTCAGAAATTCCCAAAGTGCTTCTTTTGTAAAACCTAAACTATCTATATTTCCAGGGCCGCTTTCAAACATGATTATTGGACGGGTTGTTTTTATAATGTTCTTACTACCACGAAGAACCCCAAGTTCCGCACCTTCAACATCGATTTTTATTACATCAACATCATTTGACAAAACTAATTCATCTAGTTTTTTTATCGGAACTTGGATTTCTTTGATCGATTTTGAAATAGTCGAATTAGTCGACTTTATGAGTGAACTATAACCTGACTGCTTGGTATTGATAAAAAAAGATGTTTCACCTTCTTGATCACTTACTGCACACCCATGAATTTTGACAAATGGAAACTTTTTCCTTAGTTTTTCTGCTTTTTCTGGTATTGCTTCAATTGCAACTATGTTTATTGAAGAATCATGATACGCTACAGAAGAGATAATTGATCCAATATGTGCTCCAACATCAATAAATGTCTTGTTAGATTGGCAAATCTCAGTTACGAGCAGCGTGGCGAGATTATCATTTGCAAGCATTCCTAGCTGTTCAGGTGAACTGTAAGCCACTTGCCATAAATTTATTGCAGAACGGGTTGACATGAATATTCTGCCGATTAAACTTCCTAGTATGAACTGCTTAAAATTATTAATCATTAGTTATTTCGGATAGTTTAGGAAATTCTAAGTTACGAAGGCTACTTTGGTCAAACTCGGGTTCCTTAAAGTTCATGAGTCATCAAAATTTTAAGCATTTTTTCTCCTAATAATTCGGGTTGTTCTATCATAGATAAATGACCGCAATTAGGAATATCAATAACGTTGTTTCCTTGATAGTTGAAAAGTTCATGAAAACTCGCTAAATAACGAACATACTGAGGTTCCATCACCGTATCTTTGTCCCCCGAAAAAAAATAAACGGGTTGAGCAAGACGAGAAACAATTTGAGGTAACAAATGAACTTCGCTTTCTGTGGTAGAATCCAATAACGATCCTAAAGCAGCTTCTGAGTCCGCTCGCATTAAATCCATAACTCGTTGTTTACCCCATTGTCGCTCAATAGGATCAGCAACCATCATTCTTGAAAAAAGAATATCGATCAAGGGAACATTACATAACCATTGAGGACGATATTTAACCAATTGTTGGCCAGCAAAGCGAAACCGTTCAAATTCCTCTTTTAAATAGATACCCCCTCCAGCATTTAAACAGACAACTCCTTGTATTTTTTCAGGACAAAGATCGGCCCCCCATAAGGCAATACTTCCTCCCAAAGAATGACCAATTAACCAAGCTCGTGTAATGTTTAATTTTTTTATTAAAATAATTAAATCTTTAGCATAAGCTTCTAAAGTATACGGAGATGAACTTTGATATTGTTTGGATAAGGAATTGGTTAAAGGTTGAGACTCTCCAAAGCCTCTGAGATCATAGGTAAGACAGGTATAATCAGAAGATAAGAGATTAATTAAAGGAAGCCAATATTGACGGCTCAACAACCAGCCATGAATAAAAATTAAAACGGGGTTTGAGGGTTTAGAGGATGGAGAGGTTAATTCGTAAGTATGAGGAACTCCCAATATATCGATGGTTGGCATAGATTATCTTACCCTATAAAAAAAGTCATAATGACGTTTTTAGTTAAAACTACTTTAATAATAATGGCCTTGTCTTGTTCTATTATAAATTAAAAGGGACTCTCATAGTCAATTTTCTTTTACGAGGACTTATGAAAAAAATTCTAATTTTATTAATTCAAGGCTATCGTAAGTTTATTTCTCCTTTATTTCCTCCTAGTTGTCGTTTTCAACCAACTTGTTCTCAATATACTTTAGAAGCCATTGAAAAATTTGGGGCTTTACAAGGTAGCTGGTTGGGTTTAAAAAGAATTTTACGCTGTCATCCTTTTCATCCTGGTGGTTATGATCCCGTTCCTCCTGTTATCAAAAAGTAAACAGATGTATTAATCAGTTACCGAGTAATTAAAGTGTAGGGTTTCTAGAAATTTTTAGATTAATAAATGAGAGAATTAAGATAATTAAAAATAGAATTAATCCAATGGTACAAGCATAATTAATATCTAAATCTTCAAATGCTCTTTCATAAACATAATAAACAATGGTTTTAGAACGATTTAAAGGACCTCCTTGTGTCATAATATAAACTTCTTCAAACACCTTGGTTGCAGCAATAGAAGAAATAACAGCAACTAACAGTAAATAGGGACGCATTAAGGGAATGGTAATGTCCCAATGTTTACGCCAACCATCGGAACCATCAATGGCTGCTGCTTCGTATAATTCTGCTGGAATAGCCTGTAATCCGGCTAAATAAATAACCATATAATAACCTAATCCTTTCCAAATTGTTACTAACATCACACTCCATATTGCTAATTCAGGACTGGTTAACCAAGGAATTCCATCCCTTAACCCTAATTGTTGTAAGATTTGGTTAAATAAACCATTAGAACTATACAACGCTTTCCAAGCAATTCCAGCTACCACCATAGAAATAACAACGGGGACATAAAAGGCTAAGCGAAACCAACTAATTCCTTTGAGTTTATTGTTAACTAAGATGGCTAATAGTAAGGGTAAAATAACCAATAAAGGAACCACTCCTATTAGGTATAAAATGGTGTTAGTTAAAGTTAGCCAAAATACGGAATCTTGTAGCAATCTTTTGAAATTCTCTAACCCTACCCATTCCGGCGGTTGGGTAATATCATAATTGTACTGAGTAAAGCTTAAAGAAAAGGCTTGAATCGCAGGAATAAAAACAGTTATCAGTAATAATAATAAGGCAGGAAATAAAAACAAATAGGGTGCCAAATTTAAAGGCTGTTTAGCCCTATTTTTATCTTTATCAGAAATGATCATAATTGTTTTGAATAAAAAGTGTCTGGACTAGCATTTATTATCTTATATTGATTAATAAGTCAAGAAATTTGCTCCCAACTATTAGTAAAACTTATAAAAAACTAGAATAAGAAACAAAATAAAAATGTTTGTCTGTCTTTACATAACGCAATGTATGAGAATTATTAGCAATAAGCAACGAGTTTACTGGGTTGTGGTATGATGGACAAGAATGACACTCTGTAGTTAGTGTGTCTAATTTTAGAAAATAAGGAAATATTCCCAATTTTACGTGACACTCAGATGAAATAAATCAAAAAAAAACGACTCTCAACAGAAAAATAGAAAAAAATTTGAGCATCTGTACTAACCTAAAGTAAACGAATGTAAAGCTGCTCTTGACAAAAAATTTTAAATGTGATTTGTAGCTATAGCTAAGTGATATCCTCCAAGGATTTTTCGAGGTTAAGTTAAAATCAAAGATAACGACAAAAAAGATAGAGACTCCATGATTCCAACCGTTATTGAAACTTCTGGCCGTGGTGAACGCGCCTTTGATATCTACTCTCGTCTCTTAAGAGAACGTATTGTCTTTCTGGGACAAGAGGTAAGAGATGAAAATTCTAATTTAATCGTTGCCCAGTTGTTATTCCTCGAAGCAGAAGACCCTGATAAAGACATTTACCTCTATATTAACTCTCCTGGGGGTTCTGTGTCGGCTGGATTAGGGATTTTTGATACTATGAATCAAATCCGTCCCGATGTCTGCACCATTTGTATTGGTTTAGCAGCAAGTATGGGAGCCTTTCTCCTCAGTGCCGGTGCAAAAGGTAAGCGCATGAGTCTTCCCAACTCTCGTATTATGATTCATCAACCTTTGGGTGGAGCGCAAGGGCAAGCCACAGATATTGAAATTCAAGCCAAGGAAATTCTGTATCTTAAAGGACTACTTAATAATCATTTGGCCAATCATACAGGACAACCCTTAGATAGAATTGCTGAAGATACAGAACGGGATTTCTTTATGTCAGCAGAAGAAGCTCAAGAATATGGCTTAATCGATCAGGTAATCAACCGTCGTCCTTCTGCTAGTAATCCTCCCGTTATCGCCTAATCTTAACCAATCCTATTATAGTTAATAGTCAATAGTTAATCGTTGATAGTTATTTGATAAACTATCAGTCTGAGACTATCAGGCTATTAACTAATCATTGAAAATATAATATGTTCAAATCATTAGGAGAAAAATTTTATCAATGGCGCAAAATGCTACTTATTCCAGCAACGGTAGCAGGATTGGTAATTGGGACTAATTCAACAGGGATATTAGAACCCTTAGAATTATTAACGTTTGATCAATTCTTTCGTTGGCGATCGCAAGAAGATTTTTCGGTTGTGAAACCGACAGAAAACATTGATACCAGAATTATTATTATTACCATTGATGAATCTGATATTGCTGCTTTGAAACAATGGCCTCTTTCTGATGCTCAATTAGCTCAACTAATTGACATTGTTAGACAAGAAAATCCCAAAGTTATTGGCTTAAATATTTTTCGAGATTTCCCTATTACACCTGGTTCTGAAGATTTAAACAACATTTTTGAAAATACTCCTAATTTAATTGGTATAGAAAAAGTAATAGGAGATGCAATTCAACCTCCTCCTATTTTATCTCAATTAGATCAAGTTGGCTTTGTTGATTTAGTCCTTGATAATGACGGAAAAGTAAGACGAGATTTAGTATCTATAACCTCTCAAGAATTTGGACAAAAATTAAGTTTTAGCATGACCTTGGCCGTAAGTTATTTGAAAAAAGAAAAGATAATTCCCCAGTTAGGTAATTCTAAAGATGAAATAATTATTGGACAAGCGCATTTATTTCCCCTAGATAAAAATGCAGGCAATTATATCAATGTTGATAATGGCGGTTATCAAATTTTACTCAATTACCGTGGGGGTGAAACAAGTTTTCAAACTATTTCTATTTTAGATGTGCTTAATCAACAATATCCAGAAAATTTGTTTAGCGATCGCTTAGTTTTGATCGGAGTAACAGCCGCTAGTATTCAAGCTTCTTTACTTACCCCCTATGATTATTCTTATACCACCTCAGGAACCATCATTCAAGCTAATGCCATTAGTCAAATTTTAAGTGCTGCGTTAGATGATCGCCCCTTACTAAAAGTTTGGTCAGACCCTTTAGAATGGTTATGGATCTTAACCTGGTCAATAATAGCAATGGGTGTTACTTATCTTCTATTCAATAAAAATAGATTTCAATATAATAGTTTAATTAAATGGATTTTATTTATACTAAGTAATAGTGGGTTAGGATTATTGTTAATTGGTAGTAGTTACATTCTATTTTTACAAGGTTGGTGGGTACCGACTATTACCCCTTTAATGGCTGTCGTTACCTCATCAGTGATTGTTATGGTTGATAAGTGGAAATATTTGGCGATGTTTGATACTTTAACACGAGTTCCTAATCGCTTCTATTTTAATAAAGTCTTAGAACAAACTTGGTTATTAAATCACTTATCTCGTCGAGAAACCTCATTAATTTTGTGCGACGTTGATCATTTTAAACAATACAATGATACCTATGGGCATCCTGCTGGCGATCGCTGTTTACAAAAAGTAGCTAAAGCTATCCGTATGGCTGTCCGTCACAGTGATTTTCTTGCTCGTTACGGTGGAGAAGAATTTGCCATTATTTTACCTAAAACTGATATAAAAGAGGCCATAAAAGTAGCTCAGAGAATCTTAGAAAAAATTACCTCTTTAGAAATTGAACATATTCGTTCTTTGACTAGCAATTATCTAACCATTAGTTGTGGTGTTGCAAGTTTATATATTAATGATCAATCATCTGCTAAAACATTAATTAAACAAGCTGATAAGGCTCTTTATAAAGCTAAAGAGGAAGGTAGAAATAGATTCATGACTTATGAATCTCTATTAGTAACTGAAGTTTAAATGATTAATTCAGGAAGATAGTTAATAATTTTTTCGGCTCTTTTTTCCCAGGAAAATTCTTTTCCATATTCAATATTTTCTTGATATCCTGTTGATTTTCTGGGATAAAGTTCTAAAGCTTTTTGAATAGATTGAGCAAAGATATTGGGATCATCAGGGGGACACCAAACAGCCCGAGGAACCGTTTCTTTAAAAGACATTAGAGGAGGAATTTCTGTAGCAACGATAGGAGTTCCTGATGCTAAATATTGGAAAAATTTGACAGGATTTGTGAAATTAGCTGACTTACCTGAGAGATGAGGATGAGCTAAAATATCGGCCGCTTGAAACAAACTAATCAGACGCGATCGAGGTACAATCCAACCCAAAAAAGTAATATTATCGACTTGTTTATTTTGAGCTAATTCTTGATAATGTTTAACTTGTTCTTCCGTTCCTCCCGTAATAGCAAATTGAATCTTAGGTAAACATTTAGCCACATCGATTAATAAATCAATCCCCTTAAAAGGATAAAGTGCGCCAGAATAAATAACTAAAGTTTCACGGTTATTTTTCAATAATTGTTCACGCCATTGTTGAGCTTCATTAGGTTGTCTTTCTAAAAAAGTTTGATTAAAACCATTATGTAACCAAATTACCTTTTCTGTTGGCATTCCTGCCTCAATCATACTCTGTTTTGTTAATTCAGATTGGGTAATACAAACCCTAAAATAAGGATCATTAACAATCTCGCTTTCAAATTTATTTTCAGCAAAGTAATGACGTTCAAAAATAGTAGGTATTTTATTTTTTACCGCAGCTTTAGCAAAATTCCAATTTCTAGTATGCACTGCATTAATTTTATTTTTTAGATGTAGCGGTAAGTAATATTTACATACCAAACTACTCACATTAAAGCGATTAATCCCTTTGCGAATAATATCAGGAATAAATAAAGGTAAGATATTTAAGCGATCTTGGATATCATAAAACTCAATAAAATGACGATTCGGCTTTTGTAAGTTAAAAGGAAAAAATAATGACCCTAACTTTAACTTAGATGGTGGATTCTCAGGATAAGCTAAAACAGTTCCATAACCCAGATTTGCCATAGCATTCGCACACATCACATCGTGAATCTCATGAGCAGAATCAGGTTGCTGGGAAAGTTGACTATAAACTAAATAATATTTCATGAAATAGTGGAAAAAGACGAAGTATATGTAAACCTGAGTTCGGGATAAGAAAATCTAGCAAAGAGTCGGGAATAGGGAATAGGGAACGGGGAATAGTCAATAGTCAAAAATCAATTATTAGAGATGTTAGCATTAATTTTTGATTATATATAATCGTTTTAATCCTAACCTCCTGCCTTGTCACAACTGACTAATTCTTTAAACCGAACTGAGGTTCCCAGGACTTTAATTCCTTCTGAAAGTTTCCTATTTTGAAATAATCACTTAATCAAGTAAATTGATTTTACCCAGTATTTTTTAAGAATAACTGGCTTGAATTACTGTGTTTATTTTTCTCAAGATCCTATTTCTTTTTTTCTTCCTAACAAGAAACCCAATCCAGTTATCCCAATCAGGGACAGGATGGAAGTGGGTTCTGGGATTTCACGTTCTAGGATTTCAGGTTCTAGATCATTATTTCGGGTTATTCCTACATTAAGAGCAACTAAATCAATTCCACCAGCATTATCCTGACCACTTGAACGAGTATCTGTAGGATAAAAAGTTGAATTGTTCCAATCTGCTACTGCATTTCCATTTCCATCTGCTAAAGTATCAAAGCCAAACAAAGAATAACCAAAGATAGTAGATCCTTGAGGAACTAACTCATCAAGAGTAATCAAAACAGCACCGAAATTTTGATTAAGCGACGCAGTATTAGTAAAAGAACCACTGGCATCATTAAGAACTGTATAAGGATTACTACCAGCACCTGGAGGGGTCTGAGAGGCTGTTCTGAGGTTTGTTGTTCCCCAAGTCCCACCATTAATAGACAGTAGAGAACCAAATGACCAACTTAAAGGATCATTGACTCCATTCCCTAAACTTGTAATTGGAGCAATTTGAAAACCATCATGAATGGTGTTACTTCCTCGCTCTGCTACAATTACAGCACGATCAAGGATCGCCTCTATTCCCTCAGAAACCACGAAGTCAAGACGTTCGATGTCTGTTGCATTCGTATTGGCAAAATTAGAAAAAGTATTATCTGTCCCCTCAAAAATGTTATTTCCTTGAAGAGTAATCTCTGTGGAAATAGGTAGAGAACCCCGAACAGTTGTAGCAGGATCTCCAGTTTGTCTCTCAGACCAGACAATACTCGCACCAGGATCGTTAGAACCACTAGCTACTCCAGTTCTTCTAATAAAAAGGTCTGTGGCAAAACCTCCAGTACCAACTCTCCAGTCTTGACCATTAGAGCCAGTTACTGTTTGGATAGGTAATTGCTGATTTAAGTAGGTTATCCCATTTACCGTTGAATCAGGCAAATCTTGAAAGTTGCCAACTGTGATAGAGGTGACATCAAATGTTGCTGCTTGGGCAGACTGAACATTAACACTAACAGTGGTAACAGCAATAGCAAAAATTAGAGGGTTTTTGACTTTTTTAAGCATCAAACTTTAAATTTTAGAGATTTTAACCGTCTGGACTTATCTTCTTCTGATTAAAGTCCGTTTTCTTGTCTACTACAACAGGGAGAAGGTAACAAATTAACCTGATAATCCATGAGCCGTAAACACTTAAACATTATATTTATTGTGTTCAGGAATGGCAACAAATAGTTAATGAAAAATTTGATAAAAACAAAGTTTGTCAACCTATGCTAACAAAAATAACAAAATAGAAGGTAAAGGTTTGTTAAAGAAGAGATTTAGAGTATTTAGAAATGAAATATAGCAGTTCTCATACTTGTGAGGTACAAATTCTTCTAGTTTTAGGAGTTCAGTAGTTCAGTAGTTCAGTAGTTCAGGAGTTCAGAAGTTGAATATTAACTGTAGCTCATGAGTCCAAGCAATGCTACATGAAAACTCCCTCCTGTTTCCTGTCTCCTGTCTCCTGTCTCCTCTCTTCCCGATACCACCCTAACCTAGCTACCTGAGTTCGATATCAGAAATATACGAGTTTTGACAAGGAGTAAGAATAGTCGAAGTCAGGAGAGAGTAGAATAAAATAGCAATATAAACAAGAAAATTTTATTTTTAGAGACTTATATCCCTTATTATTCATTATTTTACCTAAATATTAAATATTATGACTCCTGACTCCTGAATCCTGACTCCCTCACATCACCGTAACCTAATTTCGTCGAACTCAGGTTAGCTGCGTCGAACTTACGTTGTGCAAAAGCAGCAATCCCATTTAATTTTGTCATTTTTTTGATACACTAGGGGTGAAAATAATTTTAGGAAATTATTAAGATGGAAAGTGTTGCTTATATCGTCGTTCTAACGATGGCTCTTGCTGTTCTCTTTTTTGCTATTGCCTTTCGGGAACCCCCCCGTATCGAAAAGTAGGTATCGGGGTTTTACCCTCCTACAATTACTTCGTTCTAATTGTTGTCTGAGCCGACATTTTTCCTGATTTTAGCAGAGAAAAATAAGCACGGCTCAGAACTTTGTATTTTTCAACCATCAGGTAATCGTTCTGATATCTTACTTCTTTTACCGTCATCTTCCGTTGCTACGGATAGTCCTATGCAATGTCCTTACTGTCAGCATACCAATAGCCGTGTTCTAGAATCTCGCTCTTCCGAAGGTGGGCAAAGTATCCGTCGCCGTCGCGAATGTTTAAACTGCAAACATCGTTTTACCACCTATGAACGTATCGAGTTTGTTCCCATTACTGTGGTTAAACACGATGGAAAAAAAGAGTCTTTTGATGCTTCTAAGCTTCTACGAGGCATGGTTAGAGCCTGTGAGAAAACGGGAATTTCTCATCAGCGTCTTGAGACCATTGTAGATGATATTGAGGCCTATTTACAACAGCGTCCTCAGAGGGAAGTTACTACTCGTGAAATTGGACAGTTAGTCTTAAAATATTTACGGGAAGAAAATGAAGTCGCTTATATCCGTTTTGCTTCTGTTTATGGAAGGTTTAAAGGGATTAAAGATTTTGTTGAAACCCTTGATCAACTACAACAAGAAACTGTTTCTGCATCAGTGTCTCAATGGTCTAAGCCTTCCCCTACAGATAGAGAAAAATCCTCAACTTCTCCTTGTCTTAGTTTAACTCATAATAGCTCGGATAAGTCTTGATCAGTGATAAGGATAACATAGTATTTCCTGGACTCATGAGGTACACCTAATATTCAACTCCTAAACTCCCGAACTCCTAACTCCTGAACTCCTAAACTTCCTAACTCCTAAACTCCCGAACTCCTAACTCCTGAACTCCTAAACTTCCTAACTCCTAAACTCCTAAACTCCCGAACTCCTAAACTCCCGAACTCCTAAACTTCCGAACTCCTAAACTCCTAAACTTCCGAACTCCTAAACTTCCGAACTCCTAAACTTCCTAACTCCTAAAACTAGAAGAGTTTGAACTTCACAAGTATGGGAACTGCTATAGATAATTGACAATAGATAAATGAATAATGAATAATAAGTCAGTTAATGTTATAGGATGCTCATAATTTCTGATGACAATTGCTAGGACGATTTGTATCGGATTTCTTGCAGTTATTGCTGTAGGAACCCTTTTATTGATGTTACCTTTTGCTACTAATGATGGAAGTTGGAATAATCCCTTAGTCGCTTTATTTACTTCTACTTCTGCTGTTTGTGTTACTGGATTAATTGTTGTTGATACAGGAAGTTATTTTTCTTTTTGGGGTCAATTAATTATTCTTCTCTTAATTCAAGTAGGAGGATTAGGTTATATGACCACCACAACTTTTTTGATTTTATTATTAGGAAGAAGATTTGATCTTAGGCAAAAGTTAGCCATACAAGAATCTTTTGATCGTCCTTTTTTACATGGTAATAGTCAAACTCTGATTCGTTCTATTATTGCAACAACCCTTGCTTTTGAAATTGTGGGTGTTATCCTAATGCTCAATGTTTTTTCTCAAAAATATGGGACTTTACAGGGGTTATGGTTGGCTATTTTTCATAGCATTAGTGCTTGGAATAATGCGGGATTTAGCTTATTTGCTGATAGTTTAATGAGTTTGGATGATTCTTTAACGATTAATTTTATTATTCCTTTACTAATCATTTTTGGTGGCATTGGTTATCAAGTAATTATGGAACTTTATATGGCTATTGTTCATATTGTTACTAAGAAGCAAGAAAGATTAGTTTTTTCTCTGAATTTCAAAGTAGTCATTAGTACAACAGCCATCTTATTAGTCGTAGGAACCATTATCTTTTTTATTATTGAATATGCTAACCCTGATACATTAGGTGATCTAGATTTTAGAAGTCGGTTACTAACAGCTTGGTTTCAATCTGTAACCACAAGAACAGCCGGTTTTAATAGTATTGATATTGGAAAAATGACCTTTGCTGGTTTATTTTTAACAATGGGATTAATGTTCATTGGGGCTAGTCCTAGTGGTACAGGGGGAGGAATAAAAACAACCACTTTGCGTATTTTGACTAACTGTACTCGTTCTGTTTTGAGAGGAAGTGATGAAGTAATTATGTTTCGTCGAGAAGTTCCTGTTTCTTTAATTTTAAAAGCAGTTGCGGTGGTGTTTGGTTCGACGAGCATGGTTGTATTAATCACCTTTTTAATTGCTTTAACTGAGGGAATTTTAAATCCTAGCTTTTTTGACTCTGGTATTAGTTCTTTACAAATTCTATTTGAAGTGATTTCTGCTTTTGCTACGGTAGGATTGTCCACAGGAATTACAGCGAGTTTATCTCCGATTTCTCAACTTTTAATTATCTTAACCATGTACACTGGAAGGGTAGGAATTCTCCTCTTTATGGCAGCGATCGCAGGAGAAACCCATCCCCGGGTTGTCCAATATCCTGAAGAAACTTTATTAGTAGGATAAGCCTTAAATTTGATATGATAAGGAATGGCCTAATTGTTATTAAAATCAGGGTGAGGTATTAACTTGAAATCCTTAAACTTTTTAAGTAGTCTCCGTCGAGAAACCCGTCAATTTGCTGTTATTGGGTTAGGAAGATTTGGCCGCGCTGTGTGTGGAACCCTTCACAAATTAGGGTACGAAGTATTAGGAACAGATATAAATGAAGCTTTAGTTGCTCAAGTTTTAGCAGAAAAACTTGCCTCTAGTGCCATTGAATTAGATTCCACTAAACCTAATGCGTTAAAAGAAGCAGGAATCTTTGAGTTTGATACAGTTATTGTTGCCATTGGTAACTATTTAGAAGAAAGTATTATTACGACTTTAAATGCTAAAGAAGGAGGAGTAAAATATGTGGTGGCCAAAGCATCTTCTGATATTCATGGTAAACTCTTACAAAGGGTCGGAGCGGATTTAGTCGTGTTTCCCGAATATCAAGCTGGATGTGATTTAGCTCATTCATTAACGCAAAATCCAGGGGTAATGGAACGGTTTGAACTCGATCCTGATCATTGTATTGTAGAAACTCGTATTCCTGAGGAGTTTCATGGCAAAACCATTGAAGAATTAAAGCTAAGAAGTCGTTATAATATTAGTGTATTAGCCATCGGAAAAGATGATAAATTTAATATTAATCCTGCTCCTCAAGAAAAATTAAATAAAGATTTATCAATGGTGGTTATTGGTTCTAATAAAGCGATTCAAAAATTACCAATCTAAGAGACTGTTCCTAAAGAAATAATAACAACGAATTTTGTAAGGTGGGCAAGGTTTCCAAGGATGAAGTTAGTTTAGATAAGTTTTTAACTTGCCCACCCTACCTTCTAATAAAGCAATTCAAAAATTACCAATCTAAGAAGTGTGGGGACACTATGAACAATGAACAATTAACCACTAAACTCCTGAACTCCTAAACTCCTGAACTCCTAAACTCCTGAACTCCTAAACTCCTGAACTCCTAAACTCCTGAACTCCTCAACTCCTCAATTCTTCCCTTATCACCACTAACCAATTCCTTAAGACTGAGGTGGATCGATACAATTAGCTAAAATTGCCATGGGAATCATGGGTACCATCGGTAACAGACAGATGAGCCATTGAAACCAAGTTAAAGGTGCAGTATCAAAAAGATTGTTCATCACGCTCCACTGACTAAAGAGAATTTGTAGAATAATCGCTAGAGCAATTCCCATCATCAGGATAGGTGCATTGGTGATTCTGCTTGAATTACTGCGAATACGGCTAATGAAACTGAGACTTAACTGACTAAGACTCAATAAATAAACAATGCGAGCAGCAACCAGTGCTTGAATCGCCATTGTACGAGCAACGGCAACATTTCCCATTGTATATTCAGCCCACTCAAATAGACCAAAAATTAGAATCCAGTTAAACACTGAAATTGCTAAAATGCGACGGAATAATCGTTTTGTCAGTAAGGGTTGTTGGGGATGACGGGGAGGTTGCGCCATGAGTCCCTGAGATTTGGGTTCAAAAGCCAAAGGAACTGTCATGGTAACAGAGTTAATCATATTGAGCCATAGGACTTGCAGAGACAGGATGGGTAAATCCCTCGCCAGCAACGCACTAATTAAAATGGTCATAGACTCACCCCCATTCACTGGCAAAAGAAAGGCGATCGCCTTTTGCAAATTCTGATACACTGTTCTCCCTTCTTCAACGGCAGCTTCAATAGAGGCAAAATTATCGTCTGTTAAGAGCATATCGGCTGCTTCTCGTGCCACATCGGTTCCCCCTTTCCCCATGGCAATGCCAATATCTGCTTGTTTCAAGGCGGGGGCATCATTGACTCCATCTCCCGTCATAGCCACAATATCCCCTTTAGATTGTAAAGCCTCCACTAACTTAAGTTTTTGAGCAGGAGCAACCCGTGCAAATACGGTTCCCTCTTCCACCGCTTGAGTTAGGGTGCGATCGTCCATTTGGGTTAATTGCTCTCCAGAAAAGGCCACAACTTGCCCAGTTGATTGAATGCCCATGCGTTGAGCAATAGCTTTAGCCGTGGCAATATGGTCCCCTGTAATCATTTTGACCCGAATTCCCGCTGACTGGCAACTGTGGATAGCGGCGATCGCTTCGGGACGGGGAGGATCGATCATCCCTTGCAACCCCAAAAATACTAATCCTGTTTCAATATCCTCGTGGTTTAAAGAATGTTGATAGGCGTTCACCTCTTTTTTGGCAAAGGCCAACACCCTTAACCCTTGTGCTGCCATGTTCTCTAAAATTTGCTCGATGAGTTGATACTCTACCCTCACCCGTTGTCCGTTATCGTGTAGCTGATATTGACAGCGACTGAGAATGGCTTCTACTGCCCCTTTGACATAAATTACTCTAGGGGTATTCGCCCTTTCCTCAACGGTATGGAGGGTTGCCATATACTGAAACTGGGATTCAAAGGGAATGACATCTAATCGAGCCATAGAATTCCCTAAAGCGGATTGGCTTAACCCTGCTTTTGCACCCGCCGCAATTAAAGCCCCTTCAGTGGGATCGCCGACAACGCTCCAATTTTGATGATGAGACTCCAAATGAGAATCATTACATAACAATCCTGCCTTTAAACATTCTTCTAAGACAGGACTGAGGGTGTTGACGGGTTCGTGACTATGGGGTTCTGTGAGTTGGCAAGTAATCTCTCCCTGGGGACTGTAGCCACTACCACTCACTAAATACTGCTGATCTCCGGCATAAATTGCCTGTACGGTCATTTGATTTTCCGTCAGTGTGCCTGTCTTATCTGAACAAATAACCGTTGCACTGCCTAACGCTTCTACGGCGGTCAATTTCCGAATAATCGCGTGACGACTCGCCATGCGATTCACACCAATGGCTAAAGTAATCGTGACAACGGCGGGTAATCCTTCAGGAATGGCACTAACCGCTAGAGCAACGGCAGCTTCAAACATATAGTCCCAGGACTCCCCTTGGCCAATACCAATGGTAAAGGTGACAGCAGCAAGGGTTAAAATCACATAAACCAATGTCTGACTGAACTTGGCAAACTTACGGGTAAGAGGGGTACTAAGACTCACTCGCTGCTCAAGGGATTGGGAAATTTGCCCCACTTCAGTGGCTTCTGAGGTGGCAATGACAATGCCTTTTCCTTGGCCAAAGGTGACAAAACTGCCCGTGTAAGCCATGTTAGTGCGCTCTGCTAAGGGGGTTCGATGGGGTAAGGGTGAAATAACTTTGTCTACGGGGACTGATTCTCCTGTTAAAGCAGACTCATCCACTTGTAGGTTGCGTACCGTTAACAGTCTTAAATCTCCAGGCACTTTATCCCCAGAAATTAAAAGCACAATGTCTCCAGGGACTAAATCCCGTGAGGGAATTCGCACCTTAGTATTATCTCGAATAACGGTAGCTTCTGTGGTGACAGCTTGCGTTAAAGAGGCGATCGCATCTTCTGCTTTTGATTCCTGTACAAACCCAATCACTGCGTTGATCAGGGTGACTCCCCAGATGACTCCGGCATTTGCCCAGGAACCGAGAATGGCTTTAATGGCTCCTGCAATCAGTAAAATATACAACAGGGGCTGATTAAATTGGAGAAGTAATCTTAACCAGGCGGGTTTTCCTTTTTTTGGTTTGAGTTCGTTCGGGCCATATTGTTCCAATCGTCTCGCAACTTCTTCGGCAGTTAAACCGCTTTCTGAGTCACTCTCGAAAGTTTGAGTAATTTCTAATTCAGAAAGTTCGTGGTACTCAGGAGATAAAGATTTAGTCTGCATTGTGTCCCCACTTTATTAACAAGTTTTTAGTTAATTTCTCTGGCTACTGAGGTCGGGTTTAATAAGAAAATAGAAGCCCGTTTTGCCGTTTCTTGGGATAATTTAATTTGAGTTAAGGTAATTAATCTATCTTGCAAAAAAGCATCTCTAACTAGGACTTTTTCTCCCTTATTAAAGGTGGTTTCATAAAAGACGGCTTTGATACCGGCAGAAATAATTAATTTTAAACAAGAAATACAGGGTTCTAAGGTAACGTAAATGCTTGCTCCATCTGTAGAAATCCCATGTTTGGCTGCTTGGGCGATCGCATTGGCTTCCGCATGAACCGCACGGGAAGGGAGACTAGAAGAAGCATCACAGCTACTGAGTCCAGGATAACAAAATCCTTGAGCAGTACAGTGGGCTGATCCTGAAGGAGAACCGTTATATCCTGTGGCTAAAACTTGTCTATCTTTGACAATAACAGCACCGACAGGAAAGGCTAAACAAGTTGACCGTGTAGCGGCCAGTTTAGCTATCATAATAAAATATTCGTCCCACGTGGGTCTTTGTTCTTCTAAAAATGTCATATTAATGATAAAAAAATGTTATAGGAGTTCCCATACTTGTGAGGGACAAACTCTTCTAGTTTTAGGAGTTCGGGAGGGCAGGAGTTCAGGAGTTCAGAAGTTGAATATTATATTAAATTCGCTTAATCACTCGATGTTAAAATTCCTACTGTAAATCAATCTTCCCCTGCCTCCTGGAGCTCCCTGGAGCTTCCTCTGCTCACCTTATTTTAACGTATGGTATTCAACAGGATTTCATACTAAGTGTACCTCATGAGTCCAGGAAATGCTATATATTGTCTAAGTTAAACCCCTGTTGAACCAAAGCCACCTTTTCCCCGAATTGTCTCACTTAAGGACTCAACTTCTTCAATTTCAACGCGAATAATAGGAGCAATTACCATTTGAGCAATTCTCATTCCTTGGGTGACTCGAAAAGCTGTTTTACCATGATTAATTAAGATAACACCAATTTCTCCTCTGTACCCTTCATCGATAGTTCCTGGGGTGTTTAAAACCGTGATTTGATGTTTTAATGCAAGTCCACTTCTAGGACGAATTTGTGCTTCTGTATTAGGGGGCAATTCAATAGAAATTCCTGTTTTAATTAATTGACTTTCTCCTGGTGGTATTTCTATGGTTTCTATTGATATTAAGTCCATTCCTGAATCATTATCATGTTCATAGTTAGGGGTTATGGCTTTTGGGTTTAATTTAATAATTTTAAGCAGCATTATTGTTTAAAAAAAATAACTATAGCAGTTCCCATACTTGTGAGATACAAAATTTTCTAGTTTTAGGAGTCAGGAGTTCCTCACTTCGTTCCGGCGCTATCGCACAGGAGTCAGGAGTCAGAACTTAAATATTATATGAAATGGAAATAAAAATGTTATCAATAAATTTTTTCCCTGCTCCCCACTCCCTGCTCCCCTGCGATCTTTTGTA
>JAAUYI010150049.1_pt1 | contig 19520 bp, 13 predicted proteins | sample 7278041 | NCBI WGS metagenome assembly JAAUYI01 (sample SAMN14350216, study PRJNA611818) | marine sediment metagenome | isolation source: surface marine sediment (0.6m) | place: French Polynesia: Moorea | collected 2018-08
CCGTTCGGGCGCCAACCTGATCGTGATCGACCCGCGCCAAACCGAATTGGCGAAGCTCGCCACGGTCCACCTTGCGCTGAGGCCGGGCACCGACATCCCGCTGATGAACGCGATGGCGCATCATATCATTGCATCGGGACTGGCGGACGAGCGCTTCATTGCCGGGCGGATCAATGACTTCGAAGCATTCGCCGCGCATGTTGCCGATTTCCCGCCCGATCGTGTTGCGGAGATCAGCGAAGTCGATGCGGACGACATCCGCCGCGCCGCCGAGATCTACGCCGGCAGCGGTCCGGCCTATGCCGCGCATGGCCTCGGCCTGACCGAGCATGTCCAGGGCACCGAAGCGGTGATGGCGCTGGTCAATCTCGCTCTGGTCACCGGGAATGTCGGCGGCCCCGGCATGGGCGTGAACCCCCTCAGGGGGCAGAATAACGTCCAGGGCACGGCGCATATGGGCTGCGATCCGGGGATCCTGACCGGCGCCGCGCCGATTGCAGACGCGCGCGAGGCGTTCGAGGAAGCGTGGGGCGCGCCTGTCACCGAGACACCGGGCCTGCATCTGATGAAAATGATCGATGCGGCGCGCGACGGTTCGCTCAAGGCGCTGATCATCATCGGCTACGACATCCTCACCAGCCTCGCCGATCAACACGAGACCCGAGCCGCCCTCGACAAGCTGGAGTGCGTGATCGTGCTCGACCTGTTCATGACCGAGACCGCGCAGGCATTTGGAACGATCTTCCTGCCCGCCGCATCGAGCTTCGAGAAAGACGGCACGTTCATGAACGCGGAGCGACGCATCCAGCGCGTGCGTAAGGCCGTCGAGGCACCCGGAACGGCCCGGGCCGATTGGGACATATTGTGCGATCTCGCGCGGCGCATCGATGATACAGATGGCTTCGAATATGCCGATCCGGAAGAAATCTGGGACGAGATCAGGGAAGTCTGGCCTGCGGCTGCCGGGATCACCTACGAGCGTCTCGATACCGGCGGCCTGCAATGGCCCTGCCGCAGCGATGAGGATCCCGGTACCGGCGTGTTGCATGCGGCTGCATTCGGCCAAGGAAAGCGAACGAAACCGCGCAGGCTGGCCTATCACCCGACAAGCGAGCGTCCCGATGCCGACTATCCCTTCCTGCTGAGCACCGGGCGCACCCTTCACCAGTTCAACGTCTCCACCATGAGCGGCCGCTCCGCGGCGAGCCTTCTCCGTCCAACCGATACGCTCGATATCTCGCCCGAAGACGCTGCACGAATGGGCCTTTCCGAAGGGCAGATGGCCCGGATCGAGAGCCGTTATGGCGAGGCGGTGCTCCCGGTTGCGATCGACGATCGAATTGCGATGGGACGTGCCTTTGCCACATTTCATGATCCCAAACGGGCGATCAATCAGGTGACGAGCCCGCATCGCGACCGCATGGTGGGCGCCCCCGAATACAAGGTTACTGCAGTTCGGATATTGGCGGAATAAGTGACTGATAAATCGTGTATTCCAATCGAATTGATGGGGCAATCCTAGCTCGTCCGAACCTCCGGGTATCTACGGATATTGCTGGCGGCGCGACATCGCCAATTTGCCTGATCAGCTGGCACTTTGCCCAAAACGAGAGGAATTCGACATGCCATCGGTAACTTCCGGAGCCTACGGGCGATTCGCCGCCTCTGTCATGATCGTTTTTGGCGCGTTTCTGTTGCCTGCAAGCTCGGCCAGTCAGGATGTGGTGGAAGCTCCGCCTGCCCCCATCGAAACCGCTGCCGAAAGCGACATGGTCTTTCTCGCAGGCGAGCGAGTGGTCGCCTCGCAAGGCACAACCGATGATCTCTTCGCCGCAGGTAACATGGTCGATGCGAGAGGTGCGAGCGCAGACCATCTCTTCCTTGCGGGAAGCGATGTCACGGTGTCCGATGCGCAAGTCAGCGATATCATCGCAATGGGTGGCGAGGTTCGCTTGAACGCGGCAAGCGTCTCCGACGACGTGATCATCGCGGGCGGCAACATCATCGCCGACCGCGGCTTCGACGTTGGCGGCACTGCCCTGATCGCCGGAGGGCGGGTCAGGTTCGAAGCGCCTGTCGGTCAGGATTTGCGGATCGGAGCCGAGGACATCTTCGTCAACTCGGCCATTGCTGGCACCGCTCGCCTTTCCGGCGAGACGATCGTTCTGGGGCCAGATGCCCGCGTCGAAGGCGACCTGCTTTATCGGAGCGATAACCTCACCATCGATCCCGCGGCAGTGATCGAAGGCAGCCGCACGGCGCTGCCGCCGGCGGAAGGCTACACCGCCGAAGAATTCGGCGCAGGGATGGGATCCTTCTTCCTCTATTTCGGCCTGTCGATGATCGTCAGCTATTTCGTAATCGTGGCCCTCCTCGTCGTTGCGGTGCCGGGCCTCATGCGGTCGACGTCGGTAATGCTGCGCTCGACGACCTTGCGAGCTTTGGGCATCGGTGTGCTTTACGCTCTCATCGTCCCGGTGCTCGGCATTGTCCTGCTCTGGACAATCGTGGGAATACCCCTCGCTGCGTTGTTATTCGTGGCTTCGCTAGCGCTCACGCCCTTTGCCGTCGCGGTGGCCGCGCATTTCATCGGAATGGCCGCACGGGGCCTGATTACAAAAGACTACGATGCGCCTGAAAGCACGGTAGCGCGGATCCTCTGGCCGTTGGGAGGCGTGCTGGTCCTGTTCATCGTTGCACTGATCCCGTTTGTTGGCATGCTGGCGATGCTGCTCGCGATGCTTTTTGGCCTGGGCGCGTTCGTCAGGCAGGCGGCGTTGGCCTTGGCGAAGACTGCCGAGCCAATGCCTGCCCAAGCTCCAATTACGGCCTGAATGGTTTGTCGAATGGGAGAATGGGGCAATCCGCGTTGCGAGGTAGCTGCGTAGAACGCCTATAGGGATTATTCGGTTCAGGCGGACACGGTCGACTGACGGTACAGGCGCTCGATATCGTCCGCCTGCGCCAGCCCGGTACCAGGCGTGATCAATGCCGCGGCTCCTGCGGCGATGCCGAGGCGAAACGCGGCGTCATCGTCCATGCCCGATGCCAAGCCATAGACCATTGCGGCTAGGCAGCTGTCGCCCGCCCCGACAGCGCTCTTCGTGTCGACGTTGGGTGCTTCGAGCGCAATCGCACCGGTCGCGCTGGCGAGCACACCGCCGCGCTCCCCCATGCTGACTGCGACTAGCCGTGCGCCGCCCTCGGCAACGATGTGCTCTGCCGCCGCACAGATATCGTCCGTTTCGGTCAGCTCTTTGCCAACGAGCTGCTGAAACTCCTTGAGATTGGGCTTGATCAGTTCAAGATTGCCGCCTGCTACGCCCGCTCTCAGTGCATCTCCCGCCGTGTCGAGCACCGTTGGAATGCCGCGACGGTGCGCAACAGCGGCGACCTGAGCGTAGAAATCGGTCGGCATGCCGCGCGGGAGCGACCCGCTCATGACGAGATAGTCGCAATCGATCTCGCCGATGCGGCGCAAACAAGCTGCACATTCGGCCTCGCTCACTTCGGGGCCGGCAGGGACGATCCGGTATTCGTGCCCGCTCGACTGCTCGCTGATCACGGTGCTGATCCGCGTCTCGCCTGCGATGGCGATCCTCTCGCGGACCAGTTGATGCAGATCGAGCAATGCGTCGAGCGCTATCCCGGTGGATCCGCCCGAGAGGTAGATGCACCGTGCATTTCCTCCCATCAGCACGAAGACGCGCGCAACATTGAGTCCGCCACCGCCCGGGTCGACAATCTGCGGCGGCGCGCGCAGCTTGTCAGTATGTGCCAGCTCCGCAACCTCATAGGCGATGTCGATCGTCGGATTGAGAGTCAGCGTGGCAATATTCATCATCGAGTGGTGGATCCTTCCGCGCTTACGCCGCTGGACTTGGCCTGTTCGCCGACCGCAACATGGTTCTTTACCGCAACGAAACTGTCCGGCGTGACCGAGATCGAGTCAATGCCGCACTCGACCAGGAATTCGGCAAAGTCGGGATGATCGCTCGGCGCCTGACCGCACAGTCCGACCGTGGCGCCGTGAGTGTGCGCTTCTTCGATAACATGCCGGATCATCCATTTGACTGCCGGATCGCGGGCGTCGAATTGTTCGGCCAGCAGCTCGGAGTCGCGGTCGATGCCCAGAACCAGTTGCGTAAGATCGTTGCTGCCGATCGAAAACCCGTCGAATCGCTGCGCGAATTCACCGGCAAGCACGACATTGCTCGGCACTTCGCACATCACCAGCACTTCGAGCCCGTCCTTGCCGCGCTCAAGCCCGTTGGCGGACATCTCCGCCAGCACCCGGTCGGCTTCGCCGATCGTACGGCAAAACGGAACCATGACGGCAACATTGGTGAAGCCCATACCCTCGCGCAAACGCCGGATTGCCCGGCATTCGAGCGCAAAGGCCTCTCGGAACAGCGGTGAGACGTAGCGCGATGCCCCGCGAAATCCGAGCATTGGGTTTTCTTCATGCGGCTCGAACATCCGGCCTCCGATAAGGTCGGCGTATTCGTTGGACTTGAAGTCGCTGAAGCGGATGATGACACGGTTTGGGTATTGTAAGGCCGCGATCCGGGCGAGGCCGCGTGACAGGCGATCGACGAAGTATTCGGTCGGATTGTCAAACCCGCGCGTCAATTGCCGTATGACCACTCGCTCGCGCGGATCGGCGACGCGCGCAGGCTCGATCAATGCCATCGGATGGACCTTCACCTGGTTGGAGATGACGAATTCCATCCGGGTCAGCCCCACCCCGTCGGCGGGCAATTTCCACCAGCGATACGCTGCGCCCGGATTGGCGAGGTTGAGCATCACTTGCGTTCGCGTCTGCGGCAGTGCCGAAAGATCGATGCTTTCTTCGCCGATCTCCGCCGTTCCTTCGTGGATCAGACCGCGATCCCCCTCGGTGCAGTTTACCGTGACGCTCTTGCCGCTTGCGAGTTTCGAGGTCGCATCCCCGCACCCGACTATCGCCGGAACTCCGAGTTCGCGACTTACGATCGCCGCATGAGAAGTCCGGCCGCCATGATCGGTCACAATCGCGGCGGCACGCTTCATGACTGGCACCCAGTCGGGATCGGTAACGCCCGTCACGAGTACCGAACCTTCGACAAAACGCTCGATTTCTTCGGCTCCGGAAACGATGCAGACCGGCCCCGTCGCCGCGCTCGATCCGATTGCCTGTCCTTCAGCGATCACCCTGCCGGGAGAGAGAACCTTCGAGGTATGCAGTACGTCTGCACGCGCCTGCACCTGGACGGTCTCGGGGCGCGCCTGAACTACAAAGAGCTCGCCGTCGGGCCCGTCCTTCGCCCATTCCATATCCATCGCGCAGCCATAATGCGCCTCGATGATCGTCGCCCAGCGCGCCAGCATGAGGATTTCCCCATCGTTCAGGACATGCGCCTGACGCTCGGCTGCGCCGGTTTCGATCCAGCAGGTGCCCGTGCCCTCTTGCGAATAGATGAGCTTGCGCTGCTTCAGCCCGCACTTCTTCTCGATGATCGGGGCAACCGAGCGGTTGTCCAGCAGCGGCTTGAAGACATGGTACTCGTCCGGTTCCACAGCCCCCTGAACCACGCTTTCTCCGAGCCCCAGAGCGGCGTTGATCAGTACGACGCGATCGAAGCCCGTCTCGGTATCGATCGAGAACATCACGCCCGCCCCGGCCTCGTCGGAACGGATCATAAGCTGCACGCCGATTGAGAGCGCGACGGCTTCGTGGGCAAAGCCCTTGAGCTCGCGGTAGACGATCGCGCGGTCGGTGTAGAGCGAGGCGAAGCAGCGTTTGCAGGCGTCGAGCAACGCGTCTTCACCGCATACGTTAAGGAACGTCTCCTGTTGTCCGGCGAAGCTCGCATCGGGCAAGTCTTCGGCCGTGGCACTCGACCGGACGGCGACGCTTGCTGCATCCTTCCCGCTTTGCGCGCTCAATGTGCGATAGGCGGCGAGGATGGCCTTCTCAGTCTCCGGCGGCCATTCGCCAGCAAGGATGGCAGCGCGGATGGCAGAACCTGCTTGCGACAGGGTGGAGCGGCCATCGTGATAATTCGCCAGTTCGCCTGCCAAGACGCCGCCAAGATCGTTCGCTGATAGGTATTCGCGAAACGCGCCGGCAGTCGTCGCAAATCCGGGTGGAACCCGAATGTCCTTGTCGGCGAGCGCGCCAATCATCTCACCAAGCGAAGCGTTCTTTCCTCCGACGACCGCGACGTCGCCGCGCGAGAGCGATTCAAACCAGCGGATGATCTGATCGGTCTTCATAGCGTTTCTCCGGCCTGCCGGTCCTCCTGCTTGCAGGCACTCAGATGCCGCCTATTCGGCCGCCTCGGTCTCTGGCCACATCTGACGAATCCCACGCGGCAGCGAGCGAACGACCTTGTCAATTTGACCACGCGAAAGGTGCCTGCCGAGGACACCGAAGACGGATTGGACCGCGTCTCTCGGATCAACGCCGCGGCTGTCTTTCAATCCATTGGCAACCGATTGCAGGAAATCGTCGGCGCCATGTGCCTGCTTGGGCAGATCGGTAGGGTCGAATTGGTCGTAAAAGGTGCCCCGCACGATCATCGGCAATTGCGCACCGAGATGGGCGGTGAGTTCCAGTGGCAGGTGATCGCGCAGATTATGCAGGACAACGGAAAGTACCCGCCAGGCAAACGCCCGGTCGGGGCCGATGTCCGACTGGATCTCCTCCAGCCAGATCGCGGTTGTTTGTAGCGACTTGTCGAACAGGGGCAGGATCGTGGTGCTCATGGCTCTCTCCGGAAATGGCCTCGCCGAGCGAGGAAATGCCGCAAAGCTATGAGTCTCCCAACAGGGAGTAACTACGCAAACATCCCAAGGTCGCAGGACTGCGAAACATGCGGACAATCCCTGTTTGACACGCCACGGACATCTACGGATATGGCCCCGTCCCCGGAGCCGCGAGGGTGGGCTGATTGGCAATGAGTTGGCAGTAGCACTCTGATGATCATGACGGCTTTCGAACATATGCGGCCTGGCACTCACCCATGAGTGTCCTGTGGCAAACAGCTTTCGTGTTCGTCCTGGCGGCCGCTGCGGTTTGGTGGGCAGGTACGCGGCTTCCCACCTATGTTGTCGCGCTGAGCGAGAGAACCGGGGTCGGCCAAGGCTTTGCGGGGATGCTGGTGCTCGGGGGAATTACGTCTCTGCCGGAACTCGCAACAGGAACGACAGCGGCGGCAATCGGCGTTCCTCTCCTTTCAATGAACGACATCCTAGGAAGTGCGAGCCTCAACCTATTGCTCCTAGCGCTTGCGGATATGGTGCTGGGTTCAAAACCGCTGACGTCGGTGGTCGCGCGCCCGGTCACCCTGATCCAGGGCGTGCTTGGGATGACCCTGTTTGCCTTTGTCGGTGCGGCAATCGGAATTGGCGGTGGAGATTTCGGCGGTCCGGTTAGTCTGTGGTCGCTTGCGATCTTTGCCTGTGTTCTCATCGCCCTGTTCGTCTCCGATCGCGCAGAGCGTCGGCCCATGTGGCAAGTCATCAATCCCCCCGATCTCGAAGCAGCCGAAGAGACCCGTCAGAAATCGATTTCGACAAGGAACCTGGCGCTGGTTCTAATAGGGCTCGCAACGGTCATTCTCGTCGGTGGCGTCGTGCTGGCCAATGCAGGCGAGACGATTGCCGAGGAAACGGGACTGAGCGCAGGTATCGTGGGCCTGCTGATCATTGCCGTTGCCACTTCGCTCCCGGAGGCCAGCGCCATCGTCGGGGCCATGCGTCACAGGAGATACGAACTGGCCATCGGCGAGATATTCGGATCGAACATGTTCAACCTCGCCATCATCCTGGCAATCGATGTAGTCGCCCCCGGGCAAGGCGTGATCGAGCAGGCGGGCGGTTTCGAAATCGCCGCCGCGATGCTCGCGCTGGTGCTGACCGGAATCTTCGTAATCGGCCTGATCGAGCGGCGCGACCGAACGGTGCTGCGGATGGGCGAAGATTCGATCGCAGCAATACTAGTCTATTTCGGCGGCATAGCCCTGTTGCTCTCCCTTTCGCCCTGACCTGCGACATTTACGTAGCGCGCACCGCCCTTTGTCGGCTATTGTGCAATCATGCAGGATGAGGTCGAAAACGGCGCCAAGCAGTTGGAGCGCAACGCCTTCTCCGGGCGCGAGCTACGCAAGATCTACGTCACCGGCGAAACCGAGGTTCATGCGCTGCGCGGGGTGGACTTCGACATTCGCAAAGGGGAGATCCTGGTTCTGCTCGGACCTTCGGGCAGCGGGAAGTCGACTTTGCTCAATATCGTTGGCGGACTGGACCGGCCGACTTCTGGCACCCTCCACTATGGCGAGACCGAACTAACGGCTCTCGATGATCGCGACCTCACCCGGTTCAGGCGCGCGCAGATCGGGTTCATCTTCCAATTCTACAATCTTATCCCGAGCCTGACGGCCGAAGAAAACGTCCGTCTGGTGACCGACATTGCCAAGGATCCGATGGATCCTTCCGAAGCCCTCGGGTTGGTCGGATTGGCGGAGCGCAAACACCACTATCCAGCCCAGCTTTCGGGAGGCGAACAGCAACGCGTCGCGGTCGCCCGTGCGATTGCGAAGCAGCCCGGGGTACTGCTTTGCGACGAGCCCACTGGCGCGCTCGACAGCCAGACGGGTGTGCGCGTGCTCGAGACACTGGAAGCCGCCAATCGCGAAATCGACACGACGCTTTTGATTATCACCCACAATGCCGGAATCGCGGCAATGGCTGACCGGGTGTTTCATTTCCTCGACGGCAAGATCGCGCGGATCGAAACCAACACGCACCGCATTCACCCGTCGGAGATCAGCTGGTGAAGGCGCTCGATCTCAAGCTTATGCGCGATCTGTGGCGCATGCGGGGTCAGGCCCTGGCTATCGCGATTGTGCTCGCTGCCGCATCGGCGACCTTTATCCTGTCGATGGGGGTACACCGTTCGCTGTCCGAGACCCGCGAGGCCTATTACTCGGAGAATAACTTCGGCGATGTGTTCGCGAACATGACACGCGCGCCGCGCAGCGTCGTCGACCGGGTTGCCGAGATCGAGGGGGTCCAGCAAGCGCAGGGATCGATCCTGCAGTATGCCATCCTCGACTTTCCCGACCGGGTCGAAGCGGTGCGCGCATTGCTGCAATCGGTCGATGAGCGCGGGCGTGACCGGATCAATCTCGTTACCCTGAAGACGGGGCGGATGCCTGCGCCCAACCAGCCTGGAGAGGTGGTGGCCGACGAGGCCTTTGCGCTTGCCAACAATGTCGGACCCGGCGACGAGATCGATGCGATCATCTATGGCCGCAAGGAGCGGCTGAAGGTCGTCGGCATCGGTCTGGCTCCCAACTACGTCAACGCGTTGGCCCCCGGTGATCTCGTGCCCGACGACACTCGCTTCGGCGTATTCTGGATGGGTGAAGAGGCGCTCGAAGCGGCCACCGATCGGACCGAAGCCATCAATGCCTTGTCGGTGAAGCTCCAGCGCGGCGCGTCTCAAGCGGACGTGATCCGCGCGGTCGACCGGATCCTCGAACCCTATGGCGGGACCGGCGCCTATGGCCGCGACGATCACCCGAGCCACATCTTCCTCGACAGCGAACTCGACCAGCTGGAAGCAATGGTCAGGATCTTCCCGCCGGTGTTCCTGCTGGTCGCGACCTTCCTGGTGTACGTGGTGCTGGGGCGGATGATCCGCACCCAGCGATCGCTGATCGGGCTGTTCAAGGCGTTCGGATATTCCGACGGGGCGATTGCCGGGCACTATCTCAAATTCGCAATCGCCATTGCGATACTTGCGACAATCCTCGGCGCAATTGCAGGGGTATGGATGGCCCGATCGCTGACCGAACTCTACGCGCGCTATTACCACTTCCCGATCCTGCGCTTCAACTTCGCACCAAGCGTCTTTTTCGGGGCGGGAGCGCTGGCAATCGCTTCGGCATCCGTTGGTGCCATCAGCGGGGTGTGGTCGGCAGCGCGGCTGACGCCAGCGGTCGCAATGTCCCCTCCCCCGCCTCCGGTCTATCGCGCGGGGATAGTCGAGCGGCTGGGTGAGAAAGCCGGCTTCACGGCTATCGGGCACATGATTGTGCGGCACATTGCCCGATGGCCGATCCGATCCGCCATGACTGTAGGTGGTGTAGGACTTTCTATGGCGCTGCTCTTCTCCACGCTGCAATTCATCGATTCCAGCGAATTCATGCTCGAATCCTATTTCTTTCGGTCGCAGCAGCAAGACCTCTCTGTGACGTTCACCGAAGCGCGCAATGAGGATGTCCTGTTCGAACTCCAGCAAATGCCTGGCGTGTTGCGGGTCGAGCCGGTGCGAGGGTTGAGCGTCGAAATGAGCCACGGGAACAAGCTTGAACGCACAGCGCTAGAGGCGATCGCACCTGGTGCCATGCTGAGCGCGCGGATCGACCAGGAGGGCAATGCGATCGAAATGCCACCGGGCGGTTTGATGCTGAGCCGCCAGCTTGCCGATCAGCTCGAAGTGGAACCGGGAGACAACGTGTATGTGAAGATGCTGGGAGGCAGGCGAACCGAGGCATTGCTGCCGGTTGGCGCAATGGTCGACGAATTCATCGGAAATCGCGCCTACGCCACGCAAAGCACGATCGGCGTTCTCGCCCGAGACGGCGCCCCAGTAGGAGCCGCAATGCTGCTGATCGATGGAGCGAAGCGCGAAGACATTCTGTCCGACCTGAAGACGATGCCGGCGGTTCTGAGCATCGGCGACCGGAATCTGGAAATGGCGCGGTTCGAGGAAATGATCGACGACAACATCAACACCATGATCATTTTCTACATCGCCTTTGCCTCGGCGATTGCAGTGGGGGTGGTCTATAACAGTGCGCGCATCCTTTTTTCCGAGCGAGCGCACGAATTGGCGACATTGCGGGTGCTCGGCTATCATCGGCTCGAAGTCGCCGTGGTGCTGATTGGCGAGGTTGCACTGCTGGTGGCCATATCCGTGCCCTTCGGCCTGGTCACCGGCTATTGGCTGGCGCAGTTGATGCTGCGCATGTTCGGATCGGACCTGTTCCGCCTCCCCTTCGCCCCATCCAATGCGACCTATGCCGAAGCGGCGGCGGTCGTGCTAATGGCAGCTATGCTCACCGCTGTAGTCGTGGCGCGGCGGGTGATGCGGCTCGACATGGTCCGAGTATTGAAGGCGCGCGACTGATGATGGAACGAATTAAACGCTGGCGCTGGGCCATCCTGATCGCTCTCTTGCTGATAGCGGGGATGGTCTATTCGCTGTGGCCCGAAGCGGTCGCGGTCGACACGGATACCGTCACTCGCGGCGAGATGAAGGTCGGGATCACCGATGATGGGATAACCCGCGCGGAGGAGTTCTACGTCGTCTCCGCTCCGGTAACCGGTTATTTGTCACGTATCGAACTCGAACCGGGCGATGCAGTGAGCCGCGGCGCGCTGATCACCCGGATGACGGGACGTCCCTCAAGCCCGCTCGACAAGCGCACACGCGATGAGATGCGTGGGGCACTGGCTGCCGCACGGGCCGCGGAAAGCGGGGCCAGCGCGTCCTACGAGCAATCGCAGCGCGATCTCGCACGCGCGGAAGCGATATTCGAACGCGGGTTCCTGCCCAAGGCGCAGCTCGAAGCGGCTCGAACCCGAGCGGCGATGGACCGCTCTACACAGCAACAGGCCCGCGCCGAAGTCGCCCGGCTGCGCGCGATGCTGGCCGATCCCAGCGGCACCGGCAACGGCGGTCCCGTAAGCGTGCGCGCACCGGCTTCGGGCGAAGTGCTGTCGGTCATCAACGAAAGCGAAGGCGTCATGCCCGAGGGAACGCAGCTCGTCACGATCGGCAACCCGGACTCGATCGAGGTCGTGGTCGATCTGCTCTCGCGCGAAGCCGTGCGCGTGAAACCGGGTGACCGGGTCGAAATCACCCAGTGGGGTGGACCCGACGCGCTGATCGGCACGGTAGAGCGGATCGAACCGTTCGGTCGGCTGAGGATTTCTGCGCTCGGGATCGAAGAGCAGCGCGTCAACGTCATTATCGGACTGGAGGCGGGATCGGCCTCCGAAGGGACGCGGCTCGGTCACGGCTACCAGGTCGATGCGACGATCGAGTTGTGGCGGGACGACGATACGCTGAGGCTGCCTATCGGGTCGCTGTTCCGCGGCCCCGAAGGCGAATGGCAGGTGTTCGCAGTCGCGGACGGGCGAGCCCGGGTGACAACGGTCGAACTGGGTCAGATCAACGATGAGCACGCGCAATTGCTGGGCGGGCTGGATGAGGGTGCAACCGTCGTCATCAATCCCGGAAGCGCGATCGAAGATGGACTGCGCGTGACCCCGCGCGACTGAGGCTACTCGGTCGGATACTCGATCTGCGGAGCCAGCCGATCACGGACTTCGCGCGCATCGAAGCTGCGCAGGTTTCCGTTCGGCCTTTCGCCTTTACCCAAGAGTATGTCGGCGCTGGCCTCGAACCGTTCGATCGTTCGGACATTGTAGCGCGTCGCCCAGAACGGGTCGCCGTAATATGGGTACCAATGGTACCAGCCGAGTCCCGTGCGGTAATACCGCCAATAGGGCCTCCAATAGGTGTGATAGGGCGCGTGCCACGGATCGTAGAGCGGGTCGCGCCGCACCTGGCGTTCGATCTGGTGCTCGACCTCGCGATCCTGGATTATGAAATGATCGTAGCCTTTGAGTAAGGTAAGTTCGGCCGCGCGAAACAGCAGGTAGCTTTCAACCCTTTCGCGCGAGGTCAGGCGATTGCCGGCGAAGCTTACGCGGTAATGTGTCTCGTCGATACGAAGGTCGGAGTATCCACCTGAAACCCGGCTTCCCGCGCTGAGCGGCTGATAGGGAGTGCTGCTCATTGCGCAACCCGTGGTCGCGAGGATGATCGCGCTCACGGCAGACAAGGCGAAACGGCGATAGATCGCAGGCATGCTTCTCTTCCTCAGGTTAGGCAGAATCTGAGAGAAGAGTGCGGTAATGAGTCCCATCGGACTATAGGTAGATATCCGATGACACGATGGCGGTGCACCAGATCAAAGCACGCACGCTTGAACGCCTCGCCCTCCCAATTCGCTACGGTGAGTAGCCTCAGCTAGGCATTGGCTCGATCAGGTATTGGCGAGATAGGGCCGACGGGCTGGTGGGCACCGGCCCGTCGGCCATCGCCTTCCCCCCGTTCAGGATTTTGCCGAAATCTCGATCTTGCGCGCACCTTCAGTCACGCCCTTACTGCGAGGAATAACGATCGAGATGACGCCATTGTCCGAACTCGCCGCGATCTTGTCGACGATGCCATCCTTCGGTAGCGAGACGCGCCGCTCGAACGCGCCATAGCTGCGTTCCGAAATCGTATAGTCGCGCTCCTTCTCCTCGCGCTCTTCCTTCTTTTCGCCTTTGACGATGAGCATGTCGCCCTCGACCGAGATATCGACATCGTCCTGGGCAACACCAGGCAGCTCGACCGAAAGGTGGTATTCCTCATCGGTTTCCTTCATCTCGAGCGCGGGCATCGGCAACGATGCAAGGTAACGAATACCGAGATTGGTCGCCGGAAATCGCGGCGGAAACTCGTCGAACATCCGGTCGACCTCGCCGCGCAACCGGTTGAACGGCTCGCGAAGGTACTCCGAAAGTCCGGTGTGCTCACGCTCCCTTTCGGCAAGCAGGGTGTCCTCAGCCATCTCAACTCCTCCGTAATGCTGATCAAGCTGGAGAAATTACGGCAACATGCATCGCCTGCTGATACGGGAACTTCCGTAAGCCCTACCCAATGGCTGATTGAGCAGCCCGGGAACGTGCAGTGCCTCTACCCGATCGCGTCCTCGACGCGCTCGCGTTCGACCTGTTGTCGGATCAGCCAATGCTTCGCCAATTCCGTCGCCAGCAGCACCGCGAGTGCCGCGCCACCGCACAGGAGGAGAAATCTCGCATCTACCGGCCCCGTATCGAGAAAGCGCTGCAGGACAGGAAGCGTCATGGCACCGATCTGAAGCGCGACCGCAATCGCCATGCCGACGAACATCCAGCCATTCTCCGGCGCATGCCAGCGCCAGAACGGGAGCGTCAGGTTGCGAATGCTGAGCAGGAAAGCGATCTGGAACGTCACCACCATCAGCAGGACATGGTTGCGCGCATCCTCGATCGGCATGTTCAATGCCAACCGATCGTGCAGCACCCACACGGCGATAGCGGTCATCAATACCGCGCCCGGCAGCATCAGGATCAGCGCGTCGCGATCCAGGAGTGTAGCGAGCTTGCGCTTAGGAGGATGCTTGAGCTCATCGCCATCCCCTCTCCCAAAGCCCAGCGTCACGTCGAGCACGCCATTGGTCACGAGGTTCAGCCAAAGCAGTTGCACCGGCGTCAGCGGCATCGGCAGACCGAGCGAAATGGCAAGCAGGAACATGAGGATTTCCGCAGCACCCGTTGCAAGCATGAACAACACGATCTTGCGGATATTGGCGAAGGTCACACGCCCCTCTTCGACCCCCGCAACAATGGTCGCGAAGTTGTCGTCGGCCAGAACAAGGTCGGATGCCCCGCGCGCGACATCGGTTCCGCCGCGCCCCATTGCGATGCCGATATCGGCCATGCGAAGCGCCGGCCCGTCGTTCACTCCGTCGCCGGTCACGGCAACCGTGTGGCCTGCCGCCTCGAGCGCCTGGACGATCGCAAGCTTTTGCGCCGGCTCCGTGCGCGCGAAGACATTGCTGGAGACGACGCGCTGCGCGAACTCCGCGCGATCATCTGCCAGCTTCTGGAGCTGCTCCCCCGTCACGACATCGCTCTCATCGGCGTCCATCCCGAGCTGGCGGGCGATCGCAAGCGCAGTAGCGGGATGGTCGCCCGTGATCATCGAAACGGCGATTCCGGCATCTCGGCACTTCGCGACGGCTTCGACAACACCGTGGCGTAGCGGGTCGGTTAGGCCGACGAAGCCCAGGAGCTCGAGATCGTGGAGGTGATCGCGAATGTTCCTGTCGCTGGAATGTCCGCGCCCTTCTGCGAGGGCCAGGACACGGTATCCTTCTGCCGCGAGGCGCTCGGCGATCCCAAGTGCTCCCTCATCCTCTTCGCGACACATGGCAAGCACCGTTTCCGGAGCACCCTTGACCACAACACGGACTTCGTCCCCGAAGTCGGCTTCGACCGCAGCGTAGCGGAGCGCCGGTTCGTAGGGCACGATCGACAAACGGTTTGCGGCAATCAGGCGCTCGATGTCGCAGCCATTCTCGTGCGCGAAGTCGAGCAGCGCAACGTCAACGGAATCGCCGACCGGGCTGCCATGCACTTTCAGCTTTGCCTCGTTGCACAAGCCAGCCGCTTCGGCGAGCCGCGTGAGCGACTGTTCCACCGTGCCAGTCTGCCATTGCTGGCGCCCGATCGTCTCGCCACCACGCAGCGCGACTTGGTCGACGGTCAATCGGTTGACCGTCAGGGTCCCGGTCTTGTCGCTTGCGATGAGTGTGCAGGCTCCCAATCCTTCGACCGCCGGCAGAGCCCGCACAATGACGTTGCGCCGCGCCATCCTGCTCGCAGCGGCAGACAGGGCGACCGTGACGGCAATCGGCAAGCCCTCCGGGATCGCCGCGACCGCGAGTGCAATTGCGAGAAGCACGATTTCGCGCAATGGCTGCCCCTCCAGGGCGAGCAGGGCACCGAGCACGACAATCAGCCCCACGGCCAACAGCGCGATCTGCCGCGCGAGCACCACCATCCGGCGCACCAGTGGGATCGCGCCGGCGCTTCGGGCTGCCTGCGAAAGCGTGCGGTCGATATGGCCGAGTTGCGACGAAGCACCGGTTTGCGTCACGACGGCCAGCGCCCTGCCCTCGATGACCGAAGTGCCCGCGTGAAGCATGTTTGTGCGGTCGGCGACAACGGTCTGCTTGGCAAGCTGCGCATCGGCCTGCTTGCGCACTGGCATAGATTCCCCCGTGAAAGTAGATTCGTCGACCTCCAGCCCGATTGCCTCGATCAGGCGCATGTCGGCCGTGACCGATACGCCGCTTTCCAGTTCGACCACATCGCCAGGGACGATATCTTCGGAAGCGATGTCGCGAGTCACGCCGCCACGCCGCACCCGTGCAGTGTGCGGAACGAGCGACCGCAGCGCCCTTGCACTGGCATCCGCCTTGAGTTCCTGAAATGCCCCGATCGTCGCATTGAGCAGAAGGACGCCGAAAATGAACGTCGCGTCCCAACGGTCGCCGATCACGAGCGACAGGATCCCGGCGAACAGCAATAAATAGATCAGCGGACTGCGAAACTGTCGAAGGAAAACATGAACGGGGCCCAGCATTCGGGCCTTGGGGAGCTGATTCGCGCCAAACTGTTCGAGCCGGCCGTCGGCTTCCGCTTCGGAGAGCCCAATCGCATCGGCTTCCAGAACAGCTAACGCTTGCTCAGCGGTGAGCCCGTGCCAATCCCGATCTGTGACGTCCATCGCCAGCAATGTCGGTCACAATGTCTTTTCTGCGATAACCATTGCGGCGTCATCGGGGCATGGACGGATCGTAAAGCCCATCTCTCTTTCCAACCTCAATCCGTCCTCTTGCTGCGCGCTTTCGAGCGATGTGATCTTGTGGATTCCCCTGGCACGCGCATAGCGCAACGCGTGGTCTAGAAGCGCCCAACTGATTCCGTGCCGCTTCATGTCGTCACGGGTGCAGACTGCGAATTCTGCCGTTTCGAAATCTTCATCTGCTCCCAACATGGCACTAGCAAGAACTTCCCCATTTTTTGGATCGACTGCAAGGAAATCGATCGTCCTGTCATTGCTGTCATCGACCATCTGCGCGAGCCGCTCCTCATCGACCTTCCTGATGCCCGATAGAAACCTGAAATAGAGATCGCTCCGGTTCACACCTTCGAAAAAGCGCGCCAGCGCGTCCCTGTCTGACGGCCGGGCCGGGGTGATGAGGACTTCATCGCCCGCTTGCGTTGTGACCAGCGAGCTCCAATCCTTTTCGGCTTCGCGGTTGGAGAACCGCCTGTGCCGTTCGTCCGGATTCTTGGTAGCCATGAACTCAGTCATGCCCGCTCTCCTTCGAGGTGACCGAGGTTGAATGAGGCAGCGAAATGCTGCGATCCGTAACCGCCCTTAGGATCGGTCGGCAAAAACAAGAAGCTCGAGACCGTATGGCAGGCGGACATCCGATCATGGAATCAGCACCGCGGCTCCCTTGACGGCTCCTCTTCGCAGCCGCTCGAGAGCTAGATTCGCGTCTTCCAGACCAAAGGTCTCGACTTCCGTGCTCACGGGGAGTGCGGCGATCGCCGCAAAGAAGCTCTCGCCGTCGGCGCGGGTCAGATTGGCAACCGAAAGCAATTTCCTCTCGCCCCAGAGCAATTCGTACGGGAAAGACGGAATGTCGCTCATGTGGATTCCGGCGCAGACGACCTTGCCCCCCTTGCGAACGGCGGCAAGCGCCTGCGGCACGAGTTCGCCTGCCGGGGCAAAGATGATGGCGGCATCCAGTTCGAAAGGCGGCGTCATGTTCGACCCGCCGGCCCATACGCATCCCATTCTGCGCGCGAATCTCTGACCTTCCTCGTCTCCCGGCCGCGTGAAGGCCGCAATCTTGCATCCGAGGCCGGTAGCAAGTTGAGCGAGAATGCGCGCCGAGGCACCAAACCCGTAAAACCCGATCCGGCGGGCATCGCCGCACATGGAAAAGGCGCGATATCCTATCAATCCCGCGCATAGTAGCGGCGCGGCATGCGCATCGTCGATCGTCGGCGGAATCGCAAAGCAATAGTCGGCTTCGGCGACCATGTGCGAAGCATAGCCGCCATCGACATAGAAGCCGGTAAAGACGGGATCATCGCACAAATTCTCTCGCCGCTTCAGGCAGTAATGGCATTGGCCACACGTCGAGCCGAGCCAAGGTACCCCTACCCGATCTCCCAACTCGAAACGAGTTACGGAATTGCCTTTGGCGATCACCTCGCCAACGACTTCGTGCCCCGGCACGATTGGCAGCGGTCCGCGAATATCGCCGTCGACGATGTGCAAGTCCGTGCGGCAAACACCGCAGGCGGAAACTTTGAGCAATATCTGAGCATCGCCGGGCAGCGGCATGGGTCGCTCGACCAGCTCAAGCTTGCGACCTGTCGCCGATATTTGCATCGCCCGCATCGTCAGTGCCTCGAGGTCTCGGGCGAGCACATTCATCTTGCAGGTCTCCCTGATCGCTCGACCTCATCCGGCCATTTCCCAACAAGGGTATCGCTTCGCTCGATGTGTTCGATGACTTTCCTCCTTGCCATGCGCAGGAGATGCCCGAAGGCGTGACTCGCATTATATGCGTAATTATACTAGCAAACTGCATCTCCGCGCTGCCCCTGGCGCGGGAATCCAGGTGGGAACGGTGCCTGAAACTAGATTGAAGGATGCGAAGCCGGAATCTGCGATTTCACTGCGTAGTGCAGAAGAGCTCCACGCACTGATTGATACCGTCCCCGATGCGATGGTGATTTCCGACCGACAGGGCAACATTCGGTCATTCAGCAAGGGCGCGGAAGCGATGTTCGGCTATACCGAAGCCGACGTGCTCGGCGAAAATGTCAGCCTGCTGATGCCCTCGCCCGATCGCGAGAGACATGACCGCTTCATGGATCACTACAAGAATACCGGCGAAGCCAAGATCATCGGAAGCGGGCGCGTAACAACTGCGAGACACTGCGACGGCAGTACCTTTCCGATCAACCTTTCGATAGGCGATCTCGATTTCGGGGACCAACGTGGCTTTGTGGCCTTCATGCGCGATCTGACAGAGGCCCAGGATACCGAGCGCGAATTGCACACGCTTCAGAGCGAGCTCGCGCAAGTATCGCGGATCTCCTCGATGGGATCACTCGCAACTTCCTTGGCACATGAGCTAAACCAGCCGCTGACAGCGGTAACGAATTACGCCCATTCTGCTAGGGATCTGCTTGGCAACCCTACCTCGGAATCGATCGAACTGGTTCGAGAAGCTCTCGACGCGTGCGCTTCTGAAGCGCTGCGTGCGGGTCAGATCGTCCACCGATTGCGCGACTTCATCAAACGTGGGGAAACAGAGCGTCACATCGCAAGTCTTGGCCGGATCATTCAGGAAGCCGCCGCGCTGGCTCTAATGAATGGCGACGGCCGAGGGGTTGATTTCGAAACCGAACTCGATCTGACCGCAGATGAAGTGATCGTAGACTCGGTTCAGATACAACAGGTCGTGTTGAACCTCATCCGTAACGCGCTTGAAGCAATGCGCGAGACCCGACACCGACAATTGCGAATCCTCACGCAGCACTGTGGGGACGGTTTTGTGCAGGTATCGATTGCCGATAGCGGACCAGGCCTCGACAAGAAGGTTGCCGAGCGGCTTTTCCAACCGTTCAACAGCACAAAGTCGGACGGGATGGGCCTCGGCCTGTCGATTTGTCAGTCGATCGTGCAGTCACATGATGGCAAGATTTGGGCTGAGCCGTCTTCACTTGGGGGTACAGCATTTCATTTCACCGTCCCACTCGCGGAGCCA
>JAAUYI010166369.1_pt1 | contig 19484 bp, 17 predicted proteins | sample 7278041 | NCBI WGS metagenome assembly JAAUYI01 (sample SAMN14350216, study PRJNA611818) | marine sediment metagenome | isolation source: surface marine sediment (0.6m) | place: French Polynesia: Moorea | collected 2018-08
CAAAAGTATGACCCCATCGATGAATCGAGGGGCTTGAAATAAGGAAAACATTTTTGACTCTCCACGGATGAATCCGGGGGCTTGTATCCAGTTTATTTTTTGGTCACATGAAAAATATAGGGGTAAAGGGGAAAGGGGAAAGGAGTAAGGCTACTTACATACTTGGTGGTGTACCTGTTGCTCCCGGAGCTGGGAGCATCCCATATTTTTCAAAAATATTAGGTATTGGGAGCCGGAAAGCTCTCTTGATATCTGATGCGGGCTTTCCGGCTCGCACTACAATATTTAATATTTGGGAACAATTATTATTATCTGTGCTCCCTATTCCCTGTTAATATCTTCATCTGTCCTGGTACAACACAGAGTAGTGATGGTTAGCTAAATAATATTTTGTGAAGCTGTCACAATTCTCAAGCGATACCCCCAGGGTCAAGCCTCCAGCTAATTGCACGTAGTAATCTTTCACATATTCTGGAAAATCCTGGGCGCAGTCATCTCCAAGTAAAAATACTTACGAGTGTGCAGCCTCAACACTCCAATTGATTGACGATCACCAATAACCAATAACTAAAATGACAACCACAATTTCTTCTAGGGATATTGCCGATTTAACCGCAGATGATTATATCGTTTTAGGCTTGGCAACTTGCTTTATCAAAGAAGATGGAGAAATTCATCAAGTAGAAGTCATAGAACCGATCCCTTCCGCCGCTTTAGAAGCCATCTTCAAAGGTATTCCCACTTCCTACAAATTGGCTTACGCTACCACCTTAGGAAATGTTTTAGGTGGGGATACCCTGCAAAAACCAGATAATTTTCCCCACAACGCTCAATTTAGTGACGACTTTGAACAAAGAGTAGTCGCTGCGGCTCGTACCTACAAACGCCGAGAATCAGCCACAAAATTAATTCCTCTCAGTACAACCTACACAGAATTAAACTATTCTACCGAACGTAAGCGGGTGCTGAATGCCTCTAGGGTCGTTACCAAGGATGATAATGTCAAACAGCATCCCAATACCCATAAAGTCCTTTAATAGCGAAAATAGAGCTACTATGCTGAAACTTTACGGTGGTGCTCGTAGCCGAGCATCAATTATTCAATGGTATCTAGAAGAATTAGGTGTTCCCTATGAGTATATCCAGTTAGATATGCAAGCTGGAGAACATCGTCAGCAAGGATTTCTGGCAATTAATCCCATGGGTAAAGTACCAGCAATTATAGACGGTGAACTAAAACTTTGGGAATCTGGAGCAATTCTACTCTACCTGGCAGATAAATATGGCGATACCTCCTCCCCGGAAGAACGCGCTCTCTGGGCACAATGGTCATTATTTGCTAATGCTACCTTGGGACCAGGAGTTTTTGTTGAAGCTAACCGCGAGCAAGAAATGTCTCGGTTGATGACACCATTAGAAGAAATTTTCGGCAAACAACCTTTCTTGTTAGGGGATAGTTTCACCGTTGCTGATGTAGCGGTGGGTTCTTACCTCAGCTACATCCCCATCATGCTCCAGTTAGACTTGAGTGATTACCCAAATGTGTTGAAATATATCCAAAAGATGACAGAGCGTCCAGCCTTTCAAAAGACCATTGGCGCTCGTACTTAGGTGATTTACGAAAATAATTTTAACCTGAGTTCGGAGTTCGGAGTTCGGAGTTCGGAGTTAGGTTAGGGCACATTTTAAACCTCATCCATCTTGAGAACTGGAGTTTTCCGTTCAAGGGGAATAGCAAAAAATAAATTATCCTGTAGGGGCGCAATGCTTGCGCCCTTGTCATTGATAAAATTAACGTGAGTTCGACGAAATTTTGAGGCTAAAACCCTTATTAGTCAAGGATTTGTACAATTCAAGTGACGAGTCACTTCCCGAATAATTGAGAATAAAGTCAACAATTAACTTAAACTTAGTAAATCAGTGTGAGTTCGACGGAACTGACGTTAATTTTAACTCCTAACACCGAACTCCTAACTCCTAACTCCTAATTATTTTCAACCCAGAGATTAACGATAGTTAGTAAATTGCAGGTCAATGGGTAATTCTTCCTGCTTCAAACGCTGTATCACCGCTTGTAAATCATCCTTATTCTTAGCAGTGACACGCACAGCATCACCTTGAATTGAAGATTGTATCTTTTTAAACTCATCGCGGATCAACTTAGAAATTTGTTTAGCAATTTCCTGGCTGATACCCTTTTTGAGGGTAATTTCTTGGCGAACCCGATTACCGCTAGCGGATTCTATTTTTCCCACTTCAAAGATTTTTTGGGACAGGTTACGTTTAGCGGCTTTTTCTCGCAGCAACTTTTGCACTGCATCTAGGGTAAACTCACTATCAGTGTTAATGGTGATAGTTTGTTCGCCTAATTCCACTGTGGTTTTAGTGTCTTTGAGATCGTAACGGCTTTTGACATCTCGTATAGTTTGATCAACAGCATTGACTAATTCCTGTCTATCAAAGTCACTTACAACATCAAATGAATAGGTAGAAGCCATAGTGAATTCTAGATTTGAGATTGAGGGTTGAAAATTGATAATGTTTTAATTGTAGATTGGCAAACATTATCCGATAATCCCTAACTAATAACTATTAACTGATCGCATTAGCTAGTAAGCTTACCGTGGGCGCAAGCAAAGTTCCTTCTGTGGTGTTTTCTCCCGGACCTGTAGCTTACTTCGGTGCAGGGTAGGTGCGCGGCTTCCACACTCCCGGAGTTTTTATGTGATTTTCATAATACTCAACACAAACAGAGTTGCAGTACCTGCCGAACCAATGCCAAACATCAGTGAACGTAGCATTGGTATATTCAAAATATAGAAAATGGAGTAAAAAAGACGGGCACCAACAAAAGCTAGTGCTGCCAAAATCGCTAGGGGAGTATCTACTCCTGCAACATATGCTGTTAATGCTGCTGCTGCAAAAATCATAAACACTTCTAAAGAGTTTTGATGCGCCCAAGTAGCTCGTTGAGCATAGGCAGGTAATTTGTCAAACATCGCCCGGGGAGCAGACATATCGTATCCCAAGCGGAAACGGGCATACCCTACCACCAAAAAAGGCACGTAAATGAGTACAGCAGCAGCTGCAATGGAGTAAATTAAGATCGCGGATACAGGCAATGACAATGGCATGGAGTAATTAGAAAAGCAAGGAGTAAAATTTTCACAACTATTTGCTAGCAAGCTTTTTAGTTGCCAATGTATTTCAGAACAGCTGATACTCAAATTGATTGAATTGGCTTACAGACTAATCAAAGTAGAACAAAGTAACTACTTTTCTTTGTTCCTCTGCATCATTACAAGTTTGTAGCAGAGTTCGGCTGTCATGAAAAGCAAAGCAGATTAGTTGCTGGCAACGAGAGATAATTTCCTTGTTACATAAATAACTAGATTCTGCCAGTGACATATGATCGTTACTGGGATTCTCTACTAAATGCATTACCTGCTCTAACTGCTGCCGGGATTCATAGGGCTGGCGTTCTAGGCTTTGGGGTAAAATTACCGTCAGCATATTTGGATCGCCGCGCATTGCTCCTTTGATGGCAGCAGCATTTGTACCAGTGGCACCTGAAGTGATGATCCGATTACCCAATAGCACTAAGGCATAGGTCATCATCTCAATTAGGTTCTGGTGGGTGATGGGAACGTGACGGGAACCCAGCATGGCGATTCGTTTAGAACCTGTTTGCTGGATTGTTGCCAGTTCTTGGGCTAATGTGTCGATGTTATTGATCAGGTCTAGTGACTGGCTCAAAGATGGTTGAAATCAGATGAAACAACCAAGCTATTTTAACAGACTGAGGGCAGGAAAAAGGATAGTTATATGCAAAGAACAATTTCTTTTTGAGTTTCTTAATACTTGTAAATTAATAATTCGTAGTGAAATGTAATACTTCTTGAATAATTCTCTATATTCATTTACCTGTTGTTAAGGGCACACCTCAGGCGTGCCCTTGCTTACCATCTTTCATCAGTTAATCCAATGTAGTGGAAATCTGATTTACGATAAAGTTGCTGCTGGGCTTAAACCCAGGATATCCAACAACCGTTCAACATCAAAATGTTTGGTCATGAGATGGCGAATAAAGTCAACTTTTATCGGCTCATGAACTCGTACCTGACCAAAGGTATGATCCACAATTTCCACAGTAGTGAGAGTATCTAAATCTACTGATAAGATGGGGATTTCTAGCTCCTCTGCACGGCTGAGGATAAATGGTTGGGGTGGGAGTTTGCCTGTGAGAATTAGGCATTGGGTAGAAGTTTCTAAAGCAGCTTGTTGAATTTCCACGCGATCGCCTCCCGTGACTACTGCCATATTGCGACGTTTGCGAAAATATTTGACTGCGGAGTTGACATTCATGGCTCCAATTGCCAAACTTTCCACCATTAAATCCAAGCGATCGCCACAGCAAAGAATATCTGCCTGTAGTTGGTGTACCAGTTCCCGCACGCTGACACTACGTAGTAAATCACTTCTTGGCAATACTCCCAGTAAGGGAATACCCTGTTGTTCCAAAAAAGGTTTCATTGTACTGTCTACCAGGGGCATTTTTTTTTCTGGTACATCATTGATAACTACACCAATCAAACGTTCTCCCAAAAGCTGTTTGGAAGCTAAAAGTGGCTCTATGGAGGCTAAGGAATGATAGCGAGTCACTAGAATGACTGTAGCATCAATGACCTGGGTAACTTGTGATAAAGATAGGTCAAACAAACAACCTGCTGTCAAATTACCAGGACCTTCCAGTAATACCAATTCACCCAACTGCTGTTCTAGATATTTTTGGGCTAGAGCTTGTTGATAATCTGTTGGATCTTCACCTCTCAAGCGTTTTTCTACAGTTGCCTCATCTAAAGCTAGTACGGTTGGTGCAATACGTGTTGGAGATAGTTTTAGGCTATTTGTAATGAACTCAACATCTTCATCCACGATTCCATCGGTGGCATTTGAGCAAATTCCTAGGGGTTTGCCATAGCCAATATCCAGTTGTTTCTCCTGTAGTAGATGAGATAGACCTAATACGGTAGCCGATTTACCGCTATAAGCTTCCGTCGAGCCAATAAGCAAATATTTAGCAGATTTTGGCACACATGCACTCCTAAATTTTGAAGTTCAGTAAAACCCAGCTAGGTGTTTTCTAATTTTAGGTCGAACTAAGGCGATTGAGCTTGCTACTACACTAAACTTGGCAACAAGTGTAGATAAGTTGGCTCGGTGCAACAAAAATCCCACCCATTTAATGGATGGGAAGGTCAAATCACCATAATTGGGCTTTACTCTTCTATACGTAGGAGCTTGCGGTAAAAAGTTTGAGAAAAATCAGTTTTACGAGAGCGTTTGTAATTTTCCATAACTTCTATTAAAAAACCAATAAACTCAAAACTCGCCATCATTACTTCATAGCTGAGTTCTGCGTTGCCATCAAATTGCAATCGGCAACGGGTTAAGTCAGAAGGGAGTCTGGCAATATTCCAAGTTGCAACAAAAGGGATACTATCACTACCCTCTATGTTCCGTTGTCCTTCCACAACGCCTTTTTGATATAGGCTGATTGCATAGGGCAAAAAATTACGTTTACTACCTGCAACATAGGGTAGGTAAACACTCGCCTGTTGGGGTGTGGCAGGTTGGAGTTTCTCAAAGGACATAATCTAATCTTGTTTATTTTTAAGTGAATATTGAGGACTGGAGTGGTTGTGCCTATTATTCCCAGGAAGTGTTGTATTCACTCACATCTGTTGGTAAATAGAGGGAAGGAGGGAAGGAGTGAGGGAGGGAAGGAGTGAGGGAGTGAAGGAATTGTGATAACTAACAACTAACAACTAACAACTAACAACTAACAACTAACAACTAACAACCGTCAACCCATCATCTATGGAATCAATCTAAAATCCAAAATCCAAAATTGATTGACTCTTGGTTAACTACATTTAAAGATGTGTTAAGAGAATATTTGAGTGGGTTAATACTTATGGCTCCACTGGTTGCAAACTACTATCTGACATATCGCTGTAACGCTCGCTGTCATTTTTGTAATATATGGGCGTTAGAACCAGGAAAAGAAGCAGATTTTGAAACTATTAAACATAATCTCCAAGATTTACGCCGTTTAGGGGTAAAGTACGTTGATTTTACTGGTGGCGAACCCTTACTAAGAGATGATGTTGGGCAAATTTATACGGAAGCGAAACGGCAGGGTTTTTATACCAGTATGACGACAAATACGATTCTGTACCCACAGAAAGCGGAGGAAATGAAAGGTCTAATTGACTTTTTAAACTTTTCTTTGGATGGTGCGGATGCGGATACACACGATCGCTCCCGGGGAGTAAAAATTTTTGATACCTTGACAAAATCAGTAGCGATCGCCAAGTCTTTGGGAGAGTATCCAGTCCTGAACCACACTGTCACCGCCCAAAACTACGAACGCTTGGCAGAAATAGGTGAGTTGGGTCAACAATTAGGGGTGCGAGTTTGGTTAAATCCCGCTTTTACAGCCCATGAAAACTACAACTCAAACAAGAATCCAACCCCAGATATGATAGCGGCAATTGTAGCTGTTGCTAAGAAATATAACAATGTCGGTTACAATAAGGCTGCACTAGCTTTTATTGAAGCTGGGGGCAATGATACTAAAAATCCTCGTTGTAAGGCGGTGGATGCGGTGATTGCCATATCTCCCAACGACGAACTGTTGTTACCTTGCTATCATTTTGCCCAAACCGGGGTTCCCATTAATGGCAAGCTCTACGAGCTATACCGAGAGTCCCAAAAGGTGGAAGAATACCGCCAATCCCAAGGCAAACTAGATGTATGTGAAGGTTGCACAGTTTGGTGTTATCTGATTCCCAGTTTCTTTATGGGTGTGGACAAATATTGGTGGTTGAATCAAGTTACCTATGCCAGCGAATTCCTGGCCCGAAAACGATTCTTACAACGAGCTTGACCCGCTTAATTCTCTGCTGTCGGATATTTCGGCGGCAGAGGATGTGGAGACGGAGGTGGAGACAAATTCTGTGTCTCTACCATCTCGGTTTCAAGGTCGCAGACGTAAAGCCGCTTTAGTTTTAACTATGGTTTGGAGCGGTACGATTGCCTTGAATTTACTCTCTTGGGGCTCTTTGTTTGTATTGGGGCTGACTACAATTATGGGTATTCATGCCTTGGTGATAGTTTTTGCTAAACCCAGGGAAAAAATTTCCCAGATGCAGGGGGATTATCCCCATGTGTCTGTGTTGGTGGCAGCGAAAAACGAGGAAGCTGTCATTGGCAATTTAGTGGAAAATCTTTGTAATTTAGAGTATCCAGATGGGAAATACGAAGTCTGGATTGTTGATGATAATAGTAGCGATCGCACGCCCCAATTGCTGGCAAAGTTAGCCAGGGAATACGAACATCTTCAGGTGTTGCGGCGCTCGCCAGAGGCTAGTGGTGGTAAGTCTGGAGCTTTAAATCAGGTGCTACCACTAACTAAAGGGGAAATTTTGGCGGTGTTTGATGCGGATGCCCAAGTTTCACCAGATATGTTGCAGCAAGTAGTACCCATGTTTCAACGACAAAAGGTGGGTGCGGTACAGGTACGCAAAGCTATTGCTAATGCCAAGGTCAATTTTTGGACTAGGGGGCAAATGGCAGAAATGGCGGTTGATACCTATATGCAGCAACAGCGTACTGCCATTGGCGGCATTGGTGAATTGCGGGGTAATGGTGAATTCATTCGCCGTCAAGCATTGTTAAGTTGTGGTGGCTGGAATGAAGAAACCATCACCGATGATTTAGATTTAACTTTACGGTTACATTTAAGTGATTGGGATATTGATTGTGCTTTATTTCCACCAGTATATGAAGAAGGTGTAACTAGTGCGATCGCTCTGTGGCATCAACGTAGCCGTTGGGCAGAGGGAGGATATCAACGCTATTTAGATTACTGGGATTTAATTCTACGCAACCGCATGGGAAGTAGGAAAACCTGGGATTTATTGATGTTCGCCATTACTATGTATATTTTGCCCACCGCAGCAATTCCCGATTTATTCATGGCGATTGTCAAACACCGTTTACCTTTACTCAGTCCCATCAGTAGTTTGACTGTGTTCATGTCCCTCTCCGGGATGTTTAATGGTTTAAGACGCATACGCCGCGATCGCGATCGAGGTTTTTCTGTCTCCAACTATTTGTTAATCTTGCTGCAAACCCTACGCGGTACTTTATATATGTTCCACTGGTTTGTGGTCATGAGTGCCACTACTGTCAGGATGTCAGTTAGACCAAAACAGTTGAAATGGGTAAAAACTGTGCATCAAGGTAGTGAAAATGATTGATGCGATCGCTCTGATGGTAACTTGACCAAAAAGACTGATTTTGAATACAAAACAAAAATTGGGGGATTATCCCCCAAACCTCTTTCCAAAGCTCTTTATACCGATTTAATAAATGATCGCAACACATCCCTTGGTAGAGACGTAGCATTGCTACGTCTCTACAAGAATCTATTTGTCACATTCTTTTTTGAAATTAGTATTAAAAATTATCTTGCTCAGAGTCCGGAGTTGGTGTAATTACGGGAATACGTACATCATCATCATCAGGAGTATCATCAGGAGTAAAGGTTGCTGATGGTGAGGGGATTTCTGTGGGTATGGGTGAAGGTGTTTCTGTGGGTGTGGGAATATCCGTAGGTATGGGTGAAGGTGTTTCTGTAGGTATGGGTTGTTCGAGAGTTGTTAACCCTACATAAAGGCTGTAATCACTTTCAGTAATTCCTGGCAAGGTAGTTAAATCAATTTTGTATTCACCATCACTAGGTAATATTCCTTGATAAAAAGAAACATTTTGAGCTGTATTTTCCACAGGCTCTTCACTCGGAGTTAGAACTTGAAATGTCACACCACTTTCCTGTACTAACATCACTGTTATTTGCTGTCCTGCTTGACCTCTGAAAGTATAGCGGACAATTTCATTGGACTTGAGAGTATCATCTACCTTGGCTGTATTTGATGAGTTAAAAGTGAGCCGTTTAATTCTTTTTTCTAGTGGTGGTTCTTCATCCCTGGGCGTGGGTGTTGCACTAGGAATAACAACCGGGGAAGGGAAAGTTTGGGGAGGAGCAGTAGAAATGGTAGTAGATGGGGTTTGGGTTTGTTGAGTACGGATAGAACGTACTAAAACCCAAGAACCAAATCCTGCCAGAATAACTACGGCCGCTCCAATGGCTCCAATGGCCAAGGGATTATCTAAAACTGAAGTCGGGGGTGGGGGAATGACTGGATTAGCTCCAGGAGGAGAAGCAGGCTGCATAGGCTGAGAAGGACGACCAACTGCAAGGGTTTGTATTTGGGATAACTCAGCATTAGAGCTAGTTCCTGCCTCGATTGATTGTAATATAGGTACTAATTCTGCCGCACTTTGGTAGCGATCGCTCGGTTTATAACTCAACATCCGATTTAATACTTGGGCAAATTGGGGGTTTACCGTCACCCAACGCTGCCAATTCCAAGTTAGTTGCTGGTTATCAAATAGTTCCTGGGGTTCTTTCCCAGTTAACAAAACTATGGTAGTCACAGCCAAAGCATATAAATCACTATTGGGGAAAACTTGCCCTGTTTGCATTTGCTCAGTGGGAGAATAACCCAATTTACCAACATAAGTATTTGTTGCTGTAACATTGGGATTTTGCAAGCGACTAGCAAGTTCCTTTACCACCCCAAAATCAATTAAAACCGGTAAGCGATCGCTATCTCGAAGAATAATATTTTCTGGGGAGATATCTCGATGAATAATCCCTTGGCTATGGATATATCCTAATACTGGTAATAATGACTGGATTAAATGCAATATTTCTGTTTGAGTAAATGCACCACCAACTGCCTGACGTTCATCTAACAGAGTCCGGTATGTCTTACCCTGAACATAATCCTGTACTAGAAATAATCGCTGGTCTTCTTCAAATCGCTCCCGAAATTGTGGTATTTGTGAATGCTTGATTTGATATAAAATTTCGGCTTCCCTGAGAAATAAATCCTGCGCTTTTTGCCAAGAGTCAACTCCCGTAGTTGTGGGAATCAATTCTTTGAGGGCACACAATTCATGAAAACGCCTTTGGTCTTCTGCTAGATAGGTTCTACCAAATCCTCCCTGACCAAGAGTGTTAATGATGCGGTAACGATTTTGTAGGATTGTGCCAGTGGTAAGTGGTGGTTGCATTGTTGATTGACTTGAATAACTGATGTGTTATTTGCTGGTAGTTCCTGGTTTAACCTGGTAATTTTACGTAATTATTATTTTTTGGCAAACTAGCTTTACTCTATTTTCACACTCAATCTGTAGTTATCTTTAAACCCCGTCCTTAAGGACGGGGTCTCCTTAAGTGTAAATACGGTCAAAATGCAACTTGTTTTGGGTATTGGTGGCAACTATCCCATGTTTCTCAGCCATGAATGCTAGGAAATCTAATTTTGCAGGTATAATTTATTTTACTTGGGCAATATGTCAGCCTCAGTAAATTGACACTCATGCAACTAATACAGTATAGAATAGACACTTGTTTACTCCACTGCCAGTCACGAATTTTAGAATATTATAGTTTTGATTAAAATTCTGACAGGCCGTGAGAGTAGTATTACCGTACAAAAATCCCAAAAATCATGCATTTGATCCCTTGAAAATAGGATGCATAGTGATGGAGTGCATCTGCCCCGAAGAGATATTTTCACCATTTAATTTTCTATCCATAGTATGCTCATAGTAATTTTTACTTACAGATGCCTGTGCTGATATTTTTTAGTGAAAAAAATAAATCTCTTAATTCTCAGTGATAAATTTATATGGGTAGAGAAAAATTTTTCTCCCATACATGTGAAGACTTTGGTTGCGATCTGCGATCGCAAAAGTTTCACTTATTGTTCTGGTTCCCTAACAATATTGCAGTGACTCAGACAAAAGTTATTCACCAAAAAAGAGGGGGTGATAAATTGATTAAGGAATGTTTCCAATTCGTATGAAAGCTTCAATAAAACACATAAAACTTCTGACCGAATATTTCGGTTAAACCTGCCAAATATCTAATGATAAGATTGCCATGAATGCACATCGAGGATCTGCTGTGCTCAGTTCTGCAACTTTAAAAATGCCAACAGCAGCAACAGGACTGACTGAAAATCACCGTCTGAGGCTGTTTTCTGGCTCTGCCAACACCCAACTTTCTCAAGAAGTCGCCCGCTACCTGGGTATGGACTTAGGACCAATGATTCGCAAAAGATTTGCGGATGGAGAACTCTACGTTCAAATCCAAGAATCAATTCGCGGTTGTGATGTTTATTTAATCCAACCAAGTTGCCATCCCGTGAATGACAACTTGATGGAATTATTAATTATGATTGATGCCTGTCGTCGGGCTTCTGCACGGCAGGTAACAGCAGTGATTCCCTATTATGGTTATGCTCGTGCTGATCGCAAAACTGCGGGGAGGGAGTCTATTACTGCCAAGTTAGTTGCTAACCTGATTACCCAAGCAGGTGCTAACCGAATTTTGGCAATGGATTTACACTCGTCCCAGATCCAAGGATATTTTGATATTCCTTTGGATCATGTTTATGGTTCACCGGTAATACTGAGTTATTTAGCAAGTAAAAAACTTTCTGACCTTGTGGTAGTATCTCCGGATGTTGGTGGTGTCGCCAGAGCTAGGGCATTTGCCAAAAAGCTCGATGATGCCCCATTAGCGATTATTGACAAACGTCGTCAAGCTCACAATGTTGCCGAAGTGTTGAACGTCATTGGTGATGTCAAAGGTAAAACGGCGGTGCTGGTAGATGACATGATTGATACTGGCGGTACAATTGCTGCGGGAGCAAAGTTACTGCGTGAACAAGGAGCGCGTCAGGTATATGCCTGTGCTACCCATGCAGTATTTTCCCCGCCAGCCACTGAACGTTTGTCCAGTGGTGTTTTTGAGGAAGTGATTGTGACTAATACAATTCCTATACCAGAAAGCGATCGCTTTCCTCAACTGACTGTGCTTTCTGTGGCAAATTTATTAGGGGAGACGATTTGGCGGATTCATGAAGATAGTTCTGTAAGTAGTATGTTCCGCTAGTAGTCCAACACATTAATTCTGATGGCTCACAGATCCCCGACTTCTTAAAGAAGTCGGGGATCTTAACACCGCGACTCGTCAAGTTTCTTAACTATTTTCAAGCTAGCCCCCCACGGGAAAATCCTACAACCAAGGATGAAAATATCTCTTACCTGTTCCCTGTTCCCTATTTTCAAGCTAGTCCCCCACGAGAAAATCTCACAACCTGCGTATCTGAAAATGCGGGGGTGACTAACTCCTCAAGGGCGCACGCAATGCGCCCCTACTGCGACTCCCACACCTCAGCTGTCAACCATCAACTAACAACTAACAACTAACAACCATTTTCAAGCTAGGCACACCTGACAATAACTACTGTGCAATTACTTTGACGGGCAATGGTTTCAGGTATATTACCTTTAATCACCTGTTGCAGTAGTTTTTCGCGGGTTGCACCCATAACGATCGCATCTATTTGTTGTTTGTGTGCTAAAGATATAATTGTCTCTGCTACGGAACGCCCAGGAATTGTCCTTACTTCTACTTTGTTGCTAAATTTCGGTTGCAGATACTGGACAAACTTTTCCAGGATATTGGTGTCTGGTTTTTCCTCCGGTGAATAAACGGTACACAATTCAATTTTTGGTGCTTGACCCAGGGATGCTAGGGCGGGTAATAATTGTACTGCTTCGCTGACATTTGGACCACCGGCAACAGGTACTAGCCAACGATTAAAATTGATTTGTGCCCCAAATTTTGCCAGAATTACTTCGCAAGGTGCTTGTCTAATTAATGTATCTGCGACACGGCTAAATACTCTTCCTGGTGTCCCTGTCCTACCTTTCCAGCCCATAAATAATAAGTCGATGTGTCGCTCTTTGATTGTTTCTAAAGTAGCTTCAGCAACATCGTGTGCTACCCGAATTTGGGTATGAATGGGGACTCTACTGGCTTGTGCTAAATTCGTGGCCTGAGTTAATAAATTTAAACCAGCAGTTGTACTAACTGGGGTTTCTGCTGGGTTAGAGGAACGGGGAACAACAATTATGTGCAAACATTCAAGTTCGTATCCCAAATCTGTAGCGATCGCAATTGCCATTTTCAACAGCGATCGGGCAGTGTTAGGATTGCTCAGTAATATCAATAATCTACCACCACCACTAATGGGGGCGCGGGTTTGATAAACTACGTAGGAAGGTTGGGGTGCTGTTTGAGTTGTAGAGCCTTCTAGCTGGTCTGCTGTGACCCTAATAATGTCACTGCGAGTAATTATTCCCACTAGATGTTTTCCCTCGGTAACTGGCAAACAACTGAGATTACAGCGATTGAGTAGATGTAGAACATGTGCCAGGGTAGCTGTGGGTATAGCCGTCATTGGTGAGGGGAACATAATTTCACTAATGGGAACCGCCTCTACTAAGGAGCTATCCGTATAATTAGCTAATTCCTTTTGAGATATTATACCTACCAGTACGCCCCTTTCTACCACTGGTAAGTTGCGATGGCGAGAACGAGATAATGCCTGTACTGCTTCGGCAAAAGTAATTTGGCTAGATACGGTTTCCACCCGCCGTTGCATGACATCAGCCGCTGTCAGGGTGGTAAGTATTCCCTCTTGGGCTGATTCTTTTAAATTAATACCCTTACCTGCCAACAGGCGATCGTATAAAGAATCGGGAGCAACTATTTCTGCAATCAAATAAGCGATCGCAGAACTAATCATTAGTGGCAATACTATATTAAAGTCCGTTGTCATTTCAAAGACAATGACTATGCCTGTGATGGGAACCCTAGTAACTGCGGTAAAAAATGTTCCCATACCTGCCAATGCGTAGGTTAAAGGGGCGCTGGCATTGGCTAATAATAGATGTGATTGGATTAATCCCGTTAACAAGCCTAGGGATGCTCCCATAATTAGTACCGGAGCAAATAGTCCTCCCGGCGCACCGGTGGCATAAGCTAACATTGTTAACAGAAATTGAGCACTAAAGGCGATTAAGGTCAATTGCCAATTAGCCTTACCCCCAATTAAAATTTCCCGCAATCCCGCACTATCAAGAAAATCATCAGGTAAAAGAGCGATCGCTGCTCCGCATAATAATCCCGCTAGTCCCACCCGCAAAGGCAAGGGAATCCGTAGGCGACTATTCAAGTTTAAAGCCGCAATAATCCCATTATTAAATAATGCCCCCAAAATTCCTGCTAGAATTCCCAACCCCAAATAAAAAGGAATTTCTCTGGGTGAAAATCCTGTCTGCAAGGGTGCGATTTGAAACACAAAGCCTATACCACCAAGCCATCTAGCAACTACCGCACCAATAAAGGAAGCTAATATTGCTGTCCCCAAGGTAAAACCGGACATATCCTGGAGCAGTGCTTCAATCACAAACAATACACCAGCAATGGGAGTATTAAATCCAGCCGCTAAACCCGCACCCGCACCCGCAGCAATGATTTGGCGACGGTAGTCTGGGGAGGTGGGAAACCAACGACTAATCTGTGCTGCTAAGGCTGCACCCACCTGTACCGTAGGACCCTGTCTTCCTAAGGGTAAACCCGCACCTATGACTAAAATACTTCCAACTAATTTTACTATAGCTATCCGTAAATTTAGGGACAAGGGTACTTTTGCCAATACTGCTTTGACGTGGGGAATACCACTACCTGATGTTTCCGGAGTCCATGTCACTAGCCAACCTGCTATGATGCCGCAGCTAAATCCAATCCCAGGTAATAACCAAGGGGTAAAGGAGCGAGCTATATGGACTCGCAATCCTCCCAACCAGCCAATACCTTGCTTGAGTGCGACTGCGGCAAAGGCTGCAACTAAACCAATTACACAGGCTTCAATAATGGCAAAGTTTTTAGTGGAGTAAAAAAATTGACTCGCTAGTAATTGACGTTCTTTGTTTTTCCTGGATAAAATTATGCGTTTCCACCAATTTTTATGGAAAATCATTAATTGAGAATAATTTTAATTTATATTCTTTCTGCCATCAAACCACAATTATCTCCCTGGGCGAGAAAGGCAGAGGGCAGCTTTTTAAGTAATAAGTAATAAGTGATCAAGAATTAAATACCCTCCCTATGAATGGAAGAAACACCTTTACCTACTCACTACTCACTACTCACTCACGCCAAAGGAGTGTTTCTTAACATTACCCACGGGGGTTGCGTCACCCATTATGAATGAAAGAAACACGAGATATCTAATCCCTTTTCCTTTTAACCCTTACCCTTTCCCCCGTATTTCTTCAGAGCACCCCACAAGGAGGAAGTAATAAGGGAATACCAAGAAATAAATTATCCCATATTGTGGGGTAGAGAGCAGCACTGTAGGCGGGTTTGCCACTGTAGGTGACTGCGGAGCATCCCTAGGAACCCCCTGATACAGGCATCCTTGCCTGTACCACTATGAAATTTTAGGACATTTTTTTATTTGTCAGTCCCTAAGTAATAAGTAATAAAGAATTAAATCCCCTCCCTAGAATAGAAGAAACACCTTTACCTACTCACTACTCACTACTCACTCCTTTATTAGTGTTTTTTAACAGCGATGAATGGGTATTCTAGTTGAATTTACCATAGCGATCGCCTCTAAAACTATCTACCTCAATGCTAATTCAGGCTGAGGTTGTTGTAGATCTCCCCCTACTGTTTCCCCTGTCAGCAATTCCACTACATCCATAGCATTACCGATTACCCCAGGGACACTAGGATAACCCGCAGTTGCACCCACAAAGAATAAGTTAGGTAACTCTGTGCGATATCCCAAGCGATGTAAACCCACTTGATGTGGTACTAGTTTCGCACCATAAATATTACCATGGGGTTGTCCCAGATAAAATTCGCTGGTGGTAGGTGTACCATAAATTTTCATCCGCGCATATTTGTTTACATCCGGAATTAAATCCCGCACACTGGTCATAATCTGTTGATATACTTCGCGCTTTTTGGCTTTATATGCTTGGGGATCGGTTTTGTATAACTTTTCAAATGGTTGGCTGGGACAAACTGTGGCAATTTCCAATATATGATGTCCCACAGGTGCTATTTTCCCTTCACTAGATTTCATTGTTGGGCAAGAGAGGAAAATCCAGGGATGGTTCATATCACCTGCCAATTGTTGGTCATAGGCTTGGTTTAAGTCCCCTGTGGGATAGTACCAGACATTCCAATTACCGATACCATAATTTTCCGGGTGAAAGCGGCTATCTAAACCCAGGTAAATGTGAAATGCACTAGTGGAGTATTCGTAGTCAGTTAAGCGGTGATACTCCCTTTGGCTCAAAGCTTGGGGATTATGCATTAACTGTACTGTTAATTTGGGATCGAGGTCGCTAATATAAGCTCTTTTGGCTTGATAAGTTTTACCATCAGCAACCACACCTTGAATCATGCCTTCCCTAACCTGAATATCTTCCACGGGAGTAGAGAATTTAATTACCCCTCCCCTACTAGTAATTGCCTCTACAATGGTATTAACTAAATGTTTGAAATGATACTTGGGGTAATAAGAACCTTCAGAGTAATTCCATACCAGGGAAGTGTGGGTTATCAGGGCAATTTCCTTCGGTGGTAGGGCATAATCCCCGCTTTGTCCTGCTAACAAGGCTTGTAGTTTAGGAGACAATCCCACATCATTATATAAATCCTGTAGAGTCCAATGACGCTGCCAAAATAAATGCCAGTATTTGGGTAACTTGATCCAGTCATACCACTTGCGATTGAACCAGCGCACATCCTGCACCAAATCATGAATTTCTTGATGCAATTGTTTAATGCGATCGCAGTAAGCATTAATTGCCTTGTATTCCTCTGGAAATCTAGATAACAAACGACTACGTAAATTTTCCCATCCTAAAGGAATCTTAAAATCTACCTCTGGAGTAATTATCCGATCTATACAGTCTGGATCGAGACTGTTAAAAGGTACACCCCTCTCAATATAGTTGAGGAATTTACCAATCTTCTGACCAGGTTTACATTGAGAAATATAGTGTACATCAGCACAAAAACTATATTCACCGTAATCAAAGGTATGACAACAACCACCGGGTAAGTAGTGTTTCTCCAAGACTAAAACCTGATATCCTTGTCGGGTTAAACAAGCTGCTGTTGCTAGTCCACCCAGCCCAGCTCCCAGAATCACATAATCAAAGCTTTCCATCTCAGTCTCCTTCGACACTTCAATCTCAATTGCCGTGTTTCTGCGAACATTATCTGTATGTAAAAGCACCAAGATAATTAGTGATATTTCACCCAATTGGCAATTTTGGGAAAATGTCTGTCAATAGGCAGGGAAAACTCTCAGGTACTAAGGCTAAAGTATGTATTTAGTCTCGATAATTCAACTCCCTAGCCCTTGAGCGGGCGGCTGCGCCAACGGGAGAGGAAACTCAAGGGCGGGCAACAGGCAACAGTGAAGATTTTTGTCCAATGGCTGGATTGGTTGCCTCAGGATTTCCTCTCCCAAGAAGGTGGCTTCAATTGTTTCCTAATCCCTATTGCCTTGAATGTTTTAATTACAAATTGCGAATGTGAGTATCAGAGGTGCAGAGACTTGACAATCGAGATGTAATAAATTTAAGCAATTTTATTGAATCCTTTATATTATTTAGCTTATCTCATTAAACAAGTATCATTTGCGATTTATAGAAAAAACTTTACTTTGTGCTTGTATGACATTGCTCATTGGAAATAGAGACGTTGCATTGCAACGTCTCTACCAGAGAAATATGTGACAATGGTTGATGTTATTGGTATAATTGCATACATGTGAGTAGAGAAAAGATCCCCATCTTTTCTCTACTCATCATCCTTTGTTAATTAGCTTTACGACCTTTTTGTGCTTCTTCTAAGGCACTTTCTGTACGTTCGTAGGGTTTGGTTTTTGGTTCCCAAGTGGGAAACATACCTACAACAAAATTATTAATCGTGGTTCGGGTTTGGAAACTCGCTGTACTTAAGGGTTTTGGCAGAAAGCTATCTCCAAAACCGATAAATACCAATAAGAGTACAATTAAAAGGCCAAAATTTCCTTTGTTAAACATTATTATGGAACTCAAAGTATTTGAGTGTTGATAATGAGTTTTGATTAGTATTACCGGCTTTATAACATTTGCGACTTGCTAATTGACATCAGCATTTACCGAAATTTTTATCCAGTCGTAAAATAAAATTTATGTTATAACCGTATTCGTAATTGTACTGAGTAACAAAAAATATAGTCAAAAGGAGAGTAATGGGACTAAATCAAGCAACTCAAACTATAAAACAGTACATTAGTGGATTAGCTATTTTATTACCTCTGTCTGTTCTAGCCCTTAATAGCCAAGTGAAGGCAGAAACAAACGATAAATTTATTCCTTTTTTTGATACTAAAAATAACCCAGTTCCAGTGGCTTTTCCTCCTGGCAAGAAGTTAGATATTTCACCCCCAGCACCACGTCTCAATTCCTTTGATAAAGATGTACTGAGAATTTGTGGTCCTATGGGTACAAGAGTGAGACCATATAAATTTAAACAGCTTTTATCCTATTATCCTGATGTCGTCCAAAAATTACAAAAAGCTACTGGAGGGGAATTACGCCCAAATCGTCGTCGCAAATCAGAATTTATCCAAGATTTAACTAATATTTGGTTTAGACGCAAAGGTTTTGAACATATCTTTTGTGGAGAAATTTACAATGTCAATGATATCGGTGGTTTACATTTTTATGGTAGATACTTAGAACTACAAAATAAAGGCATTGGCGGTAGATTACCTAATAATTCCCGGCGCGAAGAAGTTGTTCCCGGTGTAATTTACACAATGGGTGTGATATTAAAACAAAACAATCGTATCGTTAGGGATGTAATTAAAGGGTATACCTATGTTAGTGATGCCCAAGAAATGTTGATAGATGCTACCAGAATATTTAAGCTTCAAGGAAATACAGAAGGAGCTTGTATTTTTAAAGTCAGAGATAGGGAGACTGGGAAAACTTTCCCCGCAGTATTTGTCAGACGTAATCAGGGAATAATTACTTATTATCCTGATGCCACACCCAAGGGGAGACAATGTAAACAATGAATTAGGCAGGAGGCAGTCTCCCATGAGAAAATCTAACAACCTGCCTGTGAAAATGCGGGGGTGACTAACTCCTCAAGTTAGCACGCAATGCGCCCCTACTGCGGCTCCCACACCTCAGCTGTCAACCATCAACTAACAACTAACAACTAACAACTAACAACTAACAACTAACAACCATTTTCAAGCTAGTCCCCCACGGTCAAATCCCACAACCTGCAGATGAAAATGCGGGGGTGACTAACTCCTCAAGGGCGCACGCAATGCGCCCCTACTGCGGCTCCCACACCTCAGCTGTCAACCATCAACTAACAACTAACAACTAACAACTAA
>JAAUYI010053149.1_pt1 | contig 19424 bp, 24 predicted proteins | sample 7278041 | NCBI WGS metagenome assembly JAAUYI01 (sample SAMN14350216, study PRJNA611818) | marine sediment metagenome | isolation source: surface marine sediment (0.6m) | place: French Polynesia: Moorea | collected 2018-08
ATGATGAAGAGGAATCTGATGATGATGACATGGACTCCTTAATACCTCCTGCAGCATCTGCTAAGAAAAGAAAACTACCTACCATTCAACTAGTTCCTTCCAAAAGAAAGAAAAATAATTCTAACAATTTAACTCAAAAAGAAAAAAAGATTATAGATAATCTTGGAAATGCTGTAAAAGTACAACAACAAAAGAAAAAAAGAAATCCAAAAGATGGTAAAAACATTGCTAAAAATACTAAAACATTAGAAGATGTTATGTGTTCCAAAAAGAAGAAGGGTCCAAAACCTGGAAGTAAGAGAAAAACACCAATGAGTGAGAAAGAGAAAGGAAGGAGAAATTTTGTCAATTCTATAATATCTTTGAAAAAAATAGACCCTGACTTCTCTTTCAATGGCACCTTTTCAATGTAAATATGTCCAAAGAACTAATCAAGTTAGATTTAGAAATAAGTAATAACACTTGCTGTATATGCCTTTGTGAAAAAAAAGATTGTTTTAAATCATTTTTTTGTTGTTTAAGCAAATCAAAAAACCATAAAAAGAGAAAAGATAAAGAAAATATAGATAGAATAGATGGTTTAAAAAACAAAAAACTCAAAAGTTTTCTTTGTTTTATGTGTGTGAAATAAAATAAATATTGACTGTGAATTTTGTGTTGTTGTGTTTTTTTCGGAAATGTTTACGCGTCAGTCTAAGAAGGCTGATGCAGACATAATGAAAGCTTTTCTGAAGAAAAACCCGTCTATTAAAATCATGACACCTAAAGTAAAATTGCCAGGTAAAATTTCTGTTCCTTTAAAGAGACTCAGTTCAGCAGACATTGCTTTAAAAAAGTTCCAGTTAAAAAACCCTTCAATTAAAATAAAACCTGCTCAAGTAAATGTGTCACACCTATCTCCAAATGTAACTTCCACCAGCTTACACAATATAGAAGAAATACTGAAGAAGGAGAGAATTAAATTAAGAAAAACCATGCTGAAAAACATCTATTACAATGCTGCTCATCCTGCAGGTTTTGGCTCAGAGGAAAAACTTTATCAAGCAGCAAAAAAAAGGGATAAAAATATTACTAGAGAAGAAATAGCCAAATGGCTTTCAAAGCAAAGAGCTCATTTTTTGTCAAAAACTGTTAAAAAGTTTCCTAGAAGGAAAGTTTTGGTAAGAGGAATACAACATCAGTATCAAGCAGACTTAATGGATTTTTCTGCCATTGCAAACTACAACTATAACTGTAAATATGTTTTAACTGTTATAGATTGCTTTTCTAGAAAAGCATTTGCCAAAGCATTAACTTCCAAGAAGGGCTTTGTATTAAAAAGAGCATTAAATGAAGCCTTTGAAGAGATGGGAACTCCAAAAAAACTGCAAACTGATCAAGGTTCAGAGTTTTTCAATCAAGAAGTAAAAGAACTTTTAAGACAAAAGGGAGTTGCCCATTTCTTCACTAATCAAGAATTGAAGGCTCAAATGGTAGAAAGATTTAATAGAACTTTAAGAAACAAAATTATTAAATATATATTTGCTAAAGACAATTTTAGATTTGCACCTTATCTTTCAGATTTTGTAACATCTTATAACAACAGCATTCATTCCAGTTTAAAAAAATTTACTCCTAATCAGGTAAACAAAAACAATGAAGAAGAAGTCAGACAAATTTTGTACAAAGATTACTTTGAAAAAAAGAAAAATTTACACAAATTTGAAATTGGTCAAAAAGTTAGACCTATTATTAAGAGAGATAGATACAAAAAAATGGAAAAACAATTCAAAGAAGACATTTACATAGTAACAGACAAGGTAGACAGTTATCCTCCAACATATCAATTGAAGAAGGAGACAAATAATACTGCTGTTAAAGGTGTGTTTTATGAAAAACAGCTTCAAAAAGTGTGATAATGGAAGAAGTGAAAGAAATGCCTGTATATGATGCTAGATTTCAGCATCCTTTCACTTGTATAGTCAATGGTCCAAGTGGATCTGGAAAAACAACATTTGTGAAAGATATTTTATTACAACCTGACTTAATTTCTGTTCAATTTGATAATATTTACTGCTTTCTGGGAACTCCTATAGAACAAAATCAGCAGTTTTTAGCTCTCAAAGAAGCAAAACCTTTACAAGTAAAATCAATGCATGTGCATGAGGTATATCTTAATAAGACTTCAAGTTTAAAAAAAACAACTTTTCAAAAAGACCTGGAAAATGCTTTGAAAAAAAATCATCAGAATGGAGAAACTTCCTGTGTCATTTTTGATGACTTAATGACAGAAATGGCAGATACCAATATTGTTGCAGATATGTTTTCTAAAGTTTCAACTCATTCTAACACTTCTGTGATAAATATCACTCAAAATCTTTTTCATAAAGGTAAAGGTTCAAGTATAAGTATTTATAGAAATGCTAAGATATTAGTTCTCTTTGAGAGCAGGAATGATTCTTCAATCACTAGAAATTTAGCTCAAAAATTTGCTTCTCCTTCTCACCCTTTTAAAAAACTTTTTGATTTCTTCAATGATGTTACAAGAAAATATAGATATATTGTTTGCAGAGGAAATTTTCATACTCCAGAGGAAATTAAATTTTCTACAGCATACACTTCTTTGAATCCTGTTAGACATATAAAAGTTGTACAGCCAGTATAAGATTACAACTAAAATTAGATGCTGAGCAAAGTAGAACTAGACATTCAACTGAAAATGGATACTGCTACAAACCAAAGACACAATTTTAAAAATAAATTTCAGAAGCAAAAAAGTTTGCCAACACATGTTCCAAAAGGACAAGGACAAACCTGTGTAGTAAGACTTAAAAAAATTGCAGGTCAAATGTATCAGGACTGTGATGTCTACATAGGTCCTAAAATGAACAATCCTCACTGGAAGTTTGACAAGTCTATTTGGGTTAACAAATACCATTATGACAGTGATGACAGAGAAGAGAACTTGAAGAAATATGAAAAATATGTAAGAGGAAATGCTTATTTAAAAGACAACTTAAAATTTTTGAAAGGAAAAAGATTAGGATGTTTTTGTGAAAACTTGGACTTTTGTCATGGAGCAGTTTTAGTAAAATTAGTGAAAGAATTCTGCTCTGCTAATTACATAAAAATAAATGATATCCTTTTCTTCAAAGGAGAGCATTCTCCTTTCAGCAATATCTGGTTAGGAAACTTTCTCTCCAACGATGGAACTACTTATAACTCTAGCGAACAATTAAGACTTTCCCTTGTTGCTGATCGTGTAAACAATCAAGAACTGCTAAGGGAAGTCATGTCCTGTAAATCTGTTCAAGAAATCTGTAAAATTTCCAAAGAAATTGCATTAACTTGTGCACCTAAAATAAGTCAACAGAACATGATCAAAGACATGATTAAATCTATTCAAATGAAATTTAAGCGAAACTCTGATTTCAGATGGTACTGTTTAAAGCATGTCCAGCCTGGAACTATTTTGTTTGAAGCGACTAAAAACTGTTTTTGGGGATGTGGAAAAGATATTTCTGAAATTGACACGCACGACACTCTAGAGTCTTTTGATGGATACAATTTAGTTGGATGGATTTTAATGTTTGTTATCGCTAATTTCAGTCTGTGGGGCTATGTTTTGCAAGAAATTTCCATGCTGGATGACTTTACTCTTGATGACAAATTGGTGGAATCTGAAACAATTTCTCTTGATAACTCACTCGACAGATCCGACAAAACAAATGCCAACCAATCAAGTCTGGATCCCCCCTCTGAAAAATCTTGCAAAGCAGTACAAAAAAAAAGAAGTCATGGAGTTGTTTACTTGCAAGAATTAATGAAGAAGAGATTTAATTCAACCGAATTGACCTCGACTCCCATGCAGGGATTAAAGATGTTGTTGACAGTTTTAGAAGAATTTAGCAAAGAGTTGGAAATATATAGTCGCTGGTGAAGAGCGTTGCTGCAGCGTTTTGTTTTTTCCTGTGTCCTTATGTTTTGTCAATAAACCTTATCTTTTTTTCTTCTGATGACATGTAATTTGTTCCTTATCAGCATGTGCGATAGTATCGAATTTATAACGCTTGTCCGCTTTTATCACGATCACAATTTTCCTTTTTTTAAAGTTTTCAAAAATTTTAAAAAAATTTTTGAAAACTTTAAAAATCTTTTAAAAATTTTTCAAAAAAAAAAAAAAAAAAGCGCGCGCGCGAAAAGATAAGTACTTCTGAGCAAATTCAGTCAGCAGTCAAGTCACTTACCCAAATGGGTGAATCTCCAGAAGAAAGTATTTTTTATCAGTTTCTAAAAAGTGATGAAGGACCAGAAACAAATTCTGCAGGATATTTTATAAACTATGTTCCTGGAAAAGTTTTTAGAAAAGAAGATCATTGGGTGGTTGGAATTTCTTCTATTTCTTTTCCAGACTCTTTCTATAACATTCATGGGAAAATTAGAAGGATAACTATTGGCAACAACCTTTCTGAATTAAATTTTGAAATTCCTGCTGGAAGATACTCTCCACAAGGTTTTGTATCAGTTTTGAACAAAATTGCAAGAAGAAAAGTTATGCCTCAGAAATATGACATTTTACATAAGAGAGGTATGTCTGCTCCATTATCAGATGAAGACAGAATTTTTCAAAATTTAAAGCTAGATTTGGGGGAAATTAATACAAGTGCTGCTCCAGTTTTTGTCAGTGAAAAAGAAAAGCAAGAGTTTGAATCATTGTTTTCAAAATTAGAACAAAAGACAGAATGGACTTACCATGATGATGTGGAAGAAGGTGGTGACACTAGTGAAATAGCAGGAAATCAAAGTGCAGACACATTATTAGAAGTTCCTGAGTCACAAAAAAAAGAATTTAGAAAGCTTCTCAAAGCATATTGTACTGCAGGTAGGACTGGAGCAGTACTAGATTTCAGACTTATAGATACAGGAGAAGAAAATGGTCCTTATGAAGGAGAAAGACCTATTCTAAGAACTATAAATGATTATACTTTGAGAGACTTTACTAATTTTTTAACATATCACAGCAGAACTCTAAATGAAGAACATCCTGTAAGAAATCTTCAAGAATTTATGAGGACATCTAAGTTAGAATTTTTTTATGATTCCATGTACAAAAAAATAGGCGTAAGATGTCTTTTTGAAGAAAATCCTTTTGGAGATTATTTCATTGTTCATCATCCTCTATTAAGAAATATGATAGGAATGCATGAAGAAGATGCCAAAGCACTCAAAGACAACAGAACCAAAGGATGGTTAGGTAAAAAGGGGGCCAGAAGATTTAGATTAACTTGCAACTTTGAAATAGTGCTAGAAAATATTTTTGTATATTGCAACATTGTGACAGAGTCAGGTGTTGGAGATCAAAAGGCAAGAATATGTGAAATTCTTTCTGTACCAACAATAAACCCAGAAAAGAGATCTCAATTATCTTTTAATTTTCCTATTCCAAACTACAAATCTGTTGATAGAACTTTGGTAAATTGTATAGAAATATTTCTAGCAGACAGCATGGGGAAGAAACTTAAATTTCATGATTGGGGTTTAACTATAGTTTCTCTTAAGTTTAAGAAGATAAAAACTGTTGCCTCTTTGCTAGAAAGAATTTTTAACCTCATGAAAAATTTTATAAGTAATTACTTAAGTACAGATGTAAAAATTCATTACTGAGAAAGTCTTTTGTTGCAAAGATGGTGTGGAGACCAAAATGAATAAAAAGGCATACTATGAATTGCTGTCAGATAAAGGACAGCGATTTAAAAAAAATAAAAAAGTTAAGGGAGGAACAAAATGTTCTCAAAGTTCAGCAGTTGTTTTAGAAGATGTACTTCCCTCTGGAAGTAGGGGGGGTAAATGTATAGACAAAGACACTCTAGACAAACATTTTCATTATTTTTATGCTTTATGGAAAGGATTAAAACAGAAACAACAAAGAGATGCTTTAATAGATGTAATAACCCCTGGACAAATGGCTTGCATAAAAAAAGTTATTAACACATTTCTACAAGGAAAAGTAGATCTTCCAGAAGAAGAATTAAAAAAATTGAAAAGAGATAAGAAATTTTTATATTCTGTTGTAAGTCCTAAAACTACAGATGTTATTAAGAAAAAAGTTTTAAAAATGAAAGGTGGAGCAATAATGCTGCCTCTTTTAGGAGCTCTTCTACCAGGATTATTAGAACCTGTAGCAAAAGCTGTAATTGCTCCTGTGGCAAAGGAAATATTTAAATTGTAGAAAAATGAGTTTCAGAGAAAGTTGGTTAATTCCTAAGGATTTAATAAGTGACTTCTTAGAGTTCAGAAAAAACTATACAGATGAAATGATGGAAAAAAAACAGGAAGGAGGAGGAGAAATACCAACTGGAAATAATGTTTTAACAGATTCTGCACCAAAGGAACCTAAAGAATTTACTAGATTTAAGTTATTGAAGAATTATCTAAATCAGAATAATCCCAGAGATGTAGATCCTCATTTAACAGCTTTAGCTTCTACAGGTGTTACTGCTCCAAGTACAACTCCCAAAATAAATTTAAATTTGGTCAAAAGTTTTTTTCCAGAATCAGAAAGATTTAAAATAGCAACAATTGTTGCTTTTATAAATCAAAAACTTCCCTTTAGGATACAAACAGACAAGGAATTAGGTTTAACTTTAGATAATAAATATTATTGGAACACTAGTTTACCTGAAGTACTAATGTTTCTTTATGGAATTAACAGAAGATATGTGAGTGAAGACAGAACTGTAAGATTCAGAGGAATAACTTACGGAATTCCCAAAGGAACAGAAAAATTTATAGAAATTTTGCAAGAAATAGAACCAGAACTTTCTAAACTTTCCATTAGCACTGAGAGATTAAAAATATTAAAAAAAAATTTAAGAAATACAAACATTGATGGAGATAATGATGATGATGATAATGATGATAATGACAATGATGATAATGATGATGATGATGGAAATGACAAAGAAAAAAGTAATGAAGAAGAAGATGGAGAAACACCATGGACAAAACCAGCAACAAAGAAAAAAAGAAGAAACCAAAAAACTCCAGCTATAACTCCAAGGCAAATAAATTTTTCTTCACCTTCTCAACAAAAGGAGTTGGAAGGTGCTACTGCAGCTCCTGCTGCTGTTATTAGTACTGACAGTAGTGCTGCTCCAAATATTGATTTTTCTCCTGAACCCTACAATGAACTGGTGGAAGAAAGTTTTAGAGCAAATGATCTGCCTTCCATTGAAGGAGGACCACCTCCACCTCCTTCTTCTGCCCCTCCTGTTTTAAACAGAGATGTATATACTCAACAAGCTATGGAAGATTTAATAAAACAAGGAGCTAAACCTAAAAATCCTTCTTCCATGATTCCTTCTTTAAATAAATGGGGAGCAACTAGACAAGAAAGAGAAATGAAAAGACTTTCTATAGCACCTGAAAGTACTTTTGCACCAGCTGCTAGCAGCACCAGAAGAAAAACAGCACCAGCAAATAAAGGGAAAGAAACAGATTTGGAGAAAAAAAGTAGATTGAAAAGATTGAAAGAAGGCAGAACCCTTTCCTATACTAAACCTTCCAAAAAATAGCTTCTGAGAAAATCATAAATATTATATTGAAGCAATTATGGCAAGACTGAGGAGAAAAACTGGAAAAGCTGTATTTCAAAGGGGGGGTAACTTCAGTGGATCAATTTATAGAGGAAAAATGCCAAGAAGAAACTATCAAGGAGCAGGAGTTTTTAGCACCATTTTAAGGGCAGTAGGAAAGGTTTTTCCTAAACAAATTGTCAGTGGAATGGCAAAAAAATTTGCAAAAAAAGTTCCAAAGGCAGCTGCTAATGTAGGAGTAGGAATCCTCTCAGATCTAGTTCAAGGGAAAAATGTTAAAACAGTTATGAAAACAAGGGGAAAGAATTTAGGAGCACAAGCATTTGATATTGCCAAAGAAATAGCTTTGGATGAAATAAGAAATGGCAGAAAGAAGAAAGCAGCAAGTAGGGCAGCAATGGCTAGGCCTGCTGCTGGTCCAAAAAAGAAGAAAAAAACAGTTGCTAAAAATAAAACTAAACAAAAAGGAGCAGGAGCAATGAAAACAACTGTAGCAAAGAAATATGTAAAACGTGGCAATTCTAGAAATGTGTTTGGAGATTAAATTCATTACTGAGATCTAAGCAAGAAACAACACAAGTTACAATGGGAGGTTTTGAATTTGTAAATGCTGAAATGTTAGCTGCTGATGATGGAGCTGGAGCTGAATGTATTACCAATGAAGCTCAATGGCAAGATTCTAGACCAACAGAAGTTAGTGTTATAGGTGTAAGGGCAGAAAGATTTAATCCTATTTCTTCCATTAACAATACCAAGGTATATCAATTTGATTTAACTAGTAGTCTTAATGAAGTACTTGATCCTAAAACAGTAAAACTTATAATGATGTACAAGATTGTTGATGCTCAAGGGCAGGACATTACTGCTAATGCTGCAAATGATTTAGATAAAGTTCTCCCAGTAAATGGAATTGCTTATGCCATGTTTAAAAGCTGTGAAATTAAAGTTAACAACAAAACTATTGCAGGGGGTGACATGCTTTATGCCTATAAATCTAACATTCAAAAAAGATTAACAGTAACAAAACCAGTAAGAGATGAACAAGGAATCTTAGAAGGATGGAATCAAGAAAATCAAGCATGGGATGATATGGTAGATGATGAAAGAAAAGAAATTTTTGCTGCAGATCAACATGATAAATTTTTTCAAGATCCTTTAAAAGGACCATTTATTAATAGATATATAGACACTAAATTAAGTAAACCTAAACAATTGATAACTCATGTTTGTGCTGATATTTTCACTCAAAATGAATTTTTACCAATGAATACCAAGTTAACTGTTGTAATGACTAGACAAGATTCAGATCAATTCTGTTACCTTGCTTTGAAAGAAAATAATAAGTATAGAATTAAAGTAATGAGTGCTCAAGTAGAATGCCAACTTAAAATCATGGACCTAGATTTTATTGAAGCAGAAGTAGAGAAATTAAAGAAAGGAAAATTGTATAGATCTGTTTTTAAAAACATTGAAATGTCAGAATATTTCTTTCCACAAGGTCTAACAGACCTTTCTAAACAAATGTTATTTCACTTAAATTCTGTCTCTCCTGACAGATATTTTGTAGTATTAGTTTCACAAGATGCAAAAAATGGTGCTCATGATAAAGACCCTTTCAATTATCAAGATTATACTATGAGTGAATTTGGTCATGTGAGATCTGATGGAAGAACAAGACATCCAACAGTTCATATGAGAAGATTTGGAGGGGGAGTTGACCATGAATTTGATGTAGCAGAACCAGTTTTTAATCTGTATAAAGCTTTAAACTTAGATTGCAATGGTGAGGATGTATGTGGGATAAATCAATACAACATCCTCCATAGAAATTTTTTTATGGGATTTAACTTGCAAAAAAATGATGGAGCTACTTCTGGAGAAATCTATGATTTACCTGATCAACATTCTAATGGCATCATGGTTCATTTGAAAAAAGCTTTACCAGAACCAGTAGTAATGATAATTTATGCTGAGTTCAACACAGAATTACTCATTGATGCTTTTGGTAATGTGACTTTAAAAGCTAATGCACTAGCTTAAATGGACAATTTTGAAATAGAATTGTTGTGTAGAAGTATCAAAGAATTAAAAGATCACTTTCTGGGAGTTTTTCCTTCAGATAAAATCCCTGACAGAAAAAATATTCATGGTAAAAAGTTTTGCATTGCTAATTTAGATCCCTCTTACAAAGATGGAAGTCATTGGGTTGCATTAATATTCTCAGACAATGGAAAAGACATATTTTTTGATAGCTATGGTGAATTACCAACAACTTCTATTATAAAGCATTTAAAGAATGGATTTAAAAGTAATAAAATCCAGTTGCAACATCCTTTGTCAACTGCTTGTGGACAATGGTGTATATTTTTTTGTTGTGCACATTTTTCTGACCACTCACTCCAATGTATTTCTGAACACTTTAGTCAACAGAGCGACTTATTAGTTAATGATTATTTAGTAAATAAGTTTGTCAATGATATTTTGCCCGATGATTCTATGTACAAAGTAATAGATAGAAATTTTCTGAAAAAACAAATTGCAATCGCTAGAAAAAATGTGAATAAATAAATATGTTTGGGACAGTCATTTTGTGTGGTTTGTGGTTTAGTCTCATTTTCCGTCGCCACAAAATCAGCGAGGTCAAAACATTGTGGTGTGTAGAGTACATAAAACAAACTAAGCTTGACGGGAGATTCAAAAAAAGTTGTTTTGATTATCAGCTACAGCTGGGCAGAAAAATCAGAAAATTCGGAGCTGAGCATGTTGCTCCTCAGGGTGGAATTACTCCGTTCTGAAAATTATTTCAGGGGTAAAAGAATTTCAGCCCTGAGAATGTTGCTTCTCAGCCTGGAATTATTTCGATTCTAAATTTTATCTCAGGTTACTATTTTTACTATTTTTTGAACTGAGACAAATGTAAACTCAATTCTGAGCATGCTAAATCAGAAATTAAATCTTGCTGAGCAATAGAGGCTTCCTCGTCTGACAACAGTTTTTTGACAAAACGATCAAAAATGGAAGCGGTAAAGATTGATGTGCAAGAAGATGAAGCGAAAGAGTTTCCTTCAGATTACGAGTCAGAAATAGGAGAGGGAAAAGCAGAAGCCTCGGAGAAGGAAAAGAACGAAGTAAGCTCTTCTTCAGAAGCTAGTGAAAGCAGCGAACGATTGAAAAGAAAGAAAAGGAAAAGACGAGCAAGAAAACTGTCCACAAGCAGCAGTGATTGTTCTTCGTGTGAAGAAAATTCTGTGGTCAAACAACAAAATCCCAAACTGGAATTGCTTCACAATTGTGCACCACCTTTGAAAGATGATCCAACTGTTGAGGATTTCTTTGATGTTAAAAGGACTTTCTGTCAAGAACTCTCTCCTCAAAGGGATTATAAAATTAATCCTCAGGAGACTGCAAAGATTTACTTTGAAGGAGTGAAGGTTGCAGAAAATCATGTTGCACATGTGGTTCCATGTGAACATTTGCGAGAAAAGTACATTGAAGCAGAGCAACCCTTTACTTTGTTCAAAAACTTGCGTGAACGCGGCTTCTGGATGACTTTCTACAACAAGGGAAAAGACCAGGTGGTGCTACGACATAAGCAGCCTCTAGTTTTTGTCTACATGACCAAAATGGAGAGTTTCTTTGTGACTCATACCTTCAAATACAAAAGCCAAGAACAAGCTCAGCAAATGGGTGTTCCATTTGAAGGATTAACACTTCCATGGCAAAGGAAATGGCAAGAAGAGCAAAAACAGGAAAAGCGTCGTAGACGTCAAAGGAGCTTTTCACCGCCTCGAGACAGAGATGAACGGCGGCGTGCTTACTACCATCGTTACGATACTCCACACGCCGACTTTTCAGGTGCAGATCGCGGAGGGCGGCGATACGATTGGGCGCCAAACATGAGACATGAGTATTATTCTACTGCTCTTCCTTATCGTTATCCTCAATTGCCGCCACCACCACCGCCACCTTCCTATTAAATAGGTGCTGAGGCAAGGAACCATTTGACAATTTTCTGAATGTTGTTTAGCTGTATCGTGTACAGTTTTTTCTGGTTCAAAGACACATTCAAACATTCGCTCACAAAGATGATCTTTGAGGAAATATTTAGTTCTAGTGAAGACAGTTTTGTGGAGTCGGAAAATTCTGAAATGAGCGAAATGAGCGACATTTCAAACTGTGTAAGTGAACTCTTTGAAGCACAGGAAAATGAAATGATGTTTTCAAGTGATGACAATGAAAGTGATGATGACTATTTCAAAGGATGGATAAATTCAAATGTGCAAATAAAATCTACGGATGGAATGGCTGAATACTTTCTGACAAAACCAGCAAAAGTTTCAGCGGATTTCAGTGATTTTAGTGGTGAAGACTCTGCCTTAAAGTACATTGAAGGGAGAGAAAAAACTTTTCACGGGAACTGGTCTCCTTCAATGATACACAGTAGCTTAGATTTGGCACGCAATGGATTTTTCTTTGAAAGTGCGCCCGACACGGTAACGTGTTACTTTTGTGGTCTCTCAATGCGCTCTCTACAACCTGGGCTGATGATCCGAGAGTTCCATTACTACAATTCTGTGGCACTTAACCTTGAGATCTGTCAACTTGCAAAAGAACTGATGGAAGAACAAAACGAGAAAGAAACTACTTCAGAAGCATTTGCTGATCAATGGTGGTTGCCAAACTTAGAACCAGAACTCACCCCAAGTGAAGATCTGTTGGAGACGGCGATGTTAAAAGCGGGCCTCCTCCCATTGTCCGGCAGCGTTTCTCTGGTACCTACCGCCGAAAAAGGGAGCACTGACATGTGGACGGTTGGACGGTCCATGGACAGCACGACGCCCAATTTCGTGGTGGGTGGCGGAGGAGGAGCTGCTGGTGCTTGCGGTGACGCCATCGGTGGTGGTGAAGATGGCGGCTCCTGGAGCAGAGATGGCGAGGAATTTGTCGACTTTGCTTCGCTCTCCCTTTCGAACGGGACGGACATGCTGCGTAAGTTTTTCTAACCTCTTATCTTTCATGTAGTTTTTTGTGGCATCTTTCGGAATCGTACTCGTCGGTGGAGGTGGAGGTGATGCACATGGTTTGGAAATTTGCATTTGCATTTCATTTATCGTTTGATAAATGTTGTTTTCCGTTTCTTGACGCTTGCAGCGCTTGCAGCAATTTCCTCCCATTTTTGACTTGCTTCCTTTCTCTAATCCAACAAGTTTGCGAGTGATAAAAGTTTGGCAGCAGCTTGTATCTTTCTCTCTCAACTGATGGGGGCTGCTTGTCAACACCTGAACTAGTCTAAATACCAGCACAAAAAAGTTTCGTAACAAAAGATAAAATTGTCACTAACACAAAACATTCACACATTCCAATAAATAAACCCTTTTATTCTTTCTTTCAGAGTGAAGAGAAAAAAGAAGACACTAAGAACAAAATGAAATGAACATTTATGTCAAAAGTCATTCTGAAATTCGCAAAAACCATGGTTTTAGCACAGAGAGAAACATAGATGGCGTGCAAAAAAAGTGGGGGAGGAAAACATTTTTACATTTTTGAAATATCGAGCTCAATTATCGCTCAGTGTTAGAGAATAGTCAAGGTACGTACGTACGTTTAAAAGGTGGATTGAAACATTAAAAAATTCTTATGTATATAATGTTTGTCTCGTCTACCACTTAGAATGAGCACTGACATTTCTCCCAAGGGTGGTGCTTTGAACATATTCCTTTTCGTGGATGAGAAAGGCAATGTTCGGCGGTTGGCAGAAAACGAGAACGTTTCTGAAACCCATGACATCATTTGTCTGTAAATATACTGCTTTTGCTTTTCATAGAGACATAGAATGAATGAACGAATGAATATTTCTCTCTGTGTTTCTTTGTTTACAGTGATGATTCTCGCGATTGGCTTGAATTGGCTCCGATCCTTTGGCAAAATAATGTACATGGATCCAACAAGACACTGAATTTTTTGTATCGATACCTGCTGATTTTATGTGCATTTGCACATTTGTTAAGCTAGAGTGAAAATGGACATGATGAATTATTGCTCCTTGTGCTCGAATTTGAACGAGAAACTGTTTGAAATCTTTCAGGAGGCTTTTTGTGTGTGTAAATTAGATCACTTTCTTCGCTGTGATCCTGACATCACTTGCATTTTGAACAATAGTGACTTTGACAAAGTTGTGACTTCTTGTAACTCTGTATATAAGTTCTTACAATTTTTCAGTAAATTAGAATTGCTTTACTTATCATATCCGCAGGACTTTTTCCTTTCAACTTTTGTAGAATCATTTTACTTCTGGCATGAAAGAAAATTTAAGGTTCCGCCAGAAATCTCTTTGCTTTTAAAAGAATTAAAGTTTCTGTTACCTGGAAGCTGCTCGGAAAAAAAAGGATTACTAGAGATATTTTTTAATGCATCGGATTCAGATTTTTCCTTTGAAAAATTTCATGCTTGGCATTCATGAAATATTGTGATGGAATCAGATGTGAACGAATGGGAAAGACGATGAAAAATACTTGCTGAGCAAAGTGCTGACTGAAGTATGGTGTCAAGTTGAAGAAGGCGTCAACATGTTCACTTTAACAGAAGAATCTTTGAAACGACTTGATTCTCTTCTGAAAATGCTAATTCGGGTGAAGGCATCTCGCATGTTTGCTAGTTTTCCAAACTACGAAGAATTTTTATTTACTCAATTTGTTCACGCCTTGAAAAATGAACAAGTGGATCCAAATGTGATCGCTAGTTGCAGTGGACTGTCTTCTGAAGAACTTCCTTTAGATATTTGCTTTCATCAAAAATCTTCGAGTCAGTGCTATCAATGCTATTATACTTCGACTGTCAACCAAATATTTTTGCGCGCTTTTCCAAGATTTGAACGAAGAAATGAACGTGCTGATCGAATTCAGTTGGCAATAATGATCTTGAAAGAATTAATAATGTTTCAAAAAAGCATACAAACTGATGACTTTCTTGAATAAAACTAGAATGAGATTTATTTGTTCATTTTGTTTTGTTCCATTGAAATTTTGAAATTGTCAGCGAAACGTGAACGATTCATCAATCAAATGGCTCAAATCTATCAATTCTAAACGACATGCAAAACTGTTGACCCTTACGTTCAACTTAAAAAGAACCCAAAAGGGTATAAAAAACATGCTGCAACTGTTGATCCTTACGCTCAACTTCAAAAAAACCCAAAAGGGTATAAAAATACATAAATGCGATCAAAAGATGACAACAAAGAGACTCGAGGAAATTTGAAAAAACATTCGTTAGGTCAAAAGCCACATTAACACAAAGGTTTCAGGAATTTTAAACTGTCGTCGTCTCGTCTCCAATACCAGCTGCGAGGTTCGAGGTTGAAAGAAAGGTCGTGAGACGATGACACGAGTCTGGCTCCCAGGGCTCCAAATCTGATCCATTACCTGCTCCAGGGGAAAGAAAAATCAGAAAAAGTCAGTCTGGTATGAAACTAGTGACAGCAAGAGATAAAAAACACATGTTTAAAGTTCCAAAACTAATAGAAAATAATGTGGAATGTGACGCTTGTGACAGTTGTATGTCAACGCTAGAACTAACTTACATTGATAAATTTTGAAGTTTTTTCCTCAACTGCTCCTCATCCACCTGCGGCGGCTTCTCTTCGTTGTCATCTTTGGTCTTGTTGTCGTTGTGGCTGTTGTTGGGAAGGTCCAAGTTCGGCTCCGAGTCATCGTTTCGTCTGGCGAGTTCTCTCACTGAAAATATAGAAGTTGCACTAAATTAGAGAACAAATATTGATGAATATGATAAAAAGGAAGAAACAACATTATATTTACAGGAACGTAAAACAACTTGGAGTGAACTGTTGAATGTTCTGGATTCAAACATGTCACATCATACTGCACAACGTGCCCAATGAAATCTCGTTCATAATCATATTTTTCACGCTCCTCTGCCTTGTTCAAAAAAAAATACACCATGTTCTTCATTGTCTCTATTTGTAAACTCTCTGGCATGCCAGAATACTTCAGAACCTTTCTGAACATGCGAAATTTTCTTCTCAATCGATCTAAGTGCACACACATTCTGCTGGAATTTAGAAGTGAAATGAAGTGAACAAACAAGTGACAAGTCTCAAACAAGAGCAAACAATTTCAATCAAGTTCAATTTCTCACTTTGCGGTTTCTCAATGCAACAGTTTTCTAGGAAATGGATATGAGGTTTATCAACATGTGTCTTAATCATGCTGACAGATTAAAACCACAACCACGTGCTTTTACTTACCAAACTTATTTTTGAGGATCTCTGCACTCATTACAGCTTTGGACCAAATCTGAGCAAGTCTTTCATTCAGCTTGTAAGCTCTTGTATACTTGCAAGAGTTACATATAAGGAGTATTCGATAGAAATCCATCACTTGTTGTCCATTCTCATCCTCTTCTAAGCCCGCGAAAGCTGCATCTTTGCTATGTTTGAAGGATTTTGTGATCATTTCCATGAAAACGACTTCTTGCAACTTGAGTTGCTTGTCATCTCCAGTTTTTTCTAAGTTTATGAAAAGATGATCCCAAAACTTTCCACGAGGGCACTTGTGTTTCTTCTTGGTCTTGGCATCTCTCATTTTAATCTCGCCCTCTTCAAATGCTGTGTACCATTGCAAAGACCGATATGTAAAGTACCCTGAGGGAAGTTTGTACTGCTGATTGCAGGGACAACATTCGAATGTCATCGTAGCTCCTCCTTCTTCTGCCAAATCTGTGAAACAAGTACCATCAGGTAATTGTGTTCCGTCAAAAGCAAATCCAAGGGACACTAGGATTTTCCCTTTCAGCATTTCTTTGAAGTAATCCGCTTGAAAAATGTTCATGAAAACTTCCTCATTTTGAGCACACTCTTTAGGAAACTGAACGACTTCTCTTTTCTGTAAAAGTTTCACCAAATGAGGACAGAGAAGACCACCTCCAAGAAGAATACCACCTCCAGTTTCATCCATCGCAATACAGTTTCTCACCAGTTTCCTCATCTACCATGTGCCTGATTTCAGTGTCTTGCACTAACATTAGTTCAGAGGGGTTGAGGTGGCGACCCCGTTTGGTTTTGGACCATTGAATTAATGCAGGTCGACAGCGAGCAGAAAAATCTACCTCAGCAAAACGATAACATTTTCTGCAAAACACTTCAAACTGGAAATTGTCAAGTTTGGAAATGGACAAATCATACCATTTGTTTTTTGGATCTGACGCATTCAATTTGTCATACCATTTTTCAGACAAGGCAACACCGCGAAAAATGTAGTTGTCTGTGGAAGTTTCAATTGGGCGCTCATCCTGTGGTGTCAGCCAATATTGAGTAAATGTCCACCTGATGTAACAAAGCGTTGATGTAATGAAGTGTTCAATGTATTGACAACTTCTAACACCACAATCAACAAACGTTAATTCTGACTCTATAGCAGCATTGAAAAAGGGGAGTTCTTTCCATCCATCAGTCTGCTCTGTTTCCTCAGGTTTGTCTAAACACAATTCTTGATAAATCACTGCACATATCATGCTCTTGACAGCTTGATTGGTGCAGGGAAACAAAGCAGCGTTTTGTATAAACGCTGAAGTTTCACAAGCTTTACGTGGGCAAACGAAAAGTTGGCATTTTCGCAATCTATTGTCAACATTTGTTCCTGCTTTCGAAACAGTACTTGAACAGCGTCATGCTTCAATGGATCAAAAATTTGTCCTTTTTCCCATCTCCATCCTAAAAGACTGTCACACAAAGTTTCGGTAAATGCATCCTGTGTCACAGAAATACAACAACCACAAGAGCCGCAAGCTACAAAACTCGATCCTTTGTTCTGAGGGTTGGAAAAAACCTTCAGACGAGATGTTCTTGCATATGCAATCAGTTCACAAAGAAAGAAATTGCGATGAAATCTGTCATAATCAGTTGTCAATGGATTACAGTTCCAAGCATGATGAGCAACTAAAAGTCTTTCACATAAGATCTCATCATCCTCAAGATGAAGCAGAGTGACTGTCTTGCTTTTCCATTCACTCCAATCATAGTATCTCAAAGTAAATAACACGTTGCATCTCAAACATAAAATGCAACGATCAAGACCACGATGAAAATAAACTACTTTGTCACTTAGTTCCCACAACAAATCACAAAAATCCGAAGAAATATTTTTGGGTTCACAAGATTTGCTCCAAAAATCAACTGAATCAAACTTTGCAATCCTCAAAGTATCTTCACAACATGCAAAACGTGGTCTCAAAACTTTCTCTACAGGTTCATAGTTCTCATAGTTCTCACAACACTGTGCAGCTGACATGACATGAGTGGAGTAAGTGAGTGAATGATGAATGTGTGTGTGTGTGTGTATATATGGTGTATGTACTGTGGAAGCTGCGTCCCTTGTCAACACTTGCCTGTTACACTGTCATTCTTAACACCAATGGGAAAGATGTTAGAGCATCTTCATCAATGCCACACCAAACAGTAAAAGTTCCGGTTGGACCATCAAATTTAAAGACATGCTGTGAATGCTGAAGGAAATTAAAAATCCAAAGATTCATCGCATGAAACAAAGTACTTCCGCTAATATGTTGAATATCCTGCAAATATTTACAATGATCTTGTGATACAAGAAGTAAGACTTGTAAATGAGGACAAAGCACTGGTGCTGTTGACATCTTCAAAGCCAGAGAACTACTGTTTAAAACAATAGTGAAATTTTACATACCCTTGTCAAGAAGTCCTCGATTTCGGGAGGTGGAATAACCAACAGTTTCAAGTGTTTTCGACATTTAATCTTGAATGAAAGATTGCTCAAAGTAATTCGTTCAAATTTCTGTGCATTCTTTTCCAAATAACGTGAAAACAAGAAACGTGTTTCTTCAATCACTTCATCTGTATCATCAATACATGTCTGGCAAATATCCATAATTTTAGAAAACTTTCGAAAAGATTTCAGCAAACACTTGCAAAATACTGCTTGGTGTTTAGACATGTTGCAAACAAGTGAACGCCACATCAACGTCAAATCTGAGATGGGACATGCTGCTTTCACTTTGCTTTGTTCAAACACATAAAAAAAATCAAACTGCTCTGCTCACTTGAAGAAAAGTGTCTGACTTACCTCATCCGAAATTTCTATTTTTAATTTCAAACGAATCATAATCCTTAAATCATCATCCAATGTGTGAACTTGAGAAAGGCGGTGTTTTTGCAGAAAACAGTTCAAAGTAACTAGGAAAGCATTTAGCAAATTCTCAAATGCTGTCTTACTCATACTTCTTTGAATATTGAGATGTTGAAGATTTTGCCAAACTTGATCCAAATCTTTTTTCGCTTCGGGATTTCCACAATAAATGCAATCAATGTCATTACAAGGCTTTTCTCCTTTCCAACGAGGAGTTGCTGAACAGCAAAAGCTTCCTGGCATGTTAACGATTAAGCACAAAATGAAGCAGCACACGATGAACACGCATGCACAATTTGATGATCAACAAATCAAACAACAAAGCAACCAATGAGCGGGGAGACAAAAAAGCTCCAACCAACCTGCTTTTGACAATTTGAAAAATTAAGCTCTATTGCTCAAAAAATACCTTGGAAAGGAAGCATCATAAGTCTCCCCAGAAGTCGAAGTGCATTCAATGAACGAAAAAACTGCTCTTCTGTCATACGATCTTCTTGTTCACAAGTACCACAATTATCTCCATGAAAAGGACATCTGTTATCTTTCTGTGCGCTCATATTGTTTTGACAGAAGAGAATCGCGCTTGCTTCTCACCGTCTGACTGAATCACGCTTCTCACCGTCTGACTGAATCGCGCTTCTCACCGTCTGACTGAATCGCGCTTCTCACTGCCTGA
>JAAUYI010220518.1_pt1 | contig 19409 bp, 17 predicted proteins | sample 7278041 | NCBI WGS metagenome assembly JAAUYI01 (sample SAMN14350216, study PRJNA611818) | marine sediment metagenome | isolation source: surface marine sediment (0.6m) | place: French Polynesia: Moorea | collected 2018-08
TTACGCGCTCCGCGCACGCTATGCGAGCGCCACTTTGGCGGGACGGAAACCGACACCGCCAAGTGGACTCACCGCCAACTTCTCTCCGCCTGACGGCACCCCTCTCCTTAATAAGGAGAGGGGCTGGGGGTGAGGTTCAGTCTTACATTTAATTACGCCTACCTACTTACCAATTTGAAAAAAGAATGGGACAGGTAGATGTATAGAACCCAGACATAGAAGGTGATTTCCAATCCAAAATCTAAAATCTAAAATCCAAAATGGTTCAGGTGTGAGGGAAACATGGCTAAACATCAATCATCTGGCAGCAAATACTTTGCAGTCACCATTAGTTTACTACGCGATCGCAAATTATTTTTAGAGGAAATTCAACAAGGGGTAAGGCTACCGACAAAAATCATTTCTTTACTCGTTTGTAGTTCTTTATTCCTAGCAGTTTATGGGGGGATTATTGGTGCATTTCACAGTTGGATGCAGGCTTTATCCTCGGCTGTCAAATTACCCGCTCTTTACTTACTCACATTATTCATTTGTCTGCCCACACTGTACTTTGCCAATATTATCTTTGGTTCCAAACGTACATTTGCCCAGCATTGTGCTTTGGTATTAACGGCGGTATCAATTACTAGCGTGATGTTATTTAGTTTCGCGCCAATTTCCCTATTTTTTATGATTAGCACTAATAATTACCAGTTTCTAATTCTGCTCAACGTAATTATTTTTGCAGCCACAGGTATTGTGGGTATTGCTACCTTATATAAAGCCACCAGCATCGTCTTAGAGCAGGATGGAGAAGGTAAAGATATTCGCAAAAAACTGATTCGTTCGTGGTTATTTCTGTATGCCTTTGTTGGTATTCAATTAGGATGGACACTCAGACCATTTTTTGGTACTCCTAACTCTCCCTTTCAGTTATTTCGAGAGAGAGAAGGTAACTTTTATTTAAGCATTATCCAGTCCTTAGGACACCTGTTGGGTTTCCGTTAATTACTAGGAATGATAAGTTCAATTAACTGAAGCCCATCTTAAACTCTTCTTCTCTGCGCCTCTGCGCCTCCCTTCGGGTTCACCACTTTGCTTATGCCGGGGAACCCGTCCACCGCAAGTGGTTCACTGCATGAGACAAATTCACATCTTACAATTAATTATTTGTCAATAATAAATAACAAAAATTCATGTTAGAGAAAAAATCTCCAGGGATTAAACACTTTGATATCCTAATTCAATTATTACGCGATCGCCAGAGTTTTTTACAGGAAATTAGTGAGGAAGTCAGATTACAAAGCAAAGCCAACTCTCTGCTAGTTTCTAGTTCTATTTGCTTTGCCATGTATGGCTGTATTATTGGAGCTTCTCATAGTTGGCAACAGGCATTATCTGGAGCAATCAAGATGCCAGCCTTCTATTTATTAACCCTGATTATTTGTTTTCCTACCCTGTTCTTTTTCAATGTTTTATTTGGCTCCCGTAGTAGTTTACAACAGCATTTTGTGATATTACTCACAGCAGTATCAGTAATTAGCGTATTACTGTTCAGCTTTGCACCAGTAACTTTATTTTTCTTAATCACCACTCCCAACTCTTACCAGTTTTTCAAGATTTTAAACGTCTTGATTTTTGGGATTACAGGTGCATTTGGAGTGAAATTTCTTTACGACGGGATGCAGTTACTTTCCAAGAAAGATGAAGTGGGTAAAGGTACTCGCACCACCATTTTAAGATCCTGGTTACTATTATATGCCTTTGTGGGTATGCAGTTAGGATGGTTCCTCAGGCCATTTTTTGGTTCTCCTGGTTCTCAATTTCAACTATTTAGACAGGTAGGTGGTAACTTCTATTTGGATATAGTAAGGGCATTTGGTGAAATCTTAGGCTTACGTTAAGTGATAGTTGATAGTTGTTGGTTGTTAGTTGTTAGTTGTTGGTTGTTAGTTGTTGGTTGTTAGTTGTTGGTTGTTGGTTGTTAGTTGTTGGTTGTTAGTTGTTAGTTGACAGTCTTTAATTCATCACTCCTTCACTCCTTCACTCCTTCACTCCTTCACTCCTTCACTCCTTCACTCCGAACTCTAAATACTTCCATACACGGGGACAGCAGCACCACGCACATCCTTCGCGGCTTCAGAAGCTAAAAAGCAAATTACCTGTGCCAAGGATTCTGGTTTTACCCATGTATCAGCATTCTCTGCTCCCATAGCACTGCGGTTAGTGGGAGTATCAATCACACTAGGAAGGACAGTATTAGCAGTAATATTAGTACCTTTTGTTTCATCTGCGATCGCTTTTGTTAAGGCAACAACCCCAGCCTTAGAAGCACAATATGCAGCGAGTTGTCCTCCAGGCTCCACAGCACCCCTAGAACTCACCGTCACAATCCGCCCATAACCATTATCTAGCATTCGCCGTAAACTATGTTTACAAACCAAGAAAGTTGTATGTAAATTTAAATCAAAGTCCCGCTTCCAGTTCTCAAAACTATATTCGTGGGTTGCTCCCATGGCAAAACCACCCACCAAATGAATTAACACATCCACCCGTGGCAAATCATTCACCAGTTTTTCTACTGCTGCTTCGTCATTCAGATTAGACTCCACAAACCTAGTTCGAGCAAAGTCAGCAGGTGAAATAAAACCTTTGAGTCTTTCTACTCCCCTAGGATTAATATAGGGGATTGTTACCTCTGCACCCGAAGCGAGAACAGCTGGTGTCACACCCAAACCCAATCCACCAGTACCACCTGTCAGTAAAACTTGCTTGCCTTTCATGGTTTTGACACTCCTGAACACTCAATTCTTAAGATACTTGTTAAGTAGGCAGGCGTAATTAAATGTAAGACGCTTACCTCACTCTGCCTGACGGCACCCCTCTCCTTGGCACCCCGCCTGTGAGGTTTTATATTTAATTTGACTCAGTTACTTAACATTCATAATTTATTACCATAAATCGAGCAATCAAAAATTATCAAAATATTAATTAAATCATAAATTATTTGTGATTGACAATTTAGTAATTACGTTATATTGAAGTTATCTTTTTGCCCTCTACTCTAAGTTAGAGTTATTATGTTTGACCTTGGCGTAGCTGATGATTGAGCACTGTTATATATCTTAATTTTGTTGGATTTTGACCAAGATTTTGAGCATTAATTCCTGAATATGACAAGCTCCAGAATTATCTATAGAATTGATTGAATCAGCAATTTTTTTGTAGTGGCGATCGCTAATCGTATTTTTAGAGCTGACATTGTGAAATAACTACCAGAAAAGCTTGGGAATATTTCATTCGCAACCTTCATCTTTAAATTGAGATAATTAATTAAGTAGGAATACTTTTGTTAAGCAGTGATACAGTATTTACCCAGTAATATGTACAATTGTTCTCTCCAATCAGAGAACAGTTTGTCAGAGAGAAGTATCGCCAATTATATTGGTAATGCTTGCGAACAATAATTAGAAAACTTCAGCTCTAACTCAACATTTTCTCAAAACCAAAGGAGTTATTGAAAAATTAATTCATTTATCAAAATATAACTTGGTAACTAAAAATCGCTCAGATGTCAATCTATTTTTATATCATGTAAGCACAAAAATATATTTTTTTAATATTCTTTCATCTTTGTGATTCGATGATTCTGCAAAGTTTTATAAATACTCCCTTGTGCAAAAAAATAATCCAGTTAATATATAAATGTAGGTTGAATTTTTTCTCAAAAGCCTACAAAAAATAACAGTAAATTTTGAAGATAGATCAAAGTTAGATTAACTAAATTAATCTTCAAAATTACATCTGGGAAATGCGTAAACCTTATCCCGAAAAAAACGGTATGATTTCTGGAATAGAATACTTATGTTTTCTAACAGAAATATCTCATACATATCGCCGATAGTAGGGAATAAATCAGCAATAATCGCAGCCGTTTGGAATCGATTCTCTGGCAAAAGGATAAGGAGCAGAAATGATGAAAGCTAAACAAGTCATGACTCAAAATGTAGCTACTATTCGCGCTTCAGCTACTATCACAGATGCAGTCAGACTAATGAGACTTAAAGAATTACGGTGCTTGATTGTAGAACCTCGTATGCCAGGAGATGCTTACGGTATTATCACCGAAACTGATATTGCAGGTAAGGTAGTTGCTTGTGGTAAAGATCCCAAAAAAGTGCGTGTCTACGAAGTAATGACCAAACCTTGTATTGTGGTTAATCCCGATTTAGAAGTAGAATATGTAGCACATTTATTTGCCAATACAGGTATTTGGCGCGCACCAGTAATTCAAGGTGAATTATTAGGCATTATTTCCGTCACTGATATTATCTTAAAGGGTGAATTTATCGAATCACCAAAAGTTACTTTCCTACACCAAGAACTCCAAAGAGCTATCTCCAATGCTCGTGCGGTTTCTGCCACTTATGGTACTCAATCTAAAGACGCGGAAGAGGCTTGGAATATGGTAGATGATATCGAAGCTGAATTAGGTTTCTATGGAGCAGCAGTGCCAACTGCACCAGTTAGAGAGCTACAGGATGAAGAGGGGCATTTAAGTAACTTTAAGTCTCATGCAGCATCATACTAAGTTGTAACTGCGTAATAATTCAATTGCGTAAATAGGATTCTGTGGATTGATGGTGGGTATTACCCCACCATTACCTATAGGATTACTATTTGATTTTTGAAAAACACGTAGGGTGTCCTGCCGCGCAGCGTAACGCACCATCCGGTAATATGGCGGGCGTGCGGAGTGCTGTTAGCATAATGCACCCTACAAGTACCTAATTTTATTCAATAATCAAACCGGATTCCTATATAGCAATAAATATCTACGGAAAAGAAGTAGAGACGTAAAATTTTACTTACGTCTCTAAAAGGGTATCTGCATACAACTAAACCATTCCACTTTTGAGTATATATAGCCTTCTTTTGTCATTCTGGAGAGAGAAAAATAAATGTAGGTTGGGTTTCACTTCGTTCAACCCAACAATACCAGGGTTTTTGGTTGTTGGGTTTTGTTCGTCAAACGCCACTGACTACAACGGAGGAAACCTCCCTAGTCTGTAAAAAGCTTAAAAATCTCAGTACACTTTCTGTTCCCTGTTCCCTGTTCCCTAGCATCACGAGTAATTTTACAAATCAAACTGGATTCCTATATAGGGTAATTATGAACTCAGAAATACAATCGAATTTAACTGTAGAAACTAGAGAATGGTTAGTTAAACAAGGCTATAACCCCCAAGATTTAAACCAGCCTGGTGAGAATGGTGATACAGCTTTAATGAAAGCAACTAAAGCAGGAATTTCTGCTGTCGTTAAAGAACTAATTGATGTGGGTGCCGATGTGAATGCAACTAATAATGATAGTAATAATGCTTTGTGGTTCGCTTGTTTTGGCAATCATTATGATTTAATTAATTTGTTGTTAGCAGCACACATTGATATCAATAACCAAAATGATAATGGGGCAACTGTCTTAATGTATGCAGCTTCAGCAGGTAAGGTAGATGTTTTAAAATTACTCTTAAAACATAACCCAAATCTAGATTTAAAAAATTTAGATGATTTTAAAGCCATAGATTTTGCCAGTAACATCGAAGCTTTAACAATACTTAAAAATGCAACCAAAGCAGGCAATAGTTAAAAGTTATCATGATGGAACTAAGCATTCCTACCATTCAGTTCTGGTTAATCCTAATTATGTAGACCCATCTACCCAACCATTATCATTTAAGTTTTATCCCCATTTTTATCGCCGACTAAATCTAGATATAAATAATCCAATTCACAAATTTATTTGGTTGACGAGTACTATTACCTGTGAGAAAAATTATCAAAACTCTCCCTATCAACTGCGAGTAAATCCATCTGCCGGTGGTCTGTATCCCACAGAAATTTATGTACAAATTAGGGGAATAGAGAACATCATTGATGGTATATATCATTTAGAAGTTGCAAATAATTCTCTATCACTAATTTACGAATTAATTGATGATGGTTTAGAAAATTATATTACACCCGGTAAATGTATAAATGGATTCATTTTTTTAATTAGTTGTGTTTATTATAGGTCTAGTTGGAAATATCAAAACAGAAGTTGGCGCTATTGCTGTTTGGATAGCGGACATCATCTTGGTGCCATTGCTGCTTCTGCATATGTCCACAACCGCAAGGTGCAATTAATTTTTGATTTTGATAAACTCGCTCTCAACTCCGATTTAGGCTTTGAGAATAAAGAGTTTGTTACTGCTTGTGCGATTGCTGGAGAGTTTCAAGACAAGCAAATCAGATCCCTCAGGCTGAAAGTTCCTTTTGTATGCGGTACTGATTACTTTGAAGCTAATCAATTCATTGAGGATGCCTATCAAGTTACCGCTGTACAACCAAGCTCACACAAAGAACTAGAGTTTCCTGTGTATGACTTTGAGCAGGAAAGGTTTTTTCAAGCAATTTGGAGAAGGCGCTCAATTAGACGTTTTCACAAACAGCCAATATCACAAGTAGATTATCTACGTATTTTACGGGAAGCTGAAAAACCTGTACCAGCAGAGCATTTTGAGGAGATAGAAATTTTTTCTGTTATCCATCGTGTTGACGATATGGCACCTGGTTTATATAAAGGAAGCAGTTTGATTAAAGAAGGTGATTTTTGTGACAAAGTAGGTTACTTGTGTGTAAATCAAGCGATCGCTAGAGATAGCGCAGTAACGTTATTTTTGGTATCCACATATCAAAATTACCAAACTGCCATGCAAATCGCTGGTTTCATCGGGCACAGAGTATATCTCATCAGTAATTATCTTGGTATTGGTTGTAGTGGCATTGGAGCCTTCTATGACGATGAAACCCAGGAATTTTTAGGAACAGATAAGGATGTACTCTATTCAATTGTCATTGGTAAATAATTAAGGAGATGTTCGAGAATAATGACAAGGAAGTACTATTTCTTTAATGAAGATGGATATGAAGATCCAAAAGAGGATCTACACCCCATGCAACTGACATCCGCTGATATTATCCTCCGTCAGCAACTAGAGCATTCTATAAGTAAATACTTCTATAATGCTTGCGATCGCCGCATCCAAGATTTACTATCTGTATGTCGGTGGTATTTTACAACTAAGGCTAATACCATGACCTTGGTGATTGAATGCCCAGATCAAGTTACTAACTGGCGGATATTACAAAAAATTGTACCTATGGCGGCATGGTTGAATAAGTTTTACTGTGGCGCGAAAATCCGCGTTTGTCCCCCAGATAGTCAAGGAATGCCTTTTGAAATGAGGGTGGATGAAATTGCAGTATACAGAGACATGGCGTAGAGCAGTTATCAGTTATCAGTTAACAGTTAACGGTTAACGGTTAACAAATCTAAACATTTTGTTGGATAATAGTGGTTATTTCTGCAACAACCGAATCAGCTGCATCTCTCACCGCAGGAGTTAACTCCAATCCGAAACCAAGATTCGCCGCTTCAATTAGGTAAACTGTTACATCTTGGGGAAACTCATCTTTAAAGATTTGCCTACCAGCGGCTAAAGCATTATCCCAACGAAAATCATGCAAATTATAACTGGGTTCCGGCAGTGCTTCTAATTCCTTTCCAGGGACTTTAAATATAGCACCTGCATCGGAACCCGTTGCACTAGCGTCAACAATTATTAACTTTGTGCTGCCTCTGGCTTGAAACATGACTTCCATTCCCGCCGTGCCACAGTCGTAAACCCGCACATGGGGATGGGGTTGTTGGGCGAGGTAGTTTTGCAGTTGTTGGGCGACTATTACCCCTACTGCGTCGTCACTGCGGTTGAGATTACCGCAACCAATAATGGTGAGCATGGAACTTTTTGGTGAAAAAGAGAGAAGGAGTTCGGAGTTCGGAGTTCGGAGTTCGGAGTTCGGAGGGAAGGAGTGAAGGAGGGTAGGAGTGAGGGAGTGAAGGAGTGAAGGAGTGATGAATTAAAGACTGTCAACCATCAACCAACAACTAACAACCAACAACTAACAACTAACAACTGTCAACCGTCAACCGTCAACTGTCAACATTTACTTATTACTTATTACTTATTACTTATTACTTCTTATTTGCCACTGCTCCTAATGCCGTCAAAGAAGCCTTTTCAGGACTCGTTAAACCTGTAATATTGGTGATTTCCATCCCTTCATAAAAGCGATGATAATCCAATTGTTGGAGGGGTTTCCGGGTTTGGAGATCCCACAATTGAATCTTCTCATCTTCTCCGCCACTGGCAAGCAATTTACCATTGGGACTGAAGGCTACGCAGCGAATTGGTTGTGTATGTCCATTTGCTAATGTATCTAATAATGCACCCGTTTGTGCCTGCCATAACTTGACTGTCCTATCACCACTAGCAGTAGCAAGCATTTTGCCATCGGGACTAAATGATACTGAGTAAACTTGTCGGTTATGCTTATTTAAATTATACAAACATTTACCAGTATTAACATCCCACAGTTTGATTGTCTTATCCTCGCTACCGCTAGCAAGAGTTTTACCATCTGGGCTAAATGCCACAGACGAAACTAAATCTTTGTGGGCGTGTAGGGTTTGTATACACTTTCCTGTAGCCACATCCCACAATTTCACTGTACTATCAGCACTACCGCTAGCCAAGGTTTTACCATCAGGGCTAAAGGCAACTGCCCACACCCAATGGGAATGTCCCTTGAAAACCCGGATGCACTTCCTTGTATTGACGTTCCAAAGACGAATAGTATGGTCTTCGCTGCTGCTGGCTAGGGTTTGACCATCTGGGCTGAAAACCACACACCATACCCAATTCTCATGTCCTGTCAGGGTTGCTATCTCTTGACCATCACTAACATTTTGTATATCCCAAAGCTTGATTTGCCGATCCGCACTACCACTGGCTAGGGTTTGACCATCTGGACTAAAAGCCACTGTACGAATCCTACCTTGATGCGATCGCAACTGATGGCATTCAAAGTTTTGTAATTCCCACAAGCGAATTATTTTATCATCTCCACCGCTAGCCAGGATTTTACTATCGGGGCTAAATGCTAAAGAATAAACATCACGGGTATAACCTTGTAAAATATTCCAACAAGTTCCAGTTTCTACATTCCAAACCCTTGCTGTTTGATCGTCACTACTACTAATGAGGGTGCGTCCTGCTGGATGGAAAGCGACATCCCATACTTGGCTGGTATGACCGGATAATGTCCGCTTACATTTACCAGTCCCAGTATCCCATAATTTAATTGTTTGGTCTTCGCTACAACTAGCAATTAGGCTCCCATCAGCATTGAAGCGAACTTTATATATTTTGCGATCGTGAGCGGAAAAGTCCTGTTTACAATCCCCTGTTGCCAATTCCCAGAGTTTAATAGTTTTATCAATACCACAACTAACCAGTAGTTGACCATCAGGATGAAAATCTATGGCATAAACATCACCATAATGTCCTAATAAAATTTGCTGACATTCTCCGCTATCAATATTCCACAACCTGATACTACCGTCACCACTACCACTGGCAACAATATCTGGCTTGGTAGGATGGAAACTTACAGACCAAACCCAGCCAGTGTGTCCTGTCAAAGTTTTTTTACATTTACCTGTTTTAACATCCCAAATTTTAATGCTTTGGTCTTCACTAGCACTGGCTAACAGCGTACCATCACCATTAAACCCCACGGAATAAACTTTATTAGTATGTTCGCTCAGGGTATGAATACATTCACCACTGCTAATATTCCATAATTTAATTTTGTAATCAGCACTACCACTGGCAAGAATTTTGTTGTCAGGGCTAAATGCAAATGTCCACACCCAGCCAGTATGTCCTCTCAAAATACGAAGCTGTTTCACACCATCAGTTTGCCATAGTCGCACTTCCCCATTCATGACACCTGTGGCAAAATATGTACCATCATGACTAAAACTGACTGATACCAGGCTAGACATGGTATCCCGAAATACTGAGCCTGTGACATCGCTATTTGTAAATCTGGTGTTTTGTAATCTCACATCTTTAAAATAAGCCTGCCAAATAGTCAGATTGGAAAAATCCCATCCATCTAAACTAATTTGCGATTTATTAATTTGCAGGTGACGTAGTAAGTTGATAATATTACCCGCTACATATCCTTTTTTCGCTAATGGTTGCTTCTGTAACTGCTGCAATATATTTTGTAAATGAGATTCTAATTCTTTCTCATTACCAAAAAACCCAACTAGCTGCTTCTTCAATGGTTCCAAAATAGATCGCTCTTGGTTTTTACGGAAATAATCGAGCGATCGCGCCTTGATTAAGGGATACCCATTAATAATCTTGAAATCACCCCCGCGAATAATTTCCTCAGTGGCTTGAGCTATCAACCTTTCCGTGACATACTCTATTACCACAGATTGCGGACTGAACCTTCTTGCACCCACACCTGCTACTTTTTCAATTAGCGATCGCCGCAATAAAGACTCCACCGCTTCCAATATTTTCATCTTATCTGGTGTCATTAAATCTTTCTTGATCTGCGCTAAAGATACGCAATCGCGATCAATCGCCAACCAATACATCACTCCCTTCTCTAACTCAGATAAACGATGAAACTGTTCTGCTAAAAGTGTGCGAACATCCCCATAAACAGCCGTTTCTTTGTTAATTTGGCTTAAAAATTCACCAAGATTATTATTAAATAGCTCGTATAAAGTGGTAGCAACCATTTTCAGTGCCAATGGATTACCAGAGTAAAGCCGCACTAATTCCTGTAACTGTGCTTTGGAATAGGTCGAATCTGTAATTCCCTTATCCTTGAGAATGGCACTTGCATCTTCTAAATTCAGTCCTGTAAGTTGCAATACCTTAACAGGTAAATTTTTCCCTTCCAGCATTGCTACTTCTAATGGTTTTTCCCGACTTGTTAATAATAAACAACTCTGATGGGATGTTTCCGCAACTTTTTTAAATAAATCGCCATAATTCTTATACTCATCTCGATAGTTTCCTGCTAATTCATGGTTTTTCCCTTTACTACTACTTAGTAAAGAATCAACATTATCTAAAATTACCAAGCAACGGTGTTTGCGTAATGTATCAATTAGCCAGAGAATTTTCTTGTTATGATTCCCATCCTCCAAGTCCAAATCAGCCTGCTTGTCATTGGGTAGGAAGCGCAAAATCTCAGTCAGAATATCATTTAACCGTGGAGAATTGCGGAGGCTGCGCCAAATTACGTACTCAAACTCATCACCTTCACCTACCTCTTTAGTAATTTTGGCAGCAAGAATGGTTTTACCAATACCCCCCAATCCCAATACCGCAACCAAACGACAACGCTGATTGACAATCCACTGGGTTAGTTCTGATATTTCCTCTGCTCGACCCCGGAAATCTTCAACATCAACTGCTTCCCCCCAATCCTCACTAGTTTGTTGGTTCTTTGGTTGTCGAGCTTGATACTGTTGGTTTAAAGATTTCTTGAGCTCGTAAATTTTCTTGTTACTACTACCTGGAATTTGAAATTTTTTGTAACTTTCCCCCAGCCGTTTCCGTACCGCTGCTTGAGATATGCTTAACTTTTCTGAAATTTCTGGTCCAGAGAACCCCTTTAATGCTAATCGCAAAGCATCGAGTTCTGTTTTGGTTACACCTTGTTGGGTTGCTACCTCATTGATAAAAGCATCTGGTAGCTGGGATTCATTCACAGTAATATTCATATCACGTTAGCTCCATATCACATATAGCTATGTGAGATTTATTGTTTTGTTGAGCCCTTGAGAAAAACATTGTATTGACTTTCAGAGCAATTCACAATAGGCTTGTCAGCCATTACTGACGATATAAAACTTAACATTCTTCTCACTAATGTGAGAAGAATGCCTCTAATCCATTACCACTGGGTAATACAGAAAAATTATTGAATTCCACCAAGAAGATTTTTCATTTAAAGTCATAGTAAATAGCACAAGTAAATATACTTATTTTATTTTGAGATAAAAAACAATGATTTGCTTACTGCGATATAGTTATTGAGAATTTATTCCTTTATTTTACAAGCTTTTTCTTTTTGTTGTCATATAATTTAAATGAATAAATAGTATAAAACATAACTTTACATTAGATTGATGTAGCAATTTAGGAAATATGTAGATAAATAGCTTGTATTGCCGAATGCCCTAAACAAGAGTTGCAATTTTGATTATCTGTATATAATATTATTACTTAAGTAGGCAGGTAGATGTATGTGAGGGTGAAACGAGTGGTAACCTTACGGAGAATCAGGATATGACTATTTCCAAATTCCAGGAATTTTTACAAACTGGCGCAGCAATAAAGACACACTTGCATTTTGCAAATACACCCTTGCAGGTACAACCTCAACTTAATCAAAAGCCCAAGCAATCAATGGTTAGGTTACCTCCGGTTTTTTCTCACATGGATTTCCTGTTGATTCAAGTATTGTCTGAAACTGGACATGGTGATTTTCATGTCAGCATTGATAAGAAAAACCATGAATTTATAGTGTGTCTGAATAGTCACATTAGTCAGCGTTACTTTTTGAGTAAAAAGGAATCAGAGATTATGCAGAAGGCATACCACCAAATAATCGTAGATTGGAGCAAATGGTGGCTATCTAACAAATACACCTAAATATTTGCTTGCACGGAATTTTGAGAACAGAGAAAAAGGCAATATTTATCTAACATTCTAAGAATCGATGAATCAAATTAAATAACTGTGGACAATGAGATATTGGGCTTTCGATAAACTAGAAGTTTACAAGCCGGTAGTGCTATATCACCTACCGGCTTTTTGATTAAATGCATTGGATATCTATAAACCTAAATACCCTTAGGAGAATATGAACCATGACGAATAACAAATATAGTCTATTATTCCAATTGACTTTTCGATCCATCAAATTCTTTTTCTTGGCAATAATTGGTTTGTCTATCGCTTTGTTTTTAGCTATGGGGGTAGGTGCTTTGGGTATGGCAATTCAAATTTTTCCGTTAGTTTTCACTGTAATTTGTCGTGTGGGGATAATTATCCTATGTTTTATTGCCACAACTATGATTGTTGAATCTTTGCGTTAGTCCTCTAGCAAATATTTCAGGCTTTTTCAATAAATTGACATATGAGCTAGGAAGATAAAATTCGATCGCTGTGAAAAAACAAGGACAGCTTTTGGCAATGTTATATTCCTAGCTTTGACAAAAAAAGCCTGGGTAAAAACCAGGCTCTGTTTGTAATTCATTCAATTTCATTATAACTATGAAACGTAACAGAAATAATTCTTCTGAAAAGTTTCGTTACACTTTTGCTCGCCTATCTACATGGACAGGATACTTTATTGGTTTGTTAGTCCTATTCATACTTATGGTGAACAAAAATCCAGAAGCGATTAATCTAGTACCCGTAGCAAAGTTATTTTTTGAAGCTGCCAAAATTAGTGTGGAGTTGCAAAAAGACATAAAAAAGCTGGATAAACCTGCAAATCATAAGTAATTTGCCATAGATTTAACTCCACAGTACCGTATCCCTAACCAAGCAACCATCTCCCATGTGTAAAATGAAACTACCGTATCTAAGATTTTCGTTGTAAGTATAATTACTCATGTCGGTCTAGCTTGAGTTATTCTTCTGGGGTGATGTAATCTTTGTATAGGGATGCATTATTTTAAGGGGTGAGCGAAAAAGACTGTGGTCAAATAACAAGTAATAAGTAATAAGTAATAAGTATTTTGGCTCTTCCAGGCATTTTTTCGTTCACCCGATTTTAAATTAGAGACGGTATTTGTTTTATGCCAATTATATGGTGATATCATGTGGTGCAAATGGTCATTTTAAATCGGGGTGAATAATGATGACCGAAATAACCGCTAACTATGATGAAACTTGGAAAGAAGCAATTACTGAATATTTCGACTCATTTTTACAATTCTTTTATCCAGAAATTTATCCAAAAGTTGATTGGAATAAAAAACCTATTTCCCTTGATAAAGAATTAGAACAAATCACCGCAGCAGCAGAAACTCAAAAACGCCATGCTGATAAACTATTTCAGGTTTGGTTATTAAATGAACAAATTATTTGGATTTTGATTCATATTGAAGTCCAAAGTCAATATGATAAAGAATTTAATCAAAGAATGTTTATCTATAACTATCGAGCTTTTGATTTAAACCAAAACCACCTTGAGATTCGTAATTGTTGTAGGTTGGGTTAGCGATAGCGTAACCCAACAGAACCATTGCTATCGTTGGGTTTCATTCTTCAACTATAGTAGTGATGGCACATTTGAAAGGGTGCATCCCAGTTTTTATTATTCAATGAAATGATAAAATTTCAAGTGTCATTGCGAGGAGGAACGACGAAGCAATCCCAATGGTTGGGATTGCTTCGTTCCTCGCAATGACGGAAGATTATTAGGTTTTGCAAAAGTGGGATGCTCCTCATTTGAAAACTAAAGAGACGACGAGTAACTTATCGGAGAGGGAACAGTGGAAATGGAATTTATCCCGTCTACTTTACGAAAAAGGTTATAGCCGCAAAGAAATTATTGATTTGTACAAAGTGATTGATGTCATGATGGCTTTGCCGATAGAATTACAAGCCAGTTTTGAAGAAAAAGTAACTAATTATCAGGAGGAAAGAAAAGTGCCTTTGTTAAGCAATATTGAACTACGGGCCTTAGAGACGGGAGCAAAGAGAACTCGTAGAGAAGATATCATCAAGTTACTACAAAAACGTTTTGGTAATCTTCCAGAAAGTTTAGTAGAAAACATTAATCAAATTGATGATATTTCCCTTTTAGAAAGTTTAATTTTAGAAACAATTAGCGTTAATTCACCGGAAGAATTTCAACAAATTATTGATTCTCAATCACCGGATTTGGGTTAATTTAATTAATTTTAACCTTTTGAGGAATTACGATATTGTCATAATCAAAAAATGGTGCGCGACGCTAAAAATATTACTACTATGTACAAGATATATTAAAGCGTCACACACCCTACAAAAATACTGATACCAATTCTGTATGAAGCTGCGTTATATTTCCCTCACTCTAGAAGAGTGGGGCTATTATACGAACAAAGCCTGCCTACGCAGGCTAAATTTGGTGCATCTTTATAAAGAAATGGTATGAGAACAGAGACACTACAAAATTAGGGATAATAGAAATACTCCCTTCTCGGTGTAAGATTACCTATCTCCTAAACCTCTCTATCCTCTGTGTTCTCTGCGCCTGGAGTGGTTTTTTAATCAGTAATCTTTGGGCGGGATAGGAGTAGCCCAATATAAACTGATAACTGATAACTGTTAAAGCTATTATGGCTATCCTACTCGAACTAGAACCTGAAATTGAATCACGCTTGAAGGCTCAAGCCGCAGCCCAAGGAACATCTGTGGAAGTATTATTGAAAACTTTAGTGGAGGGGTTGCTAGCATCCTCATCGCAAGGGAGCATCTCACCTCAAGAACGAGCAGAAAGATTTGTAAATTGGGCTAGAAGCCACTCATCCATAAAAGCACCACCCCTTTCAGATGATGCAATTAGCCGCGAAAGTATCTACACCAGAGAAGATGAAATGTTATGAGCTATCTGGTTGATACAAATGTTTTGTTGCGGAGTATCCAAGAGACTCATCCAATGCATGAATCTTCACCTCAAGCAGTGAAAACTTTGTTAGAACAAGAGGAAGCTTTGTGTATAATACCGCAAAATTTGATTGAATTTTGGGTGGTTGCAACTCGTCCGATAGAAGTTAATGGATTAGGTTTATCGGTTACTGATGCTTTAAAAGAATTAGAACAAATGAAGACTTTTTTCCTTCTTTTACCCGATACATCATCAATCTTTACGGTTTGGGAAACCTTGATTAGTAAATACAAAATTATTGGTAAACCTTCTCATGATGCTCGGCTAGTTGCAGCAATGACAGTTCATAACCTAACCCATCTATTAAGGGAGCATCCCACTTTTTTAAAGATTCTGTCATTGCGTTAGCGCAGCTCCTCTGAAGGAGGCGCGTAACGAAGTGAAGCGAAGCATAAGTCCTTCGGACACGCTGAACGCGAACGCAAGATTTTCAACTAAGAACAAGTCCATGGGATTGCTTCGTCGTTCCTCCTCGCAATGACGGTTTAATTTTTCTCTACTTGCTAAATAAAATCTGGGATGCTCCCTCTATTAACGTTCAACACAAATGATTTTAAAAGATTTTCTGAAATAACTGCAATTGACCCTCCTAAATGCGATCGCACTTTCTTAGTTTTGAAATCAGAAATCGTTAGTCAGATTCTTAACAATGTTATTATTGTTGACTCCTGCAACCAAGACTTCGTTAGTAAAACCACTGATGGTATCCACAGCGAGGGCACTGGGGTTCAAGTGGGAACCACTACCAAAGAGGAAACTATCTTCCACTACATCGTCACTAACATCGCCTAATAAGGTGTCGTTGATTGCTGCATCTGCACTATCAGTCGTGGTGGCTGGTTCATCTACACTCAAGCCATTGTTGATTTCCGTGACGGGGGCTTGATTTAGTTGCTGGTTACCAAAATCCAAGTCAGTAACTACTTCACCAGCAGTGAGAGTAACGGTATGGGCTGAGGGTAAGGAATCGCTGTGTAAGTAAAGGGGGTTGTGGCTGGAGGTAGAATTGGTGTGAATAGTGGCTGAATCTGTTGCTTCACTGTTGAAGGTCAAAATAGCTTCCGCTAATGCCAGCATATCCACCCGTGGGAAGTCCAGACCTTTATCACTTGCGCTAATAATTACACCAGTTGTTGTCAGTAACTCACTAAATTCACTGACTGTAAGTTTGCGGCCTAGAGTTTCCATTGCTAATTGCTGTGCTAGGACGGCAATACCTGCAATGTGTGGGGTTGCCTGACTTGTACCTCCTAATGTTTTGGTACCACCCCTAGCATTTGCACCTGTGAGGGGGATACCGGGGGCAAGGATGTCTGTTTCGGTTTCATGGCGTTGGGAGAAGTATACAATTTGGTCGCTATCACTCCATACTGCACCCACCGCTAAGACGTTGGGGTCAATGGCGGGATATGCTAAACCTTGGGCGCGACCAAATTTCTGGAAATTGTTACCTGAAGCAGCGACAACAATGATACCCATGCTGTAGAGGGCTGCTAGTTCGTCACCTATGCCGTAACGGGAAGTTGCGGTATTCCAGTTTTGTTCGTCACTCAAAGAAAGGTTAACACTGGCAATGTTGTAGTTATCGGCGTTGTTAATTACCCACTGGAGGGATTCTTCTAAGTCAGATAAGTTACCAGAACCACTGTCCTTGAAGACTTTCAGGGCAATGATATCAACTGAGGGAGCAACACCTGTGTAAGTACTGTTACTAGAGGCTAATATGCTGCTGACGTGGGAACCGTGACCATTGACATCGCTAGCATCTGCATCATTATCGGCGAAGTCATATTGGTAGACAATGCGATCGCTAATTCCATCTCCATTGGCATCAGTACCAAAGAAGGGATGGTCAAGGTCGATACCAGTGTCAATAATGACTGAGACCAAGCCCCTACCATCTATGTCAGTGAAGCGGGGATCGCGACGGAAGTCATCAAGGTTAATTAAGTTACTAGCTTTGCTGTTGGTACTACTAGTGGTTAAGGTTTCGGATTCGCTGGGGGAGTAAATTTCGCTGGTGGAACCTGTAGTACTAATGGTGATACCGGGATCAGTTTTTTGCCAACCTTCTGGGAGGATTTGGGCAACGGTATAGGTGTCGGGGGTGAGGTCATTAAAGTTATAGTTACCGTTTTCGTCGGTGACAACATAGATTTCGTCATCGTCGAGGTATCTGTTGTTGTTAACATCTAGATAAACTGTCCAATCTGGAAGTCCAGTTTCTGCACTGGATTTAATGCCATCGCCGTTGAGGTCGTGGAAGATTTGACCACTAATACTGGCATAACCCTGTTCCAAACCCTCAGGATCAGAAATTCGTTTGTTTTCAATTGCTTCTTGTAGTTTTTGTTTGGCGCGATCTAGCCATTGTTTCCCATCTTCACTAAGATTAGGTCTAGTTTTGTTCGTAAACCTGTTGATATATTTTTCACCATACTCCATGTAATAGTCTGGTGGTTCTAAATCAGGGTTACGACGTTGCAAATATTGATAACTTTCTTGATAGTAGTCAAGAAAGTTATCAAAGATGTAAACATAGTCATACCACTCACCCCCCAGAATATTTTGCTCTCTAGTATTAACTACTTTCTCAGCAACCACATCCAAGGGAAAAATCTCTAAGTCTATGTCCGGGATACCAGAAATGAGTATATAATTTCCTGTTGCACCACTATAGTTAATGCCATCCTCCGTAGGGAAATTGAGGCGAGAATTGACCCCTCCTCCAGAATCGTCGTCTTGGGTAATAACTTCCCTTGTATCCCCATTGATCAATTGTAAATAAGCATCAAAATCTCGAGAAAATAAACTGATAGTAACAGGTTCGTTTACTAGAAAATAAATTAGCGGGAAGTGATCGTAAAAACTTCCTAGACGGCTTGGATTGTCTAGGTCTTTATTACTTAAACTTTCGGTGACAGTGACATTATTTACAGAAATTTCACGCATGACTAAAGTAAATTATCCCCAAAGAGATAATGATGGGTTTAGGAGAATAACGCTCAGGATATTCCTTCGGAGTATGGGCTAAGGAGGAAAGGAGAAAATTTATTTTTAAAGCCTTTTGTCCCTTGACCTCCTTCAAAGGGAGTTCCTTTACCCACGCAATCAACGTGAACTTCAGAGCAATGCTCCCCAGGAGTCGCCGGAGACAATCGTTGCACCCGTATAAAAAATATGAGGTACCTTAGTTGATACCCAAGGTGCGGCAAAGCCGCATTGAGAGCGATTGTGCTAATTGCATCAATCCCGTTAATAACACGATAATTTTTCTTTGAAAGAAAAAATCAGTATAATAACTGAAAATTACTATTTATAAGGAAAAATCAGTATAATAACTGAAAACTACTATTTACAAGGGGTGCGCTCAAAACCTTTTGGTGGTAAGTTCACCAAAAAACAGACTCTCATCAAGCCGTGTGGATTCATCCGTGGAGAATGAAATCCGGATAATTAGTTACCGCAAAAACCTCACCCCCTTCCCCTCTCCTTACTAAGGAGAGGGGAGTCCGTCGGACGGGGTGAGGTGACGACAATATGGTAAGTAAATGAGCGGATTTGATATCAAAAATGAATCTATCGTTTCAAGCCCCTGAATTTATCGATGAGGTAACAATTCTAAATTCGCTCATCTCAACCTCCCAGGAGACCACCACTTACCCGACAGGGAAGTGGTTGGAGGAATGGGAGGGAAATTACGAAACGGTTGTTGAGTGTATTTCTGTATAGCAGGAACAGCGAGACAACCAGTTGAGTAATTTCCAAATATTCAGGAA
>JAAUYI010058759.1_pt1 | contig 19351 bp, 18 predicted proteins | sample 7278041 | NCBI WGS metagenome assembly JAAUYI01 (sample SAMN14350216, study PRJNA611818) | marine sediment metagenome | isolation source: surface marine sediment (0.6m) | place: French Polynesia: Moorea | collected 2018-08
GAAGCCTCACACTTACCCGTAAGGGAAGTGTGAGATGAAAGCCGAGGCAGGGTTTATAGGGTAATTTTTGGTCTACAATAAACATAGTAGGGATATCAATTTAAGAGCTAACCGCCACCTACTACTTAAAAAACAGAACTCGGATTGTCAAGTTCCGGTGCGGAGGGGCATCCCGTATCGTTAATAAAGCTCGGTTAATGTCCGATGGGATACCAGGAGTCGCCGAGAAGCCCACACTGTAATCTTTGATTTAGTGTGGGAGTATGTCACTAGTGAGTAGTAGGGTGCGTTACGCGCTTACGCTTTAGCGTAGCCATGCCCGGAGGGCTATACGTACCATTCATCTGGACTTTTGTGCGTTGCGCTGCGCGACAACACAACGCCAGTCGCCTTATGTCGGGAAACCCGCCAACAGCGCTGGCTCCCCTACGTGTTTTAAGCGCTCGCGCAGGCTACGCTAACAAAAATCAAATAGTAATCCTATATGCCCTTTATATGATTAAATAAAAATAAAAATAATTATTCCTTGACTTTTATTTCCCTCTTAATGCTTAAATTGGTAAAAAAATAAATAGCCAGTTTTAAAAATTAACAATACTCAAGATATAGTTGATCAATATTTGACTGTATATTATTGTCAGTACCAGCAACAAATAATTCGTTTAAGTTCATACATAATACCCGAAAAATACTGGAAATTAAAGCTGAAGCACCATATTTATTTTCTTTTTGTATAATGGGAAAATAATTCATCTTATTCAGTCAAAAACTGGGCAAAATTAGCATAATTTGTGATGCAGTCACGCCGATTAACTCATGATCTGCTGCCTTAATCCTGATTGCCCTAATCCTCTTAACCCTGATGGCAAGAAGTTCTGCCAAACCTGTAGCACTCCCTTGGTGTCACTACTGCGAAACCGTTTTCGTGTGATTAGGGTACTTTCTGATGAGGGAGGATTTGGTAGAACCTACTTAGCAGAGGATATTGATAAACTTGACGAACATTGTGTCATTAAGCAATTAGCACCTAAGTTTCAAGGAACTTGGGCAATTTCCAAAGCGATGGAGTTGTTTCAGAAAGAAGCACAAAGACTCAAACAACTCGGAGAACATTCCCAAATACCTACCTTGTTAGCTTACTTTGAACAAGATAATTATATGTTCTTAGTACAGCAATTTATTGATGGGCACAATTTATTAAAAGAGTTGCAGTGGAAAGTATCTTATAATTCAGAAGATATAAAAGACATTTTATTGAGTTTATTACCCGTACTCAAATTTATTCACGATCGCGGAGTGATACACCGGGATATTAAACCACAAAATATTATCCGTCGTCAAAGTGATGAACGGTTGTGCTTGATTGATTTTGGCTCTTCCAAACAGTTAACGGCAAGGGTACAGATGAAAATGGGTACTTCCATTGGTTCCCATGGTTATTCTCCATTGGAACAAATTCGAGATGGTGCGGCTTATCCCGCCAGCGATTTATTCAGCTTAGGGGCTACTTGCTTTCATCTACTGACAGGTACTTCCCCATTTCAATTATGGATGGAACATGGTTATAGTTGGGTAAAAAACTGGCGACAGTACTTGCGAACTAAAGTAGATAGGGATTTAGCTCAAGTTTTAGATGGTTTGTTACAGAAAGATATCAAACAGCGTTATCAGTCAGCAGATGAAGTGCTCAGGGATTTAACAGCCAATTTAGAACCATTACCTTCATTAGTAATGGAAGAAGTTGTGGCAACTCCTGCCAAACCATTACCAACTCAGCCCCCTGTTGCTCCGAGAAAGTATGTCAAGCTAATTAATGTCCTTACCATTGTATTTGCGATCGCATTATTGGGGTTAGGTGAATTTTGGTATCGCCAATACCGCCATCTGGAAAGTAATATCTCCTCTACTATCAATAAGCCGAACCGTCATTCGGTCAAAAATCCCTCCCTGCTACCCGTTGTATCCCCCATCTCCTGGGAAAACTTTTCCTTGGTAAAAACCTTGAAGAATGAATCTCAGGCTATAGTATCTTTTGCTTTTAGCCCAGACGGTAGTACTATTGCCACTGCTAGGGATAGAAGTATTACCCTGTGGAACATTAAAACCGGACAGGAAATATCTACCCTGAATGGGCATTCTCAACCTGTTACTACCCTCGCCATTAGTCCAGATGGACAAACCCTGGTTAGTGGTAGTAAGGATAAAACAATTAAGTTGTGGAATTTAGCTACAGGGCAGGAAATCAGAACTTTGGGGGTTCACTCCCATGCCATTAACACCCTTACTTTTAGTGCTGATGGTCAGATCCTAGCTGATGGTAGTGCGGATCAAACCATTAAATTGTGGAATTTGTTGACTAGGAAAGAAATCCTCACTCTCAAAGGTCATTCAGGAATCATAACAAGTTTAGCGATCGCTCCCAATAAACAAATTCTCGCCAGTGGTAGCAGTGATAAAACCATTAAATTATGGCATTTAGCATCCAGCAGACAAATTCGCACCCTGAAAGGACATTTGGGAACTGTCACAAGTTTGGCGATCGCTCCTAGTGGTAAACTCTTAGCTAGCAGTAGCAATGACAACACCATTAAACTTTGGAACCTGGAATCTGGTCAACAAATCACCACCCTCAGGGGTCATTTCAGTCGAGTGAATACCCTGGCGATCGCTCCTAGTGGTAGACTCTTAGCTAGTGGTAGTAATGACAACACCATTAAACTTTGGAATCTGGAATCTGGTCAACAAATCACCACTCTCAGAGGGCATCAACAAGGAATAAAAGCCATTGCCTTTAGTCAAGATGGTAAAACATTAATCAGTGGCTCCCAAGACGGAATGAAAATTTGGCAAGCAACCCATTAAAAATTCGGTTTTGCTGAATCAAGACATGAATTTGTCTCACCCTCCAGGCGCAGAGAGGGTGGGGAGACAAGGAGGGAAGGAGGGAAGGAGTGAGGGAGTGAGGGAGTGAGGGAGTGAAAGAATTAAACCGTCAACCGTCAACCAACAACTAACAACTAACAACTAACAACCAACAACTAACAACCAACAACTAACAACCAACAACCAACAACTAACAACTAATCCACCAGACCATGTTTAATGGCAAAGCGTACCAACTCCGCTCGATTACTAGTCATAGTTTTGCGTAACAAACTACTCACATATTTTTCTACCGTTCGCGGACTCAGATGTAATTTATTACCCATTTCAGCATTAGAAAAACCGTAAGTGAGCAGTTCTAGAACTTCTTGCTCTCTAGTTGTGAGGGAGGAGCAAATCTGAGATGACTCCATATCACGGTGACTGCGATAATCCCGATCTCCAGCTTTATGGGGAGCTGAAACTGTAATATTATCCCGATGACTCAAACCATACTCTGCCTGAATTATTTGCGATCGCTCCAAAAGATTTTGAATTGCTGCACCCAATTCTTCCAATTCAAATGGCTTAGGTAAATACAGATCACAACCCGATTGGTAGCCCAAAATTCTTTCTTGGGTTTTGGTGCGTCCAGTCAAGAGAATTACTGGTAATAAACGCCATGACGGTTGTTGTCTCAGTTGGCGCACCAGTTCATAGCCATTCATCCTTGGCATCACAATATCAGTAACAATTAAGTCTGGATGATGTTGCTCCAGCATACTCAAAGCCTCTTGACCATCTTGAGCAGTAATCACTGTATAACCAGACAATTCGAGATAATCACTAATAGAAAGACGAGTTCCCAGATCGTCATCTACTACAAGAATAGTTAGGGGCATGGACATTATCACCCTAGCATTTTAGCTCCAGAAAGTTGCTGCGTTCGCCATCCTAAATGATTTGGAAGAATAAGCCTTTTGCGAGTAAAAAACTGGATATCCTCTGGCCGCTATAATTCTTCACTTGATTACTTAACGTCTAAAAAACAGATATTTTATATAACTTTAGATAGTTAATTATCTTAGCAAGCTTATTGAATCAAGGCAAAAATTCTTCCCTACTGTTTATCCTGGAGATAAGGATTATTACTGGTTCATGTACATATCCTCTGTGCAATATTGTAAAATAAATCGCAAACCTGAAAAAACATAGAGTGAAGATAATTTGTAGCAAGTGCAAGTAATACCGAGACAAAATTGGTAAAATTGCGATTAATTGATTATTTTACTATTAATCCAGCAGTTTAGCAGCTTCCATATCTAAAAACAAAGTTGCTTGTGTTTGTTGGCGGAGGATAGAAGCTGGACAATCCGTAGTAATATCACTGTGTAACATCTGTTTCACCACATTGGCTTTACGTTTTGTTGGTGCCAGACAAAAGATTTTTCGTGCAGAGCAAATCATGGGAATTGTCACAGTAAAAGCGTATTCAGGAACGTTGATTAAATTGGGGAAATAGCCTGTATCTACTTGCTGCTGGCGATTTAATAGATCTAGTTTGACTAGTTTCATCATGTATGGATCTTGAAAATCTGCCACATCGGGATCATTGAAAGCTATGTGCCCATTGTCACCGATTCCTAAAAAACAAAGATCGATGGGTTGTAATTGTAATAACTTGCTGTAGCGATCGCATTCTGCTATAGGCTGTAAAGTATCACCTTCGATGTAGTGAAATTGCTGGGGATGGATATACTTTTCTACTCGTTCCCGCAAGTAGTAACGAAAACTAGCGGGATGGTTCGCTGGAATACCTAAATATTCATCTAAATGAAAGCAAGTAATCTTTCCCCAATCCACACCACCTAATTTAATCAAAGTCTGTAAAAATGTGATTTGGGAATTGCCTGTGGCTAACAATAACCTAGCAGTATTTTGTTGACGAATCACATCTTGTAAATACTGCTGGACAATCTCCGCAACTCCCCGCGACATTTCAGCTTCTGAATTATAAACTTGTACCGTCAGGTTATCGGCACGAAAAATTTTGGCAGCTGGCATTATTTAACTTGTAGAGAGTTTATCTATGCATAAATAAACTGTAAAGGTAGCCATCTCTCAATAATTGAGGTTCAGCAATTTAAACCTGCAATTTTTTGGGTAAAACTAAAGGGAAAAGCATAATTGATTATTCTTTATCCTTTAATCTCTACCCTTTACTGCATTGAAAAATTTCCTACCTTTACAGATACTAGTCAGCATAGGTTGTCATAATTTAGCTGCTTTATTATAGTTCTTTATTTCCATCACTGGGAAAATTATGATTGATAATCAAAAACAATGTAGACTATGTAAATAAATTTAATATTGCTTTACAAAATTCCCATAAACTTACTAGATAAAGTGCAATTACATTAGAAAATTCTCCTTCAGGAATTCGCTCTGTGGTGGGTGCATCTACTGATAATTCTGATATTTTGGAAGCACCTTAACTTACTGCGATCGCAAGATTTATTAGAGACTTGTATTAATTAAGTCTTTCTCTGAAGTTTTTGCTAGGAACCCCTGTTCCTAGTTAAATCAATTATTTATCTTGCACCATTCAAGGGCTAGCCCAAATGTCCGCCTAGGAATTAATTCCTAGGCTCAAAGACTAAGTCTGATAAATCAGACGCTTGTAAGGCGTGCAGTGCGTTTTAACGTACTTGGTTTATTAGCCTTGAAATTTATTTCAAGGTGGGAAAGTGGAATCAACCAACGGCATTGGTGCAAGATGTCAGTTACCAATATTTGACCATATTTGATGTCAACAGCTTGGCAGAATAAGTTATGCAATAAGTCTAAATTAAGAGATGTGATATTTTCATCCTTTACTGGCTTATTATAACTGGGATATGAACGATAATTATATACCTCTAGATAGTGATGATGTCATTCTTTTAGATGATGATGCCTTTAAAGTCAGTAAATTTAAACAGTTAGTCGAGTTACAAGTACAAGAACACTTAAATAAACAAATATATGAAGAAATAAGTTTAGAACCAGGTATTTCCATCTTAAAAAATTTAAGTATGGTGTCATTGAACAAACACCAAATCAATTTAGCGGAACTCAATTACCATTATGTAACTAAATGTCAGGTATTGAAAGTAGCCAGTCCAGGATGGCAAAAAGGAAAACTAAGTATTAAAGTGTTTATTTCTCATGCTCATCCTCATACAAATCAGACAGATGTTATATTTTTACCAGAGCAAAATAATGATTATGATGCCATTTTAGAAGATATTTTCAAAATAGTATCTGAAAATTGACATAGGGAATTCCGCGAAAAGGTAAGTGATTTAGATCCCCGACTTCTATCCTAGGAATCGCTACAATGTGCGGATATTGATTCAGAAGTCGGGGATCTTTTACCTAGCCTGATGAATTAATTTGTTATTTATATCCCATTATGTCGCTTGACATTAGTTAAGCTTTATGATTTTCATTTTAATATAAGTAAAATATATGTATTATCTCAGTATTCTAGGTATTTTCAGTATTTTTACTAATTCCAATTTATAGAATCAGTGATTATACTGTGCCATGTAAATAGCATTTCTCACCTGAATCAGGTACACCTAAATTACTGTTCGGTCTATCTTCTATTAGTCTTAAGCATAAATTTTGTACTTCACTAATTTGAGAAAGGCTGTGTAAATTTACAATTCATAGAATCAATTGTAGTGACAAAAGCGATCGCTTGCCTAATATCAACAGATAAATGTACCATTTCTGTGAAGAATAAACTCCTTATTATAGATTCAGAAGTAAGAAACAACTGATATGAATAATCATTTTTACGCACTGGAATCTGGCAAAGATGTTTTATCTTTTAATGGGGATACCTATCTTGTTGGTAAACTTAAAGCATTAATCAGTCAGCAAATCAAGCAAAAATTCAGAACTGTTGTTAGCGATAGTCAGAGAGATTTTGTGGATTTGTTTGAACAGGTATTTAATGAAAATATTTTTTTCCCAACACAAAATATAACTTGGTATTCTTCTCAAGAAGGGAAAAAATGTCATTTTTTAAAAGTTGGTCATCCAGAATGGCAGCCAGGAAGATTGAGAATTAAAGCAGAAATAGAATTTTGTAAAATTCAAAAACAAGGAATCGTCAGCGATACAGATTTAAACGTTGAAGTTATTTTAGAATTTTGCCACGACCAACCAATGGAACATAAACCACCCTTAGAAGAAGTTTTGAAAGCCACCAAATTTGCTCAAAAATCTGTTTCCATATCTTAATTAGTCATCAATATATTACATTTACGATATGTCTATAATTCTCCACATAACCCAAAAGCAGCAATGGGAACAAGCAGAACTTAGTGGTGTTTATCGTGGAGATACCCTAGACACAGAAGGATTTATCCACTGTTCTAATCTCAGACAAATTATTCCAACTGCTAATAGGTTTTTTCTCAATCAACAGGGGCTAGTGGTACTGTTTATTGATAGCGATCGCGTACAGGTAGAAATCCGTTATGAAGAGGCTGAAAAAGGGGAACAATTTCCCCACATATATGGTGCTTTAAATACAAGTGCTGTATTAAAGGTATTTGATTTTCCACCAGGTGCAGATGGACGCTTTCAGTTATCATCAGAAATTGAAAACTATGCCAACAGCATAAAAAGGACAGACAGATAAAATTAACCATCTATATATAAAATTTAACTACACAAATTCCATCGATTCTCAAAAGCTCCATATATAAAAATTGTTGAATTGACAATAACAGTTTATTATCCTAAATGAATTCAATAGCTTTTTGATTTTCATAGTTGATGTTTAAACTGATAGATGTCTTTTGGGCTTATATTCTGATTGCGGTTTTAATTCTTGTGGGACGACTAATAAGACAGCGCGTCTCCATATTTAAATCGCTATTTATCCCCAGTTCTGTGGTTGCTGGTGTGATTGCTTTACTATTAGGACCGAGTGCTTTAGGGGAGATTATCAAAATAACAGTTAGTCCCGACTCACCCCTAGTTAATGGTATTTTTCCCCCAGCAATAGTGACCGTTTGGAAACAGTCACCCAGTATTTTTATCAATATTGTCTTTGCTACCTTATTTTTAGGGCAAATAATTCCTGGATGGCGGATTATTTGGCAACAAGCTTCTCCACAAGCAGCTTTTGGCCAAGCTTTGGGATGGGGACAATATGTAGTAGGATTAATATTAGCGATCGCAGTATTAACGCCTGTTTTTAATTTACCACCCATTGCCGGTGCTTTGATAGAAATTAGTTTTGAGGGGGGACATGGAACTGCTGCGGGTATGGCAGAAACTTTTCAAAAGTTGGGATTTGCAGCAGCTTCAGATTTATCTTTGACCTTAGCTACGGTGGGATTGATTACTGGGATTATTTCCGGTACTTGGTTGATTAACTGGGGAAAACGCAAGGGACACATTCAAACTAGCCGCGAAGTTGCTCCAGAGTTGGGAATTGATGAAGATAGTATCCATACCCATACACAAGAAGATCCTGCAATTGCCCAAGCAAGAAAAAGATTATTCCGGGATTTATTAATCGATCCTATTTCCCTCAACTTTGGTTTTGTGGGATTAGCCATCGCTTTTGGTTGGCTGATTTTGCAAGCACTGCAACTGATTGAATCCCTAACTTGGGGAAGAATAGACGGATTAAAGCTCATACCCTATGTTCCCCTATTTCCCATTGCCTTGATTGGTGGGATTTTAGTCCAAATTATTTTAGTACGCATGGGGCGCAGCCATGCCGTGAGTCGTCCTTTGATGGAGCGCATAGGGGGACTAGCATTAGATGTGACTATTGTGACTGCACTGGCAACTATTTCCTTAACAGCGCTCGGTCAAAATTTAATTCCCTTAATTATTATTTCCGTTGCTGGCATTGTTTGGAATGTTTGTGCATTCATATTTTTAGCACCACGTTTAATTCCTTTCTATCCTTACGAACGGGGTTTGGGTGACTTGGGACAATCTATGGGTGTGACAGCAACGGGTATATTATTGCTGCGAATGGTAGATCCCGATAACCGTTCTGGTGCATTTGAGTGCTTTGCTTACAAGCAACTACTATTTGAACCAATTCTTGGTGGTGGATTGTTTACTGCTGCTGCACCACCTTTGATTGCTAAATACGGTGCCATACCAATATTATTCATGACATCAGCAATTTTGGTATTTTGGTTAGTTTTTGGGATTTGGAATTGTAAGCAATTACAGAAAGCAGGTTCTATGAAATAACTTCGTGGATGACAAAAAAATAACTACTCCCTTCCCAGTGTAAGATTACCTATCTTCTCCATCTCTCTTTCCTCTGCGTTCTTTGTGCCTCTGCGGTTTTTTTATCAGTAATCTTTGGGCGAGATAGGAGTAACTATAACTATAGGAATACAGTTTGATTATTGAAAAAAATTAAGTATTGTAGGGTGTGTTAGACGGAACGTCGTAATGCACCATTACCAGGGTTTTGGTGTGTTACGCTGTCGCTTTAGCGAAGCCATGCCCGGAGGGCTATACACACCCTACGTATCTTTTCAAAAATCAAGTAGGATTCCTATAGAAGTTTTAAGGTGGGTAAGACTCACCTTACACTTGCAGTAATTTTTTGCTCCATAACTTGGCTTTGAGAGAACTGTTTATCTACGTGTGGAATTTGGCTAAGTTGCCATGTAATAAATATTTGGGCTGCGAAGAATATACAGCGAACAATCTAATCACAAAAGAGTGACACATTCTTTCCCAGTTCTTTCACAAATAAGGAGGAAAACTCGATGAGTCGCTTGGAGAACTTTGATCACTATATTCAAAATTCGATGAAGTCTTGGCATTGTCCTGGTGCTGCCGTAGCCATTATAAAAGGAGATGATGTGCTTCATCAAGGCGCGTATGGTTTGCGCGATGTTGAAAACCAACTCCCGATGACAGAAGACACCCGTTTCCCATTGGCATCAGTCACAAAATCTTTCACAGCCATGAGTGTGGCTCTGTTAGTCGATGAAGGGAAATTGGAATGGGATAAACCTGTACGGGAATACATGCCTGAATTCATTTTGGACGATCCATATGTAACGCAGCATGTGACTGTGCGTGATATGTTGAGTCATCGTACCGGATTGCCGCGTCATGATTTTGCAGCGCGGCGGCTGGATGTGTCTCTGGCTGATTTTATCAAACGCATGAAACACTTGAAATTCAGTGCCTCCTTTCGCGAAAAATTCCAGTACAACAATCTGATGTATTCTGTATCTGCCTACTTGGTTGAAAAAATTACGGGGCAACGATGGAAAGACTTTGTGCAAGAACAGATTTTTTCACCCCTTGATATGGTTGCATCAAATTTCGTTCCAGAACCACCATTAGAAGGGCAACTTAATGCCTTGGGCTATCGGGTAGATCGAGATGAAGAAGGCGGAGCTAAGGGATTGATCCATATGCCTTTTGGACGCTACACTGAACTTTCTCCAGGTGCTGCAGGAGCATTATTCTCTACATTGGCGGATTTGACCCAATGGCTTAAAGTTCATGTGAACGATGGTCGGGTAGGAAATGTTCAGCTTGTTTCTCGGGACAATCTCAAGCAGATGCACCTGCCGCAGACGATCATTCCTAGTGGGGGTTTTAGTGAAGCGTTGCTTGGCAACACGATCTTGACTTATGGGATGGGTTGGGGCGTAGAACCTTACAGGGGGTATACCCTTGTTCACCACGGTGGAAATATTGAGGGGTATAGCTTGATCGTTGGTTTTGTCCCCCAAGAAAAAATCGGCGTAGTCGCACTGACCAATATTGCGGGGTTGCCGTTGCGAGACGTGTTGCTGTACGAAGGGATTGATCGTGCCTTGGATTTGTCGGATCGGGATTGGAATACCAAGTTTCATGAGATGGTTGATCCCTTCATCGTCGCACAGGCGAAAGGCAAACAGACTGCTGCTGAGGAACGTCTTGAAAATGCCCCTCCTACCCATCCTTTGGAAACCTATGTCGGTACATATGAAGCAGAAGGTTATCCAGATTTTGCTGTAAAACTTGAAGGTGAGGGGTTACAAGCCTGTACTGTAGGGAGTCTGGATTGGTCTGAGTTGCGACATTATCACTACAACGTATTTGAATGGCACCTTGCCGACTTCGACAAATGGGTGAAGATTCGCTTTTTGGTGAATGACAATGGTGAAGTCGATTCAATCTCAATCCCAGTTGAACCGGCAGTTGAAAATGTAACCTTTATTCGCAAACAACCCGAGTTGTCCGAAGATATCATTGCTGCACTTGTGGGAGAATACGATCCACCTATTGATGGAATTACCTTCACTATTACAGCCCATGAAGGTAAAATCTATGCTACTCAAACCGGTAGACCTCCAGAAGAGATAAAACCGTACAAATTGAATGATAATTTGGTGGGATTCAGAATGCAACGCTTTCGGCTAGACTTTGTGCGTAAGAATGATCTTGTTACCCATCTAGTACTTAAAACACCATTCATAACATTGGAAGCACCACGGAAAGAATAATACCAAATCCGGCTAGTACCGCTGCGGGTCAGTCAAAAGTTAAAAGTCAAAAGTACTTTTTTCTCTAGCTTTGACGTTTTATAAATGGTCTGCTTATTTACGCCATGCTGTACTAGCCTCCTTATTATTAGCCTACGTAGGTGGGCTTAGTTTATATAGCCCAAGGCTTCCAGCCTTAGAGGGAAAAGGGATTGAAGGACTGAAGCAACGAAATATTAACCAACCTTGGGGGGTTGAATTCCCCTGCTTCTATAAGCAGTGCGTTTTGCGTCGGGGTAAAATCCCCGTTGCTCCCACGTAATTCGCTCATTCGCTCATTCGCTCATTCTACATTCTTTTAATAATCAACTTTTTGTCTTCTGTTTGTTGCTATATATAACCTCTTATTCCAACAAGTCATTATTTGCCTTGACGTAACGTATTCTCAGTAATATTCCCAAAGTAATCTGCTTCATTAACCAGTAAGCAACTGTGATCACTACAAAGCTAATAACGATGACTGCTAAGGGAAATTTACTTGTTAAATCGTCAAAAGTAGTTGCAAATACATTACCAGGAAAAGTAACTAAATCCCAACTATTGAATCGTCGAAACCTTCCTAAATAAACACCAATTGCACTGAGCAAGTGAATCATTAATTCCGCAGGTAAAACAAATTGTCTTTTTCCCTGTCTTTGCAAATAATGACCTTGATTAATTACGGATATCACGTATGCTTCAAAGCCACTTAAAATAGCAAATAAATGTAGAGGAATAAAAATTAAGGCAATAATCCAAACCGAGTATCCAGAACGTGTGGCTCTAATCAAGTGAATGATATCTGTCAACAGGTAAGGAGCATTTGGTAAAAAGGCTATAAATACAATCAAACCTAACCACCACAGCAATGAGCGGGAATTGGTGCGTCGTCGAAATAGCCAAAAACTCAGTGCTAAAGGGATAAAAGCCAAAAATAGGTTCCAGATAATCCAACCACTATGTCTCTCGAAAACTATTAAAGCATTACCAAGAATTGATTTCATTGCATTCCCCTGTAAATTGCGTTCTTCAACTAAGGTAGCTTGGAAATCTTGATGTGATGTCTATCTGTAGACAATATTCAAAAAGTTACTTTAGTTTAAGTATTCAGATGCTCTCCAAGTCAACTATCTTATGTGTTTCATAAAAAACATAAAAAATTTCACAATACTGAGGTTCTATTCTCTGTATCCTGAATAAACGCCTCAAATTTACCTTCAGGAGTCCATTGAATTGCTCCATCCCTACCAGTAAAAAACACCTGGGTTTTCATTTTACTAATTGCTGATAAATCCCGAGAACTAAGATTGGTATTTCCAGCGATCGCAACTTGTGGTTCCAATGCTTTGAGCAAATCTTTTAGTATTCTTCCCGTATACCATAATACTTGTGGGCGTGGTAATTCCCCTGATTTAATTAACTTCTTCAATTTAGTTGGGTTCTGATTTCCCACAAATAACCAAAATTGTCCACGAATCTGCATTTGTAAAATAGGTATATCTTTATTAATTAATTGCGCTACCACTGACTCAGTCTTCACTGTTTGTCCCACTGACAGGGGTTGGTACATCCCTTTTTGCTTTTGTAATTCCTGGTAAACAGCTTTGGTTGTCAGAGCAATCTCTGGGGTAGGAGAATAATCAAAGAAGACTTTGATGGGTAATTTTTCCATGATTTCCAGCCAAGCATTGCTATCCCTAGGTTCAAAGTTACTGGATATGGCCCAATCTATTTGATTTACCCCTTGCTGTTGTAAAAACGGTGCGATCGCAAATTTACCAGTTCCGCGATCGCCACTGTTAAAAACTGTTATCTTACCTTTATCCTGGATTACCAATACTGGTTCTTCTTCAGCCGCTAATACGGTGATCCGAAATAGGTTACTAGTAGAATGCCAGATAGGAAGCAATACTAAAATTATCCCTAGTAAACCTGCAAACCACCAGCGTTTTTGCCACCATCTCACCCACCACACCAGTAGTATTAAGCCATACACAGTTAATAATTGCCAAATTGCTATCTTACCTACTGCAACTGAATTTCCTGGTAAATAGCTAAAGAATTCCACTAGTTTAATTAACCAGGCTGTGGGGTAATATAATACACCAGCTACCGCACTGGCCGCAGATGGAACAATCAGGGCGATGATGGCACTAATCATACCACCAATACTAATAATGGTAATTAATGGCGTACTAATAATATTCAGTAGAATACCGTATGCAGGTACTACCCCAAATACAGATAGTTGGATGGGTAACGTCCAAATTGTCGCCGCCAGGGGAACAGCAATTAATGATGCGATCGCAGTTGGCAACCATTGTAAACGTAGACCGATGGCAGGTACGGTAACAATTAAGCCCAAGGTAGCAAAGAAGCTGAGTTGAAATCCTAAATCCCAAATCCACAGGGGATTAATAAGTAACAAAATTACCGCTACCGATAACAGTGAACCCAACTGTTTAACTTTGCGTCTTAATCCGATACCTAATAAAGCTGCAAACCCCATCAATACAGCCCTGAGTACCGATGGCTGAAAACCCGTTAAACTGAGGAAAATAATTAGGGCAATACTACCAGCAACAACTTGCGTCTTTCTACTAGCCCTTTTAGTTAAACCTAATACCAAGCCCAATAGTAAAGAAGTATGAAAACCAGAAGCTGCGATCGCATGGGCTAAACCGGCTTTGACGAATAAATCCCTAGTATCATAAGGTAAATCCACAGCCTTGCTACCCAACACCATAGCACTGACTAGGGGACCCTCTGGAACACCCAAATATTGGGCGTGCGATCGGATAATTCTTCGTCTAACTTCCCACCATCCCCATTGACGCTCTTGATCCAAAACATTGACAACTCTGCCACTTAAACCCGCAAATGCTCCTTGTTGTTGTAAATACTTCTGAAAATTAAAGCCACCAGGGTTAGATGGAGGTTTAGGTTTGTATAAAACACCAGTAATAGCCACCTGTTGTCCTGAGTACAATCCCGTAGCCTGAAGAATAGGTACTGTCACATATAACTTACCAGTGACACCTTTACTCGTTCCAGGAGGTTTCTGATTATTAGTTACCTCACTCAGTTGGTTCGCTTCTAGCCAAAATTGTCCTTTTTGACTGCGAGTTAAGCGGGGTGTACTCCCCACCTTTCCCCGTACAATTACTAATTGTATTTGAGTATTATTACTCCCTTGCGGAACTAGTTTACTGATGTCATTATCCCCTGGTTGGGGCAGGCGAAATTGAAAATAGAAACTTGCCAATAAACCCACCACACCAGCAATTAACCAGATGTAACGCCGGGGAGGATTTGATGGTAAAGGCGGTGGTGCTTGTCCCTTAATTAAAGCATTGGTAGTTGATTGAGGCATTTGACGACGGATAATACGTCGTCTGGAAAACAAAATTGCCCCTAATACCCCCAAAACAACCATCCAAATTCCACCCCCAGGAACCACCGTAAACAGCAGTCCGAGAATGTAACCGAGACTAATAATTACACCACTCGCCTGAATCATGAGACCACTTGCAATTGCAAAATCATTTGGGGAATAGTTTGAATCGAAGTATCAAACTTGGCAAGACTATTATGACCCAATGCAATGGAATTTTAATTTTGTTGGATATGACGCGGTTTAGATTGAAAACTGGAGCTTTTCACCTTGGGAATACCAGGAATACAAAAAATCGGCCTTGCTGAATTGGAATATGAAATTTAACCATGAGGTATCTTAAACTCTTTCTCTGGAGCACCTGGAGCACCTGGAGCGCCTGGAGCGTGAGAAAAATTCATATCTTGATTCAGCAACGCCAAAAAATCAATTTCCCGTAGGGGCACGGCATCAGTAAGACTATTGCCTATGCCAATATATTGCGGATGCCGTGCCCTTTGCCAGGATTAGATCATGTGCAGATGAACACTTATAAAACCTCACCCGCCTGGGTTACCCTCTCCTTATTAAGGATGCTGCTGGCGAATAGTGGGTATGACCCTTCACTATGCTAAAAGTTGGGGATTATTGGAATAATTAGGGCTTGGTTTTTTCCTCCCCCTACCTCTGACTGACTTCAAAAACTCATACCCAGTTTTACTCCCAGAAAAGCGTGTATAAACATTAAAGATATTGCCGCACTACCCAAGTAAGCATGAACCGTGCGTAATGTTGCTTGGTTCCCACCAAACTTAGTTAGAGAAATTATCCCATTTACCAGCAATAATAGCAGTACCACCGAACCAGTCCAAAAGTGAGGACTTTCAAACAAAGCCTGTTCCTGCATTACTAAAGAAAGTACCCCACCGGTATAACCCAGTGCTAAAAATAAAAACATCCAAGGAGCAATTTTGCGATGGTTACTGAGATTTTTCACCACCGCATCTTCATCTTTCCCCTTAGCTAATCTACCTTGCCAACCAGCCCATGCGACAAAGCTACCCATGACAAAAATGACAGTTCCCATCATTGCTGGATGTCCCCAATGTACTATGGGATCAGGAATACCCATACTTCTAAACCAACTTGCGATCGGTTCTAAAATTTCAGTCACATTCACCATTTGTCTCGTTGTATTTTTGTGATACCACCGTTTACAGGCATACACTGATACATGAAGTTTTGTAAAGCCTTTTAATGAAGGAAGAAGGAAGAAGGGACTCCATTAATAAATTAAGGGGCTTGTATCTTTTTTAGTCAAAAACTTGAGACAAATAATTGTTTTTCGTAGGAGCGCATGGTTGTGTGCCCTTTCAACTGAAGTTTGAAGCGTACAGAAGAACGCAGCCAGTTACAGAACAAAAAACGGGCGTTACAGATTTTACGTGCAAAGCTGTATGAAATGAAATTGAGAGAACAACAGGAAGCCCTGACTTCCATGCGGCGATCGCAAGTAGGAACCGGAGCGCGTACCGAGAAAATACGTACCTATAATTACAAAGAGAACCGCGTTACTGACCACCGTTTGAACCAGAACTTTTCTCTCACCCCAGCATTGGAAGGTAATATAGAGGATGTGGTTCAGTCTTGTATATCTCAAGACCAACAGGAACGGTTAGCAGAGCTTGCTGCTTCAGCAACTAATTAATCAGTTTGTAGGGGCGCTGCGGCTTGCGCCTAGGAGTTATAATTCATAGGTTGATAATAATTAACTAACTTTCAACGAATTCATCAGTGAAAACAGTTTGTCTATTTGTTTTATGGAATACAGGCAAGCGGTTTTTTAGTTGTGATGGCTATTTCCCTTTGAGAAAAGATAAAGTCAGTGCATCTGGGTTAATTGTATTGGCTTTTAATCTGCACAAGCGATTTTCTAATGCAGCCTGAATGGTGTCTACCATCTCATCCGGGTAGGGATAGTGAACAAATTCGTACTGGAGGTTATGATTGAGGAGGAACCATTCTTTGAGGCTGGAACAATCCCTAATTAACCTTTCCACTGTATTTTGCCAACGCCAAAAAATCCGGTAACTGAAAAAGCCGCTGCACGTACCACCTTGTTCATTGATATAAGAAATACAAATTTGGTGCTTTAGGTAGCGAACTTTCCTGATTTCCTTCACTTGATAACCTTGTGCTTGTAGTGCTTCTCTAATTTCACCCTTGGAAAGAAACCAAAAATCTGGTTTAATCTTCTTAGTGGCTATTAAGCTGCGACCAGCGCGGCGCTTGGAGGTGATATTATGGGTTTTGCTATTCATGATGCACCCTCCCAGTTGTTGGTAGAAAAGCCAATGTCAGCCTTTGTTGCCTGATGGCATTATCCCTCATAGCTAAAGTTTATAACCAACATCAGAACTTGGTCAATGTCATAAACTATATATTTTACATAAATAAACACAAACTCATAAAACTAAAAGTAAACTGGTAATTACAGTTGAGTGACTGCCCAATATTGAATGAATACAGAAGGTAGAGAGAAACTGGTAGAAATTGTTAAGCGTACTCGTGGCTCGATGAGTCAACGAGCATTTGGTAGGCTCTTGGGAGTTTCTACAACTGCTGTCCAGTCTTGGGAAAAAGGTGACAGCGTTCCAGATACGGAAAATTTGGCAAAAATTGCAGCGAGAGCAGGGTACACCTTAGAGCAATTACTAGAGTACTTAGAGGGGAAGCCTTTACCAGAAGACTCATCAGGTTTAAACCAGATTTTGAAGCAAATCAAATATATGCCTTTATCCCAAGTGGCTCAGATAGTTCAAGCTGCTGCGGATAGACTGAATGCTGTTGCTGAGGCTTCAGGAGAGAAGACAAAAGCGGGTTAAAGATTTGTTGGGTATGGAGTACGCGCTTATACAATATGTCAGAAAGATGTTCTATGTTATAGAGAATTCGTATTAGATGCATAATTGTCGTTTTTCGTAGGGGCGCACGGCTGTGTGCCTTTCATTATTTGTGCTGAAATTTATGTAACAGAGATTTAAAACTTGCAGCTGATATACTGATATTAAATTACTAAAACAACGAAAATAAACATCCAAAATAACACTTGTATACAATAAAACTGGAATTTCCTGTTTTGGTGTTGTAGCTAAACACTATGCCCCCTGTCGCAAATCCACATGAAAAAAGGTGAGGAGCTGCAAAAACTACTCGATTTGCTAGAAGAAAAGATAATGTGCTTGCGGGTAGCTAAGGTAACTGAGACAGATGCTTTAGCCATTTTTAAAGTGGAAAAGCAGATTGAGTCAGCGGAAACAGAAAGGAATAAGATAAAACAAGAGATTGAAAATCAAAATACATCAACAGCTAGTTGTGATTTATACCGGGCGTTGTTAAAGCTTGGTTATCGCAAACAAGTACTATCATTTAAAAAATTTCTCAAAGCCCAATCAATTGCAGCTTTCCTAATTCATGGTTCCCCAGATTATGGACAACGTTGGTTACTGAATCGATTAGTTACTCAGCATATTCGTTATGGCACTACGGGTAAGTTGGTAAGAGTTCAACTCAACCGCATCGGACGTAGAAGAGATATAAGTGCTTTATGGCGAGAACTTGCTGGTAGAGTGGGTTTAATAGGAGGACAACACACACCTTCAGAGATTGTTGAGCGAGTTTATGCGTGGTGGCAAACTCAAAATGTAATCCTGGTTTTCCATGATGTGGATTGTATGCCCCAGGAGTATTTACAGCAGCTAATTCAGGATTTTTGGCTATCATTGGCAAGTCAAGCACGAGAAACTATATCTGAAACAGGTAACTATCAACTACTGATGTTTTTGGTAGATTATGAAGGTTGTGTGGGTACGCAGAATACCTTGTTTGTGGAACAATTGGAACCAACCTGGGAACCGAAAATTCCGATTAAATTACCAAAGATTAGTCAATTTTGCGATCGCACACTAACTAATTGGATTGAGACAATAGAAATTGAATTTGATACATTGCCTCTTGTGGAAGCAATTAATGATAGGGAGGATGAACTAGTCCAGGAAATATTAGACAATAGTGAGAATGGGGTGCCAGAACTAGCAATGTCAGAAATTTGTCACCTGTGCGGCTGCAATTGGTATGAAGAGAAGGACAGATGGCTGAAATACTGAGTCACAACCAATTTGAATATACAGGTAAGGTGCAGCCGCAATGGGGAGAACGAGATGCCAATGGGCAGTTATTGTATCCTTATTTGCCCTATGAGGAACTAATAGAAGCTGTAAACCTGGCTATTTATCTGGAACGTCCTTTACTACTGAAAGGAGAACCAGGATGTGGTAAAACCCGGTTAGCCCGTGCTGTGGCTTACGAATTGGGTTTACCATTTCAAGCTTGGTATATCAAGTCTACTAGTCAGGCAAAGGATGGTTTATATACCTATGTGTAGTGACCTGAAATCATAATCGCTTCGACCCGAAATCATCCGCGTTTTGAGACCACATTAAATGAAACTATAAAATCGCCTCGACCCACATTATTTGAAACTGAGACC
>JAAUYI010207634.1_pt1 | contig 19341 bp, 11 predicted proteins | sample 7278041 | NCBI WGS metagenome assembly JAAUYI01 (sample SAMN14350216, study PRJNA611818) | marine sediment metagenome | isolation source: surface marine sediment (0.6m) | place: French Polynesia: Moorea | collected 2018-08
GAGTTGATCGAGCAATGGATAAGAGATACAACCCTGTTAAAACCTTTCGTGTCCGTTTCATCCCCTGGCTAAAAGCTCAGGGGTTCTCACGTCCCGTATTACTCTGATAGGTTGTCATAGTTGCTGGGAGCAACTTCTTTGGGAGATGATTTGATGGTATTGAAAGCTTTAGATTTATTCTGTGGAATGGGAGGTTTATCTTGGGGATTAAAATCTACAGTAGATATTAAACCAATATGGGCAGTAGATAACCATGAGCCTGCCCTTGTTCTTTACAAACGTAATCTACCGAATACTAATATACTAAATCTTGACATTTCTAAACCTTCAAATATCAGAAGTTTGGTTGAAAAAGTTCGATTTCATGGTGGAGTAGATTTAGTTGTTGGTGGCAGTCCCTGTCGAGGTTTCACACAAATCCGTAATGGTCAGGATACAGATTTAGATCCGCACAATGATCTAGCAATAAAGTTTGCTGAGATTGTACGCGAGTTAAACCCCCTAGCTTTTATTTATGAAAATGTTCCTCAGTTAGAAAATTTTAGAGTCTTTAAACCATTTATAGGTAGGTTGAGAGGAAGAAACAGCTATCGCGTTAACTATTCAGTAGTAGAAGCAGCAAACTTTGGCAATCCTTCTCGAAGAAGCAGATTATTTGTGGTGGGTATTAGATGGGATGTGGGAAGAGTTCCAATTATTCCAAAAGGATTGGATATCAAGAGTCATAATTTTTGGTGGCAGAGAAACGAGCGAAATGGGGAAGTATTTTATGAGCCAAAACTCAAAGAACCTTGGCGAGCGCGTCTATTTGACCCAAATGATTTGCAATTGGTCAATGTAGAACAGTCAATTTCAGACCTGCCAATTTTAGAAACCAAAACTCATGGAAGTGGTCGCTCCTACTCAACTCCTCCTCAAAGTGCCTATCAAAAATGGGCAAGACAAGGTTTACAGAAAACTGATGGTCATGTAGTTCAACGAATACGACCAGAAACTAGGGAACGGTTGAAAGCAGTTGTAAAAGGTGGAAACTGGAGAGATTTACCCGAACCCTTAACTTATAAAATTCCCGGCGACCCAACAAGTGGAAAGCTGAGGCGCAGTCACTACAGTGCTTACCGTCGGCTGCTTCCAAAAGGTCAAAGTCCCACAGTACAAGGTCACGCAGATTTTGCTTATCATTATAAGTATGAAAGAACACTCACTCCTCGTGAGTTAGCTCGATTAATGGGCTTCACGGACGATTTTAGGTTAGGACACGAGTATCATTCAGTCGTTCAAGCAATTGGTAACGCTGTACCTCCCATACTGGCAAAGGCGATCGCAGAATCTTTGATTAGACAACTAGATCATTGTTAGTTAGCAGTTGACTCAAATGTACAGCTTATTACAGAAATACTTCATAAAAAACTTATGAGTTAGAGTGCTAAAGATGGCGAACGTTAAGATTTACCAAAAGTAACATTTTACAATTACCATTACCATTACTAAGCCCTACAAGTAGTTATGATAAATACTTAGAAAATTTGGGTATCTTTAATATATTAGGGTTTTCAACAGGACAGAGTGGATGCCAGCAGAGCCATTACAACAGAAAACAGTGGAATTACCCAAAGATGATTGTTCTACTGAGGCTCAAGATTGTTTCATTTCAGCTAGAAAAACTTGTATAGAGCGACCTTGGGGAGAAATTTTTCGAGGAATTTTTAACTCGGAAGTAAGGCATCAATTATTTGACCGCATACTTGGCTGTTTGAAAAGAAGCAAACACTCAATACAAATACATCCACTAGAAAAAGACTTAGTTTATTTATCTGCTTTAAGTATTTCTAAAAAACGTCAAATTTTTATTAGTTTTCCTGTCGCACCTGTTGCTTTAGGAATATTAATGGTTATATATTATTCACATCTTTATAGAGCAGTCTCATCTAAATATTTTGTGATTTGGATTAGACCTCAAAACAATGGGAAAATTTACAATTTAAGAACTACAAAAGCGTTTAACCTTGTAGAAGATGAAGATACTTACTATAGTTTAAGCGAGAGAGTTGTCTGTATACCTAATTATCAATTTAAAGAATCATCCACAAGTCAAAAGCTAAGAGTTATTATGGTGCGTTCTCTCTTAGAATGTGTTGAGTTACTTAATCAGTCAAATTATTGCTCTTTGGTTTTAATTGATGATCCGTCTGGGCGAACTTACCCATTTCCATCTAACTACGGAAGTGAAGCTTTTGAGTTAGCTAATCTTTGTGTACAAAAACAAATTCCTATGATAGGTATTGTCCCTCCTTGGATAATGAGAGACATTGAATATCATGAGAAAAAACAGTCTTGTGGCATATTAATTTGGCCTATCGACTTTTTTGCTTTACGTTCTTATACAGGAGAAGGGCAGACAGCTAATAATAATAAAATTCCCCATCCTATTGAGGAGAGTTATTCATTACTTGAAAGAAAACGTTTATCTTTAAAAGAAGCACAAGTAACCATTAAAACTTTTAATTTTGATAATGAAGATGAAGAAAAAATAGCCGATCTATTTCAAGAATCATCAAATTTACTAATTGATTTAGCAAGACAGCCTGAATTGAAGGCAGTTAGTATCATTGGATGGGAAATATGGCGACATCTATCAGCCCCAGTATTACCTTTTTATTTGCTTTGGAATAACTTTCTTGAAAAGACACTTAATCGGTTAAAAATAGCTGCAAATAAATCGAAAGATAATAAGGCTATTGATTTACATAATATTTTAAATTCTCTGGCACTAAGACTATACAAACTTAAGCATAATCCCTTTGTAGAAATAGTTAGAACATCTGATGTTAATACTATTATAGCATTGGAAGATGCTGAAAGAGCCAAAGCTTTGGAAGAGTTTCTGATGGGAAGCAATAGTTATCCATCTTTTCCTCAAGTTTTCCCAATTAGCGAAATTCGAGGAATGAGTGGTGAGAAACTTATAGTTATAGGTCAACCAAAGGCTTGTTACCGTGATATATTGCAAACAACTTTTTTCCGTCGTATTGATGTTTTGTTGTGGTCAGTCCTGTCTGAACGAGCCGAACGGTGGTGGAGAAATTTAGAAATTGATGCTAGGGAATGGCATCGTAAAACTTGGCGAGTATTAACTGAAGATAAAGAGGAAGGACGTTATGGCTTTAGTCCCGAATATACATTGGTTCAGATAGTAAACACAGGTAAAGCAAAGTTAAATAAGAGTATTAATTTATCAAAACTGGAAGAAAATTTTAGCAGTTTGACTATAAGTAGTTTAGATTCAGGCTTAACAAATTATATTGCAAATAATTTAGAGTCACATTATTTAGTAGAGTTTGAGCAGGGATTGAAAATTAGGGTAGCACCAAGAAGCGAGTTTTTGGTTTTATTGGGTCAAAAAGCTCATGTTGTTTCTGTCAGAGAAATTACTCCTGGAACAAATATTGTTTTATTTGATGGCATGACTCGTGATGAGTTATTTGCTCAGAAAGCAGGTTTACTGGAGGATACTAAAGTTAACTATCTCTATCGCCTCCAATTGGAAAGTTGGCGGGAGCTAGTAAAACAACAGGTTAAAAAGTCAAATTTACAAACTATATGCCAAGAAATTATACGTGACACTCTTATACCTATTGGTGAAGAAACAATTAGGTATAATTGGATGAGTGGTGATGACTTTCTCAGTTTACCTCGTGAAAAAGAACATTTTTTTTGGTTTATACCGCCTTTAGCCCATTCAGGTTTTGAAGAATTTTGGCTAAAAGCTAATAACTTGAGAATTAAGCGTAGACAACTTGGTCAAGTGATATCGGCGTGTGCTCAAGAAGGATGGAAAGAGCGAAAATCAGAGGAAATTGTGTTTCAATACCAGCAAGTTTTTATCACTGTTGGTGAGTTGCGAAATGCAATGTCAGTGTTAAAGGTACAGTCCAAACCTAAACTAATTCGTCAACCGCCTGAATTTCCCTATAATCGTCTTTTTAGGATGAGACCAAGCGGTTAAAGTTGTTAAGTTAAGCACATCCAGTAAATAGCATCTGAAACCATTGACATGTGAGCAGCACAGCAACTTCGATCGCCGGGGCGTGGGTGCTTTGCGCTATCTAGAATCCAATATAAAGGCTCAAACGCTTGTATCGTAGTATTTGTAGATTAGTTCCACTCTGGTGACACCTTCGGTAACACTACCCCTACTCTCAATTTTATGGTAAATAAGATATGACTTGACTAGGAGTAACACTTGGTGAGATAAACTACTTTGCCGAGCAGAGATTATAAGGAGACGATTGAATACTGAAAAATCAAAGCTTGAATTTTCCGGTGCAGGAGGGAATTGGCAAGTTATTGATGAAGTGGACGACCCTACAGTTATCCAACAAAAAGATAGCGCTTCCTGTGGACCTGCTTGTGCTGAGATGTTACTGAAAGCCCTTGGAATCAATCACATTAGCCAGGAACTTATTGCTTCGGTATCTGGAACTCCTGTTAGTGTATGTAATTTAGCACAAGCAATTCAGGAACTAGATTCTGATACTTCGAGACAATGGATTGGGGGTGGCTTCGAGATTCCAGGAGCAAGTGATGAGGAACTGCTGGAAATACTCATGTCTACAGGGGTATGGTTAGCAGAGCTTCGAGAGCAAGGAGCGCGTCTTGGTCATATAGTTGTAGTAGATGGCTACAATACTGATGGCAGGCTTTGCATTCGAGATCCCTGGGACAAAACTCAATATAAAATGGATAAATATACTTTCTTGCAATACTGGACATTTCAAGGCATATACCTGAAAAAATTATGAAGACTCAAGTCTTGAAAATTCAGCAAAACGCTGACACAAACTCCTTGAAGGTTTGTATGTCAATTGGTGACAAACGACATCAGTTCACATTTTCACGCCAGTTCGACCAGATTGCAAATCGTCAATTACAAATTATAAATTATGACAAGAATTTTGGAGATACTTTTAAATACAACCAACATATTATTGGCGAGGTAATGAGCCTTGTCCGCAAGTTTTTTCAAGGAAATAAGTCGAACTTACCTCAAAATGTTGGTGATTTTGGTACACCAGAAGAAGCATTAGCATTACAAAAGTCTTTCAATCAGTCCTCATCAACTGGCTCAGAATCAATTTTGACTGATGAAGGTTTAAATGTATTTGACTCCCAAAGACAGGAACAACATCGCCAATTTGTTGAGAGTTTTTACAAGCGTATACGCGGTCATATAACAGGAACATCTGACTATCGAAGCATCATCACAGGTTCAACCGAACCTCGACGCTTAATGCCAACTAGCTACTTGTCGCCGTTACCAGCAGCTTCATCAGTAAGTAGTGAGCAGCAGAATACTTTTCGTCCTAGCAACTGTGGTTTAGTAATTAACTTAGCAGCAGATTGGAATCAAAAGCAATCACCTATTGATTTGAGCATTCGTTTCAGCGTTTTTCTCCCCAAAATTGATTTAAGTAAAGCTACTGACAGGTCACTTCGACCAATGTGGCGGCGTTTTGATATCAGTGCTAATGTCAATTCTACTATCCAAGATTTTTTAATTGATAATTCTCCTACTCTTGCCCAACTTAATCAAGATATTACAGAACAACTAAAAAATATTATTGAAGCACATCAAGCAGATTCTCTGGCTTGGTTATTAGGATTAAATCTAACCATTGATGATTTGACTGGACCGGAAGTTGCTTTTGCTCAAGAAAAAAATTATCAAGGATTACAAGGTGAACTGCGTAAACGAATAGCTAACAAGAAGAAGAAAAACAAGAATAATAATACCTCTGCGGATAATGATATTCAGCTAGGACAAGTTGCTCCCGTTAACTTCAAAGTTACGGTAGAAGCACAGAAACGAACTTTAGGTGGACAAACAAGACTACGCTTATTTTTGAGAAATAAAAGCGAACAAATTGATGGTTTTGGCGGCCCAAGAGATACGGGTTTATTTGGAGCTTGTCTGGAAGCTAAATTACCGAAAGAAATTTGGCAACCAATAGAGTTATCTCGATTTCAAATATCCTATCAAGTTGATTCTACTGTTCCTGCTCAAGGAATTAACTGTACACCACAATTTGAGGTTCTTAATGGTACAGTTCGTATCTGGACTGAGTTTTTACCAATTCATTGGCAAAAAAGACTTTATACTGCTGGCATTCAAGCACCATTTAAAAATTTGGCAAAAGCTGATGGAGATGCTGACCTACAAATACTCCAATCAATTTTGCTTCAAATGCAGGAGTATCGCAATAATTGGCAAGTATTAATTAACCAAAAATATCCAGAAACAGGAGGTACTCAACACAGTGCTGATGCACAAAAAGATTTGGACAATTTTCAACCAGAAATTCAGCGATTTGAGCTAGGTATTCAGGTTTTATCAAATCCAAAATATGCACAGTTACGGCGAGCTTTTAATTTAATGAACCAAACCTTCGCCGTAATTGACGAAAAACGCAAACAGCGTCATCAATCTCCTTATGAAAACTGGCGACCTTTCCAAATAGTTTACATTGTTTCTAACCTTGCAGCCTTAGCAGAGCGACAATGGGCAGGAGATTTTGCTAGTAACGCCCTAGCACAGGTTGATCATGCGGCTGTGGTTCATTTTCCCACAGGTGGTGGTAAATCCGAAGCAGTAATGGGAGTTATCCTAACTCAAGCATTTTTTGACCGCCTGCGAGGTCGAAATTGGGGTATTGTGTCTTGGTTGCGCTATCCCTTGCGCTTACTAACTTATCAACAGTTGCAGCGCTTTTTGGATACTTTGGTTGTTGCTGATGAAATCAGAAAAACCCAGCCAGATTTAGCTCAAACACCTGAGTTTACAGTAGGTTATTACGGTGGTCGAGATAATAGCCCTAATTCTCTTAAATTTGTTCCTAGCGAAGCTGAAAAGTACATAGGACAAGCAAAAAGCAAGATGCAGGCTGCGGGTGTACAACCTCCCAAATATTTAACCTTGGCGGATGTTGGCTACTACGTTCCCAACTCTATCCAGCAGTATCGCATGGTTATGCGTTGTCCCTACTGCGGATCAGAAAATGTCCACACTTTTATTGATCCACAAACCAAAGAACTTCGACATAAATGTGGTACTTTTTCCAATGAACCTTTACCTGAAGGTGCTTGCGGTAGGGAGATTCCCCTCTACATTGTTGATGAAGATATTTATAGCCGACTGCCGACTTTGTTAGTGGGAACCCTTGACAAAATTGCCAACATTACTTTCCGTCCAGCCAGTCGCACTTTGTTTGGTGCAGTATCACATATTTGCTCGGTGCATGGTTTTGTAGCTAACTATGCTTGTCATAAACAGGGTTCAGTGGGCGGATGTACTCGTCGAGATTTAAAAGCTCTCTCCACACCACCTGTTGACCCTGGTATCCCTCTCATTTTTCAGGATGAGTTACACCTACTGCGCGAAGAGTTGGGGACTTTTGATGGTCATTATGAAGCTCTCATTGATGCTATTCACCAAGAAAGAGGAGCTAACCGCCCTAAAATACTAGCAGCAACCGCAACAATTGAAGGTGCACAGCAGCAAATTAGACATCTTTACTGGCGGGAACTATCTCAATTTCCTGTGCGAGGGCCTGCCCAGGGGCGCAGTTTTTATGCAAATGAGCATAGCCATTACATAACCAGAGGTTTTGTTGGACTACGCCCGACAGCTGCAAATGCCCTTGATGCGTCAATGGCTTTAATTTTAGCTCTACGAACTGAGTTAGAAATTATTCGCAATGAACCTACAAAATATAAAGTTGAGTATGGACTTGCTTGTTTAACCGATAATAAATTTTTGCAGTTAGTTGATGAGCATGACCTTTGTTGTACTTATGTGAATTCAAAAAATGATGGTTCTGATATTCGACGCTCCATAAATGAACAAGTAAAAACAGAACTGCGAGAAAGATTCGGAGAAGATAAAGCTAATACCATGCTTCCAGAAGCGATAACTCTTTCTGGAGATGATGGTATTGATGTTGTCAAAGAAGTTCTGAAACGGATGGAAACATCCCAGATAAATTTAAAGCCAGATGATACAGAAAGATTATCAGATGTGGTAGCAACTAGTTTAATTTCTCATGGGGTTGATATTGACCGACTCAATTTAATGTTGTTCTACGGATGGCCAAACACAACGGCTGAATATATCCAAGCATCAAGTCGTGCTGGACGAACTGTTCCTGGTTTAGTGTTTATTTTATTCAGACCGCAACGCGCTCGTGAAAGAGCTATTTTCGACTATTTTGTGAAAGCACACGAATATTTAGACCAAATGGTGGAAGCGGTTCCTATTGATCGCTTTGCTCACAATGCACTGTATCGAACAGCTTTTGGTTTGCTACTTGGGCGCTTATTGCACATTGATGGTCCTGGGGCGCGACCAGGAAATCAGGAAAAAGACATAGCAGAATTGGATAAAATAGATAAATTACGAGAGTTAATTCATGGTATCGGAACGGGACGTTCAGCTATGAGTATAATGTCTGTAATTAGCAAAATTCCTACTACTCTTAACCCTAGTAGTTTACCACAAGGAGAAGTTTTTCAAACACCACTCGACTTAGTGGAAAACGCATTTATATCTCAAATTGAGCGCATTGTGCAAGACCCTAACGAATCCAATCAAGTAACAAGTGCTCTCACAAAAAATGATATCCCTGATGATTTCCGTTTATTGTTATCTCTGCGAGATGTCGATGCAGGTATTAGTATTACTGGTTATTAATTAATTTTTATAGGATAGTATATGAATCAACAAGCATATACCCGTTCTAAAGGTCAAGTTTTACACCGTTTTGAACCTGGAAGTATTGCAACAATTCCTATCGGAACAATTGAAGTTAGTAGACATTATGCACGTAAAGTAGATGATTTGGGTAGGGATTTACAAGATGCTGTGCGGCAAGAATTAACCCGTTGGAAGCATTTAGATGCTCAAATGGAAGCCTTCCGAAGATACAAAGCAGAATGTGTGTTTGTTACTACTCAACAGGTTAAGGGAAGAAGATTAGATGTGCGCGAATGTGCTAAATGTGGAGCGATTCGTTACATGAGGCAATGGAAAGGAGAGCCAGATGCTCCCTGCCATCGTTGTGGTCATCCTACCTTAAACGAAATTCCATTTGTGTTTGCTCATGCTGATGGCACAATGGTTCAATTAACCCCCAGAGTTTGCCCTCATCATGGTTTAGATTATTTAGTGTTAGAAAGAGGGTATCAAAAACGCTGGCGGTGTAAGATTGAGGGCTGTAATCACGTAGAAACAATAGTCCGTCCTTTAGCAAGGCAATCGATTATGAAGCGTCCCGATGTGGCGGATTCTGTAGAGGCAAGGACTGGAAAACCGCCAAGCCCAATGATGACACTAACTAACGTTTCTGATAATAAGCTTCAAGTTGTTCACTCAATTTCTAGAATTAACCCAACTCCAAATGTTGAAAAGTTTTTAGCTTATTCAGAATCTCTTTCTGCTCTTTTATCAATTCATTTAGGTTATTTTAATAGTCAAGGAAAAAATATTTCTGAAATAACAGAAATTATTCGGGTTCTCGGTCAAGGAACACAGTCAGACCAAAAGGAGTTGGAGCAATTAATTAAAACACTTCAAATGAGTGGTTTAGATGAGGCACAAATCCAAACTATTTTGACTAACCAAAAACAAGTTAAAGAAAGTGAGGCGGGAGGCCCAGTAGTTGCGGAATTGAGAAAAGCACTAAACCAACTTTCCCCAAGTACAAACCAACTTTTAGGAGATGCTGAAGCTGAAATAGAAACACGAGATCGCGGAGAAAGTTTAACAACAGCACAGGAAAATGCTCGCACTCTTCGAGAGCAACTGAGTGACTATGCTGTGCTAATGGATTTAAAGCGTAAAACCCTTGATGATACTGTCAAGGATTTAGGTAAAATTAGCTCTCCCTTCTGTGCCAATCTACAAGCAGCAGGGGATTTAATGCGTACAAGTCTGGGAATTAGTCAAATTACCATTATTCAAGACTTACCTGTTTTGCATCTTGCTTATGGATATACTCGTTTATCTCACCAACCAGAAGCGGCTGTTTTGTGGGCATTTGACCGGAAAAACTTTGATTTAGCAGGTGACGAACCAAATGGAAATTGGATTCCCATGCCCGTTTATAAACTAACAACAGAGGCACTTTTGTTCCAGTTTGATGCCAAGCGGATTGTAAAATGGCTCCACGCAAATAATTTAGCTCCCAATCCGACTAGCATCAGCGAACCAACACTTTGGCTTTTGGAACGTCATAGTCGGATTACTAGCCGTAGTGGACCAGCTTTTGATGATAATTTATCTCCAGATTTTCTAATTCCCTGGTTAGTAAGTTCAGCCTTACATAGTGCTAATCATCTGTTAATTAAAGCGATCGCCGACCAAAGTAGCTTCGGTGAAACTGCTATGAGCGAACATTTACTTTTTAGTCTCAACCAAACCATCGTTTTTGTCAATCGCCTACAAGAATTTTCCCTTGGCGGACTGAAAACCTTCTTTGAGCAGCGTCTAGATCAAGCATTTCAAAGCCTTTTACAAGAAAGGAGAGATTGTATGTTTGACCCTTATTGTGAAGAGACTTTAGGTGGTGCTTGTAATGGATGCTTACATCTACCAGAAGTAGTTTGTCGCCTGTTTAATAATGCTCTCAGCCGCATACTGCTCTACGGTGGTGAAATTAGCACAGACATGGAGGGTGTGCAAAGAACCCTTTGGCATGAGTTATCATCTGTAGTTGGCAGGGATGACTTTATTGGTCTGTGGGATAGTAGTTTGGATTAAGTTACCAAGTTTACCGACTGGGGCAAGGAAGATGAGCCAAAATGCAACAGTGCGATCGAGAAAGATGGGTATGCTCCCACCAAATGCCCAATTATCGCTACAATCAAGAAAATAAATCATCAAAGTAGTTGTCTGTATCCAGATAACTATTTGTGAGTACATAGGTAACATCCAAAGCACCTTTGGAAATAGTAAGCACAATGGAAGTATTAGAATTAAAACGGGAAATCGAAATGTTGTCTGAGCGCCTGGGTAAAACCCAGGACTATCTTTGACATCCCCGCACTACAAGCAAAAATTCAAGACTTAGAACAAATATCAGCCCAGCCTGAGTTTTGGGAAGATCGTAACCAGGCTCAAACAACTCTCCAAGAACTCAATGACCTCAAAGCACACTTACAGCAATATCACCAGTGGCAAAGCAGTTTGGAAGATACTAAGGCTGTGTTAGAGCTATTGGAATTGGAAGTAGATGAAGGGTTACTGCAAGAAGCCGAATCTACTGTTAACAAACTGAACCACGAACTAGAACAGTGGGATTTACTACAGTTACTTTCTGGTACCTACGACAACCAGGGAGCAGTACTCACTATTAATGCCGGTGCTGGAGGTACAGATGCCCAGGATTGGGCAGAAATGTTACTGCGTATGTATACCCGTTGGGCAGAAGACCACGGTTATAAAGTTCACTTATCTGAACTGTCCGAGGGTGACGAAGCCGGACTTAAATCTGCCACCTTGGAAATTTCCGGTCGCTATGCATATGGCTACCTACGCTCGGAAACTGGCACTCACCGTTTAGTGAGAATTTCCCCCTTCAATGCCAATGGCAAGCGGCAAACTAGCTTTGCTGGGGTGGAAGTGATGCCGCAAATTGATGATTCCGTCCAACTGGAAATTCCCGAAAAGGATTTGGAAATTACCACTTCCCGTTCTGGTGGTAAAGGTGGGCAGAATGTCAACAAAGTAGAAACTGCGGTGCGAATCGTCCACATTCCTACAGGTATTGCCGTTCGTTGTACGGAAGAACGTAGCCAGTTGCAAAACAAGGAGAAAGCGCTGGCAAGGTTAAAAGCAAAATTACTAGTAATTGCCCAAGAACAACGTGCCCAAGAAATTGCCGAAATTCGCGGAGATATGGTGGAAGCCTCCTGGGGTAATCAAATCCGTAACTACGTATTCCATCCCTATCAGATGGTAAAAGATTTACGTACCAATGTGGAAACAACTGCGATCGCTGATATAATGAACGGCGATTTGGATACATTTATCCAAGCCTACTTACGCCAAGAAAATCAGCTCGTAGAACCTGTTTCTGCCTAAGACCGCAACTTGTGGTGTTCATATTGTGCTTATGTATTTACCCTTATGGGTACGCCTTAGGGCTACACAATAAATTATAAAACCTCACCCTTAATTCCTCTCCTTACTAGGATGCTATTGGCAAATTAGGGGTATCACTTGTGTTACCGATACATTTTGCATCTAGCACCACAAAACTTTGAATTTCTGCCACAGTACAACTAGGTACCACCTTTGATAAAGCTGGCACATTTCCCTGCTGCAAGCGTTGAAAAATATCCTTAGTTAATTTGACCAGTTTATCCTCAGTCAAATTACTCAACAAGTATTGCTTCAGCCATTTATTCCTTTTGATGTAATCTGGTGTAAAGGTTCCAGCTTCTAACAACCAGAAATCTATTCCATACTTCTGAATCAAATTTTTCACATCTGCTAAATTGGGACTGTACTCAGCTTGAATCAATTCTATAGTTCGCTGGCGAAATTTGCTGTAGTAACCAAACTGCCAAGGAATAGCATATTCCCTTGCTGCCAAAATTGAACGCTGAGAAAATGTGGGTAAATTGTCAGCTTCTGATGCTAAAGAAGCAATTAGAGTATCTTTTGGTTGTTTTTGAAAAAACTCATATAATTGTGGAAAATTACCTGTTACATAGACAGTTTTAGGAAATTTTTTGATAAAGCCAGGATAATAAAACAATAGGGTAATGGTAAGAAATGCAGTAAAACCTATGGCAAAAAACTGACGAGGGAGAGAGTAACCCTTGGCTTGGGTAGAACCTATTGCTAAAATGGTATCTAATATTATTGTTAATGCGATCGCAGCACAAAAAACTAAAACAATTATCAGACTGTACTGAGTGTAGCGGCTGGGAAGATAAAGTCTAAATAGTAGTATATGAGCTAAAATAAACATTACCAGGGATACCAATAATGTCTGTGGTAATAGCATAATCTCATTGTTCAATTTCCGGAGTAAAGGAAACTTAGACCGAAATTGGCATAGCAATGGCAGTATTAAAGCAGTAAATAAGGTTGTAGGTGCCCACAAATTTGCTGTGATTATCCCACTACGTCCATATACAAAATAGTAAAACAAATTATCATTAAAAAAAACAGAGCGTCCTCCTGAGAATAATTCAGGTAATTGTCTGGCTTGATTGACTGTAATTACTGGTCCAAATTCTGATGATTTGATGGCATAAGGCAACATTACCAAAAATGCTACTCCTAGTCCAACTGCACAGAAAATATAACGCTCTCTCTCCTGTGAAAAACGAAAACTTCCTGTTTGCCAATCCCAAATTCGGATAATTAAAATCCCAGCACAAATAAATACACACTGGGGATAAAAAACTCCCAACAATCCAATGCTTACCAAGCATGGTAGCAAAGACCGACGTAGTAAATAATATAGAAATGCTAACATTAAAGGGTAGGTGAAGGCTCTTGCTGTAGCGGAAACCAAATCATTCCTCATCCAGAGATTTTGATTCAGCATTACAGTTGCCATAAATCCGGTAATTGGCACCGGGAAAATTTGCATACAGACACCAAAACAATAGCCAGTAGTGATGATTCCTAATACTAATGGCAACAGTTTACTTAAAACTAAAGGATTGACACCTAAAGTTGCAAACCAATGATAAATACTGGAGTATCCCACAGGAGCCACAGACTGAAAATAATCTGCTATCAAATCATTGGGAAATAAATTAGCATCCAAAAAACGCGCCATCCAAAATACATGCTGTCTGGCATCATCTTGAACAACATATTCGCTGCTAAACGCTTGTTGTAATCCCAAAATTGCGTAAATAACAGCAAAAGTGATGCTGAAACTAAACCAAAAAATACTCTGTTTTCGAGATGATTTATGATAATTACCAATTAATAATCTGTGGATTTTTGCAATGAGCATAAATAGTGCTTTTATGTGTTATTAGTTATTGATTAATATTTGCTTTGCTTTTGGAATGATCAAAAAAGAAAAGGATACAAGCCCCTACATCTACATTCATGTATAGGGTTTCCTCCTGCTCCCTGCTCCCCTGCCCCCTGCCTCTGACTGACCACGTATTTTTTTGATTGTTGTTAAATATTGCCCCAAAAAAGGTAGCCCCCCAATAGCTAATAATAAATATCTAGAAGTGCATAGTAAACCTAGTGCAGCGGCAGTTGATTCATTTAAATATGGTTGATAGAATGTGATAATAGCAGCATCGCGAGTCCCTGCTCCAGCAAAAGTCAGTGGTAATAAGCCAGCCAAAATTGATAATTGACATAAAGCAATGTGAGTTAAAAAAGGTGTCCAAGCTTGAAGAGCTAGAATCAGCAACCATATTTGTAGAATATGACCAAACGAAATCAATATTGATATGCCTGCAACCTTGAGGACAATAGATTTATTTTGCCAAAAATAATCATGCATTTCTGACCAAGATAACCGTAGAACTTCAAGTAGAGATTGCAGCTTTTTAGGTGCTATTTTACTAGCAGTCTGAAACACAAATATATAAAAACGACGGGAGGCAATTAGCATTAACCCAATCATAATACCAAAAACCACACTGATGAGCATCATCCCAATCAGCCAATTTTTTTGAGGATAAATTATCAGCCCAAAGGCACACCATATCAGAATTGATAACAGATCGCAGGCTTTTTCAAACACTACCAAAGAAAGTGACAGGGAACCATTTAAGTGTCTTTTTTCCTTAATAAAATATGCCTTGGCAATATCTCCCATTTTTGAAGGCAACACCATATTCAGCACACTAGCTGCTAACACTAAACGATTAGCCTCACCAAATCCCAAGCGGCTACCATTGGGCATTAGTTGTTGTAAACGCCAAGCTGTTAGCATTGCCAATGGTACAACCATTCCTAAACTAATTGTCATCCACCATCGGTCACTATTTTGAAATACTTCTACCAGTTTCGGAGCATCAATTTTCCAGTAAATAATTGCCAGGATAGTAAGACTGACCAGAATAGAAATGATTTTTTTCATATTAATTGAAACAGTTGTTTGGTGAAATAATACTCACCGTCAGTCTTGTCAGTGCAGTTTGGTAGTAAAAAGGCAAGTTTAAAACTTATAAGCCTGAAAAGCAATCAACAGATTTATAGGTACTATCAACCCGATAGTTAGCATTTTTAGCAGCATTGGTATCCAAGCGGCGCATCCGTAATTGTACATCTTCTAACATCCGCCGGTTAGCTGCCATTACATCCGCCACCAAACCAAACATCCATAACTGAAAACCAATCAATATTAAAATAGCCGTGAGAATCAAGCTAGGTATATGAGTACCGCCAATATCATAGAAGAAAAGTAGTATCAGCCAGCGAAAACCTAACATCACTCCCAAAGAAAACGGCACACTGCCTAAGATTAAGAAAAAACGCAGTGGCTTGTAAAGCATAAATATGCGTAAAATAGTAAATAGCGATCGCACTACATAAGCAGTATTATTTTTAACTAGGCGCGAAGGGCGTAAAACAGGATTAGTTCTAATGGGCACAGAAACAATACTCATGCCCTTTTGTCCAGCTTGAATAATAGTTTCTAGAGTGTATGTATAACTGTTAAATACATTTAGTCGCAAAGCAGCTTCTTGGCTAAAAGCACGAAAACCACTGGGAGCATCAGGAATTCTGGTATTACTTGCTACACGTACAACCCAACTACCAAGTTTTTGCAACAGCTTTTTTGTCAAAGAAAAATGTTTAGTTTTCCAAATCGGTCTAGCACCAACAACTATATCCGCTTGCTTGAAAAGAATGGGCTGTATCAGTTTGGGAATATCATCAGCACAGTACTGATTATCAGCATCAGTGTTAACTATAATATCTGCTCCGACTTTTAAACAAGCCTCTAATCCTGCCATAAAAGCTTTAGCAAGCCCTTGATTTCTGGGAAAATGCACAATATGGTCTACACCATAAGCTTTCGCTACTTCAACCGTTCTATCCTGGCTACCATCGTCAATAACTAGCCATTCAATAGAGTCAACACCCGGTAATTGCCGGGGTAGTGCAGATAAAGTGACTTCTAGAGAACCTTCCTCGTTGTAACAAGGAATTTGGATTATTAATTTTGTCATCACACCTCTGTTTTTATAGTTTGCTCCCCTTGTTTGGTTCTCTGTTTCCCTAGAAACGTGATTCATCGCTCCTGGATAAGTTTACAGGATCAGTATCTGTATAGTTTTATCAAAAATGAAAATTTCACCCTAAACATTGAGGCTACAATTAATTCAGTTAGATATGAGAACCAAAGGATTCTGCTATTGTTTAATAATTCTTCATTCTTGCCTAATGTATTGATAATAATTACTAATATAAAAAATATTAATATAGTAATAGGTTTCTATGTCCAATTTTGAACAATAAACTAAAAACGGAGCGCGTCATGCAGAAAAAAGCCTGAATTTTGATATACATTTATATAAGCTGTGTTTCATATCAGCTGTGTTTGACGACTAATAAATCTTACTGTTCCTCTCAAACCAGCACATACCTGAGATAAGTCGGATTAGAATTGGTATGAATCAAAAGCAACTTATTTCAAAATTTATTGTTATGAGTCTGGGGTAAATAACTCGAAAATTTTTGATATGGAAGTTAGGTCTACAGCTAATTCCAGATTAAAATTAGACGATTTATTTTGCCCGATGCCTGAAGCTGTATTTTTTTCAGGATGAGCAGAAAATATCTGCGTATCTAAAGAAATGTAAATACTGTGCTATAAAATACCTTCAGAGACCTTTTCTGATGCTTCCACCCTTGAAGGAGTGATGTCGTGGAACGTAATAAGTCGTTTATCTGGCCGCAAGCCACATTAATTGCCATCCTGGCACTGGGTAGTATCTTAAGCTTGGGCTTAATGATACCCGTCAACCCAACCGTTTTTGGTAACAAGACGGAACAAAATACTAGTAACAAAAGTCCAACATCTAAACCCGGGACTCAAAAACGAATTGAAAAATTTAGGCTAGCTATGCTGAGTACTTGGCAGAAGCAAGCAATAGAAAAGGGTCTAGTTTATAACATACCACAACGTTTCCGAAGTGCAACGATTAATCAAGCCAAAGTTCCTCAAGGGAAAAAGCTGATTGCGTTGACTTTTGATGATGGTCCTTGGAATGTTTATACCAAACAGATACTGGATATTTTAAAGCAACATCAAGTTAAGGCAACATTTTTTGTAGTTGGTCAGGCACTGAAAAATAATCCTGATATTGGAAAGCGTATTGTTACTGACGGTCACGTAATAGCTAACCATACTTGGAATCACAGGTATCACTATTTTAACCCTCAAGCTGCTGCTTTTGAAATCGATCGCACTTCAGACCTAATTTATAAAATAACAGGGGCAAAAACTACTTTATTCCGTCCTCCTGGAGGTATGCTACACAATGGTTTAGCTGCTTATGCCAGAAAGAAAAACTATACTGTAGTCATGTGGTCTGCTGACTCTATTGATTATAAGCGTCCTTCTGTGCCAACTTTAACCAATAGGGTGGTGAAACAATCAACACCAGGTGGTATTGTATTATTGCATGATGGTGGCGGTAACCGCTCCAATACAGTGGCATCTCTAGTTCCCATAATTAAAAAATTAAAGCAGCAAGGTTACAGTTTTGTCACTATCCCCGAACTTTTAGCAATTGAAGACAAGGAGCTAAAATTAGCAGAAGCAAGGAAGAAAAAACCCCCACAACCCCAAGCAAAGCCAGCAAAATCGGCGCAGTAAGTCATAATTGTTCGTTGTTAATGATTTGCATCTGTTAATGATAGGATGCCAAATAATAGGTAATATCATGTCCGGCAAATTACCCATAATATGTCATTGCGTAAAGCCTGCGGCATAGCTCCGCTTAGAGCGCAGCTCCTCTGTTAGCGAAGCTCTCCCGAAGGGAGCAAGAGGCGTGGAACGAAGTGAAACGACGCAATCCCAAAGTCTTTGAGATTGCTTCCCTTCGGTCGCAATGACGGTTATTTAAACGGACATCATATAATTTCTATAAAAACCTGACCATTTGGCATCTTGATTTGCACCGTTAAGTGCTTCCCTTAGGGGTAATGTGTGCCAAGTGCTTCGCACAAGCTGCGCGAACGACAATGTTGTAAGAGCTTGTTCAGCTAGTAGCACGCTTTGCCTTCACCTTAACAAAAGCGCGACAGAGCTACAAACTGGCGTTTATTTGTAGGTGTCATAACTCAAACAACGTAGGACTTATGCCCTGAGTCTGCAACGAGTGTTGGCTATTTCCGGATATTTCCGAAATTTACCTAGGCTTTGACTAAGTGTTGTGTATTTGCATATGAGAATATTGGGTGTATCAATCTCACAAACTTGTTTGTGGGATAAACTTTTTAGGTTCATCACATAATGAATATTGCAATTATTGGTTGTGGTTATGTGGGTTATGCAGTTGCCCAATATTGGCACCATCGAATGTCTTTTATGGTAACTGCAACTACGACAACACCCGAACGGATACCTGAATTACAAACAGTATCCCAACAGGTGGTAGTTGTTAAAGCTAATGATCCGCTGGGGTTAAAATCAGTCTTAAAAAATCAGGATGTTGCACTTTTAAGTATTAGTTCAAAAAGATTGGGTAACTATGAACAAGCATATCTAGACACTGCCAAAAACTTAGTTTCGGTATTGAAAGAAAATTCCACACTCAAGCAATTAATATACACCAGTAGTTGCTCCGTATACGGCGATAGAAATGGTGTCATTGTAGATGAACAAACTCCTCCTACACCTGCTAGTTCTACAAATAAAATTCTCAGGGAAACAGAAGAAATATTGCTGACAGCATCTAACGAGCAACTTAATGTTTGTGTATTACGCTTGGGCGGTATTTATGGTCCTGGAAGAGAACTAGCGAAAATATATAGTAGGGTAGCAGGTAAAACCCGTCCTGGAACTGGAAAAGAGCCAGCCAATTGGATTCATTTAGATGATATTGTTGGCGGGATTGAATTTGCTCGCCATCACCGTTTACAAGGTATATATAACCTGGTTGATGATGCCAATTTGACAAATAGGGAAGTAATTGAACGGGTTTGCAAAGAACATAATTTACCCCAGGTAATTTGGGATTCTAGCCAGACTAGTCAGCGAAAATATAATGTGAATGTATCTAATCAAAAAATCAAAGATGCAGGCTATAAATTGTTGCATCCAAACATGATTTTTTAAA